>Ga0272443_10002134_pt1 | contig 26132 bp, 23 predicted proteins | sample SSMAcet12_FD_193581 | JGI IMG/M metagenome (GOLD analysis project Ga0272443, IMG submission 193581) | Marine sediment archaeal communities from Little Sippewissett salt marsh, Falmouth, MA, United States - SSM-Acet-12 | ecosystem: Environmental > Aquatic > Marine > Wetlands > Sediment ... | reverse complement strand
AAACATGCGACCGAAATGGGAATTATCAAAAGCCAGCTTAAAAAATCAAGCTGGCAGTTTGAGAATATTTTCGGATACGAAACCAAGTTCAGAAGAGAACAGTTTTTAGAACTTCCAAAAACTCACTATAATGATGCTGTTGCTATCTGTTGCGAGGACGGGCAGACTGTAAAGCTGGATAATACAGTCTACCACAAAAAACACGTCCCTCTGGGTGACTACCAGCAAACGAGAGGGGAGAGGTCTGAGAAGAAAATCCCTACCGGAAAAGTGTTTGGCTTGAGAAAGTTCGATCATATAAAAACAGAAAAGGGGATCGGTTTCATAAGAGGGAAAAGGTCAAGCGGATATTTCACGTTATGTGACGTTTTCGGCAAAATGATAACTACAAGCGTAAATATTAAGAGAAACTGCATCAGATTAAGGGCGAGCGGTACAACCTTGATTCAGGCTGTGAATATTTGAACGCATTCCGCCCCCCACTAAAGTAGGGGGGATCCTGCTTGCGTTCGTCCTGAAGACTGAAACATGACGCCGCTCGACCTGACCGCAGCTATCTGGGAAGAAGATGGCGCTATAAGTCTCCAGATGTCCCAAGATCGGAAGGCGCAAGCTTTGGAAAGACGCCTGAAAAAGCCCTCCGCAATCTTGAAGAGGCGGTGATAGCTTCGCCTCGATAACGCAGAAGTGCTCGGTTTAACGCCCTCTGCAAAAAATGCGGATAAAAATAGGTTCGAGTCCCCAGGGCTTTCCTACCCCAGGATCTCGTGTAGATTGAAAAGGTGCGGCCCAAGGTTACCTTCGAAGTTTCCGGCCGATATCTTGACGACTCCCGGAACCTTGCAGGCGGCCTCGATCCCTGCGCGCATCGACTTTTCGATCGCCTCTTTGGATACACCGTTAATCACAACCTCGTAAGAGGACTTGATCTCGGGGGGTAGGGTGCAGACGCCTTCGTCTTTTAGGGAGGGGCAGAACCTCTCGTTGGTCGAGGCCTTCAGGAACTTGTACCGGCTTCCAACCTTCGAGCCGCTTGCAACAACGCCGCCAGGGAAAGGTGTTATCGTTCCCTCTTGCTCTCTTATGGCATCCACTGCAGCCTCTGCTGCCATCAGTGCAGACGCCTGGTTTTCGGCCATTATGTAGAAGTTTCCGCCAGCAATCCCGTCGACCGCGCCGATGTTCTCCTCCACCAAAAAGTCACCTGACATGACAGGTATGCTGCAAACGCCGCGCTCGCAGTAGGCCATCTCCTTTTGAAAGCCGTCACCGAAGAACTTGAGCTTCGCCCCGGTGTCAAACTGCTTTTCAGCATCCGGAAGTCCGTTGAATACCGCCGTGGTCGGTGCTGTCAAAACGCACTGACCAATCCTTGCAAGAAGCGAATTTTCCAGATTCTTGAACCCCATGTTACAGATCTGAATGTAGACGCCAGGCCTTCCATCAGGAGTTTCGCCCCTCTTTGCGATCCGCTCAATCCCGGCCTCAGCCGGGCACATTATCACGGAAGTTCCAAACCCGGTCGCTTCCCTTGCCGCTTCAAGAGCCCATCTCTCGGTGATGCCCGTTATCAGAACCCTTGCCACCTTTATCGGAAAGCCCTCTGCAAATGTGTCCTCAATCTCTACGCCGTTTATTTCCATCCCATCCTCACCTCAATTACCACTCAATAATTGCTCAATTATCAGCAAACCCGACGGATTTGATAAGCTGAACAAATTCGGCAATTTCAATAAACTCAACAAACGTCAGAAAATTGGCAAACCTGGATTAAAAAGTTATCAGGGGTTGTAAACCCCCAATTCGAAACCCTCGCCCGTCCAGAAAGCCGATGCAGAACAGACCGGCTTTTCGAGATCCAGATCGAAAGCGGCTCTCGCAACTTCCTCTGCACCCACGCCCGCCATCTCGACAGGCGCAAAATCGGTCATCTCGTAGGTGGCCACCATGAAGGCAGAGTTCTCCCCAAGCGAGAACCTTTTTGCCCGGACCTCGTCTTTCTGGGCGATCCCGAGCCATGCTTCGTCGCCTCGAACCGCTCCTGCAATACGCGGCGTGTCAAGCTCGTCGCGCTCGTAGCCATAAGCCAGAAGGCTGAGGGAGATCGCGTCCAGCGGCTTTGTCCCGTCCTCGATCTTCTCTGCGATCATGTCGGCCTGGGTCCCGTTCGCCACTACCGCCGTATCGCCAACCAGTCTTATGCAGTTGTAGGCGATGTAAGGGTTCTTCTCCATGTCCTCAGGGTTCAAGGGCGAGACGAGAACAAACTCGCCCCTGACGGCGCACCTCCGGTTGGGAAAAGACCTGGAAGACACCCGATAACCTGCCCAGCATCGACCCTCGGTCCTGCCAACTACCACTATCCTTCCAACGTACATGATTCTCGTGCCACCTTAAAGATATCAAGCGAAGTTCAAAGCAAAGGCCCAACGTTCAGCTCTATTCAGCTCTAGTCCAGGAGCCCGAACTTCTCTGCGTTCTTGTCGGCTATGGCCTGAATCTTGGCGATGTACTCTTCGCCCCCCTCCATCTTGAAGAGGTGCTTGTACCTGCCCTGAGCCTTGAGGTAATCTTCTACAGGCCTCTGGTGCCGCACCTTCTTGACGCCGGCAAGCTCGCCGTTTACGTACTCGTAAAGCGGGTAAAGACAGGTCTCAACGACCACTCTTGCCTGCTCAATCGTGTCGCCATCGGCATAGCTCCAACCCGTAATGCAAGGCGCGTTAATCTGAATGTAGGCGGGACCATCGATCTCAAGAGATCGCTTCACCTTTCGCCTGAGATCCGTAGGATAGGCGATTGAAGCCGTTGCAACGTAAGGCGCGCCATGGGCCACTGCGATGGCCGGCATGTCCTTTTTCCTAACGGGGTTTCCAAGGCTCTCTTTGCCTATCGGGGTCGTCGTGGTCTTGGCAAAGAACGGCGTCGATCCGCTCCTTTGCACGCCCGTGTTCATGTAGGCCTCGTTATCGTAGCAGACGTAGGTGATGTTGTGGCCCCTATCGAACATCCCAGAGATCGACCCGATCCCTATATCGAAAGTGCTGCCATCGCCTCCGATTACCAGGAGATTGACGTCAGATTTTCCGAATTTCTTCAATGCAACCTCTATTCCAGAGGCTACTGACGCGGGGTTTTCGAAGAGGGAATGTATCCAAGGAACTTTCCAGGAGCTCTCCGGAAACGGCGTGGAAGTAACCTCCAAACAGCCGGTCGGAGAGGCAACGATGGTGTTTGGCCCTGCAGCGTCGAGGACCAGTTTGATGGCTATGGGCATTCCGCATCCTGCACAGGCCCTGTGGCCTGGGGCAAATAAACTTTCTTCCATCAGATAATCCTCCTAAAGGCACTCTGGTTTCACATCGAAGATCTCGAACTCCTGCACAGTCTCCAAGCTCTCATCCTTCACCTTGGATGCAGTCTCCACCATTTTCTTGATGTGCCTCTTGGCGATGTCTCGACCACCAAGTCCGGCAGAGAAACCCAAGATTGGCGTCCTCATCTGGGTGTTGTAGAAGGCACCTTTGATGTCCGTCAAAAGGGCGCTCTGGTAACCCATGGAAAGATCCTTCTCGATCACCACGATCACGCTCGCATCTTTGAGGGCTTTCATCAAAGCGTCTGTGGGGAACGGTCGGTAGCTTCTGACCTTGACAAGTCCTACCTTGATGCCTTCGCTTCTCATCTCGTCGATAGCATCCTTCATGGTTCCAACGATTGACCCCATGGCAACCAACATGATCTCGGCATCGTCCGCCTCGTAGGTATCTACAAGACCGCCATATCCTCGGCCGAAGGTCTCCTCGAAGACCTTGTCCACCTCTTCAATCTTGGCAAGGGCATTCTCCATGGCCTTGTACTGGAGATACTTGAACTCGGTAAACCAGCTGGGATCCGTAAAAGCTCCAAAGGTCATGGGGTTTTCAGGGTCGAGAACGTGCTCAGGCTGGAAAGGAGGCAGAATTTCGCAGATCAGGTCTTTGTCCAGAAACTCCACGGGCTCGTAGACGTGGGTAAGAATGAAACCGTCCATGCAGGACATGGAAGGCGTTAGAATCTTGGGGTCTTCTGATATCATGTAGAGCTGGGGCGTGAGGTCCATTGCTTCTTGGACGTTCTCGGCATAGATCTGAATCCATCCAGAATCGCGAGCTCCCGTCGCATCTTGCTGATCGTTCCAGATGCTAAGAGGCGCGCTCAGGGATCTGTTGACCGTCGTCATGACTACTGGAAGCCGCATGCCTGATACGTTGTAGAGAACCTCGAACATGAGAGCAAGCCCTTGGCTGGTGGTCGAGGTGTAAGTCCTGGCACCGGCGGCGCTTGCCCCAATCAGAGATGACAGCGAAGAGAACTCAGAATCCACGTTTATGTACTCACAGTCGAGCTCACCATTTGCCACGAACTCGGAGATGTGCTCTACAATGTGGGTCTGAGGGGTTATGGGATAGACTGATACCACATCTGGCAAGCAGCATCTCACCGAGTCGGCTATGGCATAAGAGCCTTCCACCACTTTCTTCATTTTACTTCTCCTCCAGGACCATCTCTATTGCTCCTCGTGGACACTCATGGGCACAGATTCCACAGCCCTTGCAGTATTCCAGATCGGGGACAAAGTTGCCATCGACCTGGTGCATGCAGCTGTCGGGACAAAAAATCTCACAGAGGCTGCACTTAATGCACTCGTCGTGATCGACAACCGGCACAAACGTCCGCCAAGCACCTGTCTTGGTAATTTCGGTGCTTCCTGGCTCGACCACCATGCTTACTCCACATTTGCTCATTGCGATCCCCTCTCATAAGCTGCCTTTATGGCGTTTAGGTTCTTTTCGCCCAGCGCACCCTTGAATCTGCCTGAGATGGCAGTGTTCAAGCTCTCAAGAGCGACCTCGCCGCTAGCACCGCAGAATGCGCCCAGCATAGTAGTGTTCACGATGGGTCTTCCAAGCTCTTCCAGAGCGATTTTGGTGGCGTCTATAGTGATAATCTCTGCTTCGGTCTCCAGGTTCAGATCCTCTTTGGCCCTGTCAGTGTTGATAATTATCTTGCCGTCTGACTTGAGACCACTTGCGACGTCGACAACATCTAGAAGCGTGACATCCTGAACCACGACATAGTCTGGCTCGTAAATCTGGCTTCTGACCCTGATTGGTTCATCAGCAATTCGGGCAAAAGCCATAACTGGAGCGCCTCGTCGCTCCACTCCAAATGCGGGGAAGGCCTGAGAGTACTTTTTATCTTCAAAAGCCGCGATAGCAATTAACTCTGCAGCAGTAACAGCACCCTGGCCACCCCGGCCATGAAATCGAATCTCCTTCAACCGGTTGACCTCCTCATCGGCGTGAAGCGACGACAGGATATAGGCTTTTCGGAGGCTTTCCGGATATCGGGCCGAGTGTCGTCATCATCACATTTTTATATGCGACATACCCTTACAGACCTGAGCTTCATATGAATGACGACAAGAGCGATGATAGTCGTGATGAGTTGCTCTTCGCCGTCAAGGCGGCAGAGCATAGTCTTCCAGACGGCACCAAATCCAACATAGGGGAGATCCTGGCGTTCATCAAGGGCATGGCACCCTTCCTGGACAAAGAGACCATAATCCAGATAAAGTGTCGCAGCTGCGACAACTACGCTTCCTGTTTCTTTCCTGTTGAGGGCGATTTCGAGGTAGTGGAACCTCACGACTACTGCCATGCCAAAAAGCAGCCCCTACACCGCCTCAGCCTCTTCACAATAGCCAAGTGCATGGATTACTCCGGAGATGCTCAGGAAAAGCTTACGGATCTCGCCAGCATCATGGTGGAAGAGGATCTTCGCCCTTGTCTTGCTGACAAGAAACTCTACGATAGGAACTTCTTTGCCAGTTACGATGTAGATTATCTGATAATGCAAGAGCCAGGGTCGGTCTGCATAGATTTTGGGCATAAAGGTGACGATGACAAGTTCGTGAAGAGCGGGATCAAGCTTTGCCTCCTGAGACGACTGGACCCGGGATTTGGCGATCAGACGTCCAGCATAAAGGCGGTGCAGAAATACGGCCGGACGATTATGGTGGTGATGGCTGGCCGCCAGATACGACGCCAGATGGGGGTCGACGGTATTTTGGAGCGGATCGCTGAGAAGCGAAACATGGACATCGTCTACCTCTGATACAGTTTTTCGTTTCGTTTCGATCGGAAATTATGAATAAATGACTGAAGGATGTTTATTACGATGGTACAGCTTATAGTGCCTGATACAAGCGTGGTAATCGACGGCAGAATTTCTGCCAGGGTGGAATCCGGAGAGTACCTGGGCAAACGAATTGTGGTTCCAGAAGCTGTGGTGGCCGAGCTGGAAGCCCAGGCCAACCACGGCAGGGAGACTGGCATAAAAGGTCTGGATGAACTCAGGAAATTATCGGCGTTGGCGAAGGCCGGCAAGATCGAAGTCGAGTACGTGGGCGTAAGGCCTGACTTGGATCAGATAAAGCTAGCAGGAGGCGGTGAGATTGATGCCATGATCAGGGACGTAGCTCTGGAGATCGGCGCATCTTTTCTCACCAGCGACTCCATACAGTCACGTGTGGCAGAAGCCATGGGGATCAACGTGGAATACATACCGCCCCAAAGAGGGGCGATCAAGCCGCTCACTTTGGATAAGTTCTTCACCCCAGACACGTTGTCCGTCCACTTGAAAGAGGGCGCACCCCCCATGGCCAAACGAGGCAAAGTGGGCGAGTTCAACCTCACAACAATTGGAAAAAGGCCACTTCGGGAAAGAGATCTCAGGGACATATCGAGGGAGATTTTCGGGCGGGCCAAGGCAGACTCCCAAGGCCACATCGAGATGGAGAAGATGGGCGCGGCCGTTGTCCAGCTGGGGACGATGAGGATCGCAATCGCTCAGACGCCTTTCTCAGAGGCGATGGAGATTACAGCGGTTCGGCCCGTCGCCAAAGTGGATCTAGAAGATTATCATCACAGCGACGAGCTGAAAGCCCGGCTCGTTGAGTCCCAGAGGGGCATATTGATCGCAGGCCCACCGGGCTCTGGAAAGTCGACCTTTGCGGCAGGGGTCGCCGAATATCTTCTCAAGTGCAACTACGTGGTCAAGACCCTAGAATCTCCTCGAGACCTTCAGGTTCCTCCTGAGGTTACTCAGTATGGGCCCCTCGAAGGCAGCATGGAAGCCTCAGCTGAGATATTGCTGCTGGTTCGGCCAGACTACACTATCTACGACGAGGTCCGGAAGACCAAAGACTTCCAGGTATTCATAGATTTGAGGTTGGCTGGAGTCGGCATGGTTGGGGTGGTCCACGCAAACAAACCTGTAGATGCCATCCAGAGGTTGATCGGGCGCGTGGATTTGGGAATGATCCCTCAAGTGGTGGACACGGTCGTTTTCATAGACAAAGGCGAAGTCTCCAGGGTGATGGATGTGGAGTTCGTGGTCAAGGTGCCTTCGGGCATGACCGAAGCGGATCTCGCAAGGCCCGTGATCGTGGTGAAAGATTTCCAGACAGGCGTTGTCGAATACGAGCTTTACACCTACGGCGATGAGATTGTCATAATGCCAGTCTCTGAAGAGACCAAAAAACCGGCATCATGGGCTCTTGCCTCTCGCCAAATAGAAAATGAGATATCTCGCCATCTTAGGGGCGATTTCGATGTGGAGATGCTCAGTGACTCCAGCATCGTCTTGAAGGTTCCAGAAAGGGAGATCCCCAAGATCATAGGCAAGTCAGGCCGAAAGATCGAGAAGATCGAAAAGAGTCTGGGCGTTCACATAGATGTCCAACCTCTTGACGAAAGTCGCGGTGAGACTCGTACTTTCACCCCCAACGTCGAGGAGATAGGTCGCCATCTTGTGATCTGGATCGGCGGCAAAGCAGGACAGAGCATGGAAGTGCTGGTGGGTGGCGAGCCCGTTTCTGTTGCCACAGTCGGAAGAAGGGGCGACATAAGGATGGTGAAGACGTCAAAAGTTGCCAAAGAGATCATCATGAGGATGAACAGGGGCGAAAAGCTGGAGGTTCGAAAGATCTAGCTGGTAGGCCTTCGCCTTCCATTTCCAGTCCCTTCATCACGGATCCGAGCCTGAGATCTCCAGGTCAAGATCTCCGGGTCATATTCCAAGTTTCATATTCCAAGGGTCAGCCTGATGGTGTTCCTCATGGCAGGCGCAAGTCCCAGGGTGAGCAGGGCAAGCTTTGCCATATTTCTGAGATTTGTATCCTCCTGAAGGGTGGTGTCGATCAAGCTGAGAACGGGAATGAGGATGACGAGCTTTAAGGGGTACATTACAAGGGCCGTTCCCGTAAGGTCGATCAGATACGAAGGAACGACGTGCTTTTCGTAATAGTCCATCCAGTTCACGCCTATGTAGGTGGAGCTAGCATCCAGCATATGTGAGTAGAGAATCAATAGGTAGCCTCGCCTTTCAAGAAAGCTCAGCTTCATGTGTGACCTCAAAAGCCAAAGAACCAAGGTCAAGGCCGAACCTAGAGCAAATATGACCGCGGGTGCCCATGCGTTTTCCACCTCGACATAGGTGAGTAGCAAAGCGAGATTGAGGGCGGTCCAGGCGAGGCCCAAATAGGCGTAACTCTTCAGGAACCCTTCTCCAACGAACTTTCTGCACAGAAGGAGCGAGGTTGCAGACACCAAGGCGACCACGAAGTAGATAAGCGGCGTTATGAGCAGATATTTGAGAGGCGGGGCCAATATCCCCGCATCCTCGATCACTCTAAGACTGGAACCTGCGAGGATGTAGGGTATGGTGTGGTACACCAAACTCTCGTCTAGCCTCAGATCCAGATACCGAAACAGCTTGATGATGACAAACAACATCAACCCCAATATCAGGGCCCAGGTGAGGGTGTTGGCAGGGTTGTAGCCGGTGTCATACATTATAGGCTCGACATAATGCTCGTATATCCACGGGTGCAAGGGAAAATCGCTCCTGTCGGCGGTATCTCCTAATGGAACGATCTGGTATATTTAAGGATCGTCCTCTCATGTCGTGTTGAGCTTTTGGTGTCGCTGCCACTCGGAAAAAAGCCCTATCAGAAATTTTCTTCCGCAGACTTTTCAGGCCCTGGCGAGGGCACAAGATGCGGAAGGCTTATATAGTTCGGTGGGCGAAAAGAGGCTATTCGTTTTCTGATTTTAGATTTTAGTCCGAGGTATCCAGATGGTCGAGGTGTTCAAAGGCACAACTACGGTGGGAATCGCCTGTAAAGATGGCGTCGTACTTGCTTCGGAAAGTCGGGCCACCATGGGCAACTTTATCGCCAGCAGCACCGCGCAAAAAATATACCCAATCGCTGATCGCATTGCTATGACCACGGCTGGTGTGGTGGGTGATGCTCAGTCTATTGTGCGGATGATCCAGGTTGAGTCCAGGCTTTACGACATGCAGAGGGGTGAGCCTATGACGGTTCGTGGAACTACCTCGTTGCTCTCCAACATGCTGAGTGCGAGACGGTATTTCCCTTACATGGTGCAATTGCTGTTGGGTGGTGTCGACAAGAACGGTCCCCAACTCTTCTCTCTGGACGCCCTGGGTGGCCAGATCGAAGAGAGGAAGGTGGTCGCCACCGGATCCGGATCTCCCACAGCTTATGGAGTTCTTGAGGCCCTGTACAACCCTGAGATGAATGTCGACGAGGGGGCCGAACTGGCGATAAAAGCCGTGCATAACGCCATGAAGAGAGACTCAGCGTCAGGCGACACCATAAAAGTGGTCAAGATAACTAGTGACAAATACGAGGAGGTAGGCGAAGCCGAAGTCGAGAAGGTCCGCCAATCCCCCTAAATAAACTTTTTTTGGATGTGTTCCTAATTGTCAGTCGAGGAAGTTCTCCTTGAGCTTAAGCAAAAAGTACAGAACAAACTGCCACCTAACATAAACGTCACCGGTCTGGAGTTCGAAGGCCCTGAGCTGGTCATATACACAGACAACCCCAGACAGTTGGCAGACGATGGCGAGATAATTCGTTCTTTGGCAAAAGACCTGAGAAAGCGGGTGGTGGTGAGGCCAGACCTCAAAGTTCTGGCCGATCCAGAAGATGCCGTGAATAAGATCCAGGAAGTCGTGCCTGACGAGGCAGGGCTTACAGACTATTACTTCGACGGCGAGACCGGTGAAGTCGTCATTGAAGCTGAAAAGCCTGGATTGGTCATCGGACGACACGGCGTAACTCTGCGAGAGATCACTAAGCTCGTAGGTTGGACGCCAAAGGTGGTTAGGACACCTCCCGTTAGGTCCTCCACCATAGCCAACACCAAAGAGTATTTGCGAAGTGTAGAAGCGGAAAGAAAACAGATATTAAAATCGATTGGCAGGAGGATTCACAGAGACATAGCCTCCAAGGATCAGTGGGTGAGGATCACCACCTTGGGCGGGTGCAGAGAAGTAGGTAGAAGCTGCATGCTTCTTTCAACCCCCGAATCCAAGATAATTGTGGATTGCGGAGTCAACGTGGGCTCGGACGACAGCGCCACTCCGTATCTGTACGTTCCTGAGGTATATCCTCTCAGTCAGATAGACGCTGTGGTATTGACCCACGCTCATCTCGATCATGCTGGCCTTGTACCTATGCTTTACAAGTACGGGTACGAAGGGCCTATCTATTGTACGCCTCCAACGAGAGATCTATTCGTCCTTCTCCAGTTGGATTACATCGAGGTGGCGGCACGTGAAGGAAAGAGGATTCCTTACGAATCTGCAATGATCAGGGAAGCTCTGAAACACACAATAACCCTAAACTACGGAGATGTGACCGACATTGCGCCCGACACGAAACTGACCATGCACAACGCAGGTCACATCCTGGGGTCGGCCATCTGCCACTTCCACGTAGGAGACGGGCTTTACAACGTGGCCTTCACCGGCGACTTCAAGTTCGAAAAGACGAGGTTATTCGATCCTGCGGTCCATAGTTTCCCCCGATTGGAGACTTTGGTTACCGAAGCCACCTATGGCGGGTCCAACAGCACCCAACCTTCGAGAAGAGAGGCCGAAAAAAGGCTCTTGAAAGTGGTCCGCAACACCATTAACCGGGGCGGCAAGGTCGTGATTCCGGCTTTTGCGGTGGGCAGGAGCCAAGAGGTGATGGTGGCTTTGGAAGAGGCCATCAGGAAGAAGCGGCTCGAAGATATGAGCATCTACTTGGACGGAATGATCTACGAGGCCACGGCTATCCACACCACCTATCCAGAGTACCTGAACAACGATCTTCGAGACCTGATCTTCCACAAGGGCATCAACCCGTTCCTCTCCGAATGTTTCGTCCAGGTGGAATCCCCCAAACATAGACGTGAAATAATGGATGGAGACCCTTGTATCGTGCTTGCCACGAGCGGCATGTTGAACGGAGGGCCCATAATGGAATACCTGAAAGGTCTTGGACCCGAAGAGCAGAATACGTTAGTGATCGTGGGATACCAGGCTGAAGGTACCTTAGGCCGGCGCATCCAGAAAGGATGGGATGAAGTTCCCATATCCTCAGAGGGCAAGACCCAGACCGTGAAGATCAATCTGGAAGTCGTCACTGTAGACGGTTTCTCAGGGCACTCAGATCGCAACCAACTCATGGACTACGTAAGGCGGGTATATCCAAAACCTTCCAAGGTCATAACCAATCACGGCGACGAAGGAAACTGCTTGGATCTTGCAAGTTCCATTTACAAGAGGCACAGGATACCTACCGTTGCGCCCATGAACCTGGAGACGATCCGATTGATCTGAAGGTGGCGCTTAGGGGCAAGCAACCGCGAGGATGCTAAACCTCTTGCTGCGCTTTCTTTTGGTGGTGTATTGAATTTGCTGTAATTTGGAGTTAGCAGTATTCCTGACAGCCGCGATTGCTATTGATATGCGCAAAGTCCAGAACTCGAGTTACAGCAAATTTGGCACACTGCCCTTCCTTTCAATCCATCTTTTGTGATTTGGAAACATCTACGAGACTCACCCATGGAGGGGGTCTCCCTTCAAAAGCTTTATCAAATTTGAGTGACAATTGCCGAGCGAGGTTTTGTTCGATGGGAAAGAGAACTCGGATCATCAACGATCCTTCAGATCTGGTTCCTTTGCTTCAAGCTTTCGGTTCAGAAGTCCATAAAAGGGTGTTTGATGAGCTTTGCGAGGATTGGCGGACGGAAAAAGAGCTTTCAGAGCTTATTGGCGACGAAAGTGGCGTTCACCAAAGTCTCGACCTTTTGAAGAAGAGCGGGCTGGCCGAAACCAAGTGGAAGATGCCAAAACCTGGCGAAACCCCAGAGAAAGAGTACCATTCCAGCTATTCCCGTGTTCAGGCCAACTTTCTCTGTTCACTGAAGGATCTGAGCGAGCTGATATTTCTGACTACCATGTCGGGAGACGAGCTACGCAAGGTGATCGAAAATATAAGAGAAGAGGTTATCAAAGGCAACACGTCCCTTGCCAATCTCTCCCGAGAGCTCGATCTCAGTCAGGCCTATATCAGGGGTGCCGCCAAGCGGGCAGAGGAACTTACCGTTAGGGGTCAGCGTATAGAGATCTCCAAAGAATAATAGGATAAGGTGCAGGTATATGGTCGACGTTTTACAGAGCAAGAGAGATAGTTCTAGGTTTCAGATTTTGGTGGAGATCGCAGCCAACCAGCCCAACGTTCGCCAAAAAGAGGTTGCTGAAAGTATGGGCGTCACGCCCCAGGCAATCTCTGAGTACATCAAAGACCTGGTTGCCGACGGCCTCGTAGTGACCGATGGCAGGATGAGGTACCGGATCTCCAAAGAGGGTGTTGAGTGGCTCTTGGAAAGCGCTGCCGACCTGAAACGGTACGCCAGGTTCGTGATGGAAGACGTTATCAGCCAGGTATCGGTCTGGCCAGCCATCGCCGATGAAGATCTCGAAGAGGGCGAGACCGTCTACCTGGAGATGAGAGATGGACTGCTCTATGCGAACAGGAACGACGGGATAGACGCCACCGGAGAGACCATTTCCAACGCGAAAGTTGGTGAAGATGTGGGCGTGACCAACCTGAAGGGCTTGATCAAACTCTCTGAGGGCGTCATCACCATATGCAAGGTTCCGCGAGTTCAGCTTGGTGGGTCCAGAAACGTGGACATGGAGCTTTTGACCAAGACTGTTTCCGGTGCGAAAATTGTGGGTGCATTGGGAGTTGAAGCCTTGGTTGCGCTTCGGAAAATCGGACAGGTGCCAGACGTTCTCTTCGGAGCTAAGGAATCTGTGGTTGAGTCCGCTTATCATGGAGTTTCTTCGGTCGTTGTCAGCGTGGACGAACAGGTGCCAAACCTGCTTAGCAGGCTGGAATCTGAAGGGCTTAAGTACAAGCTGATCGACCTAACCAAGGACTAAAGGCTCCCAGATGGCATTCCAGGTTCTGGCACAGGCCGAAAGGGGTAAGGTCCTCCTTTTGCCTCTTCGAAATAGGGAACCCCTCTTCGAAGGTTATCTCAGGTTCAAAGAAACTCCCAAAGGCCCCCGGGTTTACAAATTTTTCGTCAAGAGCGAGAAGAACGGCGATCGATACCTCTCTCCAGAAGACGCGGTCAGGCTCTTGAGAAAGTCGGATGCGATCTACCTTGCTCGAGGCGATTTGCAGCAGGAAGAACGTTTTCTCCAGTTTTTGGACGCTTATCAGCTGACTTGCAAAAGGGTTGCAGTCTGCGGTCAGTGTCTCACATCGAGGCGAATTTTCACTCCCTTGAGCAAGAAGAAGGCGATCAGGTACAAATGTGGCTGGATCTGCGAGCGGTGTGCCTTCGAAGAGCTCAGACGAGAGGCCGACTTCAGGAAGATGGGACGAGGGGCGAAGACTCATCTCGCTCGGATCATGCTCAAGAGGCGAAACCTGGACGAGGTTCTGGATCTGATGGCCCTGAAAAGGGTCGATCCCGAAATGACCAAGTTCGATGAGATTCCCGCCCAAAAAGAGGTGGTCACAATGAAGGTGGCCTCTTTGGATCTGCCCTCGGCATTCAAAGAGATGCTGGAGGCGCGGATCGATAACTTGCTTCCAGTGCAGGCCAAAGCCGTGGAAGGAGGCCTTCTCAAAGGGGAGAATTTGTTGGTGGTTTCAGCCACTGCCACCGGAAAGAGCCTGGTTGGCGAGATGGCGGGGGTTAAGAACATACTCGACGGGAGGGGAAAGCTCCTGTTCTTGGTTCCTCTCGTGGCCTTGGCCAACCAGAAGTACGATCAGCTATCCGAATACCAGAATATAGGCCTTAGCACCTCGATCAAAGTTGGGGTGAGCCGGATCAAGTTGGGCCGCAAAAACAAGATGAGACAGGATCTGAACGCCAACATCATAACCGGCACCTACGAGGGCGCAGACCAGGTTCTAAGGTCCGGGCGAAATCTGGGAAAGGTGGGGACCGTGGTGATCGATGAGGTCCACATGCTAGAAGAGCCTGAAAGGGGCCATCGTCTTGCGGGACTCATCGCAAGATTGCGGTTTGTTTATCCCGAGGCTCAGTTCATCTACCTTTCTGCCACCGTGGGAAACCCGGCGGCTCTTGCCAAAAGCTTGGGCGCAAGGCTGATCGATTACGAGGTTCGGCCCGTGCCCATAGAGCGTCATCTGATCTTCACAGAAGTTCCGGCTCGGCGGGGCCTGATAAGAAGGCTGGTGAAAACGGCCCACTCCCAGGTTTCATCAACTGGGTATCATGGTCAGACTATCGTCTTCACTAATTCTCGGAAAAATTGTAACAACTTTGCCAAGGCGATACCAAACGCTGCGGCTTACCATGCTGGGCTTCAGTACCACGAGCGAAAGAAGATCGAAGAGCTCTTTGCCCAAGGCAAGTTTCATGTGGTCGTAACGACGGCAGCTCTTGCAGCAGGCGTTGATTTCCCTGCGTCTCAAGTGATATTCGAGTCGATGGCGATGGGGATCAAGTGGCTCAGCGTTCACGCGTTCAACCAGATGTTGGGAAGAGCAGGGCGGCCCGGGTACCACGACAGAGGTGTGGTCTACCTGCTTCCAGAGCCAGGAAGAAAATACCAGGGCGGAAAAGGCGAGTCCGAGGATGAGGTTGCTTTAAGGCTGCTTCGAGGAGATATGGAAGACGTTCTTCCAGAGTACTTGGAAGATGAGCAGCAAGAGGAGGTCTTGGCAAACGCGGTAGTTGCAAGATCGAAAGAGGATCTGGCTAAGCTCCATAGGCTTACGATGGGTCTTGACGACATAAAATTGAGCCTGAAGTTTCTTTCTGAGGACGAATTGGTCAGGGGGATCGAGCCCACCCGCCTGGGCAGAGAAGTTTCGGCCCATTTCTTCTCGCCAGAACAGGTAAAGATCGTCCGAAAAGAGCTTGGCAAAGGCAAGGGACCTTTGGAGATCGCACTAGTGCTGGACAGGTTTGAGGACCTTTACCTCAAGACTGCGGAAAGGATATCAGCAAAGCTCAGGACCTCCATTTCCCAAAGGGCGCTTCACGGCTCTGTCTTGGACCTGATGGCGAGCGAAGATCTCTCCAAGCTGGATCCCAAGATTAGAGAACAATTGCTCAATTTCGCAAAGGATTTCACCAGGTGCGACTGCAAGGAGGCTCCTTATTGTGGATGTCCCGAGCGAAACGTATCTCTTCGGATTCTGGAGTTGCGAAGAGAAGGTGCAAGCCCCAACCAGATCATCAAGGAGTTCAGCGATCTTTATGGTATGTACGCCTACACTGGAGATTTGATCAACTATCTCGATCAGATCGTGCGGCACCTGGAGGCCATAGAAGGGATCGCTCGGGTTCTCGGCAAAAAGGAGATTGCAAAAGAGGCGAAGCTGGCGAGAGCTGAAATAGAAGGCTCTTGATCCATCAAAACTGAACTCACCAATCAGGCCAGAAGGGAACGTGGCGGATTGATAGGCACATCTGGCATCGTCGAGCCCCGTATCGCCTTGCGCCACATTGTATTACACCGCATTAGTCCTGTGCCACGTAATCTTGTTGCGCCATCCGTCAGCTGGATACGTTATTCAGATCTATGTTCCTGTAGTCTGACGTCTTGTTGATGCCATCTTCGAGTATCGTGACGGTAACTTTGTACCGATCTTTGCTCAGGTGCGCGAGCGTCTGTGTCTGATTCGCGGTGTTCATCGGTTTGATCTCCTCGTTCAATTCTTCTTTGCTTCTGTCGTCGAGAAGGCCGGTTTCCTGGTTCCAAGCCCTGGCCAAAATGATAACGGTGCCGTTCTTTGCTGTAGCATCGCCTCTATTCTCCAAATAGGTTGTAACGTTGATATCAACAGTTGTAACGTTGGAACCTGCAGAATTGCGGGACACATTCTTCTTGGTCAGTTCTATGTCTGATATCACAAGATCGCTCCTCTCTTCCCGCGTGCTTACGCAACCGCAGAATGCCAAAATCAGGACCATGATCAGGATCGTTATGGCGGGCCGCATCAGGGCTCGAACATGGCTCGACCTGTTTTTGTCAAAGATCATAATTAATATTTTGGTTAGGTATGACGTATATAATTTTCTTCGAGGCAACTTTCGAATCTGGCTGGGTTGTGGGGTAAAATTTCGCGGGAGTACTTGAGCAGACTGAATTGAACGATGATTTCACGGTGCAAAGAACATTGCTGATCTTGGGGCTGTTGTAAACCAGCCTGGAGGCCCGGGATTGTTCTGCTTAATCGAGGCAGAAAAAGTTCCAGGGCTACAGAAAGCCCCCCTCTTTAGAGGGGGGTAGTTTACGCACAAGAAACGTACCCATCCCGAGAGCTTTGCGCCCAGGGGGAAGGAATTATCTAGGAACAGACACGATTAGGGGCAAGTGAGAGAAAAAAACTGCGAGACGGCATGAGGAGGAGATCCGACTGTTACAGATTAAGGACCTATCGGTCAGCATAGGCGGCAAAGAGGTCCTGAAGGGCGTCAACCTGAGCGTGAACGAGGGTGAAACTCACGCACTCTTCGGACCCAACGGCTGTGGCAAGACCACGTTACTGAGCACCATAGCGGGAATTCCCAGGTATGAGGTGACCGGAGGCAAAATTATCTTCAAGGGCGAGGATATAACTCACATGCCCATGAACGAGCGGGCTGGTTTGGGCTTGGGAATCGCCTTCCAGCATCCACCTACAATTCGAGGGCTTAAAGTCAAAGACCTGATCAAGCTCTGCAATTCCGATGCAGATGTCGAGAAGATCCTGAAAGACCTGGACTTTGAAGCCTTTGCCGACCGGGAGGTGAACAAAGGATTTTCCGGCGGCGAGGTAAAGCGCTCAGAGATGGTCCAGCTTCTGGCTCAAAAGCCTGATTTCGTCATGCTGGACGAGCCAGATTCAGGCGTGGATTTGGAGAACATAAAGGTGATCGGGGATGCCATCAATCAGATAACTCAGAAGGACTTGAGGCCGAGCATGAGGACGAAGTCTGGAATGATCATAACTCACTTCGGCCACATCTTGGATTACATGGCAACGGACAAGGCTCATGTGATGATCGAAGGGACAATCGTCTGCTCTGGAAGCCCAAAAGAGATCCTGGAACAGATTAAGGCTTACGGATACGAGGGGTGTGCTGAATGTCTATGTCCGACAGACTAGGGGATAAGGCGAAGAAGGCGAAGGATAAGAAGGCCGCTCTGGGTACCGATATAGATTTAGACGGTTACGAGCTAGAGCCAGAAGATCATGAGGAGATTGAAACCCTCGAAATGCTGCCTCAAGAAGTACAACAGGCTGCGCTGAACGCTGGGGTTAGCATGTCTGGCGAGTCTGCAGGAGATTACTTCCAGATAGGCCAGTCGGCGGTTCACAAAACTGCCTCTTCAGAAGGTTTAGAGGTCACTGACATCGGCACTGCTCTGAAGAAGCACGCTTACCTCAAGGATTACTTTTGGAATCTGGTTCCAATCGATACCGACAAGTACACTGCTGATGTGGGGATGCATCCTCCTGCAGGTTACTTCATCAGGGCCAAACCTGGAACAAAAACCGTCTTCCCGCTCAAGACCTGTCTTTACATGGGCGGAAAGAACCAGAGGCAAAGGGTCCACAACGTCGTCATCGCCGAGGAAGGGTGTGACCTTCACATAATCACGGGTTGTACTACGCCATCTCATGCAGGCCGAGGTCTTCACTTAGGCGTCTCCGAAGTTTACGTCAAGAAGAACGCTCACGTAAGTTTCACCATGGTCCACAACTGGGGCGAAGATGTAGAGGTAAGGCCCCGAGGCGCAAGCTACATCGAAGAGGGCGGCTCTATTTCCGAGAATTATGTCACCTTGACCCCCGTTAAAAGTCTCCAGGCCTTCCCCACGGCAACTTTAGCAGGCGAAGGTGCTGTTGCCAGCTTCAACACCATCATGTACTCGCGCCGGGGAAACATCGACATAGGCAATCAGACTATACTCCAGGCACCAAGGACCAGCGCCGAATCGATATCCAGAGTGGTATCCACCGGTGGCGAGATCATCAACAGAGGACGAATGGTGGGCAAGGTCCCGGACATAAGGGCTCATGTGGAATGCGTAGGTCTCATCCTCACGGAGAGGGGCAGGATTTATTCAATCCCTGAGCTGGATGGCTGGTGTGGTGGTCTTGACATGTCTCATGAAGCTGCCGTCGGCAAGATCTCTCAAGAAGAGCTTGAGTACCTGATGGCAAGAGGTCTTTCTAGCGACGAAGCCACCAGCGTGATCGTAAGAGGTTTCCTGGACGTGGAGATCAAAGGTCTTCCGCCAGCGCTTAAACAGGAGATCAACAACATCACTCAGCTTGAGGACATTTACGGAGGCTCTTGAAGCCTCCGAAAACTGAATTTTTCAGAATGGGTGCAGAATTATTCATTGTGTTCTATTTTCTTAAGTTGTTTGTGACATCTCTTTGGGTCTGTCTCGACGGCCTTCGATGCTTGGGAATTTGCCCACCTGCTGGTCGTCTATCTGATTGGGGGGGTGGATGTTGCTTTTTTATCCTCTCGCCATCCTGGAGTGGTAACAAAAGCGCGGTTTGGGGTGATGGATTTTGGGATTTTTGAGATCTTGCTACGATAATATGTTCAGTTGCCCCTTCAGAGAATCGCTTTGACGCCGAGACAATATTTAAATAGAGTACATGCTCATTTAGAATTGTGCGGGATTTTCGAAACTTTCTGTTCTGATATCTTTTGTGATACCGCGCAAGGAGGCGATCCGATTGTTGCGGATTGAAGACCTATCGGTCGAGATAGGCGAAAAGAAGGTCCTGAGGAACGTCAACATGACTGTGGGAAAGGGTGAGGCCCATGCCCTCTTCGGGCCCAATGGGTGCGGCAAGACCACTCTTTTGAGCACCATATCTGGCATTCCGAGGTACGAGGTTACTGGCGGTGCAATCCTTTTCAAGGGAGTGGACGTAACCAATATGCCCATGTACGAACGGGCTCAACTGGGGATAGGGATAGCTTTCCAGCACCCGCCAGCCATCAGAGGCCTGAAAGTCCGGGACATGATCAAGATTTGCAACCCTGAGGCAGATGTGGAAACGATTCTGAGGGATTTGGACTTTGAGGACTTCGCTGAAAGAGACGTCAACCGGGGATTCTCTGGAGGTGAGGTGAAGCGCTCAGAACTGGTTCAGCTTTTGGCTCAAGAACCAGACTTCGTTATGCTGGACGAGCCCGATTCCGGCGTAGATTTGGAGAATATAAAGCTGATAGGAGCAGCAATAAATCGATTGACTCAGAAGGACCAAAAGCCGAGCAGGAGGGACAAATCGGGGCTGATTATCACCCACTTTGGTCACATACTGGACTACATGATGGCGGACAAGGCCCACGTGATGATCGACGGAACGGTCCTTTGTTCTGGAAATCCCCTAGAGATTTTAGAACAGATAAAGGAGAATGGGTATGAAGAATGCGCTGCATGTTATGCCCAAAAGAATGGAATGTAAGGCTGGGATCGAGCGATGAGGGCGCCGACAAAATCTGACATTTTTTGGACTTCGTTGGAGTCCTGTCTTTTCCTCTCGGAGGGACTGGCCAATTCTTTCAGCTCGACGAAGTTTGCGGTGGCGCCCGATGGACGAACGGGAATCTCCTGAACCTCCTTTTCACACCACTGACTTGAACGCGGATGCGACCTCATCCACTATCGAATCCCTATTTTTTTCGGTCACCGTTATCAGCTTGAACTTTTCACGTATCTTCTGGGCCAGAGGATGCTGCGATCTTGCTTGGACCACCAGCAGGATGGGTTTATCTGAGGCCAGTGCCCTTTCCGCCGCATTTATGAACCTCTCTGAAAATAGCTCCATCGGCCCGACCTCATCAATCACTATGATATTCGAATCTTTGATAGCAGTCTCGATGGCCTTCGCGCCGACTTCTTCCAGATCGGGAAGGTTGATCCTGTAGCGCCCCATACTCGGACCTTCTCCTTCCAAGGTGGCAAGTTCGCCTCGAACTCCATTTTTAAGGTCCAAAAGCTCGAACCCAACCCTTTTGCCCCCAATGCGACGTTCTTGGGTGAGAACACCGCCCGCGTTGCAGTTTAACCGATCGAGGACGCTCATTACCAGGGTGGATTTTCCAACGCCAGGTGCTCCAGTTATTGCCACCCGATAGGATGATGATTCTAGGATATCGTCTTCTTCTTCCTCGTCTCCCACCTCCCTATGGGCCGATTCGTTTGATCCTGCCGTCGCAGTCATGTTCAATCCTCTGGTGCGATCAAATCACAAAATCCTTCACAGGAAAGCTCGGAGAGGTCTTCAGGATATTCGAAGCCCCAGTCTGGTGGCTGCCATCCAGGCGCGGGCCGTTCGCCCTCAAATTTGTCAATCACAACTGTCGCACCTGCGTAAACTGCCGGCGTGGCTGGCCCCTCCACAGATCTTGCTTCGACAAAAACGCTGTTGACGAATCGTCCGGATCGGAGAGCCTTGACCTTGTAAGTGATGGTCTCAGTCTCGAAAGGCCCGATCTCGACGAGGTTCCAGATGATGGTATCGTTCTCATAAGACGAGAAAGGAACGGTTGTATCCAGCAGGACCATTCCCCGTGGCAAAGTGTCGGTTACGTCTGCGACCCTGATGCTGTCCTCAAGGTTCTGGATCTCGATCGTGTACCTGACCAGGCCAGACTCGTTTTGGTCCACTTGGGCGGTCTTGGTCACGTAAAGGGTCTCTTCAAGGCAACAAGTGAGCCAGTCGATCTCCTGGGCTGAGAAGTTGGAGACGCAGACAGATTCGTTTCCGTCGTAGCCACCGCAGACGAAGACCCTGTTCACCATCTCATCACCCTCGTGATTGGGTTCATCTCCAAGATAGTTGGTAACGTTCAACCTCAGCGATATAGTGGAGATGTCGCCTATCGCAAGATGGGTTAAAGTCCAGTTGGCATAAGTTAGAGTCAGCTCGGAAGGCTTCATCGATGCGTCCATGAACAGAGATCCTGGCGGGAAGACGTCCTTCACGTAGATCGGGGCAAGAGCTCTGTTACCGTCGTTCTCGATCGAGATGTTATAAGTGGCAACCTGGATGATATTCTCTCTGTTTTCGCCTTCGAGGACTTTCTCCTTAAGCCCGCCAGACTCCTGGGCGACGTTGACCAGCTCCTTGGTCACGCTCAGATGAGGCCGATCGTACTTTGGCACGCCCTGAAGGATAGCCTGGCGCTGAAGAGCATAATCACCTTCATACTGTTCGTCCAGGTCGATCTGATCTTTCAGAAGGATTCTATATCTGGCTTTGCCCAAAAAGTCCACTTCGGTATCCATCTCGTTTAGGCCTTTTGCCACAGTCACTTTATCCAAGCGGTCTAAGCTTGTGTATTCTTCGCTGATGAAACTCGTTTGGGGGTTCTTCGACGACATGCCTTCCTTCCATTTCATGGATCCATCTACTGAAAAAGTTTCAGTTAGACTCTGGTTAGAAGGCGAATAGGCGAGACTGATGTCTTTGGCAATGTAATTTCTGCTGGTTGTTATCAGCTCTTCTGAATCGTAAGATCCCGTACCGTATTCGTAAGTCTTCTGGCTGTTTTTGATTTTTTTGTTCACTGCGACAAATCCCTTCCCAGAGGCCGATTTGTTTGTGGTCACGCTGGAGCCACCTTCTTCTGCATTTTCCAGAATATTGAAGCTGCCCACGTAATCCTCGTGAGATTCGAAACTGGATCTTTTGAAGATTCCTATGTGGCCCATTCCGTCGAACTTGGAATCTACATCCATCTCAGAGCCACTTTTATCCAGTTTCATGTGGCTTTCACGGTCTATCGAGTTCGCGTAGCGATAAAACTCGCTTATTGAGGTCCCTGTCAACCAGTTCTTAGCGCAAGCGCCTTCGGTCCATCTTGAAGAATAGGTGACCGTCCTGTTGTTGTAAAGCTTCAGGGTAGACGGCTCATAGGTTGCAGAGACGTCTTTTTCCATCTCCAAAAAGTCATCTTTTGTAATTAAATCCACCTGTTCTTCGCTCTCATAGGTTCCGCTTCCATGTTCCTTGGTCTTCAGTTCGGTGGTGGGCCCGCCCACGATCACGTTTTCCTGGTCGGAAATCTCGTTGATCTCATCGCCCGTGAGATCTGATTTGTAGGTGACGTAGACGTGATTGGCGAGCACATAGGAACATGGAGGTGATGTGGAATAGCCGTTTTCCACGTTGACAAAGCCCTTGCCGCTGACTTTTCCTTCCATTCCGAACTCGAAGTCTTGCATCTCTGGAACCTTCACCTTGAGGGTAATGTTGGTGTAGTTCGCACTTATATTGGAAAAGTGCCACATTCCATCACTGCCAGGATTGGGTGAAGCCGAAAGTATCTCCACCCCCCCTTTGAAAACGTCCTTTACCGTCACGTTCCAGATGCGCGTGCTGCTCTGGTTGAGGATTGATATGGTGTAGTTGACGGTCTCTCCCCGTTTGACCTCCTTCTTATCGGCGGTCTTGTCGACTTTGACCATCTGATAGTCATCTATCGAGCAATAAGCCATGCCAACTATCGTGTTGTTGACGGCATCTTTGCCGTGGGCGTGGGCGTAGTTTTCCAGGGGTCCAGGAAAATCGGACACAGAAACTTTATAATCTTTTGTGACTGCAAGCATGTCCCCTGGTAAAAGTGTTTTTTCGTTCAGGTCGATTGGGCCGAGCCTATCGTCGACCAGGACGAGATCTCTGACTTCGGAATTGCCATCGTTCTTGATGGAGTAGGTGTAGGTTATGACCTCACCCTCTTTGAGATATTTCTTGTTTGGTTTGATTGACAAAGGTAGTTCCGGCAAGGCATTTCCATAGTCAATCGCGTAGAATCTGGCATACTGATTGTTGCCAGGAGCGCTGTACCAGGTTAGATATCCCTCACCTCTGTTATCACGTATCATTTTTGCTACTTCAGAGGCAGGCATTGATGCCAAGTTTTTGTCTATGACCGCCTCGTATTTGAGCAGGATTTTGCAGTTTTCGTCCCTGGCCAGATCAATCCTGTCGAAGTGCCATGCGAGGTTCGATGGGTCAGCTTTCTCCAGATGTCCTGGGGGCCCTGAGAGAATTTCGGCCGACTCAGGACAGTAGATCATTCCATTGGGGATGGATTCTGTCACTCTCGCGTCAAATGCGTTGAAGTGGCTCGAAGGTGTGTGGCAGATCGCAAGTGTATAGGTTGCAGTGTCCCATTTGCCAGGTGATAGAGCAACTGTCCTCTCAGCTTTGAGTGCTGGCTCGACGATCTTCACAGGGTTTGACTTTCTTGAGAAAAAATACAACTGACCGTTTTCGTCTTCAAATCGGAGATATGTTTTGCAAGGCGGGAGGACCGCACCATCTTCATTTTCCTCGATGTTCGCGGCCATTAACACAAACTCGATCACGAGGTCCAGATCGGCAGAGTTGTCCACATCACTAAAACTCCAGTTTACGGCGACTTTGTTGTTCTCATCGCTGAGCTGGCGGACGGTCACTACAGGTGAAGTTGCAATGCCGGTGACCTTCAAACTGTCGCTTTTGTAGATCAGACCCTCGGGAAGGATATTGGTGACAACCAGGTTGTGTATCGCATCCTTCGGTAGGTCTATCTTTATCTTGTAGGTTTCCTCTGTTGGGATATCTGGGTCGTCATTTGGAGAAGCAGTGACGAGGCAGATCACCAGGAGAAATAATAAAACGTTAATCAAAATATTTTTAAAGGTGCGCGCCATCACATCGTTTTGAATTATTTTAATTTTTTGAATCATATTATATCACACATTATAGCGAATACAATCATAGAACATTCTTTGCTAATGATTGAGATATTGCTTGCAGGCCCTCCTTTTCCGTTAATGGGTAAAATTCCTCTTAAAAATAGCTAAAATGGATATTTTACCCCTTTTTTCATTCTTATCGGAGAACTCTTAACGTGATTTCACTTGTGCACAATTCTCAATAACTATCAATTTTTGTCCTATGTGTACCTATAACGTGGCCATGAATATATATGTACCTTTTCAATATATAGTTAGTAATCGAGATTCTTAGCAAATATCCTTAACACAGTTCAGTGGTAAAAGATCTTGATATGAGTCAAAGGTGTCAATCATTGAAAAAAATCTGGAAAAACGAATGCATATAGCCCATTTTTGTGAGGTATCCCATTCGGTTGCATGTTGGTGATTTTCAATGATTCGCAGAGACGACCTTAATATGGATCGCTTCTATAAAACAGGTTGAGGCAAAGTCGAGGATGGTTTTGAGACGGGCTCATAACAAAAGCCCATTAATATGAGCCCGGAAGATAGGTTTTCGCGGAGGCAATTTCTCGTGATCTACTTTGTTACCGGCAACAAGGGCAAGTTCCAGGAGGCTAAAGACATCCTGGGCGATGTGGAACAGAAGAATTTAGGATACACCGAAATCCAGGCTGAAAGCTTAGAGGAAGTAACCGTCTTTGGGATGAAAGAAGTTGTGGTAAAGCAGGACGGTGCCGTGATGATCGAGGACGCGGGACTCTTCATAGAAGCCCTGAACGGATTTCCAGGGGTCTATTCGGCCTACGTATTCGATACCATAGGAAATGAAGGCATACTGAAACTGATGAGAGATGTGGACAACCGAAGGGCGGTCTTCAGGTCGGTTTTGGGCTATGTTGAGCAGGGGGTGGAGCTTCAGCTCTTCAAAGGCGAGCTCTGGGGCGAAATTACGACGAGGCCCCGGGGCACAGGCGGCTTTGGGTACGATCCTATTTTCGAGGTGGAAGGCAAGACCATCGCCGAAATGAGCCTAGAAGAAAAGAACCAAATCTCTCACAGGGCGGCTTCGATCCATGCCCTCGAAAGGTGGCTTTCAGCCAGAAAGTGATATCTGCTCTGACAAAAGTTCTTGGTCTAGATATATATTTGATGAAAAGTCGTTTATATGGCTACAATCGCTCTTCGACGGTGATCAGCGTTTCTTTCTCTGGAAGGCGCACTTTGGCAGCATGCTTATGTTGATCACCTTGATCCTTGGGGCTTGGACTGCAGAGATGTAGAGCTTTCTCCCCTCAACTTCAATCGTAACATCTGTGAGCTTGGGGGATCTGAGCCTTGTTGGGAGAATTATGGGGCCTTCACAGGTGGTGCATATTCTCAGCTCTGAAGAGCTGTTTTTGATGTAATCGACCATGTCAGGATCTATCTTGATGGGATCTATCTTGATGGGACCTATCTCGAGGGGCATTTGAATAGGGGGCGCTTTTGGACTAGAAATAGTCTATCGTGGATTGCCCATTTCACACAAGGAATAGGCGAAGGTGTAATCGGTGAGGAACAAGAAGAGATACTACAGGGGCAAAGATCTGGCCCGGCAGAGGATCGAAAGGCTCTTCGAGCTGGCAGAGGACGAATGCGCCCTTCATCCAGAGAGGAGCGATAGATACGTGACCCTTGCGAGGAGGATAGGAATGAAGCTGAGGGTAAGGATTCCGACCCCTCTAAAAAGAAAGATATGCAAGCATTGTAATTGCTATCTTTCTCCCGAACGTACTCGGGTCAGGCTGCGTGACGGGATCCTGACCATAACCTGTCTTCGATGCGGCGGGCAGATGAGATATCCTTACAGGAGTTGGAAGAAAACTTTGTCAACTACCCGCCACTAAAGTGACGGGCATGTAATGTGCCCTGGTTGACCAGATCCCCGATCGAGGAGCTTTACAAGATCGGGAGCCGATACGAAAGAATTTAGTTACCCT
>Ga0272443_10002132_pt1 | contig 26158 bp, 53 predicted proteins | sample SSMAcet12_FD_193581 | JGI IMG/M metagenome (GOLD analysis project Ga0272443, IMG submission 193581) | Marine sediment archaeal communities from Little Sippewissett salt marsh, Falmouth, MA, United States - SSM-Acet-12 | ecosystem: Environmental > Aquatic > Marine > Wetlands > Sediment ... | reverse complement strand
GTCCTAAAGCCACACCCATCCACTTTTAAACCTCCCCCTACCCACACAGCAGGCCGTACAAAGGCTTTTAAGTATCTAGGCATACCAACCCACATGGTTAGCCTTTCGTGTCTCTGTGCTTGTTACGTTCCGATCTCTTGCGCTTCTTGTTGTATCTAGTCATATGCCATTTACCGCAATGATTACACAGGTATGTTGTAGCTTTGTGTGGGTAATGTTTTAACTTGTAGCGGTTTACGTCTGCTCTGGTTTCAAAAGCTATCTTGTTGCACATCCTTTGTACCATTCATAGCATGATTGAACACCTTGACAGAATTGACCATAGCCTCAACACATATCTGGATTGCTGCTGCACGTTTCTCTGTAGTGTTTGCAGTGCTATGTATAACGCTTCTTAATTGCATCTGACCAGCACCAATAACAGAAGCGGCCATCGTTCCAGCCAACCACCTAGTATTGGCTAACCTCTTTCTATGATGGTTAGCTAATGGTGTGTGTATCCATTTAGTTTTTCCATACTTCTTGCTTAATGTTTTCATCTTCTAGATTCCTTTTGTGTCTTGATCTTATTGCACATATCAATCAATAATTTGCTTATGCCATACCCATTTATCGCCGCCATCAACTGGTCTACATGCTATTGCTGATATAAGCAAGCCTAATGGGGCAGCAATTATCCATGATTGAGCCAATGCAAAAAATAGTGCCGTATTTATTAATAAAACTATTGCGGCCAGTAAACTGCCGAAAATAGATACCTTCATCCTCTCGCCTCTCTCTGTGTCTTGATTTTGTGGCACCTACTACAGATAGATTGCAGGTTGCTGTGATCATCTGTACCGCCTTGGGCTTTATTAATAATGTGGTCTACCTCTGTGGCTCTTGTGGTTATTCCTTCCCGCTTACATGGTTGGCATAGGTATCTGTCGCGCTTAAGTATCAGCTCTCTTAGCTTGCGCCATGCCTTGCCATAACCGCGCTCTGTGCTGCTCTTGCCTTCATTACTCTCCCATGGCTTGCGCTGGTGTAGGTCGCACCGTCCATCCTTGGTAGCGTATCCCTTGCATAATGGGTGGCTGCATGGTTTGGGGGGCGCTTTAGGCATCGTCTTTAATCAACTTGTTTAATCAATATCCACTGATTACCGATATTCTCATAACATTGGTCAAGCCCTATAAAATTAGTTTTGTTGTTGGTCAGTTCCTCGTGTTTTTCGCAATGATATTGGTTAATTTTAACGCCTATGAATAATATAGGTGTTAAAGTTAAAACGACCACAAAAACCATAATACAAATAACTACCAAAAATTCTTTTAAATCATCCATTTAAGTGTCTCCACGCTTCGCCTGATCTCATCTCGTCTAATGTCCATTGGCTATAGCCTAATCCGGCTAACCATTGGGTTCTGTCTGGGTATTCCAGACGCTTTATATCTTCAAGTCTATGCTGTGTTATGGAATATGCTATAGAACTTTGGTCCATGGTAATAGTTGGCACGCCTTCCAGTATGGCATCGACTGCACTTGTACTATTCCAGGTCACTACACACTTAGCCATTCTTAGCAGGTCTTTTAGGCTTCCTGTATGGCTTGGCTTAATACACCAATCCTCTTTAACCATTGGGTGCGGCCTAAATATCACCTGCTCTCCCATAGCCTGCAACCGGGTAACTGTTCGCTTACACCAGCCTATATGGTCAGTGTCTTGGACCTGTACATCCCTTGGTAGCTGGCCCATGACCACAACAACGCCATCAGGCCGTGGCTGCCACTCTTTGGCCTTTCCTATCTTGTTCCAACGATCTATAGGGACATTCTGGTTATTAAAGTCAGCATTCCCGGCTTGGCCACCCCATCCAACAGCATAATATTCACCGCGTCGATGGAATGCGGCCTCAACCATGATTAACCGGCGTCCTTTGTGTTTTTCCAGTATTTCTTTCTTGGGCAATGTCTTAGAAAAGGCTCTTTTGTAGCCGCCAAAAATAACCGTTATATCGCAATCCTCATAATCTCCTAGACGCCTGATTTGGCACTCTGGAATACCATCGGCCAATGCAGTTAGTACTTCCTGGTGTTCTTGGTTGTAATCTGGCAAATAAGCAATGATTTTCACGATTCAGCCAATAAAAACAGGGTTTGGGCGGTCTGGCGTCCGCTTTTGATCATTTCCAAGCCTCTTTAAGCCATTTATGCGGCGTGTTATGTGGCTTGTGACTGCCTGCAAATATCGCCAATGACAAGCTGTCCGGCTTCTGTGCCGGGAAATCTCTGTAGCCCATCATATAGCCGCTTGGGAGCATATCTTGCAGAATATCGGCATCTGGCCAAATTCGTTCTATTGCTTGTTGATCACCTTTTGGGCATTGCTCCATATATCGGTCCGCATTTTTTGTGAATTTATGAAGTACATCATAGCCAAAAGCACCATTGAACCGCATGACACACGACCCATATTTACAAGGCCAGTCTTTATTCCCTGCCAATCTTGTGAAATTGGCGCAAATAGCAAAATCCGTTTTTAGGTCTAGCAACGGCTTGAGTGATCCAGTGATAACGGTATCTAAATCTAGATAAATTGCACTAGGTGCATAATCTCTTAGGTCTGGACGGAACACGGTCATCTTTGCCCACCAACCCGGCAATCGCCACATACTGATATCAACAAATTCAACACCATCGGCACGCTCTGGCTGATCTGTCAGGCATCTGATATGCATGTTTGGATGATAACGCCGGACCATATTACGTAATCGCTCGACGTATTCTATGCCGTATTTGGTCCCTGTTCTTACGCAGATGATCATCTATATTTCCCAAATGGCTCTTTTTTGTACTTATCCAGTGTATAGCCGTTTTCGTATGCTTCTATTAGCAATTGGTCGAACAGGGTGTTTATTTTCGGGTATTTGTTTGGCTGTAAACCACCATCAAACCAGTGTCTGCCTCCTTCTTTTTGCAACCTTGGGATAGCATGGCGTAATTGTGGTTGCGATCTCATGTCGGTGTAATGAATCGCCTTGATAGATGAATCATTGACTGGCCTTGATCCTATTTCACGGTCTAGGCAGTTCCACTCACCATCGAAAGCAGCTATTAATCCGGGTTGTAGACTTTTGGTTGTCATTTTCCTATGCGTTTGTGGATCAGCCTTCATGTCATCGTAATCAGGCATAAAATCTTGTGCCTTGGCACAATCCCACATCGATACACAAAGCCGCCATTGACCGCCGCCCTTAGCCAGTAAAACCGCGTTATCTGGATGCTGCTGGTCGTACAGTTCGCCTATATCGGCCATAAAAATGACATCGGAATCGGTGTAAATGGCTTTGCCTTGATACCCAGCCAAATGTGGCACAGCCCAACGAAAGGCGCTAAAAGGTGTTGCCCACTCCCTAGAATTCCACCCATAGAGCGGATTTTCTGGATTATTCGTTTGCTGCATCCAGACTATTTGGACTTCGCGTTTGGTGTTTTTCCTTATTGACCACTCTAATACAGCCTGGCTATCTAGGTCTTCATTGTTTGATGCGCAACCAACATAAACTCTTATCATGCTGTTACCCAGTCATTATCGTCTGCTTTTTTTGCGTAGCCTTTTGTTGTTAGCTTGGCCGAAACATTATCAAAAGAAGCTATCAACCCATCACTGACACCACCAAAAAAAGCAATATCTCCATCAAATCCATCGCCAGCCGTACTAAAAATAACAGCCTCCAAAACTCCAACTGTTGTGACGATGGAATAATCTGGCCCTGTAGCTATCCGAAAAGTCCCTGATGTGTATGAAACACACTCAATGCTCACATAATAAAATTCATCTAATGACAATACATCGTTTTGTCTGATAACCTTTGATCCACTACCTCCCGCATAATCGCAAGATAAAACACCATTAGCTATAGACCATTCTGCCGAGTACGTCCAATCCGTATCGGCATCAAAGCCACCGTTGGTAATCACATCTGAACCATCGGCATTCAAGCGATCTTCAAATATCTGGCCCGCCCCCTCATTCATGGGATAAAAGCGATCCAGATTCGATGTATTGTAATCTCTTGGGTTAACGCTCCAGATGGCCCCATCAAAATACAGGCCAGCCGTTAGTCCCGAGCCATCATAGTAAGCCTGTTTAAAGTCTCTTGACTTGATTTCCTGACCTGTCGTAATGGTCAATTCTTCTGAAGCAGTGCCCACATTTACAGTGATTGTTTCTTCTGTTTCATCAACGACAAAACCAATCTCTGTATCGGTTGCAATTGGCACAGTCAGTGCAGATGTTTTTGTCCGGGTAACATCGCCGGTATCACGGTACACAAAAACAAGATTGTCAGATGAATCCACATATAGACACCAGTCAGTGCCAGACAGAAAGGCTTTGTTTGATGCGGATGAGTTGTGCTCAACCCAGCAACCAACGCCCCATGTGTCAGATGTAAACGTCAGTGTCGGAAATGTTACTTCTATGCTCGCCCCATCTCCGTATAGCTTTGAGTCGCTTGGTATAATGAATGACATTTTTAAGCCTCTTTAGGCATTACTTATGAATAGGAACAAAGCCTATTATATCTGTTACCTGTTCCTCAGTCAGGTAATCACTAACGGTTTCTGGATTGTCGGCAAACAAGGCTGTCAATGCCGCCAGCTGCTCCTCATTTATCGTAACGATAACCTCACCACTGCAATCGACCGTTCCGTAGTGCTTAACGTCGCACCCAGCCAAAACCAGGCATAGGAATATGATTAGCCTCATAATTCAAACCCCACAGTAACCATTACAGCGCTGCCCATGGTCAATAGCTTTACTGTCATATCTTTCCCGTCATACCCGACATATGGCGATACAAGCGGCATCAGAACCTGATCACAGGTATCAGGGTTAAACACTTTGCCATATCTAAAAGATTCAGCGCAATAACCCCAGACACCGCCGTAATTAACGCCATAGGCAAAGCGGTTTCCACCTTCCCAATATGATCCGATTGCATAGGTTCGCTGTTGATAGCTGTTTATGAAGGTTGCCGCGAAATACCGATCACCTCGCCATGCCACAAGCTGATTATCCTCATGAAACCTGCCTTCTTGTAGGTGATCAGTATATAGGCTAATAGATATCTCATTCGCATAAGCCGGAATGGATAATATCAATAAAAACAATAATTTATACATCTTCCGGCCTCCATCCTGTCTTTCTTTCCACTAAATCCCAGCTAACCACTTGATTCCTGGCAGCTCTCGCTATTTCCCGCTCTGTTTCCAGACTTTCCAGCTCATCAGACATAAACGGTATTAGCTCGTTATTTACTAGCACCGAGTAGAATACCTGCTCATCTGCGTTAATGTTTGTGCATTCTGTGTTAACGATTAAGCCTGTCTGACCATTGTATCTCTGTCGGTGTCGTCTATGGCTGCTTATTCTGACTTCCTGTCCTTGCTTAAACATACACACCCCCTGATAACGATCTCGAAAAATTCCGGCTTAACTATGCTGCTTGGCTACTAGAGCATAAATTGGAGCGGACAGTGGGGAATCGAACCCAAACCCCGCTAATGGCACTCCTTCGGCTTAGGATAACCGCTGCACTACCTGTGCTTTGTCCGCATAACTGGTTGTGTGGTGGCCGTGTCGTAGTCTGCCTTGAGCAAGCGTCCCGGCTACGCGCTGGGTCTATCCAGTAGCGACACGGTTCAACAACTGTTAATTCAGCACCACACAAGAAAGCGCACCCGGCTTGAGTAGCATTATGGACGCTCGTTCTGTTTCCGCTCAAGGCGTCAGCAGTTCTCAACCTGCCCGGTACGGAGTCGCCACTGGGTACGCTTACTTCTATAGTGCTATAGGCTGGTAGCTCTGGCCCTATTAAGCTCGGCATTGTTATTTAATACTTATCTACTATTGGTATGTAAAGGATTGTCGCCGGTCTGCATACCTTTGATTAATCGTATCAGTACAAGCCATCGAAGCATCGAGCGCACTTTAAACCAGTGTTTGCAGCACTGGTAAAAATATGAACACCAGAGCTACCACCTATAACTCTATGTAAGCCCCGTTTCTGTCACTGGTGGGGCTGACCAGCTTCTAGCACAGCCATATATTTACAGATTGCTACTTTCGTAGTCATTGGCTGGCACCCATAAAGACCCAATTAATAAGCTGTGCTTGCCGGTCACCTGTCTACTTTGCGCCATCCATATTTGCAGCGCTTGTCTGATTTCCACCCAAGTTTCTTAGCGGCCTTTGAGAAAGCATTGCGTAATTCATCACGGTTAGACCACTCACCAATTGCCTTGGTATTACGGATCAACACCAAGGTCCCATTAATCTCACCAACCAACACGCCACCAACACTATTTACGCTTGCTGCTGTTTTCATTTTCTTGCCCTCCGTTTCAATAATATAACTATAGCGCAGATAGTTTATAAATAACAATAGTTTGTTAGATTAGTTGGTTATAGATTTTGAGGTTTTTAGATTCTTGCAGTGCTTTATAGCCCGGACGCCTTGAGTTATTGCCTGCATCATCCATATTACGAATAGCAGACGAATGATCATGATTGGGAAGTCCTGATAAGCGCCCTGGTACTGTGTCGGTGAATTCATAGAGCCATAGGAGAGAATGGTTAGGATAGCGACTACCCAGTTAATGACGTAAGGTTTTACTGGGATTTTGTGATTGGTTTCTGCCATAGCGGTTATGTTAACAATGAAACTTACAGCCGCTAATAATATGATCCCGTAATATGTGGCTTCAGCTATAACGCTCATTTTCTCCACCACATTAACGACTTAGGATCGTTTTTCAATGTCTGACCTAATCTGATCAGACCGATTATCACTGGAACACCAATTGCGACACCTAGCGCACCAGCAAAATAAGCGTAGTAACTACCCTCAATGAACCTGTGAGCAATAATAAACCCGATAGCAGCACCGAACGGACTCACGAGCGTATAAAGCAAGTAATCGGCCATGGTTGATCGCTCATTACTGGCCAGCACCAAAAGCAATAACCCGAAAAATATAGCGATCAGGAACTTCCCTATCTCTACTTTGGTGTCCTGCAACCACTCAATCATCAGATGATCTGTCCTCGGAACCTTTGGAAAAGAGTTCTAACAATTGATTCAGGAGTATAACTATACAGGCGCTTACCGCCAGAGCCGCTACCAGTTCCATACATGGCTACCCCTGCCATACCTACCATAACCAGCATGATTGCTGTCATCAGGTCAAAATAGGCATCATAGAACCATTCAAGCGCTGCGACGCCATCTGTTAAGTATGCTAGCAAATTTGCCAACACGATCACACTCGACAGCAAATAAAACAACCTGAATAGGCTGCTCATCCATCCCAGGCGGAACGATAAAATGTAGGAAACGGTAAGATAGACGGTTAGATACGCAAAATAGCCTGCCATCTCGCTATCTACATAATGAAACCAGATAGGCCAGATTGAGTATTCAAGAAAAAGTAGAAGCGGATAAAACGGATTTAAGTTAATTTTAACAGCCTTACCAACAACTAAAGCTATTATCAGCAGCACAGGACCATAGGAACTGAGAACCATCGTTTGATCCCATACCGTCTGGGCTTGTTGGAAAAGGTCTATTTCGGCTGCATAAACCCGATATAACCAATCAAGAACCTGCATTTTCTTCAGCAACGGTCAGCGAGTAATTCCCGCTTTTGATCCCATCTGACAGATTTTCGCCAAATTTAACCACGGCATGAATAGCAACCTTATGGTATACACCAGCATCTTGTAATTCAGAGCACAAGCGAACGTATGCGTCTACAATATCATCAATAGAACCGCGCTTATTACCAGGCATGTCTTTATCTCCTTTGGTTATGATTGATACAGTTTATATTCCTTGATGTTTTCAATCAAGCCCGACAGTCGAATCTCTAACCCTGGATCACAGAAACCATACTCATCCGGCACTGACCACTTGAGCGCATCAGGGAGCCGCTTATGGCCATTTTTATCAAGAGATACAACCAGGTCGGCCCAGCTTAAATGTTCTTTTAGTAGTGGCCTTGGTGAATCCCTGTCCAGACCGCGATAATCAGTCACAAACCCGCCAACTCGATCTAGCATGTCGGCAGCGGTTCGGCTCCTGTGCCGGCCCATTAGCACACAAATAATACTTTCATAGTTTTCATATTGTGTTAGATGAAAGGGTTAGTATGATTTTCCGTTAGCTGCCGATCTGTTTTCTAGTTTATGATCCAATCGTTTAGCGTTATATGCCATCTTTTCAACAACCGCTCCGCCCAAATCAAGCCCCATGGCTCCAGCAAGGTCTGCTATGCGAATCAAAGCATCTGCAAGCTCAACCTCTACCATTTTCCGGTGTGGCAACTTATCGTCCATCAAGTCCTTTCGGTGTCCCTCCATGGCTTCGCTAATTTCCGAATGAATAAGACAGAGTTTTGCCGGGACAACGTGTCTATCTGCATCGATATCAGTATCCAGCCACCAACCCGCATTGCTTGAAGCTGTATATGCTGCGCCCACAACTGCGTTAACATATTCGTCTAGTCCTGTTTTTTGGTAACTCATCACTTTCTCCTATTGAACTTACTGTAATTAATCGTCATCTGCCCCAATCTAAAATTGCGTCGCTAACCTCCTGTGGCGGCACCGATCCAGTGTCTAGCAGGTATTCTCCGATCTCATTATCCCACAACAAACACTGAGGCCCAAAAGCATCACGGAATGCCTTTCTACTGCCGTGTGTGACTATATCGTCGCAACTTTGGCATAGGCCGATAAAATACCAATGGCCGACTAATGTCTTGTTGTGCTTAAACGTGGCTCCCTCGCAGTGATGGCCGATTACCGGGCCTTTGTTACCACAGGCTGCACAGGTCTGGCGTATCTCTTTGATCCAACCATGGTATGCTTTTTCCTCAGAGTTCGGGCCTCTGGTTGTTTTAGTCTTTCTTCTTTGCATGTTGCTCCCTATGACTTTGGGTTCTTTTGTATTGCATTATTCGTATCTAAACCACTTGTAATCACTTAAATTAAAATCAAAACCCGCATCTATTCTGTTCTTTCTAGTAGTTTCTATATTTTCTTTTATCTCTTTCAAGCTAGTAAATGAACGATTTGGCTTACCATAAAAACTGGCGTAGCAAACCTGCCAACCATCAAAGGTGGCTGGCTTTCCTCTTAATGTGTGAATATACCTAGCCATCTATCTATTCTCCAGATTATGACTTTGGGTCTTTTTGTATTGCATTAGAGCTTTAGTCCAACCTTTCCCAGCAAATGCGGTAAAACCGCTCTTTTTATAATTTCTTCTTTTTGCTCATGTATCCATAAATCAGGATAGCGGTAGTTATCACCTATCACTAATGCGGTTATTTCGCCGCCCCGCTCGTTCTCTAAATAATACGGTGTGGCTTTCATGTGCATACTATCAAAACAGTCAAGGCTCAACTGCTCGTCAAAGTCTGTCCATTTGCGCTTATAAAATTCGTTTGCATAAAGGCTCTGTTTAACAATGTCTTCGTTTTCTTTAATAACTGCTCTAGCTTTAATGATTTCAATTAATGCAGCAATCGCATCATGGTATCTGTTCGTCTCCATCTATCTATTCTCCTGCCAATATTTCCAAAATTCGCTTTCTTCTGGCTTTTCCAGTAGCAAGCCTTTTCCAGCCCAGTAAGCATCAACCTGGCACATCAAATCGAACAGCTCTGCTTTTGCCGCCTTTCCCTTCCTGCTTAGACTTTTAATTGGTGCAGGCACTTTGTCTGAGAACTTAGGCTCATAGAAGTTAAATTCATGTTTCATGGTGTGGCTCACTTGCTCCTTCGTAAATGAACCATAACCCTTAGCCTTCACAAATTCGGCTATCTTGCCCATCCATACCCACCAGAGGGCCACTTGATCATCCGATCGCGTATGACCTTTGTAGTATTTAACCGTGTACTCACCTTCGCTCTGGATCATGCGATCCAACATGTCTTTAGCTTGTGCGGCCTGCTCTGGTAGTTGGTATGTGCGGTTATTCATCTTTTAGGCTTCTGATAGCATAGAACAAAAATGCTGCTGCTAGCAGTATGGCCCATGAGACACGATCCTCTCTCAGTGCTGGCAATATTGACGCTACAACCAAAATCAAAGCGCCATTTGTCCGTGACAACAACCAATTCATTCTATAACCTCCAATGCCTCATCTATTGACGTTGCCCAGCCAGCTATGCCGCCGTATCGCTGGATTTTCTCGATTCTTTGCTTCTGGTCTATCGTTGGCTTCTCGCCGGGCATTTTTACTTCTATTTCGAAGTATCGGCCTGTCTTTGTCATACCGTACAAATCAAGCATTCCGTCTTGACCCATACTGTAGCGCCTGCCATTTGAGCCTCTTAATAGGCCGTTTGTCTTAACCTTGCAGACAATTGCCAGTCCTGACTTTAGCAGCGCATCCTTTATGTCTGTCTGTATGTCAGCCTCTTGGCCTTTCATAACACCACCTTAAAGGGACGCTTTGCGCCCGTTAACTAACTGTTAGGCGCTCTTACGCTTCTCGCGCTGCTCACAGGCTTTTGCAAAGCAGCCAACGCAAACAAGTTTGATCCCTATGTAGCAAAGGTGGTAACACTGTTCGCCGCATTTTGTGCAAGGTGATTTTTGAAACCGTTTTTCAGTCATGTTTACCTCCTGCGCCTAACAAGGCGCTCAATCGGACCCGCTACGCGCCGCTTACCTTGGCGTTATAACCCACTAACCATCAAAGCAGTTATAAAAACACACACCACACCACCAACAATAGCGCACTCTTTCGGGCTAGCTGGTGGCCATATAGAGCCGTATAGCTCCGACACAACTAAAACGATCATCGTTGGAATAATAATCCAAAACATCACTCACCCCGCTTAAACGCGTTGTCTGCGTCTGTCTCGATTGGGTTAAAATGGCGAGCTGCCCAATGTTCTGACCATGTGTAACCATCCATCAGTTCTTGGGTATATGGAACCAAATAGATGTCTGGCACAACAAAATCACTCGATAAGATATTTACCTTATCTTCTTTGAATCGTATTCCAAAGAAAATACTATCTAAAACATCGCCAGTAAAATGTGACCACAACCAGTCCTTGATCCGACCATCTACATCAGCCAGTATATCTCCGGCACTAGGCTCTATCTGGCCCCATTCGTCATAGATCGGAGCCAATAAATCGATCACATCTTGGTGTTTGTAGTTTATAAAATTGCTCATCTGTTATCCCTCTTGATTTAACCTAATACTAGGTATATTATTTACTATTGTCAACATTAAGAGGTGATAATTTTGAAACAACGCGACCAAGATATACTTATTTTTATTAAGGCTTTTAATAAGTCGAATAACTGCGGCCCAACTGATCAGGAGCTGGCAAAATATCTAGTAGTCAGCGCTCAAGCCGCCGGTGTTATTAAGCGCCGGTTAGTGCGTGACGGCTACCTTAAATATAACCCTAAAATGCACAGGTCTTTACAGTGCACAGATAAGAAATGGGAGTGATTATGAGCAAAAAAAACCTAACGCTTTGGGACTCCGTCACCAAAACAGACAAAGAATATACCAAAGAAGCCAACGTAAATGGTCAAAATATAACGTCTATTAACGGCGTGTACATGGCTATGAAGGCAACCGAAGTATTCGGTCCCATTGGTGACGGTTGGGGCTACCAAATAATTGACGATCGTCTTGATAATGGCGCGCCAATTTACAGTAAAGAAGGGGTTTTGATTGGCCATGAGGTAATGCACACAATTCAACTAGACCTTTGGTACAAGAACACATCAGGCGAAAAATGCTCTGTTTTTCAGTTTGGCCACACTCCGTATATTAGGAGTACAAAATATGGCCTTTCTACCGACTTTGACGCGCCCAAAAAGTCACTAACAGATGCGATGAAAAAATGCCTGTCTTTACTTGGCTTTAGCTCAGACGTATGGCTCGGGATGTTTGATGACTTTGACTACTCAGCAGAGGCAATGGCAGATGCAGAAAACAGAAAGGCGGAGCGGAAAGACAAGGCGCTGGAAGAAAACAAAGAGAAACTGCTCGCATGGCTAAACTCAAGAATTGACGATTACCAAAAAATACCAAGCCTGGCTACCTTAAAGCTGCAAAAGGAAACGGACATCAAGAAGATCAACCGCGATTGCTTGGCTTGGGGTCTTGACCCAAAACCATTAATAAAAAAATTAGCCGCTGCATATAACAAGCGTGGAAATGAACTAAAGGAGAACGAAAATGCATAATTTTGATCAGGTAGACCTTGAAAACAAAGCTATTGAAGCATTCAGCAAAACAGACGCCGCGCTTTCGGTGCTGGCAGACAAATACTCAATAGTACCGGACGCAAACACCAAGGAAGGTTATGAGCAAATAAAGGCCGGACTGAAGGAGGTTGTTTCCTATAGAACATCGCTAGAAAAGAAGCGAAAAGAAATAAAGCAGCCATATCTTGATGCAGGAAAGCTAATTGACTCTGAAGCAAAACGAATAACTGCCCAGCTTTTGCAGCTTGAAAATCCGATGAAAGAAGCGAAGCAAGCGGTAGATGATCGTGAAAAACGAGAAAAAGAGGCACTGCAAGCCGCTACAAGAGCAAAAATAGATTCCATGTCTAGTGCTCTCAGTCGCGCATTTGGGGCCAGTAGCTCGGAAATATCAGCGCTTATAGACGAGGTTTTTTCAGTTGACGCAACCGAGGGTTTTTATGACCTGACCAGAGAAGCAATTGACACCAGGAATGACGTGCTAGAAAAGCTAAACAGTATGTACAGCCAAGCCGCAGAACTTGAAAAACTACGATCACAAGCAGCGCCGACAAGTAGTGAGCAAAAATCTTACAGCGACGAATACCGTAAAGGTTATATTGACGCGCTGACTAAATATTCACATTCTGTTGATGGTGTTTTGTATATAGGGACTGGTGGGATAACGCTAGAGCATGCGATTTCTGAGATTGACAATAATGATGACCCCACCATTTAAATTATTCATAACAGTGGCCGCTATTGCGGCCCTGGCTATTTCTAGCATGTCGGAAGCCTCGCAATGTCCAAGGTTTAGCTGGAGCCAAAATTATATATTAGAGCTTGCCTATCGAACTGGTGAGCCTATGAATATGGGCGAATCGTTGCGTGCTATTGTGTACCTCGAGTCTTCAGCTGGTGTAAACCTGGCAAATAACAGGACGTTTGACTATGGCCTGGCCGGTATTCATTTAAAAACAGCTGTAGCAAGGTTCCCAGGAACGACACCTGAGCGACTAATGTATGATCATACTTTTAACCTGCTAAACTCTGCAATTGAGCTGGATTACTGGTTAGGTCGAACCAATGGTAACTGGCTTGAAATCTGGGCTAGATATAATGGTGGTAATCGATTATCTAAAAGGAACTGGGAATATGCTCACAAGGTTAGGAAAACTATTAGGCTTTTCAGAAAGTGCTTATAAAAAGAGGCCGATAGAGTATCTAGAATCTGCTATCAGCCTGAGTGCCACTTTTGTATCTGCGGCGTTTGTCATCAAGGGAATGCTTGATCTGTGGTTTCTGTTACTGGTTCCCATTGTATTTATTTTAGCCTGGTTTGTCATCTATAAATAACATATCACTAAGCGGACGCTTTGCGCCGATTAGCTCGATGTTATTCCAAACCTAGCTTTTTCTTAACCCTATAAATCAATCTTGAGAATCTGACAGCAAGCAGCCCGTCTTTATTTATGTAGATTGGTTTGTTGTTTTTATCCCAGCCTTTAGGGTTTATTATTATTCCATATCGAAAAATATTTAATTTTTCCATCTTCGGCACTCTTTCCCAAGTGATGAAATCAGACGATGCGTAGTGAATAATCATTAAATGCTCTTTATTTAATCTAATAGTCTCAGGACAGTACATTTTTTCCTCCCGCGCATAACAATGCGCTCTAAATCGGACTGCTACGCAGCCTCTAAGCTATCGGTTAATCAATCCCACTCGGCTATAAATGATCTTACGTCAAATGTAGGACACTCTTTAGAGTCGTCTAGATCACGATGACCAACAATATCAGACTTGTCCAACCGATATCTGGCTTTGATATCCTTTAGTAACCCTGCGAGCGTCAGGTATTGCGCGAATGTAAAGTTACAGCCACCCATACCACCAATCAAGCAAATCCCAAGAGTACCCCTATTGTGTCCATATACATGAGCGCCGATCTCATCCTCTACCTCACCATCGCCGTCCAGGTCTCTACCGAACTCTAATGATCCACTTCGACGTATCACGTAATGATAACCAATATCAGACCAGCCCTTGTCTTTATGCCATTTGCGTATTTCAGTGACACCGATATCCATGTTTGGTGGTGTGTCAGAACAATGCACGACAACCTTTTTAATATTCATTACGCAGCACTCCTGTAACTTACAAGGCTCATCATATAGGCATTAAGGCGCTCTGCATATTCAACAGCCTGGCATTCTGTCTTGATTTTCTTTCCACCAATTGCATACCAGCACTTGTCCTCGTAGCTATAAGGTACTGTCGCCATTCCCCTAGCAACGCTTTTTTCATCATACTTAATGCTGCGTATCGGGTTGTTACCTGGTATGCTGTTTTTGTTTTTGTGGTAACTAACGCTGTTAGAACGACTAAAACACAGTTTGCATTGTGCCTTGTGTCCGTCTGCTGTTGTTTTGTCTTTATAGAAATGTACTAGCCGTTTTTCCTGTTCGCAGTTAGTGCAAACCTTTTTCTTTTCTCTGTCCATAATTACCTCTTTTTGTAGTAGTGATAAACTAACTGGTCATAACCGACACCGTATTCACTAGCTACTCTCTCTAATGATTTGTAACGCCATAATTTATTAGACAATCTGCATATAACATCGTTCTCGCCTTTTCTTAACGCAATACCTGGCCTTGCATCTATCATGCTTCTAGCGGTTTTCCAGAGCGCGGAACGCCTGTCGTATTCTTGCGATGCATCTTCAAGTATATTCCTAGATTCTTTCTGCTTTCGCTGATTTAACTTTTTTATTAGCTCTTGTGAAAATATCATAACGCCTACTTTCATTTTATACTTCTATCCAGTATTTAAAGAATTTTGTCCCTGAGGATGTTGCGTACTCCTTGCGCTCTACGTTGTGGTTTCCGTGCCGATCTTTCCGTAAGTCTCGGACTCTTGCACTAATAGTCTGCTCTGCGTACCACTTATTAAAACGGGTATACATGAGCTTTTGTAGAACTGATAGTGACCGCTTCCGGCCATCTTTCATAATCGTGTATAGCTGTTGTGTTGTTTTCATATAACACCTCATTAACGCGGACAGAGCCGCGTAATATCCATGTTATTTTTCTCGGTTCATTGGTTCCCACCATCCTGCGTGACCCTGCTCAAACCAATCCTCTTGCCTGCCACAAGCGGAACAAAACCTTCGATAAGGATTTTTGTTTAATGGCTTTTCCCATTTCCCATTGCAGTCAGGACACCGCCTAAATAATTTGAGCAGCAAAACAACTGCTGCCATCGTCACGAAAAATAACAACAACATAAAAAAAAATGACTCCATCCCGCTGCGCTCCTTTACGCAATTTATGTATCGGTTATATTTCTCATTATAAACACCAACACCGTATTAGCAAGATACATATAGTTATATTAAATTTGTTTTTATAATTCTTTATTAGTTAGGTTCTCAAATCTGCTGTACTGCCCAACAAACGCCAGTCGGTCTGTGCCTATTGGCCCGTTTCGCTGCTTTCCAGTGATGATTTCTGCGATGCCTTTGTCGGGCGAATCCTCATTGTAAACCTCGTCCCGATAGATAAACATGATTAAATCAGCATCCTGTTCAATAGCGCCGGATTCTCTGAGGTCTGACATTACTGGGCGCTTGTTTGGCCTGCTCTCAACACTTCTATTTAACTGTGAAAGAGCAATAACCGGACAGCCTATCTCTTTTCCAATCTCTTTTAGGCTTCGGCTAATCTCTGATATTTCCTGTGTCTTATTTTCAGCCTTCGCTCTCATTAGCTGTAGGTAATCAACCATAATTACGCCGATGTCAGTCTGGCGCTGAATTTTTCGGCATTTCTGGCGCATCGCTTGGACGGTCAGTCCGGGGCTGTCATCAATGTGCAGGGGCTTGTCCGTCAGGATATTGGTTGCCGCTCCAAGTTTATCCCAATCATCGCCCCACAACTTGCCGGTTCTGATCCGTTCATAAGGAATTCTTCCGATGGATGACAACATACGGGTAATCAGTTGATCGGCAGGCATTTCCAGACTAAACACCACGGCTGACTTTTTCTGAATCACACTCTCAACCATGTTCATAGCTAGCGTAGTCTTCCCCATACCAGGACGCGCCGCAATAATCACTAAATCACCAGGCCTAAAGCCGGTCGTTCGCTTATCCAATAGATCAAATCCAGTAGATAGGCCTGGCAATCCATCGGATTCAGATAGCGCTTCCATGGTTTTGATCGCCGTTTTAAGTACGCCGTTAATCTGAGCTGGCTCCTTTGAGTCAACTAATGTGATATTTGATAGCTCCTGATCGTGTACGCTCTGGGCTTCCTGTATGCTGATTTCAGCGTTGTATGCGTTACCCGCTAGGGTGTTACCGGCCTGTATGAGTTTTCGCCTAATAGAGTGCTCTCTGACTATTCTAGCGTACTCTTTGAGGTTGGTTTCGCCCGGAACGATCTCCGCAAGCTCAATTAGGTAGCTACGGTGCTGTGGTACAAGGTCTCCGACAATGATCAGATCAGGGTTGTCAATTTGCTGGATAGCCTCGAATATCTCCCGGTGTTCGGGCTTGTAAAAATCATCCGGCTGTAGGTCTACGGTTACCTGATACAACAATAACCCGCCTAAAACGCTTTGCTCTGCCTCGATGCTGTGCGGCAGGATAGGTTGTCCGTATTCGTCAATCATGCGATTCCCCTGATTTTGTTATTGAATTGCTGACGCATCTGGTTTAGCTCCCAGTTAGTCGCGTGTTTTATCTCACCCCATGGCTTCGGCAGTGCCTGTAATAATGTCGGACTTAGCAAGGTTTTATCGTTCCGGCTAATAGCGTTGATTACGGTTTCCCATGGGTCGGGCTGGTCAATGGGCTGTTGTTTTTGCTGTCGTTGCTGGATAAACAGATCAATGTACCTAACCCCATCCCTGTTGCGCTGCCTGAATTTGGCTAGCGACTGACAATTTTTACTCCAGAATTGGTCTTGACGCACCCATGCCCATGTCTCTGCGATTTGCTGAATAGTGTACCCATCGAATTCTCTGAGCTTTCTTAGCTGGTCTGCCCACTTGCAAGGGTCGGCTTTTAGGCTTGGGTAATCTTCCTGTACATGGCCGATCATGCCTTTGGCCATCATAAGATCATCAGTTGAATATTTGGGGGGAGGGTCAGTAACCGAAGGTTCTGACGTATGTTCTTTTTGATCATTAGTTATATCTTGATTATTAGGTAATAATTGATCCTTTATTATATGGACTGATTTTCCGTCGTACTGGTTTTCAGTCGGACTGGTTTTCAGTTCTACTGGTTCTCCGTCGTACTGCTCAGACCAGACAATCAACTCTCGACCAACAATCTTTTTGCCGTCGTGGATAACCTTGTCCTCTAGTAGCCTAAGCTCTTTTAAGTGCCTGAATGCCTTGGTCACCTTGTCGCGGCCAATATTAAATCGCTTTTGAATATCGGATTTTCTGACCGTCCAGTTTTCGTTTTTGGTGATCAGGTAAACCCAAATAGCGGCTGCTTCAGAACTTCTAATCAAATCAAATACTTGCGGGTCAAACGTAGCATAATGCTTGCCGCGCTTGCGTAGTTGTGAGGCGGTCTCTTTATTTATACTCATCTGCCATGATCACTCTTTCAAAATAGAATTTATGCTCAACCAGAGGAATTGATATGCCGTGCTCAATAAGCCGCTTAATCTGTCTTGCTGACAGGCCAAGCTCGACTCTTAGCACATCATCAACTGAAAGCCACAAACGATAGTCATCTAGCGACCTTGAGCCTTTTGATGAGTTGCAAGATTTACAACATGGAACTAGATTTGATATATGATTGTCGCCGCCATTACATCTAGGAATAACGTGATCAGTTGTAGTGTTTTTCTTGTTTAGCGATCTGCCGCAATACCAACAGTATCCGCAAGTCTTTGCATATATTAAGTCGCGCTTATTTTTCATAGGCGCACCATTGGAGCAATGGCCATAGATATAGTCCTGTCAAATTGTGATAGTCCTTAGAAAGTTAAATGCGGCAACCCGGACCATAGGAGGCTGTCTCAGAGGGATCAGCTCTGATAAGCCGCGTGTTTATTATATATCAATGACTTACGAGTGTTCAATAATATCCTTGATCTTGTTTTTTATAAAAGCATCCTTAGCACAGCCACACAAGTACAGCCTGCCATTCCGGTCAGCTATGTGGTATTTACCTTCTTTTCTGAGCAGGTAGCTGCTCTGGCACAAATATCCATGCCCATGGCTACCAAAAGTATTTAGTAGTAGTTGTGAGGCTGTTTCTTTGTTAATAGACATTGTTTTCACCGTATATTTCTATGGTTATGGAGTCTTTGTTTAGCCGATATATTGCCTGGTATTTGCTACCACAAAGATTGAAATTCATATAATAATGCCTACCAAGCATCATTTTTACTTTTGATTTTGAAAGAACTTCTGATGCTAAAAATACGGCCATATGGTCAGGCGAATCCGACCGATTGTGCACAATAAATTTTTGCATATCCAAAACTCCAAATTGTGGGCACAAAAAAAGCCCTATTAGACAGCCGCCTAGCACACCAAACAAAGCCAAGGGAATGAAGCTCTGAATGGATGGCGGCTCTCTGATAGAGCCAATTGATTCCCTATGTGATGCTGGTGCTAACAGCATGTATGGTCGCCTATTCTAGACCGGGCGATTCGGTCACCTCTTTCTGCCATTGGCAGGTGAGCATGTAACTAAAGGGCCGATGCTATTAGCACTAGCAAACAGCCCCCGACCAAAGATAGGTCTAAACGTCTGTATAATTATATCACCTATTCGTTAGTGGTAAAATGGTGCCTTGGTGCTGCATTCCAAGCTTTGTACGCTCTATCGTGAAAATCGTCATCAGAACAACAACCCATAAATCGTACACCCCAGGTATTACAGCAAAGCGGCTCAATATAACCAGCACCCCCGTATTCCCATATATCAAACTCTTTAGGTACTTCTCCACATGGACACTGTAATAGCTCTGTGTTATTGCTCATCATTACCCCTTAGGCCTAAAGCCTCGCAAAAGTCTATGTCTGTATTAGCCTGACCGTGTTCAATCTCATATATCTGCCGGATAGCATCAGCCCAGTCGCTTACAACACCGTCGCGCCCATCTAGATCGTTGTATATAGTAAATTCCACTTGATCGTATGACGGATCAGAATTGTGAATTATCTTCCAGCCATTACTTAGTTTCATTAAATTCTGCCCTCCATGCGGCGATTAAGGTTAGCGTCTTTAGCCAATCTCTCCGCCCCATTGTTTGCTCTGGCATAAGGTCAATATCATAAAGCAGGCTAAGTAGTGCCGGTGTTTGATTTGCGTATTTTAGTAGATTATCTATGTCGTTTTGCTGATCTTCTGTCATGGTCTAGCCTCCCAAATACAATAAGCGCTATCTACTATATCCAACTGAATATAGAATTTGGCCGATTCAACGCAGGCGTGAGCGTCACCATAATCGTGAGTACCTTTTACTACTTCGCCACTAGTTAGCACTAGAATCAGTATTATCCACATTAACTTAGCCTCCAATTAAAACACCGGCTATTGAGTGTAAATACCACTCCTTGCCGTTTTCAGATTTTCTGAACTCTATTGTTTTTATATAAACAGGTTCGTAAATATTTGTCTGATTAGAAGGATCTAACGTGGTCAGCTGTGGTATATCAACACTGCAAAAGTTGCCGACAACTTCATAAACATTCGGCAACTTTTCTAAAGCGTAATATAGCTGCTTCAGGGTTATCTTCATCACTTAGCCTCCAAACTTAGGGTTACCGAACTTACTGCCATCATTGGCGATTGGAGCGGGCTTTTCCATTGCTGCTTTGTATATGTGTGGGCCGTAATCAGATAATAATGCTCTCTTTTTGTTCTCGCTCAGTTCATTGCAAAATGGATATTTGAGCTTATTAACACTGATAAGAAGCTCCGCATTAGAACTACACTCTTCCACCAGTCGCGCCCGCTCGGCTTCGTATTCCGGTTTGGTTATTAGGTGCCAAGCTTGGTTCCTATAATCTGTATCATTAGACCAGCGGGATTCGTCGCGCATCAAATTATACCAGTATCTATTATACTGATCTGGCCACCTCGGTAGCTCTTTGGCTAATTGTTCTAGTACGCTCATTTCCAGTACACCCTTGTCAGTTTTCCATCAATGCGCTTATAGTCGGATTTTATAAACCCTCGTTCTTGTAATGCCTTCAAGGTATCCCGGCGCTCACCAAGCTCATAAGACGTGATCGGCTCGTCTGTTATCTTGTCGTAAGCGCGCTGCTGGACTTCACTTATTGCTATTGAGCTACCCATAATCCCCTCACATCTTTACAATCAATCTGCTTGTATTTATTGATATTTAACAATATATTTAACACACAGTCAAACAGGGAGAATGTAAAGATGTATCAGATTAGAGTGAAAACAAGCGAGGGCTCTGGATACTCAATTACGTGTTCAGATATCGATGAAGCGTTAACAATGGCTGAATCAGCACAGAATGCAGGCTCATGTGGTGTTGTTTGTGATCTAGCAGGCAATGCCGTTATGACTTTCGGTAATAACGTGCCGGAGGAGTGGAAAGCATGAAACCAAATGTATTTACAGATACAAACGGAAAGGCTATCTACAATTATGAAGACCGCTACATGACCACAAATGATGGTGTGCGCTGGGTGATGCTCAAGTACGCCAACCAGAAGGTCGAGGCAGCGGGGAACAGGTGGATTAGTGTTAATGATCGGTTGCCAGAAAAATATGGAGAGTATTTTTGTTCAACCAAGGCGCGTCCGCATGGCTGGGTTGTTGTTTATGCAAAAGTTGGCTGGATTTGCTCGGATGATTACCCGGTCACCCACTGGATGCCACTACCAGAACCACCGGAGGACGTATGAACGATAAACAAGGCTGGCATAGCGTTACATGGCAACAATCTGAAAACAAAGCGCCCGTAGAGGCTGAAGGTGTTAACTACATGGGCAAGATAGAGGACATATTAGAGCAGCGCAAGCTGGAACGTGAATTGAAAGAATTGGGGTTAGATGATGATTAAAGTAAAAGTAAGTATTAGTAGGCAAGGTATGGTTAAAGGTGAGAACATTTTCTGTATTGAGATAGAGGATAAGGTGTCAGGGCTAGACATCTGTCGCGTAGAGATGAACCCTGTTGAATTTGCTGAAGCAATTACTGGTTTGGCTTTCGCTGAAGGAGTGGCCGTTTTCACACCAAGTCTTTACTCAATAGAAAGATACGGAAAGAAAAAACAGGTTGAGCGCGTTAAGATACCTATCACCGATAAACTACCAAAAGATACACCGGAAAGCTGGTTTTTGCAGTACGTCCCTGATGGCTGGGAGTTGTGGTCAGATGGTCTTTCAACACAACAAAACAAACATGGATTTCATACTATCGTGATTTGTCGGTATGTGGAGTTGAACCATGATGATGACTGACTACAACGAAAAGATGGATCAGGTCGCCACTGAATACCGCAAGGCGCTCTCAGAGTGGCATGAAGCATGTAAAGGCCATAAGGCCGGCACTGTATCGGCTATTGAATATGAGAACGCCTGGCAGCGTTACAGGCTGTTCAATAAGCAACTGGAAGATAATCAGATAGAGAGGGCAGAGCCTTAGTCTTTCGGGCCAGACTCAACATAGAACTTAAAGAACCCAGCCGCCGCCGCAAGCATACCGCCTGCAAAGGCACCTTGTGGGGCTGTTGGTTCTGGTAATGCCATAAACCACTCTGAACTGATTATGGTTAGCCATAAGAACACAGCAAAAGCCAGTCGGGGGAATACGCGCCATTGGTTAATCTGTTCATGCAACATCATAACGAATCCAGACAGTCTTTAAGGGCTAGCTCCAGGCTGATAAACGCTTGGTACAGCTCACCATTAGTCATAAAAGATACCTGTGGTTCATAGCAATTATGCGGTCTCTGTACCTCGACAATCTTTTCGACCTCAACCGGGACTTTAACCTCAATAGTCTCAGTTATTATCCGGGGCTTTGCGCTGCAAGCTGTCAGGGATAGCGACATTAGACCAATCAGGATAACTATCAAGCTCAGCCTGTAGGCTTTCAATCTGCTTAGCACGATCTATGCGCTCCTGTGCGTATTTCTTTTCTAGGGTTTGGTACTCAGTCAGTTTACCATAACAGGCCTGAGAGGACTCTTTCAGGCTGTCTACGGTTACCCATAGCTCGCTATTTGCCATGGTTAGGGAGCTTATAGCCGTTTCCTTGCTGGCGACATGTATTTTAAGTGTGCCTATATCTTGGTTCAGGTTCTCGATTTTCTTGGACTTCTGGGCAATGGCGAATTGCTGCGCAGCTAGTATCGTTAGCAGGGTGGCTCCTACGTACATTAAAACCTTATTGCTACCGATAAGCCGTTTCAGCATTAGTACCATCTCCCGCGTGCAACATGCGCCACGGTCAGGTTATTTCCAGTACTTGATGCACTGTCGAATATCCTATAGCCGCCCCACTGGCTGGTAGTTGTGTTTGAGTTAGCTTCCGATGACAGCCATAAACCAGACCCATCAGTTATAGTGATATGCTGCCATGCCACAGGAATCTCAGAAAACCCCAAAGGAAATGTAACTTTAGGCTGTGCAGTAGTTATATATAATGAACCAGATGTAGAATTTACATCTATAGACGTCTTGCTTTCTAAATATTTGCATACTTGTTCGCCGCTGCTTTTCTTTTCCCAGCTGCCATTAGTATTTGCACCAGCTACATCACTAACAATCAGCCAGTCAGTACCATCGAACTGAACTTCAATAAATTTATTGTAAGTGCTATCAATACCACCATAGGTAGTTCCTGTGGCTGCTTCTGTATCGTTTCCATCAATCCACTTAACTAAATCGGTGGTGCCGTTATAATTAATACTGGTCTGACCAGTGGCTGTGTAACTTGGCAGTGTGATCCTGAGTGTCAAGCCATTAGCCAGGGCCGGATATATGCCGCTCAATGAGGTAACCGTAAGAGTGTTTGTTGACGCTGTTGCTGAGCAAGCAATTGCACCGATTGTGTCTAACACCGGATCAAGTAATGGCACATAATCCTTGGTTGCCGTTAGACCAGTACCGCTCTGCTCTGCTTGTATTCGATAGGAGCCAACCGCAGCAAAGAATGAAAACTCTCCATTTACATTAGTGGTAAGCGGGTTTCCTGTCGATGTAGTGCCCGCACGATCACTATACAGTGTCGCATTTAATCCGGTCGCGGTGTCAATGATTGTAACCTGTACGCCTGAAATGGCGTTACCATTTTTGTCCTGAACCGCTGAGCCATATTTTGGTAAAGCCATTGCTCTACTCCTATACTATTGAGCCTCGGATGTCGCCTGTGCCACCCGATACAAAAGTTACTGTTCCGCCTGATTGTACTACCGCATTACCAGCAGAGCCACCAGAACCCCCAACACTATCGCCAGCAGCAGTAATCGGGCTTGAATTACTATATGAGCCATCACCACCATCTTGACCATCCAGGCCAGGCCCGCCACCGTCGCCACCGCCGCCACCATCCACAGTGTCGCCTAGTGGGTCATAAGTAAAACCGCCAAATGTATAAAGAGAAGCGTCCCCGCCCGAACCTTGACTAGATGATGATCCACCGTTTCCATTTGTGTAGTCTTGCTCTACACCAAATTCCGAATATATCGAAGTTCCATTAGTAGATGAGGCACGACCAGCACCGCCTCCACCATCACCACCTACACCGACACCATACTGTGCTGAAGGCGACGAATAGTACAAATAAGCTGACCCGCCGCCGCCACCGCCGCCGCCACCGCCCCAGATTTCGCCCTGATTATCTATATCTATATCATATTCAGCTAAAATAGCATGGCCTCCGTTTCCTCCATTGGAGCCTTCGTATGCTGTCCAAGATGGACCAGACGTCAGCCTAATAAGGCCATTGCCGCCATTACCACCAGCGCCTTGAATCCTACCAAAATTGGTTAGAGTTAAGGTCACTCCGGCTGGCCAATCGCCAGTTTCAAATGCGTATGTGCTGGTAGATGATGATCCTATTGTGACACCTGCCGACACGGTGACTGGCACCTCGGTTGAAGCGTCTGGATCATCATATAGAGTGTCGTAAATGTCCCTAATGTTTATATTATCTTGACTGGTATCAATGACGATTGGCCGAACACTTGGATCTACAGGAGTTATCGTTTCTGTGTATAGAACTTCCTCTGCAATTACATCAAAGTATGCATCCGAGCTGTTAACCTGCTTCGCCTGTATGGATATGGTTTCAGCAGTGCCCGTATCGTCTTGTAAGGTCCAGTTTTGCAGAAAGTAACCACCACCAAGCTCCGGCTCTATTAGTTGCTCATTACGCATCAACCTGAACGAAAGCAGTCTAGGGGGAGTTGAATATCTTGACAATATTAGGTCGTTTAATCTCGTTGCAGCATCTAGTCCGGCAGTCGGTATCCAACGACTGTAAATCTTTCTGATCGCTGGTTTGCCGTAATTGGTTTCTGATTCTGCACTGATTGTGGCGACCGCGCTTGTATAATTTCTACGGTCTTCCAAATCCTCAAGAGGGTTAATTTGGCCGTAAAACGTCCACACTCTAGAAACCCGTTTTTCTGGCTGGTCTTTCGCCGAGAATGAACCTTGAATAATTAGATCGTCATTATAGGTTGTGGCTTTTGTGTCTACATCCCTTAAAACTCGCAATCTAATAATCTTATTGACGTCATCCCACCAAATAGTGGTTGCAGCTTGAACTAGTATCTCATTAATTAGCTGGGTAACATCTGTAGGCTCTGCAATTAAAGCCGTATAGGTGCGGCCATTATATGCAGATGTTTCGGCTTGCCATGCCGCCAAAGGGATATAGCTGGACGGTATACTGGCATAATTAACTAATAGATCATAGATAATATCGGCGGGGTCTTCACCGCTGTACTCTAAGCAGACCTGCACCTTTTCATCAGCATCATGAGCGACCGCTGTAGTATTATATTGTGCTCTAGTAATCGTTAATACATCGCCTGACCTGGTGAAAGAAACAATCTCTTTTCCACCTATATTTGCTATTCCAGACGAAGGGTACTCGCTGCCAATCCCAGAAGGGTCTAACGTCAGGCTTGTTGCGCTATCAGTGATCGATGATTGCAGATACCCATCGGTCAATAAAGGCGCTTGTGCACGTTCACCATCAGCCAGCTTGAGCGCATCCTTGGCAACGACAGTAAACTGACCGCCGCTGTTTGGCCCTGCCACTGTCTCCACAACAAAATGCCGCGTTTCCATTTGGGCTATAGATTGCGTCGTGTCTCCACGGATAATACGAACATCAGAGCCGCGCAGATATGGATATCTAGCTCTAAACTTTCCCCAAAAAGTCCCCTGTGTATAGGGGTCATAATCCCTGTCGGTAATATAATGATCGCCACCAGGTCCAGTATCAGGGAAGGCGTGATCTTTAAAGTTAACAGTAACTTTCGCTCGAATGCCAATAGACTCGCCTAAATCAAGCATTGCAGGGCGAATATTAATGCTCTGAATATTAGGAATTGCAGTTATACTGGTGGGCGGGTTTGCAGTAGCTGTCGAAAATCGTATTGTTTCGGTTTCGCTGTCGTAATTGGCAGTATCTTGGCAAGTCGCATAACAATTAAAGCACTTCTTTGTCCCAGTAACACCAATCTCGGCTGTACACGGGCTGGAGCCATAAGTGAGCGAACAACGATCAAGGTCGATCTCCACAAAACTAATTCGCTCGGTCATGCAATACCTCTAAAATTCCAGCTGATTTGCATCATACCATTGTTGCGCTGATTGACAGGGCGCGGGTTACCCTCTACCCAACAATAACCC
>Ga0272443_10002130_pt1 | contig 26162 bp, 31 predicted proteins | sample SSMAcet12_FD_193581 | JGI IMG/M metagenome (GOLD analysis project Ga0272443, IMG submission 193581) | Marine sediment archaeal communities from Little Sippewissett salt marsh, Falmouth, MA, United States - SSM-Acet-12 | ecosystem: Environmental > Aquatic > Marine > Wetlands > Sediment ... | reverse complement strand
GAAACGCGTTTGGAGTGTGGGGATTGCCGCGTAAAATTAAAAATTCATCCACATTTTAGCAATACAACAGTTAACGCATATATCAAAAAAATGTCTAAATCGCAGAATTACACCTGCCGAATGTAGGTTGGAACGAGGTGGGAGAAAAATGGATGAAGAACTAACTTCTCAGAGGGATGTCTTCGGAATGAAATTGGCAGGTGCCGTGCCAAGACTCATATCTTATCTGATTGACGGTGTTATTTTGGGCGTCGCTTTCCAGATTCTGTTTTTGGTGACAGGCGCATCCGGCAACAGCACAGAGTTTTCTTTGGTCTATTTCTTGGCAGGTGTAGCCGGTATAGGATATTACATCTACTTCTTCGGGAACGGCCAGACACTCGGCATGAAGGCGATGAAGATAAAGCTGATCGGGACAGACGGAACTTACCCCGTTGGATATGGAAAGGGCATCCTCAGATATCTTGGGATGGTTGTCTCGACCATGATACTGCTCCTTGGCTACATCTGGATCCTGATAGACAAGAAGAACCAGGGATGGCACGACAAGATCGCCGGAACCTACGTCGTCGAAGAGTGATCGCCAAAAGCTGTCAACTTCTGCAAGTATCGACTTCCTGCGAAACCTGCAAAGGGCGGGAACTTAGGATTTAGATCCGGCCGACTAAGGCCCTTTTCGTCCCGTTACAACCCCTTCATATTTTCTCGATATTTTCGCTTCGATCTTCAGGACACCATCGAAGGCTTTTGATCACACCGTGAAGGGTCTGAACCTCCCGATCAGTGAGGCAGGACCTGCCAAAGATCCTACGGAGCATCAGCATAGTCTTTTCCAGCTTGTGAGGAGGATAACTCCCTTCAATGAGAGCCGACCTGAAGTGCTCGTAGAGCAGATCTTGATCTTCCCTGCGCGCCAAGGCGATCTCACCCCACTCGACCTGACTTAGGGCGTGGAATATCACGGCAGCAGCATGGGATATGTTCATTATCGAATAGTCCTGGCTGGTGGGGACGGTGACAATCATGTCACAAATCTTGAGCTCATCTCGATTGAGGCCGTTATCCTCTCGACCCAGGAGCAAAGCAACTTCGCCACTTGTTCCCTGAAGCCTGTTCGCGAGTTCTTCAGGAGCCAAACTTGGAACCCTGAGGTGCTCGTCGGTGTTTAGCACACATACTCCTGAACTTCCCACCACCAGACCAACTCCCCGAAGGGCTTCTTCCAGGCAGGATACTGTCCGAGCGTTCTCGATCAGATCTTTTGCATGGGAAGCCATCGCAAGCCCGAAATCTTCGATGGCACAGGGATTGACCATTACAAGTTCGTAGAACCCGAAATTTTTCATGGCTCTTGCGATGGACCCAACATTTCCCTCATACATAGGCTCGACGAGCACAACCCTCAGCTTCATCCTTTGGATACCCCCAAGGGAATTAGCCTTGCCACCTTTCTCGCGATCCCCAAGTTGTGGACGACGTTCACCACTTCGGAGCTGGACTTGTAAACTTCAGGTGCCTCCTCCGCCAACATCTTCGGATGAGTCGCCATGACCTTTATCCCCCTTCCTGCAAGGGCATCTTTCACCTCAGTGCCCGTATAGGTCTTCTTGGCCTGAGTCCTGCTCATGATCCTTCCTGCTCCATGGCAGGCGCTCCCGAAAGTGAGGTTCATGGCCCCTTCGCTTCCGCACAGGACGTAAGAGGAGGTTCCCATGGAACCGGGTATCATCACGGGCTGACCCACGTCTCTGTAGGCGTTTGGTATCTCGGATCTTCCTGGACCAAAGGCTCTGGTAGCCCCTTTCCTGTGAACGTAAAGCCTCTCTTTGGACCCGTCCACATCATGCTCTTCGATCTTGGCCACGTTGTGAGCCACATCGTAAACGAGGTCCATTTTCACCTCGCCAAAGTACCTCTGAAATACCTCTCGTGTCCAGTGAGAAATTATCTGGCGGTTGGCCCAGGCGTAGTTTGCGGCCGATACCATGGCACCGAAATAGTTATCGGCTTCTGGCGTTCCCAAAGGCGCGCATGCCAGTTGTTTGTCCGGAAGGTCTATGTTGTACTTCAGGACGGCTTTGTTCAAAACCTTGAGATGGTCAGTACAAATCTGATGGCCCGCCCCACGAGAACCGCAATGGATCATCACCGTGATCTGACCCTCGAAGAGTCCGAACTTCTTTGCAAGATCCGCATCGAAGATCTCACCGACCTTTTGTATCTCCAAGAAGTGGTTTCCGCTGCCCAATGTCCCCAACTGGGGCCGCCCCCTCTTCCTGGCCTTCAAGCTCACTTGTTTGGGGTTCGCCCCGACGAGGTGGCCGTTTTCCTCGCAATGTTCGAGGTCCTCTTCAACGCCGAACCCGGCCTCGACAGCCCATTCAGCGCCCCTCGTGAAAACCTGATCCAGCTCGTAGTCCGATACCCTGAGCCTCCCTTTAGCACCCACACCAGAAGGCACATCGTGGAATAGGTCTTCTACCAAGTTGGCGATCATGGGTGCAACCTGGTCTGCCTTGAGCTCTGTGCGAAGCAATCTCACTCCACAGTTTATGTCAAATCCCACTCCACCAGGGCTGATCACGCCCTCGTCCTCTCGAAAGGCAGCAACCCCACCGATTGGAAAGCCGTATCCCAGGTGGACATCAGGCATCGCCATGGAGTAATTCACAATCCCCGGCAACGTGGCCACGTTGGCCACTTGGTCTATGGTGCCCTCTTCGATCTTTTCTATGAGGGACTTGGAGATGAAAATTCTTCCTGGAACCCTCATGCCCTCTTGATGACCCAAAGGCACTTCGTAGATGTAATCGTCAACCCTATTCAGCATGAGATATCACCTCAGACGTCCAGAATTACCTGGGCAGTCCACAAATCGTCTTCGTTCCAGACTTCAAACTGGTGGAGTGTGACCGCCTTCACTTCGGTCTCGAAGACGTGCCGATCCAGATCGATCTCTTCACCCTTTATCCGAGCATCGAGCCGCCATCCGTCATCGCTCTTTTCTAGCTTCACTTCGAATACGGAAAATAGGGCCAGCTCCACATCAGAAAGGTACAGCAACTCGGAGAGCCATTCATATAGAAGGGTGTCGAGGCTTTCAGCCTCCATCTCCAAAGACCACGACCCCAGGCATTCTACCTTGGATGTGTCGGTCATGGCGTTGAACATGGCAAGGGCGGCGTTCCCGAAAAGTTCTTCAAGTGAATGACCACAGGCCCGAAACTTCACATCGGCAGTATGTTCCAGGTACCGGAAAGGTTCCATCTTTCTACAACTAAGATTGAAGCTTATTAAAGATTGAGGTTAGGGGCCGGCATCGAGCCGACTTCTCATGAAAATGTCTGCCATATGACGTCATTGCATGGCGATTTTCATAATTTTGGGGTGAGTTTACGGATCGTGGGCGTTTTGGCAGGAAAAATCGGCATCAAAAGAGAATCACGGGCGTGTCAGGAGCACTCTGATATATCCCTCTCCACCACCTCACCGAAAGGTTCGGTCTCCGCGAAGACCTGACCCTCGAAGTAGAGAACTTCGGTATCTTCATCAATCCAGGAGTCAGGAGGCAGTCCGGCCTTAAGGCAGGTCTGGCAGAGGAACTCAACACAATCGAAGTTCCATTCGGTAGCCACCTGAGGAAGAAGAAGACCCGACCACATCCCTTTGCGGACTATCAACCCATGTGTTCCTATGTTAACTGCGTCAGGCAGCTCTTTCTTGCTAACTTCGTAAGGCCGAGGTGGCGTTAGAACCGTAACCTCAATCACTATATTTTCTAGCTCTTCAGGCGTCACTGGGGAGAACCTGGGATCATGGGTCCCAGCATTTATGGCCGAATCCACAATGGCCGCACCCAGATCCATTATCGGCTCCGGATATCCGATGCATCCTCGAAGGTCTCCTTCCTTATGGAGAGTGACAAAGACTCCATTTTTCTCTTTGAAGGACGGGGAAAGCTCTCCAGGCCGTATGCACTCATTTCTTTCCACGTAGGCGCTGAGAGCTTCCCTCGCCAGTCTTACAGCTGAACGACCTTCTTCGATAGTTAACATGGTCGATGGAAGAAATGCAAAATACTAAAGTGTTGTGTGCTGAAAAAGAATTATGCGAGAATTATTGCAGATCCGTCTTTGGAGACATAATGTTTAACGATGACTATTCTGACAGGTATCAAACTATCACGAGTTCGATTTTTGACCTTATGGGATCTGGCAACGTTTGCCATTCTTTTGGACGGGTATCAAACTATCATGAGTTCGACATTTTGGCCTACTCGTTTTTGGCCTACTCGCAAGGGATCGATCGGTCTCACCTAGTTGTCTCTCGACTGTGGTCTTGCTCGTCCTTTCGTAGGGAGTCCTTGATTTCTGCAAAATTCAACGGTCCTGGTGTTGTGACGTACCACTTTCCAGTCCTCTCCTTTATGAAGTCCTGAGCCTCTAAAATGGAGTCAAAGCGATAGACTTTGCCGCTCTCAATGTTAACCACCGCCAGGCGTCTGTCACTTGCGAGATCGACGTTCTTGAGGATCTCTTCTGCCCGTCTCCGAAACTCGCTCACTGGCTTCTTCCTGAAGTAGAACATCTCCTCTTTCAGCAACTTGTCGATATCGACATCTTCGTTGATATCTTCGGTCGATTCTTCCTCACCAGACACATCTGCCTCCTTTTCCTTGCCAGTCTCTTTCATCCTGCGGTAGTCACTCTTCGGCAAAGCTTTTGCCACCTTTCTGGATTCTGCGAACCAATCAAATCACAGTTCAAACCCGGGTTCTGAAGAAACAGACTTCAGAATCTCCTTGGCCACTTCAACTTGATCCTCGCGTCCCCAAACCGCAAGCCAGATGCTGCCTTCTGCACCACAAACACCGCCACCCGCAATTAGCTCTGCTTTAGCGCCGGTCAACAACGAGATAGCATCGATCTCCGTGAACACTTCTCCTGGCACAGGCAAAAGGCGCGGCCCCTTTGCGCCCGGAGAATTCAGCCGGAGCGCGACGTTTGCAAGGTCGCAAGAAACGCGCTTTTCCAGTCCCACGGGCAGGATTAACCTTGCGCGACGTCCTACCACTGCCTGCAAAGCGAGTCCGATTGTGCCGCCTTTTGGATGACCGATCAAGATGGCAGCTTGCCTTTGCGGGAGATTGAGGGCGTTTGCACCTTTCAAGATGACGTCGCCTTCCTTCAGGTTGTCAACCACGTTGAGAATGGTCTTGCCTTTTTGCCAGGCGCCCTTTGTGATTACCACATCGCCTGGAAAGTCGCCCTGGCAAGGGAGCATCCCGGCCTCGGTCGTAGGTCGCCACGGTGGAAGAGTAATTCCGCGAAAGAACCTTTGCCGCGAGAAATCTTCTGCCTGATCGATCTTTGTGAGCAACTCTTCGGCCACGTATCCGTTTGTCGTTCCAGCGATGATGGCAATAGTTCCCGACTTGAGAGCAGCCTCTGTTGCGGGATGTGCCGCTAGGGCTTTGCCGATTAATCGTTTTCCGGCCGCAGGGGAAATTACGAACTGTTTCATGGGCATTTCTCGACCCTACACTCTTTTTTCGGTTTCGATCCATTCCTTCAGATCTTTGATGGCTTTCCCTCTTCGGCCGCCCAGCAGAAGTAATCTGCCGACGGGAACTCGTGGATGGTGGTGACAACCACCTTTCCCTCGCCGAACGTTCCTATTGCCAGGACTGCCTTTCCCTGAGTGTCGGCAAGAACGGTATCGAACTCTTCGCCAAAGACGAGATAGCCATCACAGTCTGCAGTTTGGGCCCTGAGCAGGCAGGAGCACAAGTGATCTGCAACTGGAACCAACTCAGTATTCCTGTACTCTCCAATGTACCTGAGCGGGAGTGGCAACCATTCGTATCCATGCTCAGGAACCAAGGGGCCAAATACGGTCAGAACTCCGCCCTTCTCGACGAAATCTGCGATCTTGGACTTGCAAGCCTTCAGGGCAGAAAGGGCGGTCGAGTACTGGGGGTTGGCAAATCCCGTAGTTATGACCACCATCCTGAACTGGGGAAGGAAAGGGCTCCCCAAAATTTCTGGCTTTACAAACTGGTATTCTCGTCCTGCTTCCTGGAGCAGCTTTTCGAAGAGGAAGGTCTTATCACCTATGATCGCTATATCTGGCATTGTTCAGGACTTTTTCAGGTCCAATCTAAAAAGCTTTTATGCTAAGCGTCTGCCTTGAAAGAGACCTTTAGTATATCTTTTCAGACATCCCTCCAACAGATTTATTACTATATAAGACTCAAATATCCCCCCAAGGTGTGCCTTATGGAACAAGAACTTATGAGAATCGGGGTGTCTCTTCCAGAATCGCTGCTGAACAGGTTCGACGAGATAATCGAACATCGCGGATATTCTTCCAGATCAGAAGGGATCAGAGATGCGATCAGGACCTACATCATACACTACGAATGGATGAGCGACGTCAAAGGCGATCGCGTCGGGGTAATCTCCATGGTCTATTCCCATCATCAGCGCGGTTTGGTGGATTCTCTCACCAACATACAGCATGAGTTCGTCGATATCATCCAGTCTACGCTTCACATTCACCTCGACCATGACAACTGCCTGGAGATCGTCACTCTTCGGGGCGAGGGTCAGGAAGTAAGGAAGGCTGCAGAGAAGATGATGGCCCTCAAGGGCGTAAAACACGTGAAGCTGACCACCACCTCGATAGGCTCCGAGCTTTGAGACGAACACTTTGAAACATCGAATGTTATCACGGTGGCAAAAATCGTGGAAGTTTTGGAGGTTGCAGCCGGGATTTATGTCCTCAATCATTCAGGCCAACCTCGGATGGCGACCTGGCCAAAGGTCCCAGCTCCCGTCTATGGGGAACGAATCTTTGAAGGATATCGGCTGTGGGACTCCTTCAGGAGCAAGCTGGCAGCGTTGCTCTTGAAAAGCTATCTGAAAGGGAACCATCTCTCACTCATTGATGCGCTGAATCTTCGCTCAGATTCCAAGGTGCTCTACTTAGGGGCAGCTACTGGAACTACCGTGAGCCATGTCAGCGACGTGGTGCGCGACGGATTGGTGTACGCGGTGGAATTTTCAGCGAGATCTATGCGCGATCTCCTCTACCTTTGTGAATCCCGGGAAAACATAGTCCCCATTTTAGAAGATGCCAACAGGCCCGAGAGTTACGGCTCTTTTTTGGAACCCGTGGACCTGGTCTACCAGGACGTCGCCCAGAGGAACCAAGCCGAGATTGCAAGCAGAAATGCGGCTCGGCACCTCAAGACAGGAGGCACCTTGGTTCTCATGATCAAAGCGAGAAGCGTGGATGTAACCCAGCCACCTAAAAAGGTGCTCCAAGCAGAGTTAGAGCGGTTGGAAGGGGTTGAAATCCTGATCATTTCTGATCTTAGGCCCTATCATCAGGACCACTGGGCAGTGGTCGCCAGAAAAGTCTCCAAGGACCCATCAGAGAATCTTTGATTTGCCCGACTCGATCTGGTCTTGATCTTACGGCGTTTAACGATGCCTTTCAGACCAGCATCGAACTCTCATGAGTTCGATATTTTGGCATGTTCGCGTCGTCGAGCACTATTCTGGCGGGGACTGATCGATGCGATCCGATTGGTTCTTGGCTAATTGGTTCTCGACTATAATCTTCCATTCGAGGATCTGTTTTGGAGAGGCAGGGCCTCGTGTGAGAATGTCTGCCACAAGAACATCTCCCTTGCAGGTCATGGGCAGCCAAAGGCGTTGGGCTTTCGATCTTACCACCTTGTCTCAGAATCATTGGACGGTTGATAGCCAAAGGGTCTCAGGATGTCACGTCAGCAGTTCCTTAATCTCGTTTCCGATGATGTTGGGCAGAAGCCTGACATAGCCGACCAAGGGTATCCTAAACTTGGCCACCCCGATCACCCAATCTTCACGAACAGGCATCCTGTAGTTAATTCCCCATATGACGTAAGTCTCGCCATCAATGCTAATCAGCGGATATCCAGTGTTGTGGTCCAGATAGATTCCCTCGCCAACCTCGGCGATGTTGCCTTCTGCCAGCTGTTCTTGGAAGTAGTCCTCCCTGATGATCCCCACGAGCTGGCCCGCGTTCTGGTCAATTTCCTTGTTGTTGTCTCCTTTGGTGATGTATCCTGCGAAAGGTGCAGGCGGACTTCCTTCCCACATGGGCTCGCCTTCGTCAACCCAACGCAGCGCCCGGTGTATTACCGGCGTTGCCTTGTCTGGTGGATAAGGCCTTCGGAGGAATATGCGAGCTGCCTGATCGAATAGGGTCAGCTTCTCCTTTCCGTAAGGTCGGTAGAGTATTACGTCGCCTGGGTTGTTGAAGGAAGTGGACCCCGTGTTCTCGTCTTCGCTCCAGGTAGCCACCTCAGTCCTCGAAATGCCCTGGATTACCACGATGTCTCCTATTTTCATGTTTGGGTCCATGCTGCCCGATTCCACCGCTACCATGGGCGTCCAGATTCCCAATGCGAGCTGGGATATGATCGATATGGTCCCCACGACCACAGCCACGAATATCAGGTCGCGTAGGAATCCCGGAACCCGTCCTTCGCCCTTCAGCCACTCTATCACTTTCATTTAAATCACCAACCTGGAGACCCCATCCTTCAAGCGGTCCTCCCGAAGGCGGCTCCAAAGCCCTTCTCCGAACAATTGAGAGCTTATTGCAAAGCGGTCTCTGTTTCTGCCCAATTGGGAACCTGAGAACAAAACTTGGGACGAAGTCAAGAGCCGCAAGACAACGTGCAAGTTTGTTCGAAAGATTGTCCCCGATCACTCCCCATATCTTGTTTCGAGGTGCTAAAGATTGCGCTTGCGAAGCTCTGAACGTGTTCAAATGCATTCTCTGACATATAGTCAGGAACCAATTAGACCGAGACTAACTGGCCTTCGTCAGAACAGTGTTTCGCGATACTGCTAGACCAAATCTCAAACTCTTATGAGTTAGAGACTCATCCGGAAGGTATCAGCAAACACTATTGTTACAAGCCAACCCATTCGAGGAGTGGTAGTTGACCAGGCAGCTTTATCTGGAGGTACTGGATATAACCGTTTTCGATGCAGGAGATCATCCAACGGTTCGCAGAAGAAGGGTACCTGGTCGATCCTCAGGCCTTGGATTTGATCGCCGCCTCACCAGATAGGAGAAGGCTGGTAGAGACGGTGATGAAAAATCTAGATCCTTCAACTGTGGTCGTCGGAGTTTCAGATCTGGAAGACTCTTTCCGCGAGAGCGAGCCGGTTCAATGCGAGGTGGAAAAAGCCTCTATGACAGGGCAAGCTTCCGCCTCGAAAGGGCTTCTTCCCACAGATACTGTTGGGGAGGTGGATCACCATCTGCACTCATCGGATTGCGCACCCGGCGAAGGAAATGGCAGATATTTAGGGAGGCAAAATTCAGCCTTCGCCGAAGGGCACAAAGATCTTTCTGGGCCACGGAAATCAGGATCTGATGCATCCGAGCCGACAAAACCCGATTCACCTCATGAAACTCCAACGTCTCATGAAACTCCGGATCCACTTTCTTCATCCCGCCCGACATCTCACAAGATTCCTGCATCTTGTGAGACCCTCAAACCAAATCAGATGCCCACATCTTATAGAGCTCCAGCGTCGCACGAAAATTCTTTGATAGAAAAAGCGCTTCGAGATAAATCCGCCCGGCAAGGCGCGGAATCGGTCGCAATATCCACAGACTCACCCATCCCAAACAAGGTGTGCATCGATGCGGGCTTTCCTGCTGATCTGGATGTATTGAGTGACATCACCGGAAAGTCCACCTGCGTTGGCGAATATGCGGACTTTGTGAAGTACTTCAGAGATAGATACTCCAAGCTCAGAGAAATGCTCTCGACGCGGCTGAATGCCCGGCCCATAGAGAGCTTGGGGGAAAATCTCACGGGCAGAGAAATATCCATAATTGGGATGGTTATGGAAATCCGAACCAGCATCAAGGGAAACAAAGTGGTTCAGCTGGAAGATCCGAGTGGAATGATCATGGTGATCTTCAAGAAAGGCACGCCGCCCTTCGAAGATGCGGAATCTCTGGTCTCGGATGAGGTAATCGGCGTGAAAGGTACCACCGATGGGAACGGCAGGGTCTTTGCCAACTTTCTCGTTAGGCCTGACCTCCAAGATAGACCCCTGCCCACGGGTGAAGATGGCGGAGCGCTTCTGATGTCAGATCTTCATGTGGGAAGCAAGTACTTCCTGGAAGAGGCCTGGCAAAGGTTCGCGGTCTGGATCAACGGTGAGACGGACGACCCCTTGAATTTGGCTTCGAGGGTGAAGTACATAGTGATTGCAGGAGATCTGGTGGATGGTGTGGGAGTCTATCCTGGCCAGGAAGGCGACCTATCAATAATGGACATCCGAGAACAATACGAAGCAGCAACGGAATTGCTCAACGATATTCCCGACCGGATCCAGATAGTCGTCTCGCCAGGAAACCACGACGCAGTCAGACAAGCCGAACCGCAGCCAGCCTTGCCAGAATCTGTGAGGATGCTGTTCAAGAAAAACGTTTCTTTCGTTGGAAACCCTGCTTGGTTCAAGCTGGGTGGAATCGACTGGCTGGTGTATCACGGAAGAAGCATGGACGACCTCGTTCTCAAGATTCCAGGCCTATCTTACAACGAACCCGAGAAGGCGATGGTCGAGATGCTGAAACGGAGGCATCTGTCACCCATCTACGGAAACAGGGTATCCATCGCTCCAGAAGAAGAAGATTTGTTGGTGATTCAAAGGCCTCCTGCGGTTCTCCACTGCGGCCACGTTCACACTTTTGGGGTGACGAGGTACAAGGGCGTCACGGTGGTAAACAGCGGGACGTGGCAGGGCCAGACCGATTTTCAGAAGAAGATGAATATTCAGCCAACGGCAGGTATAGTTCCATACCTCGATCTGAAGACGATGCGAGTAAGAAAGCTCATCTTCAACTCAACTTAGATCCAGATGGAAGTAGACTCAAAACCCTCTTAGGCGGCTTCAACTCGTGAATTGGGACCTCGGACTTTGAAAAATCCCACCACAGAACATCTCAGACATGTCGATAGAGTTACCAAAAAATACTAATATGAGCCTGACATAACTATAGCCAAATCATGCAATGAAGGGGTGATAGCATAAAGAAATTTGCAATATTGTTTGTGTTAGCCGTAGCGTTCTTTGCGCTTCCAGCTGCGGCACAATGCGGAACTGGGGTCGACGCACTTAAGCAGACCTTCAAGCCAGATTCGCTGACCTTTGGAGAGTTCCCGAACAACATGAACTTCGACTCTGTCGACGTAGGCCAGCAGCAAGCTCTGTCTGGAATGGGTGGTTTTGCAGCAAACGACTTCATCGTTGACAAGGACCAGATCGCAGGTAGGCGGTACGAGAACGTCACAAAGGTGGGCGGTACTACCCTCGATGGAGAGATGGACCAGTCCATAGAGAGTGATCTGTTCGACTCAAGTGTTTTGAACATCGAGAATATCCAGTCCGATGGACAGAGCGCATTTGCCTTTGGTCGCAGCACAGCCACGAACAGAGTGAGCATCACGACTTGTCAGTGTTGAAGACTGTTCTCACTGGAACTGAAATGAGATGATAACGAGCAGGCGGTCCACCAGCTTGATGCTGGTGGGCATGGCTCTTCTTTTTAGTCCTTTCTGCCTTGGGGGTTGGGCGGAGGAGTTTCCTTTGGAGTCTGAACCGTCTTACCCGGATTCGCTTGACCAAGTTAGGGTATTTCATGAAGATTATCTAAGTTCGCCGTCTTCCATGAAATTTGACTCCCAAGATTCGAGCCTTGCCTTTTCTCAAGGAGATATTCTCCAAGATTTTGAGTTGACACTATTCGGAGATCGCGAGCCTCAGGAGACTTTCCGGGGCGTCGTGGCCATCAATACCGATAAACATAGCACGGTAACCTGTGATGACCAGTTAGAAGTCCCGTCTACGGACATGAACCTCATGGACATCGATGTGAGCAAGATAATTGTGATCTCCATTAACACTGCCAGAGGTGGAAATGCCATAGCAACCTCTGAGATAGTTATTCAGCCTACTCAGAATAACAGTGAATCTCCTTGATCCCCGATTTTTTACATCAAGATGAGACCAAGTGGTTCTCGCCAGGTACGTGTTTCGCCTACCTCACTCAGCATCGGCGGACCCATCCCGTGATGGCCCACGTGGCCAGTTCCCAAAAGTTAACTTCAAATAGCTACGGCTAATGACACTGTTTTCCTATCTGGCGCAAGTCGTTGGTTGGCGTGTTTTCATCGGCCAAAAACAACATCAAGCAGGAGATTTTTGGGGGCGCGAAACACATACCTCACCAGAATAGTGCTCGACGATACGAATTGGCCAAAATATTGAACTCTTAAAAGTTCGATACTTGCCCGAAAGGTATCGTTAAACGCTATGGATCGATCAGGCCCAATCCCAGGATAGCTCCTACAACGATCAGAAGCAAGAGGGCTGTTTTTTCATAAGTCGCCACTTCAGCATGCACAAACTATAAGGGTGTTTTGCGATATGAGCCTGGTTGGCATGACGATCCAAAGACCGAGAGGGACTAGAGACTTCCTGCCGGAAGATTCCTTCAGGAGAGGCGCAGTCAAAAAGACGATGCAAGACCTGCTGGAAAGATGGGGCTACCAGGAGATATCCACTCCCACCTTCGAGAACCTGGAACTTTTCACTATCAAGTCGGGCCAGTCCATAATCGGGGAGATATACGCTTTCGAAGACAAAGGCGGCCGAAACTTGGCCTTGAGGCCCGAGCTCACCGCCCCTGTGATGAGAATGTACGTAAACGAGCTTCAGAACACCCCAAAGCCGCTCCGCCTTCACTACTTCGGCAACTGTTTCCGGTACGAAAGACCTCAAAAAGGCCGTTTTCGCGAATTCTGGCAACTAGGAACTGAGCTCATCGGAAGCAACAAGCCCGATGCCGAGGCAGAAGTGATCGCCTTAGCTCAAGAACTTTTGAAGAGTGTCAAAGTTCCCGCGGACCTTCACGTAGGACATCTAGGCCTCATCCGCTCGATGATGAGAAGGATACCTCCAGAAGAGCGGGCCGCGGTCATGAAGTTCATAGACAAGAAAGAGCATGACCTCCTGGCAGAAAGGCTGGAGAAGATCGGGGCAGATCACCTGGGCCTTTTGGATCTGATCGAGCTCAAGGGTCGCGGCGCCCTGGACAAAGCCTTAGAGCTCGCAGAAGATCTACCACAAGACCCCAAGAAATTTGCAGAATCTGAATCGAGAGAGTCTTCATCGTCAGGCGAAGATCAAGGGGGCAGGTCTGCGAGAACTGACAGGATCGCCCCTTCGGAACTCGGACTTGTCGAATTCCAGGAACTTGTAGATCTTCTGGACTGCTACGGCGTCGAGGCGACGATTGATTTTGAAATTGTCCGCGGCCTCGATTACTACACAGGAACCGTCTTTGAGATATACACGACAGGTCTTGGCGCCCAGAACCAAGTCTGCGGCGGTGGAACTTATCAACTTGCAAGCCTTCTCGGCGGAAAAGAGGTCCGTTCTACAGGTTTCGGTATCGGATTCGACCGGATAATGGAAGTTGCCAAGATCGAAACAACGCGCGCATCTCCTGTCATCGTGGCTTTCGTTCCAGAAGTGAAAGATGCAGCCATCGAAGTGGCAAGAACCTTGCGTAAGGGTTTGCCGGTGGCGTTGGACGTGATGGGAAGAAGTCTCGGCGCTCAATTGAAATCTGCGGGCAACATCGGTGCCGATCACGTCGTGATCGTAGGTCCAAAAGAGGTGAAAGAAGGCAAATTCACCCTGAGAAATATGGAAAGTGGCGCGCAAGAGAGCTTCACCCTGGAAGAGATCAAAGAAAAGTTGCGCGAGAAACGTTCTCTGTGACCACTCATCCCACAGAAGTAAGGAGTCTTGTGACTACTCCCCCGACTGAAGTCGGGGGAATCTAGCGTTTTGATGTACAGACTGTAGCCCTACCTAGTCAGAGTATGCTTATGCCTGTATGTCGATAGATACGGACTACATCCCACCAATGAACTGGCGAGGATTAGCCCTGGAATCCTCCTAAACAGGACCGAAAACAAAACTGTGCCCTGACTGTTGGGTCAGAGCAGCCCCAGGTTCTCCAACTGCATTCGAACTATCTTGACGCCCTCTTCACACTCTTCAGGCGACTTTCCACCCGTCACCACCAACTTTCCAGAGCTGAATATCAGCACCACCACCTTTGGAGTCTTGATCCTATAGACCAGTCCCGGGAACTGTTCGGGCTCGTACTCGATGTTTTCGAGTCCCAACCCCAACGCGATGGCGTTGAGGTTCAGATCAGTCTCCAGGTCGGCGCTAGCCACGATGTTCTGGACGTGGATCTCGGGGTTCAGGTTGACTTGATCAAAGCCGATTGACTTGAGAGTCTTGGCCATGTTGGTTATGACCGTCCTCACATCGGCAACGTTCTTCGCTCCAGTACAGACTACTTTCCCAGATGTGAATATGAGAAAGGCCGCCCGAGGCGATTTGACCCTGTAGACCAACCCAGGAAACTTCTCCTTGTTGTATTCTGCCCCCTCCAGCTCGGACTCGATCTTGATGAGGTCAAACTCTTCGGCGAGCTTAGTAGAGGCGACGACGTTCTCTATGTTGATGGTGGACTCCATGATCACGTCTCTCCGAGACACCCTTTTTAAACTGAGAGTATATAAAGTATTGTGGAGCTTGACAGAGGGACGTCTTTGACCACTTTTCTATCTTCAGATCGCTGAGGCCCAGCTGATACCGTTTATAGCTCTTGAAATCATCAAAAAAAAGAGAAGCCGCCGATGGGATTCGAACCCATGATTTGCTGATATATCGGACCTATCGGTCTTACGAATCAGCCGCTTTACCGAGCTAAGCCACAGCGGCACGCGCCTTAGTAAGGGCGATTCCCGATTTAAGCGTTGCGATCGGCCCGATGTTGCCAGAACGCACCTGAATCTATCGAACCTTCCGCAATGCAGATAATATTTGCTCTATTTTATTGTTGGGTCAGTTTCTTGACTTCTTCGAGCAACCTAGGAAGGAATATTCCCACATCTGTTACCAAACCTATGGCTTGAGATGTGCCCCGATCCATCAGCTTCGTCATGGTGGAAGGGTTTATGTCGGCGCATATGGTCTTCACTTTGGAAGGCAGGAGGTTTCCGGTGGCGATTGAATGGAGCATTGTCGCCATCATCAGCACCATATCAACATCTTTCAAGGCGTCAAACATCGCTTTTTGAGCCTCGACCGTGTCGGTGATAACATCAGGCAGAGGACCATCATCTCGGATTGATCCTGCCAGAACAAACGGTATGCCCCTCTTGACGCATTCGTACATGATCCCACCCTTCAACTTGCCATCTTCCACCGCCTTTGCGATGGAGCCGCTGGCTATGATCTCACTGATAGCGTAGATGTGGTTCCTATGACCTCCAGAGGTCAAGTTCCCATGAGGGTCCATCCCCAAACTGGTCCCGAATAGTTGGCGCTCTATGTCATGGACCGCAAGAGCGTTCCCTGCTAAAAGAACGTCTATGTACCCCTCTCGAATCAGCTCGGCAAGGGCTGGCGCAGCTCCTGTGTGAATTATGGCAGGACCTCCCACAATCGCAATCCTGCCACCTTCCTCTTTCGTCTTGATGATCTCTTGAGCGAGCTGTTTCAGGATTTCATCTGAGGGTCGTTCTGACGACACTTCGGTGGCCATGAACTCGAAGAAGGTCTTTTCCCTCGGCCTTTCAGGCGGGATAACCTTCACGCCAGTGGTCCCTATCACAACCTGATCGCCTTTCTTGATCAAAGATATGGGGGTGCATATGGCCCTGTCATTGCTCACCACGATCAAACAGTCCATCTGCATATCTTCCACTTCGAGCCAGTTGCCTTTATGCCGGACGTATGTGGGGTGATTCGTGGTGGAATAAAACCCCCTGGGTACAACCTTATCTTTAGGGGAAATATCCAAATTTACGTCCTCGGCATTGATGGCCCTTGCTCCGAGAGGGTGTAACTCCAAAAGGATCCGATCCAGATGGCCAGGGTCATTCCCGGCGACGGCTATCTGGACGTAGCTTTTATCATGCTTCTTCGTTCCTACCCTGAACTCCTTGATCTCGAACTCACCACCCATGCTCATTATCTTGTCCAGGGTTTTCGTGAGTATGAGCGAGTCTATAAGGTGCCCTTCCATCTCTATATCACAAGTTTCGCTCATTATTTCGTTCATCATAACCACCATATGGAATCGTACCGGTTATCTGTTAGGTTTAAGAATTCTTCCCTCTTGAAAAGTCGGGGTGAATATGAGATATTCCACGAACTTTGCCCTATGACTTCCCCTCACCACAAATGGCCTTCGATAACGGATCTCGTCTTGTCGTTGGTGCTCATGGCCACCCTGGTTATTCCGACCAGGTAACCATCTTCGCAAGGTTCGGGCCAATCGAAGGTGGCTCTCATGCCCATGCGCCTTAAATGTTCTTCGAAGTCTCTTGCTGTCTGGAGATCTTCAACCTTGATCTGGACTTTCTGGACGATCGGCACATTGTTCATTTTCGCTTCGACGGTCTCCCTCATGGGACCGAGCAGGCTTTGGCCTAACCTCAGGCACCGTTCTCTGAACTCATTTTCTGAATCGCCCCATTCTGCTGCCTGGAACCCCTCTCTTACAACTCTCGAAAAGAAGAAATCCTGGCCGTAGTCGTTGTAGTACCTGAAAGCAAACTCGAGGTCGACGCAGTTGCTCTCAGAACATGTGTACTTCATGGGGTTCACTTTGTTCTCAGGATCTTTCAGCACTACACCCTCTCGACCTTCATGCCCCAACTGCTTTATGATGTCCCTGACCTTCTCAGAAGCTTCAGAAACCTCGAACCTGCCAAGCAAGGGTACGTCCCTAATCCCATACTCCCGAGCCAGTCTATGTGTCCTTTGAGATCCACCAAGATCTCTCGATCCTTTCGACGATATATCGAAGAGGTAAAAGTCCATGAACTCCACAGGGTAAATCTTCTTGGGCACATAAGGATTGTTGGGGCCCACCATCTCTCCGCAAAGGACCAAATCTGGATGGTCCTCGAACACCTCTTGAGGAATTTGGCGAGATGCAACTTCTGTTGAATAAGGACAGATGAAACCGCCTCTTGTCAAGGCCACCATCTGTCCATCCACCTCGACCACGCGGACGTTGTGGCCGTTCATCTTCTCTTCTGCAATCAGTTCCTTGGAAAAATGTTTTTTGATGGCAGGCTCCAACATCATGGCCCGCCGTATCTTGGGATAGCCGTGAACTATCTCGTTGTTATCGAATATGACCGTCCCGGCTTCCACGCCCGAGACGGCCTTATCAAATCTGAAAAGCTGAGGTTCGGGCCAGTTTGACATCTTCAAGATCTGACCCTTCATCCGTTCCAGCCTGTCGGCCGGAATCCCTAACTTCTCGACAACTTCGAGACGATTCATCCAGTTTTCACCAGATAGTCGATGAAACTCCTCCTTGTGATGATGCCTACGAGATCCTCTTTGTGGTTCAGGACGGGAATGCCACCTCGATCCTCTTCCAGCATCATCCGGCGAACCTCTTCCAGTGGGGTGTCAACGTATACGGTCTTCACATCTTGTTTCATCACGTCCATGACGAGGAGGTTCTTTATCCTAGCCTCTTGTTTGCTGGAAGGAACCAGGTCTCTGAAGGCCCTGAGCGCCTTGGCCACGTCCTGTTCCGATATGATCCCCCTCAGACTTCCGTTATCCACCACGGGGAGCCGTCCTATGTTCTTGTCAAGCATCATCCTGCGGGCGTGGATCAGCCTTTCGCTGGGAGATACCACGAGGGGAGGCCGCATAGCGTCGGTGGCGACGCCCTCTGCTGAGATCGCAGCCAACATATCTTTTGGCCTCACCCATCCTTGGATATTGTCCCCATCCATCACCACCAGAACCGAAGCCTTCTGGAGCAGGAGGGCAGCATCTTCCAGATCCATGTCAGGGAGAACCTTGGTCACCGCATCTAAGGTGGCTGCGGTGACGTGAAGCGAGGATGCAGGAAGGCCCAACCTTTGCCTCGTGCCCAAGACCCTGGTGATTTGTCTGGAGGTGATCACGCCTTCGAGTTGACCGTTGTTTGTAACCAGCAACCTGCGGAGGTCGTGTTTTTCCATTATGTCGAGGGCATAAGCTATCCTCTCAGACTTGTCGATGGTTACCGGCTCAGACATCATGTCTTTCACTTGCATCTTAGGACCACCCCCTCACTGCTGAGACGATTTCTCTTGTGGAGAAGAAACCCACTATCTTGTCGTCGTCCACCACAGGGAGTCCGCATATGTCTTTTTCAATCAAGATTTTGGCTGCCTCAGATGCTTTGATCTTCGGGTTGGTGAAAATTATCGGATAGGACATTATGTCCTCTGCCACCAACGGCATTTCCTTTATGTACCGGTACTGCTTTCTTCCGGCCGTGCTATCTTTTCTCGCCATCTTGATATTTTTGGTTTTGACTTCATCCTTGGGGTCGGTAAGTCCGGTGATGGCAAGGTTCGTGTGGGTGACCACTCCTACTGGCGTTACGTTATCCTCAGAGACCACCACTCTGTCCACGCCACGGGTGTTCATCTCATCCAGAATGTGATCTATTGTGTGGTGCCTGTGGACCACCACTACGTTTCTGGACATTAGATCTCCGACCAAGTCTTCCACTCTTTCTGCGAAATAGGCGATCAAGTCTCTGGATGTTATGATCCCCTCGATCTCACCGTTTCTCTCCACAGGCAGGCCATCTATGTCGTTTTCTTCCATAATCTCTGCCGCCTGTTGGAGGGTAGCGTCAGGGTAGATTGTGATAGGACAATCTGTCATCACCAATTTGATGGGAATCATACTGATAGGCCGTCTGCGCCATTCGGGAGCTGCTTGGCTCAATCTGTTGGATATGTCGTGATTGGTGACCACTCCTGCCAGCTTTCCTTTGTCCATCACCAAAAGCCTGCTTATGTCGTGCTTCAGCATCAGGTTTCTGGCTCGTTGTACCGGCTCTTCTTTGTCGACTACGTAGACGGGAGATTGCATGTACTCTTTCACTTTACTCATGTTATGATCCCTCGCTCTTCTTCAGCGAAAGCCCTGATAAAGTCTCTCTTGGTTATGATTCCAGCCAGCGAACCGTTTTCCATGACAGGAAGGGAGCCAACTCCTTTGTCTGCCATGACTTGAGCCGCTTCGCCAAGATCAGCATCGTTCTCGATGAACACAAGATCCTTCCTTGGCAAAACTTTCAAGGGCTGGGCCATGACGTCCTGAATATCTCCAGTCACCACTTTCTTAAAGGCGTCACCGCTCCCCAGATACTTCATTATGTCTGAAGCAGTGATCATCCCTATGAGGAGAGATTCTTGCACCACAGGAAGCTTGCGGAAACCTCCTTTCTGAACCATCATCTTGGTGGTCCACTCGATTGACATCTCGATGTTGGCTGTGACGACATTGGGGCTCATGAACTCTTCTACCTTGATTCCTGTGTTCAAGCCAGCCACCAAAGCGGCAAAGTCGTGTTCTGTGACGATGGCCTCGATCCTGGTCTCTTCGTCGACTATTGGCAAGCCGCCTATGTTCTTCTCGTGCATCAACTTCAGGGCGTCCTCGACTGATGATTTCTCACCTATGCAGATCAGATCGGTGCTCATGATCTCTCTGATCTCGGCGTTTATGGCTGAAAGTATGTTCCCTTCATACTTCTTCTTCAGGAGGTTATGCCTTATTCCACCCCCCATGAAATCGACCACATCAACACCGGTGACAAAACCGATGAGCCTATTTGTTCCAGCGTCGGCTATTGGAAGCCTTCCTATGCCATAAGAGGTCATGGTTTTGATGGCGCCTATGATTGTGGTCGTAGGCGGTGCCGTGATCACCTCTGTGGTTGCAATGGTGAGAACCTCTCCGGATCGCTTCACAGCTCTGGAATCGAACTGAACCGGCCCTCTGTCCATAGCTCCTGGCATCCTTATTTTGGAGTCCCTCTGGTCTTCTGCCAATCGTTTCATCTATTCCACCCTGAAGATAGCTCTTATCAGGTCGTATCTATCGACTATTCCAACGAGCTTGCCTTCATCGACCACGGATATCCTGCCGACATCCCTCTTTTGCATAAATTTTACGACGTCCTGCAGAGAATCCTCTGGCCCGATGCTATATAACGGCGTGCTCATCAACCTTTCCACGCGCATGACGTCCTTAGACCTAACACGTTCTTCTTTTCCTATTCTGGCACCGCCTCTCTTCAGTATGTCGGAACGGGTGATCATACCAAGGGGTTTGCCCTTTTTGTCAACAGCAGGAAGCCCCGTGAAACCGGACTCAAGCATCTTGTCCCATACCTTGGTCACCAAATCTTGAGATGAACAAGTGCTCACCTCGGTGCTCATCACCCCCCCTATATTCCACTCCGGCACTTTGTCCAAGTCGACGTTATTGAATATGTCAGCCGGGCTGACCACGCCTTTCAAGTCCCGAACCTCTGCAGATTTGACCACTGGCAATATATCGAACTTTGCTGCAATCAGAAGTCTTGCTGCTTCGGCCACGTCATCGTCTTCGTTGGCCACAGGAACTTCCGAGACGAAACCAGCTACGGTGACGTTCGAGCGGGTAGATGTTATCTTCAGCATCTCTTGAATGGTGACTATGCCGATCACATGCCCATCTCGGTTTAGCACTGGCAGACCATGTAGTTGATTGTCACGTATGAGTTGCCGTGCTTTGGTCACGAAATCATCTTCCATCACGTAGAGTGGATTTTTGGACATTATCTCTTCAACTAACATCGCCATACCCTACCCCGCTCTCGTCTGAAGAGCCTTTAAAAATTTTATTTACTGCTGTCTCTGCAGCTCCAGCAGAGCAGCTCGCCGTTAACCGCTTCGAGAGAATCTGTAATCTGGCCACAGCGTTCACAGATTCCGCGTACAACCTCCACAGGCTCCTCGAAGTGGACGCTTTCACGGTGCATCTCTACAAGATGCATCAAAATCTCACCCAAACCCATAGAAGCAGATCCTGATACCAAGTCGGTGTCTGTGATCACCCCCACCAGTGACCCTTCGCCGGAAATTACAGGCAGCCTCTTAACCCCCGATTTGAGCATTTTCATGGCAGCCTCGCTCAGGCTGATTTCAGGTGGAACGGTGATCAGCGGTGAAGACATGACATCATTCACCTTCGCCTCAGCCGGATTTGCGGCTTTGGCAACCACCTTGCCAACTATATCGCGTTCAGTTATGATCCCGGTCGGTTGGTCGCCTTTGACTACGATCAGGCCGCCCACGTTCGCGGAGAACATCTTATCAGCAGCCGTCATCACGCTGGCCTCAGAATCGACAGTAATCACAGGTCGGGCCATTATATCCCGTACTGGAATCTCTGTATCCATGGTCAATCACCTCCGCAGTGGATCTCCACTCTTATTAAAGAACTTACCACTATAAAAGGATCACCGTGAATTTTCATGTTAATTTATGAAATTATTATTTATCATCTTTCCGAAATGTGTTTCAATATGTGAACCAACTCTGAAAGCGTCAGTTCAATTCCCAGCCTGGCCGCAGAAGGTGACCCTGGGAGGCAAAAAACCGGAACGCCTCGGACGACACCTGCCGAGGCCCTGGTGAGAATGGCACGAGTTCCCACTTCTTCCAAACTTTTTAGCCTGAAGATCTCTCCAAATCCCGGCATCTTCTTGTCGAAGAGAGGATCGACCGCTTCGATGGTGAGATCTTTTGGGGCAAGGCCAGTTCCTCCGCAGATCACCATAGCATCGCCCTTTGCATTCAGAACCGCGTCCCTGACAGGTTCTACGCCGTCGGGGAGAATCCGGTAGGTGTAATCGTATCCTTCTGCTTCTATCCTTTCCAGTATGACCTTTCCTGAGAGGTCATCTGCCTCGGCAGGGCTCTCGACCGGTCCGAACTTTTGGAATCGAGAGGTGCTCACGATGACGACATCGATGATCATGCTCGTTTCATCTGAAAGAGAGATAATAACCCTTCTCGCTTCTTTGAGGCCCCATTTTGCTGAACTGCACCATTTCCATTCCAAAGCCCCGCCTTTTGCCCAACGGTTTTATCACCCAGGAAGTTCATGGCCGGGTTATGGATCTCCTGGCAGTGGACATAGGTGCAGGAACCCAGGACATCTTGCTCTACAGAGAAAAGGCCCCTCTCGAAAATTCGGTCAAGATGGTGATGCCAAGTCCCACAGTCATCGTGGGAAAGTCGATCGAACAGGCCAGGATATCGGGACGAGACGTATTCCTCTCGGGCCCGACCATGGGGGGCGGTGCCTCTACCAGAGCCGTGAGGGCGCATCTGGAAGCAGGGTTTCGAGTCTACGCCACAGAGTCTGCAGCTCTTACGATAAAAGACGACCTCGACCAAGTAAGAGCAATGGGCGTTGAGGTTGTGAAAGATGGACCTTCGGATGCGTTGAAGATCAAAACGGGCGATCTCAACATCTCTCTCCTGAAGCAGACCTTCGAGCTATTTGGAGTGAACATACCCCAGAACCTGGCCTTGGCGGTCCAGGATCACGGTTATTCGCCTCACAAAAGCAATAGGATCGTCAGGTTCGAGCAGATGATCAAGATCATGAAATCGGGGGGAGGAAGACTGGAATCCTTCGCCTATTTCGATCCTCCTGCCATCTTCAGCAGGATGTGCTCTGCCAAGAATGATCTGAAGGGAGAAGGTTTTTCGCCTTTGATCATGGACACGGGGCCTGCTGCTCTCCTCGGTGCAACTTGCGATCCTCGTTACAAAGATCCTGCCCTTATTTTGAACCTTGGCAACGGTCACACCATTGGGGCTGTCGTGGTGGAAGGAAAGATGACCGCCCTCTTTGAGCATCATACTCGGGTCATGACTCCCGAGAAATTGTTCAATTTATCGAATAAGATTTGCGAAGGCACTTTGACCAACGATGAGGTATTCGAGGATGGTGGGCATGGGGCCTATGTCGAGGATGTGCCAGGAGCAGACATGATAAGGTCAATTATGGTTACAGGGCCCAACAGGGAGCGGGTTTTGAGTTCTGGAATTCTCCGAAGATTGGGCAAAGAAGGCAAATGCGAGGTCGTCGCTGCGGCTCCAGGGGGCGACATGATGATCTCAGGATGCATTGGCTTGATCGAGGCCTGGAAGAGGTCGGTGAAGTAGAGATGGGCGAGGTCATAGGCGAAGGGGCCGAAGCCGTAATAACCCTCGAAGGGGACAAAGTCACCAAGTGGAGAAGACCCAAAGGGTATCGCGCCCCTGAACTTGACGAGAAGATAAGACGCGAGCGGACTGTCACGGAGTCGCGGGTAATATCTGAGGCGAGAAGATGTGGAGTTCCAACTCCAATCGTGCTGGACGTCTCCAGGTTTGATCTCGTTATGGAGTACGTGGATGGGACAAAGCTAAAAGAGGGCATCGACGTCGATCTTTCTGAGAAAGTGGGAGAACTCGTGGGCCGACTTCACGACTGTGGGATCATTCACGGCGATCTCACAACTTCCAACATGGTTCTCAAAGACGGAAAAGTCTACTTCATCGACTTTGGGCTCGCCTTCCATGACCAGAACATAGAGGCGCAAGGCGTGGACGTTCACGTATTCTTCCAGACCCTCAAGAGCACCCAGGATCAACATGAACTTTTGATAGAAGCTTTCCGGAGGGGGTACGCCAGGACTTATCACCGTGCCGAAGAGGTGCTGAAGAGAGTAAAGGAGATCGAATCCAGAGGCAGATATCTCTAACCAAATCATTAACTTTATGTAGTAAATGATAGCTACTATAAGTTCCAAAGTGCTTAGTTCCCAGAGTGGTGATGTACATGGCAGAAGATGATGTGGTATTCGTCGGCAACAAACCAGTGATGAACTATGTATTGGCTGTGGTCACTCAGTTCAACAGCGGCGCAGACGAAGTGAAGATAATGGCACGAGGTCGCGCGATATCCAGAGCAGTAGACGTTGCAGAGGTATCTAGGAGTCGATTCTTGGGCGACGTTAAAGTCAAGGACATCCAGATCTCCACCGAGACCCTGAATACCGATCGGGGAGAGACAAACGTTTCAGCCATTGAGATCTCCTTGTCGAAGTGAGTCTTCGACCACTTTTCGGAGCGCTTGAAATTGTCCGCCGGAATTGGGGTAATATCCTCCGGGCGCGGTGAGAACCTCAGATACATCATAGAGGCAACGCGTTCGGGCTACCTTCCGGTCGAAGTCAAGGTGGTGTTGACAGATCAAAGGGATGCCGGAGCGCTGAAGATTGCCCACGAGTATGGAGTCCCTGCCCGTTTCGTGGACCCCTCAGGTCTTTCCCGTGTTGAGTACGACAAAATTCTCCTGGACAATCTGAAAGATGCTGGCGCAGATCTCGTCGTCCTCACAGGCTACATGCGAATATTGTCGTCCTCTTTCGTCCAGCACCACAAAAACCGCATAATTAACATTCATCCAGCTCTTTTGCCCTCGTTTAGAGGGTTGGACGCATTCCAACAGGCCCTGGATTACGGTGCCAAGTGGACCGGAACCACGATCCATCTTGTCGACGAAGAAGTTGACCACGGTCCCATAATATACCAGGTCCCGGTGATTGTCAAGGATGATGACACTCACGATAGTCTGAAGGCCAGGATTCAGAAGGCTGAGTACAAGGCCTACCCAAAAGCCTTGAAAATGTTCATCGAGGGCGAGCCCAAGGTGGTGGGCCGGAGAGTCGTTTTCAGAAAGGACGTATCGTAATTTTTGTCACGAATATTATGATCTGATCGTAGCGAGGCTGAACTATGAACACTTTGTGGGCCCCTTGGAGGATGGAGTACATATTGAGCGAGAAGGAGGGCGGTTGCATATTCTGCGAGAAAGCCCAGCAGGATAAGGACCGAGAGAACTTGATACTCCACCGGGGCAATCATCATTTCATCATAATGAACGCTTACCCTTACAACAACGGCCACATGATGGTAGTTCCCTACCGGCACACGTCTTCTCTTTCCGGCTGGAATGACAGCGAAATGTGCGAGCTCTTCGAGCTTGCAGACCTTGCAGTGGAGCTTCTCAAGACGACAATGAACCCAAACGGTTTCAACGTCGGGATTAACATGGGCGAGTGCGCTGGCGCAGGAATCGCAGATCACATACATCTTCACGTAGTACCCCGTTGGTCGGGCGATACAAACTTCATGCCAGTGCTCGGCGAGACGAGGGTAATTCCCGAGCACATCACGAGCACTTACGATAAGCTCCGCGCGGCGCTGGCGGAGATTCTGGGTTGAATAGGCAAAAGGACGATGGTTCTGGAAGAGGTGCCTTCAAAGTATAGTGTTTAACCAGAGTTTTTGGAGGATTTCAGATAACACCGAATAGAGTCGCCGATACGGCGCTACCCGATCCTCACCAGAAGCGGCCCTGAGCTTTGTGATCGATCCAGAATGTTTGCACCTCAATTCATCCGGGAAGGTGCGTTTGGCCGGATCGGCGCCGGGCTTTCATCTGTTCTTCAGGATGACCAAAAGTTCGTCGAACTCCAGCCAGCTCATAATAGGTGCGAACCTCTATCTCGCTGATTGGCGCCTCGGCTTCAGCCTTGGTCTCGGCGCCGATCTCGCCTTCAATCCATCGAAGAAAGCCCTTGATCACCTCTTGCTTTTCCCGTTTCGTCTCGATCATCTTCCCAGCGAAGAAAGCGAGAGGGGCTCAGACGACTTTACAGGTTCTGATCGTTTTTCGCCGGAATGATGTTTGAAACTCTTTTCAGACGCTTCCGATATCCTTGCCTGCGAGGTCGTAGACACCTTAGAGATCAGATTTGAATTCTATCGGGATCATCATGATCTGGTCATGATCTGGAACAGATCGAGCCAAGTCATGATCTGGAACAGATCGAGCCAAGTCATGATCTGGAACAGATCGAGCCAAGAATGTATAGTCGAGAACCAATTAGATGAGACTGACCGGTTCTTGCAAGATTGATGCTCGACGATACGAATAGCCGACCTTCGGCATGACACATTATAACATGGTCCTATTTTCTCTCGATATCGATTATCTTAACTATTTCTAGGCATACTCTATGGGACGATCTGTTTGGGAGGTATGCGAGTTGGATGCCACAGA
>Ga0272443_10002129_pt1 | contig 26163 bp, 22 predicted proteins | sample SSMAcet12_FD_193581 | JGI IMG/M metagenome (GOLD analysis project Ga0272443, IMG submission 193581) | Marine sediment archaeal communities from Little Sippewissett salt marsh, Falmouth, MA, United States - SSM-Acet-12 | ecosystem: Environmental > Aquatic > Marine > Wetlands > Sediment ... | reverse complement strand
AAAAATAAAAATCTAGATTTATTTTTAATTATTTCAGATAGTTGCGAGTTATTCTGTTTATGCTGTATTTTCAAAGGGTTGCGATTCAAAATAAACGATCAAATTACCCCGTGAACGCTTACAAAAAGTCTATGCAGACAAGGGATACGCTGGAAAGCCCAACCGTGACTTTCTGGCCGGAAACAAAATTGCCGATGGCATTATGCGAAAGGATTCAACCACGGCAAAGTTTACCCTGTTAAATGTGTTCGTAGAACATTTGCTTCGCAATTTAACAGGGAGAGCGGATCTGGAAATCGAACGAAACAAGAAATTTTCCAAGGTGCGATACATTGCCGAGCAATATTTCGGGATCAGTCATCTGAAAGATAACGCCCAGCGGGCCAGGTTCCGGCAAATCCATAAAACCAATTCGATGGCTGGTATCTGCAGGTAGCCTATAATATCGCCACGGTGCTATAAATTTCGAAACTTGCCACCGTGTAGGCGAATCGGTGCGCCCGGACGCAGGATTCCGAGTTGAGCTCCATGAAAAAGGGCCACAAAGGCATAATTTTGGCAGACCGGCAGACGAATTAAAGCCGATTTTGATTGAAGTTATTGGATTTTTTCCTCAGAATTTTCGAAAAATTTGGTAGGCCATATAAAATAAGAGGGGGCGCTGATTTTCAAACCTCTAGTTCCTGCCAAAACGATAGGCGATGTGGTTCATCTTCGAAAAATTGCCCTGACCTGGCTCGTTAGTGTCGTGATCCAAAATGACCGGTACAACATGCGCAGTGAAATGTGCCGGCGATAGGTCAGCAGTCCGGCGACCTGGGATGCGGAAGCGGCAATCACGGTTGCCCAAGCCGCCCCTGCAGCACCGATCCTTGGAATCAGTATTACATTGAGAATCACATTGATCACCATGGAAAATCCATTGGTAAGCAGCACAATCTTCTGATGATTTTCCGATAAAATCCATTTGCCCCATGCGGCGCCAAAAAAAACGGGGATCCCCGCCCAGACGTAAATGGCGAGGATCGCACCCGATCCCTTGTAGTTCGCACCGTATAAAAGGGAGACAATCGGCTCGCTCAATATGGAGATTGGGATTGCAAGCGCCACAGCCATCCAAATCAACATGCTGAACAGCCCCTGGAGCCTGGCATAGTAAAGCGAATCATCGCCCTTGGCATTCAGGATCGCCGGAAATATCGATTTGCTGATTACTGCCGGCAGGAAATACCATATTTCCGATAGCTTTACGGCCGGTACATAGATGCCTACAGCCTCGTTTCCCAGCATTACCTTGAGCATGACCTGGTCCACGCGCATGATCACCATGATCATCATGCCGGAAACCATCAGGGGCCACGAATCCTTCAACATTGATTTTGCCTTGGTGCATCGGAATCGCCATTCGAGAAGTGATCCATGCTGTTTCACATACATGAAACAAAGTAGAGCACCTGTTGTCAGTCTGTAGAGCACAATCGCCCACACAAACCAGATCAACGATGCCTGGCACCAGACCAGAACAATCTTGATGATCGAAAGGACGGTCAAGCTGGCCATATTGGAGATGGCGGCCAGTCGCCCTTTGACCTGAGCCTGAAAGTATTGCTCGATAATTGTAAACGACTGAAATACAGGGCCGATAGCGATAATCGCTACCAGGATCACGGTCAGACGGTCGCTGCCGGTGAACTGGATAGCGCCCAAAGCCAGCGCCGCTACAACAAACCCGCCAATCACACGAAGCACGAAAGCCGTCCCTAACAGCTGGTTCCGTTGTTCGGGATGTTCGACCGCGTTGCGTGTAACGATCCAATCGAGTCCAAGGTTGCCGAAAGCGCCGAACAAAGCCACAAAAGAGATAGCGAAGTTGTACAAGCCGTATCGTTCAGGCTCCAGATACCTGGCGACAAGAAGCCCCACCAACAATCCCATAACCAGCCTGACGACATTGTTCATCATCAGCCAACCGGTATTGAAAAAATATTTTTTGAATCCCTTCTTTTCAAAAAGGGCGGTTACAAGATTGGATTGGGGCATATGTATTGTTTGTGAAATAAATAAAAAAAGGCAAAAATGGAATGGTCAATACGACTGACAATATCAAGATCCCGATAAGTCCGCCGTCTATCATTTCCGCGGCAATCCACACAAAAAAAGGCCACATTGGCGACCTCAGGTGCATTTGTCGAGTAAGCGTTTAATAAACTGCATTTTCACAGTTCAATCAAGATATCTCAAAAAGGAAAAAAAAATAGGGGTTGAGACTTCCGCCAAATCTAGGATTGATTTCAAAAATATAGGGGGTTTTGTCTACAACTTTATAATTAAGGCAACATAGCCCATTGAATTCAATAGAAGTTAGAATGGCTGCAAAAAATTCGAGAAAAGGACAGTTACAGATACGCTTATAAACTGGTTTATCTTTTCCCTTTATAGGCCTTTCAACATCAAAAAGAAATTCTATATTTATTGAATGTGCAATTTCATGATTAATAAAAAGAACATGCGTAGCATATTCACAATGATCGCAAATGATTTCTTGTGAAAAATAATCGGAGCTGTTCAACTTTTCAGATAAGACTGTTTCCTTTTGATGGTCAGTAATAATGTAACTGTTGCGACCCCATTCATCGATACGTTTTTTTAAAATATATGGAAATTTATGTTCGCCTCCGATTTTCGGAATGTATTTTCCGAACCCGTTATCAATAAGCTTCTGATTAAAAAGATATTTATCATTACACAATGCTATGCACTCTTTACTCGGAATTGGGATAGGATTTTTTGTAATTTGCTCTCCTATTCCAGCTAAATATTCTAAATCCAGAATGGTAAGAGGAATAACCAGATCGTAATGCTGTAAATTGGATTTAGACAAATCACCAAATGAGATTTCATGCTCTGAATATTTAAATCCTCGTTTAATACTATTCTTCCATATCTCATGATTCGAAAAAAGAATTCTCTTCCTTTTTTTCCTAAATATATTCGATATTAATATCTGGTAAATAACATATAGTTTATTTTGTATTTTTACAATAAAACATAATATTTTATTAGCTTGGGCATTCATAAAACGCACTTCTTTCGAATTATTTTTAAGAATTTTCCTGTGCGACATGGCTAATTATGGCACAATTTCCGATTTAAATGAGGTGACACTTTTCGCGTCCTTACGATAAATATAGTTGGGATGAAATGGTTCGAACATAGTTCGATATTTATTTTCATGATTAATGAGATTAGAAACCCATGTCGTTCCACTTCGTACGTCACCAATCAGCCATATTACCTCCTTGTAATTTTTGTTCATATAATTGGCATAGGCTATAATCTTTTTGAATGGGTAGGACACTCTCAATCTGATAGATTTAATATTCATAAATGGTAAAAAAAATAAAGAAAACGGTTGGTTTTAAACGACCATCTTTTTTCATAGAAAGCACAAGGGAATTAAAGACGGATTTGCGCTGGACTGCGATAAACGGTATTAATCGACAGATCGGTTCATATATTGATTGGAAAAATCGGAATACCGTCTCGTAACGACCAAGAAGTCCTCTTCAATTAAGTCGTTGACCGATTGAATCTTTGTTGAAGTGGCATTTTTTAAAGAAATCGAATTATCTTTTTGGAGTACGTTGAGATATTTCTGGTACTCAAATGACTGCTTGAAATAATTTTTTTCACGTACATGCTTTTTAGCAACTTCCAAAAGCCTATCGTTTATTTTGTAATGGAAAAGTGCACATGTGATGTCAGCCAAACGTGCATTTGCAGTCGAATGGACAGATCTTTGAACAAAATTCCACCGCTTTTTTTTACAAAGGGGTTTTATTATTTTGTCCATATATATTAAGGGGTGTTTGGTCAATAAAATCCTATTTAGACCGAATGCTCTCTTACGAACACCACCGACATGGCTACATATATTATCGTTCGATACAAGGTTGCTGGTTCCAAAATGGTACTTGTAATCAACTTTGATGACGTCTGATATATCATAGTATTCAAAACATTGCCGAAAAGATTTGCCGATATTAACTTCTTTTTTATCTATTGAATGTTCCGAGAACATGTCCAGCATTTGGGCAACTACAGCATTGTAAGAATTTAAATTAAGGTAGTCTAAAAACGATGAAAACCCGATTCGATCTGAATATGGAAACTCAAAGAATTCATCGATATCAACACATAAGGACCATTTCATGTGACCAAATTTTTTTAACATATACAATCTCATGTCCATCTGGTAATTTTTAAATGGCAAGTCACATTGAAAGATGGACACCCGGTCATAGTTCCTGGCGATTGCAATTGTATCGTCCTTGGATCCATTATCCATAAAAACGATATGTTTAGCACCAAGCTGATGATAATGCTTGATAAATGATTTGATGTACATTTCCCCGTCTCGTACGAGGCAAACGACTATAAACTCATTTTTTTCGCATTTTTCTATGTTCTTCGGACCATGCAAATGTTTGGCTCGGATCCGGACGCGAATTCGGCGAAAAGGGGTGAGTAGTCCTGTAAAAAGCAACCGGATTATTTTAATGTACATTTCTAAATTCGTCATGAATATGATTGCGTCATAAAGATTTCATACTAAATCCAGCTTTCGTTTTAACAATAAATAACTTCCTTATCACAAAAAGTGGTAAAAAAAGCGACAATAGAAGAAGTATAATCCTGATTTTCGGTCCCCTGTTTTTTAACGATTCTCTGAGATTTTTGAACGCATTGAGCTTGTCTCCAGAGATGGCATAGTTCAATGCAAGATAGAATTTTTTTTTAGCAAATACTTTGCAACAAGCCGCTTTCATAGATGCGCCATGTTTTCTGAACATCACTTCTAATCCATCTGCAATATTGGGGGCTTTTTCGATTATCTTATATACACCAGACATATTATCCGCATTTTTACTGTGCCGCTGATTGTCATTGATATGATAGACCCTTCCGATCTTTTCGCTATAAAGCAATTTCGACGTCTTGGATATATCCCATAGAATGTGTGAATCCAATCCTGGGACACTGGGCCACTGATATTTCGGAAAAACATTTCCTTTAAAAATATAAATGAATTCGCCGGATACAGAAGAGCCACAAATCATATCTTGGTAATCCACTATAAGTTGACTTTTTGTCATGCGGCATCTTATTTTTCCTTTCTGATCAATCGCGCGATAAGCTAAGACGGCTACATCGTCAGGGGTATTCTCAATATCGTTCACCATGTCGGACAGAGTATGGTTGCTGTAAAAGGCGTCGTCGCTGTCGATAAACACCAAATAATCGGCGGGTCTTTTGCTCGCTCCTTGGTTTCTTGCGTCGTTGTAGCCTTGGTTCTCTTGCCAAAAATAGGCAATCCGCTCGTCGTCTATTGTTGCGAAATAATCACCTGTTCCATCAGTGGAACCATCATCTATGACGACCCAGTAAAATGAATTGAATGTCTGTCCCGATATACTTTTCCACAACCTCGGCAGCAACTTAACGCGATTATAAGTCGGCGTCACAATTGACAGTTTTTTTTTCTGCATTTTGGCCCCCTTTTTACCTAAATTCAGCGCTTAAGCTAATGAGATGATGGTTTTCCCTTATTTTTCAAAAAAGGCGAAACGCCTGTTTCAGATTTTATTAAGCGCCGATAAAATGCCCACATGAGTCAGTCTTGCGATCTAATCAGAGGTCGGCCAAAATTCACTACTTCTGTAAAGTTGATCGATGGCGGCTACCATTGAATCGATACTGTATTCGTCCAAACCATTTCTGGCATTCGTGGATAGCTGCGTCCTTACATCCCTTTTTTTTATAAGCCTGGTGATATGCTTCACACTTTGATCGATATCTCCCGGTATCGTAAGAATGCCGTTCTCGCCGTTTTTTATGATTTCTGCATTTCCATCCACTGCGTTTGCGATTACGGGCACACCCGCTGCCATGGCTTGTGGAATCACTCTGGGAAGCCCTTCCCATAGGGATGTAAGCAAAAATATATCAAACGCCTGAAGTAAATCCGGTACATCCCTTCTCACGCCTGTCAATATCAGGCGGTCCTGAATCCCAACAGCGACTGCCTCTTTTTCAATTTGCCTTCGCAACGGCCCATCGCCAATAATAACGAAGTAGGCTTCAGATACTTTTTTCATCACTTCCGCGGCAATTCGAACGAAGGTGGCAGGAGATTTTTGAGGGGACAGGCGGGTGACCGTACCGACGACAACGGAACCTTCGGGGATTCGCAGTTCCCGACGAACTTCATCGCGGTTTTTAAACGGGTTGCTGAACGCATCGATATCGATCCCGCTGCGTATCAATGTGTAGTCGTCTGCCTTTCCGATCCCGGCAGCCATGCCCTTTTCGATATCTTTTCGGGAAACTGCAATGAGATGGTCCGTAATCCGCAATGTGAGTCGTTCCACCAATATATAAAGAAAACGCAACCAGGATTTTTGGTAACTGTGGAACCCCCATCCATGGATGGTATGAACGATTGTCGGGCATCCGGCAACCCAAGCCGCCCAACGTCCCAAGATTCCTGCTTTGGAACTGTGGGTGTGAACAATCGAGTACCGACCCTTCCTTATCGTCCGGACCAATCTGAAAAAGGCAATCAAATCCTTGATGGGATGTATTTCCCGGATCAACTTGTTTTCGATGTAAAGAGAGATGTTGCGCCTGCGCGCATCTTCTATCAGGCTTCCCTCCGGACCGGTCTGTGGGCCGATCAGAACGTCTACGGCATAACCTTTGGCGTTCAAACGTTCTGCTGTGTAAAGCGTATTTTCCTGGGCGCCGCCAACGATCAGGCGCGTGATCACATGCAGGATACGGCCTTTATTGCCTCTGTTCATTGTTACCGTTTTTTCTATCATCTTTTTTCTGTCTGCCGGATAATTTATATTTTATATGGGCTAATATCCTTTAAACGGGGTTCCGCCCCGGTTGAAGGATTTACAAATTCAACGTATACCATTGGTAGGTTTCCATAAGACCTTCCTCAAATTGAATGCGCGAATTCCACCCCAATGCTTCCAATTGAGTAACGTATAGGTGGTCTATTCTATCCGTATTAAACAGAGATGCCCGGCGCTTGATGCCGTGGACCTCATATCCTTTCTCAAGCAGCAATTCTGCGAGATACGCGCCGTCCTGCCCGGTAATACCGGTAATTAGGGCTTTTTTCTATCCATAGGACTCTTTATCACAGGTTAATACGCTTTTCCACTTGCTCGCGTTCTCTGCTTTTTGTTTCTAAATCTGGTTTTAACGGAGAAAAATAAAAGTGCCATCACACATCTTGCAGCAAGACCAAGAAACGGCAGAGGAAGCAACAAACTCAAGGGCCACGCCATATTCTTTTCACACAGGTAATAGCAGCTCCTATGGAAATGGTATATTGAGCGATAGGGCGCAAAATTGCTGCTCTTGCCAACAAAATGATAGATTTCAATTTTTGGATAATACATGACCTTCCAACCGGCATTCCACACGCGGCGGCAGAAATCAGCATCTTCCCAATACATGAAAAATTTTTCATCGAAATTGCCCGCCGAATCCAATGCGGCTCTCCGGATAACCATACAAGCCCCGGAAACCCAGTCCACTTCAAAAGGCTCGACACAAGGGTTCTGAATGGTACATATATTTTTGGCAGAGATTGGATTCTTAGGAAACAATTTAGTTAAAAGCGTATTCCGACCAAAAAGCGAAGTTAACGGCGTGGGAAATTTTCTCGCCGATCCTTGAACGGTATTGTCGGCATTCAGGATTTTAGGTCCAAGAATTCCTACTTCAGGATGATCTTTTAAAAAATTGACTGCTTCTTCTATAAAGTTCTTGTTAACAACTTTTGTGTCCGGATTCAGCAATACAATGTACTTCGAACTGGTCTTTTTTAGAAGCTGGTTGATCGCACTGCCATAACCGATATTTGTAGCCGATTTGTATATTCGTATGTCAGGGTAAAGTTCATTGATATTTTCAACCGAATCTTTGGAATGGTTATCCCATACACAAATTTTATTCGGGTAGTGGCCGTTGTTTTGGCGCACGGATTCAATGCTTTTTAAGAGCACATCGGTGCTGTTGTAATTTACGTAAAATATACTGAGCATATATGTGTGATTCCAAATCAGTTAGGTCTATATCAGTTTTGCCGCCTTCTGAGACGCGGCAGGAAGTGTTCCCGATCCATCAGGAGCCAAAGGTAATCATCACCAACCACTTTGCGTGCCTGAATCCGGCGGCGTTTGGCCAAAGCGTCTGGCAATCCTCGTAGAGCAGCCAACTTGGCCTTCAGGAAGATGGCCAGATGCCCGCAGGCCGCAAAGTAGACCAATGCGGCCAGGTCATATAGCAGATGCAGGGCAATGGATTTTCCGATCAAACGGGCGGGCATGTTCTGGATGTACACCCACTCCAAGTTGCGATGGCTGTAAAAGATGGACGTCGGGGAGTCGTGGCCGATGGACTGGCTCCCGTGGTGCCAGACCACGGCCTCGGGCACATAACGGCAGGGAAAGCCCTGTAGCTGTGCCCGGAAACTCAGGTCGACGTCTTCGTAAAGCAGGAAAAAGTCTTCATCGAACAGACCGATTTTCTTCAGCATGGCCGTACGGTAAAGCGCCGCCCCGGCGCAGGCGCCGAACACCCATTCCGGTTGCAGGAAGGCGTCGGCCGGCTTCCCGCGCCCCCGCAGCATGGCCGTGCCGGACCGGCAATAGGCATCCCCTGCCCTATCAATGGTATCCGGGCGGTCGTAAAGTAGCATGCGGCAAGCGGCAAATCCCGCTTCGGGCGTATTCTCCAGGGTGTTAACCAGCGACGCCAGCCAGTCGGGATGGGCCACCGTGTCGTTGTTCAATAGGGCCGTGTACGGGCTGTCGACCGCGGCAAACCCGATATTGTTGCCCCGTGCAAACCCGGTGTTGCGCCCCAGGGCCATGATTTCCGCTGTGGGAAAAACGCGGGCTGCCAGATCCAGAGAACCATCGGTCGAACCGTTGTCCACCACGATGACCCGGAAGTTCCGGAATGTCTGCCGCTGAAGGCTTTCCAGACAGGCACTGAGGATATTTTGCCCGTTCCAGTTGAGGATGATGATGGTTACGATGGGGGACATCTAATGAATACAATTAAAGGGGTTTTCTCGCCCGCTGCGCTTGAGCACGCGGAGCGCACGGAGAAAAGCAGGTTTTTTAACCCCTCTGCGAGCTCAGCGAACTCTGCGAGAGAATGGGTTTTAGCTTTGGACGACATTGCCAGCGGCGCCTATCGCGGTATCGAGCACGTTTACTTGGGGGATTTTTCTATTATCACTGTGGATAGTTTGTAATTGAGACCCTGCGAGCCTACACATAGCACATTGCCATTAGGTGTAGGACTTTTTTTGTTTAAGAATCGCTCATGTTGGGAGATAGTTTCCGCAGTCTTCTCTGTCCCCTCTACTGTCTCTGTGGTGCGCTTCCGGTGTGCGGCGTTGGCTTGGCAGATATTTATTTTAATCCGGAAAGTACATCAACGGGGGGGATGATACAGCATTCTTTTGTTTTGATTTCGTCATTTTTGCACCAAACCGCCAGGATTTTTTTTTGGTCCGTCTGTTTGGGAAAGTTGGCCGCAGATTTTTTTAACTTGCGGAGGGTCGCTTTAATGTCTGTCTTCTCCTCCCACTTGGCCTCGCCGAACAATAAATACCGCTTGTCTAATGACTCGGCGACGATATCGATCTCCATATTCTTGCCATCACGTCCGGTTCCCCACCAGCGCTGGGCCGGTTTCCAGCGCATATTGGCAATTGGTAGATGCGCTGTGGATTTTCGCGCCATTTCCTCCCATATTTCCGCATTCTGGGCTTTAAATTTAGTTGACGATTCAGCATAAACAGCATCCACAAGGTCGCGCTCAAGAAGTGAATGGTTGGGCAGGACAATCCGGTACCAGAATAATAAAAAGGGATCTTCAAGTCTGTAAAGGGTCTTTTTGGATGACCTTGGACTTTCTCCAAAGGGGTGGTCACGTCTGATATACCCCAGTTCAATCAAATTGGCCAAAGGACGCGTCAGATTGGTGGCGGGTTTGCCCAAGCGACCGGCGATTTCGGACAATCGGTTTGCGCCATTGGCAATTAAAGAAAGAAGCGAATGCGGCTGGTTGGCTCCGCGCATATCATCCAGCAGCAGACGCATCGGCTCACTGTGAAGGATACCGTCCCTGTCCAGGACAAGTCCTTTGCAGGCGTCTTCCTGGGTTTTGCAGGTTTTTGCCAGTTCCCAATATCTGGGAACCCCGCCCCAGACAGAATACGCCTCAATGGCTTCAACACTGGAAAGCGACAGCGCCTCTGTTATCCAACCCGGCTCAAGGGGCCGAACTTTGATAATTTCCACGGCCCTGCCGTATAAAGGTGCGGTGCTGTCCAGGACCAGGCCTTGCATCATCCGCTGCGAAGACCCGCAAAGGATGATGTGGGTTTTATTTTGGTGGCTGTCGATCAGCTTCTGGAGAATACTGGGCAGTTCCGGGGATTTCTGGACCAAATAGGGGAATTCATCGAGAACCAGCGTCGCCCCCTTTTTCGCCTGATGTTGCAGTGCGGAGAACAGGACATCCCATGAAGGGTATGTTGCCTGTCCGAAACCGGGAATGGTTCTGCCAATCTCTACGGCAAGACTTTGAATTTGCAGCGGCGGTTCTTGCTGATCCGCCAGAAAATAAATATCACTTTCTTTGACAACATGCTGCAGCAAAGTTGATTTGCCGCATCGACGCCTTCCATAAATGACAATCAATGAGGGGGCGGAAGCGCCTAATGCCCTTTTGAGCTTAACGATCTCCCGCGTTCTGTTCATAAAGCGCAATCGCATGCGACCTACCCCAGTTTTCATTCATATATGTTTGTTAGACATAATGTTTAACAAACATCATAAATACTGTCAAGCCATCATTCCATCAATTTTGCCCGCTTCGCTCGAGGACGCAGCAGGACAGTCTTCACCGAAAAGCCCGATTGTTTTCAGCATAGCCGTGCCGGACCGGCAATAGGCGTCCCCGGCCATGTCGATGGTGTCCGGGCGGTCGCAGAGCAGCATGCGGGAAGCGGCAAACCCCGCTTCGGGTGTCTCCTCCACGGCGTCTACCAGCGACACCAGCCAGTCGGGATGGGCCACCGTGTCGTTGTTCAATAACGCCGTGTAAGGGGTATCGACCGCGGCAAACCCGATGTTGTTGCCCCGTGCAAACCCGGTGTTGCGCCCCAGGGCAATGATTTCCGCTGTGGGAAAAACGCGGGCTGCCAGATCCAGGGAACCATCGGTCGAGCCGTCCACCACGTTGACCCGGAAGTTCCGGAATGTCTGCCGCTGAAGGCTTTCCAGGCAGGCCCCGAGGACATTTTGCCCGTTCCAGTTAAGGATAATGATGGTTACGATGGGGGGCATAACGAGGTTAAATTTAAATACCATGAATAGACGTCTTGAATCCCTTGGCTTAGGGGGATCCTTGGCGTCCACCCCAATGCTTTGAGCTTGGATATGTCCAGAAGTTTTTGATGAGTACCGTCCGGTTTGGCAGAGTCGAATTCGATTTCACCTTTGAAGCACACGACATCCCGGATAAGTTCGGCCAAATCTCGGATGGTGCCATCAATGCCGCTGCCCACGTTGACAAAGCAGGGCTGGGGATAACTCAACAAGTGCTCTTCGGCGATTTGATCATCAAGGTTCATAACAAATACCGAGGCATCCGCCATGTCATCCACGTGCAAAAATTCACGGCGGGGGCGGCCGGTGCCCCAGAGAGTAACACCGAAGTGCTGAGTGTTGCGTGTTGGATAACACCGCTTGCAATGTTGTGCTGAGGGATGCCGAGGGAGGATTTGATTTCACCAGGAATGGCACCGAAGGTTGATTCGTCTTGTTGGATGGCATCCCAATGGCCTTCTTGGGCCAGTTTGGCCAAATGGAATTTGCGCAGTAGGGCCGGCAGGACATGGGAGTTTTCCAAGTTAAAGTTGTCATTGGGGCCGTAAAGGTTGGTGGGCATCACCGCCATAAAGCGGGTGCCGTACTGGCGGTTGTAAGCTTCGCACATCTTGATTCCCGCAATTTTGGCAATGGCATAGGCTTCGTTGGTGGGTTCTATATATCCGGAAAGCAGATGTGCCTCTTGCATGGGTTGGGGCGCCAGTTTGGGATAGATGCAGGACGATCCCAGAAAGAGCAGCCGCTTCACCGCAAACTGGTAGGCCGCATGAATGATATTATTCTGAATCGCCAGATTTTCGTAGATGAATTGGGCCGGAAAGCTGTTGTTGGCGTTAATACCGCCGACTTTGGCCGCTGCCAGAAAAACATAATCCGGCGTTTCGGCTTTAAAAAACCGCTCCACTTGGTCCTGGCGCATCAGGTCGGCTTGCACCAACCGCAATTCGGGTGGCAGGGCCCCGTTGTTTTTATCCAGGAAAAAGGTCGACCCATCGGGCATCCGCGAATGATAGCTGCCAACCAGGTTGGTGTACCCCGAGTCGATCAGTTTTCGGATAATGGCACTGCCCACCATTCCAGCCGCCCCTGCGATGAAAATTTTTTGGTTTTATTCATTGATTTGACTTTTTTTCCGCATCCACCATCAACCGTGCAACATCGTGCATGTCAGATCGCGCACGCCAATTTAGAATGCGTTCGGCTTTTAACGGTTGGGCCCGGCTTATGATAATGTCAGTCGGACGCAAAAATTTTGAATCACTGGACGTATATTGCTGCCATTCAAGATCAAGGTGCGCAAAAACCTGCTTTACAAAATCACGCAGGGAATGGGTTTTTCCGGTTGCCACGATATAATCTTCAGGTTCGTCCTGCTGCAGCATCAGCCACATGGCCTCTACATATTCCGGCGCCCAGCCCCAATCTCTTGCGATATCGATATTCCCGAGTTTGAGTTCAGAACATCGCCCGGCGGCAATGTCAACGGCAGTTTTAACAATTTTTTGGGTGACGAATCGCTTCGGCCGCAAGGGAGATTCATGGTTAAAGAGTATCCCCGAACAGGCGAATATCCCATACGCCTCCCGGTAATTAGCCGTCTGCCAGAATGCAGCGGCTTTGGCCGCCGCATAAGGGCTGCGCGGTCGAAAAGGCGTGGTTTCCGTTGCCGCATCGCCATTGGTATTGCCGAAACACTCACTGGATGAGGCATTATACAGCTTGGCCGGCAATCTCAGGAATCGCAAGGCCTCCAATAGATTCAAGGTCCCGATGGTAATGCTTTCAAACGTTTCCACCGGCTGCTCGAAAGAAAAGCCCACCGATGTCTGGCCTGCCAGATTGTATATCTCATCCGGTGATATTTTACTTAACACCTGGATGACGCTGCGGAAATCATTCAGGCCCATGGACTCCACCCGAACTTGTTCCCGAATGCCCAATCGATGAAGGTTGCCAAAAAACGAAATTTGTGCGTCACGGGAGGTGCCCCAGACTTCGTAGCCTTTTTCCAATAACAACTTGCCCAGGTACGATCCATCCTGCCCGGAAATGCCTATAATCAAGGCTTTTTTAATCGAACTGGTTGTTGCATCAATATCTTTTTCATACTCAACCATTGTAAAAAGATTCCATTTTCTTATGACAAACCCTATTTTTTTGTAGAGTGAGACCAGCGTGTCGATATATATTTTTCATGAATTGCCCTTTATATTAAGAGTAGCCAATTTAAAAAGAATCAATAATCATGCTGTTTATCGTGATGCTCTATTTTAGTTTAATCGTCGACTCTTATTTTTTTTATAATGTAGGAGTAACCATATTGGCCTATCTTTTCGTAACCGTCCTGATCAAAAACAATATTTCTCACTGCATCGGCCACTTCTACCCAAGTATCTGTTTGTCCATAATTATCGAAAACGATAAATCCTCCACAGTTCACGTATTTTTTATAAGTGTGATAATCTCGTGTTACCCCTTGGTAACTATGATCACCGTCAATGAACAACAAATCGATTCCCACACTCAGTTTTTCAAACTCTACAATGGTATTTGTATGATAAGAAGAGCCTTGGATTAAATCATAGGGGTGTTTGTGAACGTTGAATTTTTCAATATTATTCGTGGTTGTTTCCAAATTGACTGGCCTATGCGACATAGGGTCAAAGGGTTCATTATAATAACCGTTAAACGTATCAATACCAACAAATCGGCAGGGGGTTGCATCTTGCATCAAAAGAATGAGTGAACCACCAAATAACGTACCGGTCTCAACATATGTTTCACAAGACTTGCCCATGTATTTTTTAATAAGATAGAGGCCATGCAGATAAGATGTGGCGCATACTCTGCCGGTTATTCCGGCATTAATTGTGGCTATCATTGAATTAACGATTTCGGTTTTGTCGTATTCAAGATGAATCTTAAGGGTGTTTATAATTTTAATCTTGTTTTTTGCCGAGCTTAACAAAACGCTATTGTTTGATGAAAGAAGAACCCAAAAATTTTTTTCCAATAAATAAGGAACAGCTAATTTACCCTTTGCTCTCCACGATCCGTTTTTAAACCAAGTATCATCAATACAAACAGCGCCAAAATACGACAATCTTTTCCTTACCTGCTTTGCACATTCAAGATGCATCTTGTGACATGCTTCATTACTGATTCGTTCACCCAAATATTTTGCATAGCGGATTTGTCGTTCTTCACTATGGTTGGCGTGATCAAAATCATAGGCATCCAAAAAGACAAAATCCATGGGGCCGTTGTAGTCTCGGAGGAAATCCTCACCTTTTTGATTAAATGCTTGAAAAGTACTATTGATTTGTAATAAATCATGTTTAGCAAGGCTTGTATTTTGTGGATCCATGTCTACGGTGATAAAATGAAGACCATGCATTTTACAGAATTTTGCAAGTTTTATCGTTGAACCCTGTCCGGGAATATCTTCACGCGTTGATCCTATTTCAATAAGGGTCAATTTTCGTTTTGCATGGGATCTTAAATATTCAATATCATTTTTTATATAGTCCATTAACATTTGATGGCCATGTTCTTGAGGCTTTTTTAGTCTGTCGTTAAGTTGCTTAAACTTTTGGACAAGTTTATTGCTATACTCTTCATCAATAAATGCTTTTTTCAATAAACTTATAACGTAAAGTTCAAGCGCAATATCTTCCCGATTCATATTTGAATAATGTGATGCAAGCCTTAACAAATAATGCGGGATATCGTCGACAATTTTTCTCGCCCGTTCAAAAAAATGCATGGCTCGCGGAGTGTTCTTCTCTTTTATATGATGCTTGCCTATCTCGCAAAATATATCGAATTTTTCTTGAGTGCTGAAATCGCTTTCGTTTTCAAGTAAATAATTTACAAGGGCGTCTTCATCCCTGGATATCTGCAATCCATCCGGTATGTTCAAGCTCTCTGAATTGATCTGGTCTATGCCATCTTGTTTATTTGCAATGAGCGAAAGGAAGACATTGCTGTGCACAAGTTCCTGATTTTTGGTCGCCTTGACCCATAGCTCATATTGCATAGGGCTATCTGCAGTAATCTGCCCGCAGGAGAGATTTATTCGCGGATCATTCCCCGTGATCAGCAATATCAGGCGGTCCCTGTCCGGCAGCCTGATAACCGACCCGTTGACAATTATCTGGTCGAAATCCTTTATGTTTTTAGCACTCCAAACGCATTCCCCTGTGGCCTGGTTGACCAAGCTGATGGCCGAGATCATTACCGTTCCATTGGTGTTCATGGGCTTCAGGAACATCGGCTTGCCCCGCAGCAGGGTTGGCTCAGTAACGGGCAGGACGATGTGTTGCCACTTGTCGGCAACCAAGGGTATGGTTTCAACAACTTTCCCGCTCTCGCGGGTTGAGGAGAACACAAGCTGGGCGAAAAGCGGAGGGCCGGGATTAGTGGCGGTCCTTTTCTGTCCGGCTTGGCGGCTTGTCGCCTGTTTTTCGTAGTGCCCGATCACTTCCAGCAGGCTCCCCACAAAATCCGGTTCGGAGGTTGTCGGCAATTGAACAGGTATAACGCCTTTGGCCGTGGTAAAGGTTGCATCCAGTTCCGACAACAAGTGCGGGTTCACAGCACTCCCTTCGGCCATTCCAGGCCATTGTCCACGGCGGATCTCCTGGTACAACCGCTCATAGGCCTGGAAAGCCTGTTTGTCCTTGTCCGGAAAATTTGAGATGTGGTGTTGCTTGAGGCGGGGCTGGATAAAGCCGTGTAGTGAGGAAGAAGCCTGCCACGGATCCTTGGGCCAAGTCAGGCCCAGTTCCGTGCCCATGCGCATCAGGATGGACACCGGGTTGGCCAAAAGTTGATCAAACGTAACCAAGACAGAGCCCTGATCCTGACAGGCGCGCAAAGTCTCCCGGACATGAGCCAGCCAGAGCAGGTGGGCGTTCGCCAAATCCAGATTCTCGGCCATGGCCAGGGACGGTGCAGCCTCCCAGGGGTGGCGCACCATGAACACAAACCTGGGGGCAAGACCTGCTTCCTGAAAAGCTTTGGCCCACAAAGACATGAATCGGCAGAGGAAAGGATCAGCCAGGAATAATAAGTTGGTTTCGTTTCGGGAGGAGGCTACCAATGAATGGATACGTTGCCTGGCCTGTTCCGCGCCTGGATTCTGCATCCAGCCACGCGGCAAGGGGCCGGCCATGGTAGGAGAATGGTCAAGGGCCTGGAACAACAGGGCGTGGATAGCGGGTATATCAGTCTGAGCATGATCGTCTATGGAATCCAAACCGAGCATGCGCAGACATTGGTCGAGGATGGATATGCCGCTTTTTGGGGTGCCGATTATTGTAATGATAGAATTTCTCAAATATTTTCCATTGCAAAAAAACGCTGAATTCTTTTTCAACCACGGCGGGCTCTAATTTTTAACCTTTTCCTTGTCCTTTCAAAGCGCGGATTGCATCGCCTTGCCGATAAACAATATCACGCAAAAGTGATATTTCTTCCTGGTATTTTTCTTCCAGCCTCTTGGATTGTTCCTGCATATCGGCCTTAAGGATATCAAACAGATCCCCGGGGCATTCATCAAAACTTTCATGAAGTTCAAAGCCATCGTCAGCCTCAACCCAATCATTTTTCAGAAAATATTCATAGGCAGAGGCATAAATACCGTGTATCACGGCATCACGTACTTCCGGTTTATTTTTCATATAGTGTAATCCATCAAAAGGAAATGGGTCATTGTACTTCTGTGCGGTAAAAAGGGCCCGAGAAAGAGGAAATATGTCGATCCGGCGCAGGGCAACACCCAGCAACCGATTGCCCGTGTGCTTATGCCCGGTTTGTGAGCCGGGCAAAGTCATCGGAAGGCGCAGAGTTAAGACCGTTTTTTCATTTTCCCTTTTAGATCGATCTGTTGGTAGTACCGCAGTTATAAAAGCAGGGCTACGCTTTTTTCCCAGTGTGGTTTGCAAAGGATTGCCATCGGCCTCCAAGTGCAAACCGTTTAAAATTTCATCGCTTGCCGTAGCGTGAATGGTTAAGTTCACCCGATTACCCCGATCCCTGCTGGGATTTAGATGGATCGTGGTTACGGAATCCGGGCCCGTCCAACGGAAATACACGTTGTCTTTTTTTTCGACCTCGTGCCAGCCCGTACCGATCAAAAGACCATCCATATTCATGTTGATGCTGGTTTGCCATGTATCGTGAAGTTTCATAATGATTATTGTTTGATATAGAATTAATTCAAAAAAGTTATTTAACGGATTAACAGGATCATTGTCTGTTTATCCTGTCATAAAAAGTCTATGTTCGACCGGTTGATTAGCATGGTAACACTTCGTTGATATCCGCATAATCAAAAATATCGAGCCGTGAGTTGGGGTTGCAGTTGAGTACATGCACACCAAAGCGCTGCAGGCGTTCTTTTACCATGACCCAGCTTTGGTAATGTAGATCGGGTGTTGAATCAGGAATGTTAAAACGGTCCCCTTTAAGTTGGTAGTCGTCAAAAAAATAGTTAGGATTTTTTAATGGTTTATCTTTAATTTCCAAAACATATTCACCAACTTTTTTGGCCTCAGGAATTTTTTGAACATATTTAAGATCTACGCCTATTAGCGAGATTTGCTTATAGCCAAGCATAGCACCAAAAAGTGTTGCAAAGCTTCCTGTAGTTACCTTGTGATAAATACCATCAAAATATGGTGTATTAAAATAGTCGTCGAAAAATAAAACGGATGGATTTTTTTTGACCTGCGGAAAAAAACTAAGTAAATTTTTTCGAAGAAAAAATAGCTTGATACCATTATTTTTTTGCTCTTGAATAAGGTGAAAAATACCATCAGCCTGGGATTCAGTTACCACAGTATCAAGACAAATGTAATAGGTAGGAAACCATCCTATTTTGTACCAATGTCGAAAAGCGAGATTCATACCTAACGAATCATGGTTGTATAGTGATTTAAAATCAATCCGACGCAAAGAGGGACCATTACCTATCACCATTAGATTTGGCGAAATATGTTCCCTAACGGTTTTTTGTGGGGCCAAAGAAGTCATCATTTGATAACTTTTTTTTAGGATTTTGATCCCATTTTGAGCAGCATCGTTAGTTTCAAGATTTAAAACATCTTGGTGAATATAAAGCTTTTTTAAAGTTGTTTGGTTAGTTGGGTATTCATGTTCCTTCTGTAAATCAAAGGAAGCCGACCTCTGGGAAAAAATCCATTTAAAGAGCCTATTCCATGAATTATCGCCAACATATCTAAATGCAGCACCAACAAGACGCTGACGTTCATTCTGAAGTTTTAGCGAGGCGTTCTTAATAGTATCATGAACTTTCTCTGGAGTTAGGTTTTCGATGATAATTCCAAATCCATATTTTTCACATATATAAGAAAGCCAGGTATTTGCTATAACAATAGGAACAACGCCAAAGATCAAACAATCAACAATCGCACCGCTCGTTCTTACTCGAAACGTATTAGGGTCGTATGGTAATATTGCAAAGTCTGCTGACTTAAAGAGTTCCACGATCTCATCCTGCGAAAGGTTTCCTTTCACTATTTTAGGGTTTATTGATTCTTTTAAGTGTAAAACATCCAACCGGTCACGAATGGTATAGTGGATATCACTATCAATATTTTTCCGTACAAATTCACAAAGAGATGAAGTGAATCCAATCCCTTTCCCCATACTCATCAGTCCAGGAAGTAAAACTTTAAAATTAGATCGTTTTGTTCCCACTTTTATATGATGTTTGATTATTTCAATAGATTCTTCATCACTAAATAATGGAGGAGGATTTGGAATAAAATCAAACCAGAGTCCACTTTCAATAAAAATTTTTTGTTGGTGCAATTCAGACATCGATAGAAGTTTGATTTGATTTTGCAGGAGTATCCGAGACACATGTCGGTATTTATCAAAATTTTCAGATTGAATAAAATCCCAAAAGGCATTAATTATAACAACTAATTTTCTATCCCAACGCTCATTACATAATTGGGAGGCAAGTTTGCTACTTCCACAATAAACGAAAATAAATATCTCATCGTAGCTTTGAATATTGTACAATTTTTTTAGTTCATACTGGATAATATTACAAAACTCAGTTCCGATGTGTTTTTCTTGACCCCTTGAAGTTATCCGAGACATCGAAAAATAACCTGAATCTTTATCAAAAATGGGGATAATTTTATTGTCTTCTATAGTGAGCCCAACATTCGCAAAACATATATATTCAGCACAAAATAACTTACATTGTTCACGAAATCTGTGTTCGTAATTTAAAAAATGTCCAAAGTTTGTTTTGAGATCTGGATTTATGCTAACAAACAGCAGCTTTTTAGAAGTATTATTTAAAAAATTAATTTCAGACCTGAAGTTTTCAATATCTAAAAGAGTACGCATATTAACAACCATTTCCACACAAAATAGTCAAATAGCATTTAGAAACCTCTTCCCATGGGCGCCAATATCCATATGGCGATGAATCACTTGAAAGCCCTTTTTCAACCGCTCTAATTAGGGATTCTGATGAGATGGGATCAAAATAAATCGCATCATCACCTGCTAACTCTTGATAAACATCAATTTTTGATACTATAGGAATAGTTCCGAATCTAAGCGCGTTAAGTAGGGGAATTCCAAACCCTTCGTACTTCGAAGCGGAAATAAAATATGATGAGGTCATCATCGCACAATCTATCTCAATATCTGAAGGCAATTGACTAAAAGAAACACGCCCTGGAAAAGAAACCATAAGTTTTTTAATGGATCCGTCATCAGGTTCACCACCAAAAACGAAGAAACTAAGACTTGAAAATTTTAGCATGAGTTTGAACATGGCTGCATCAACAATACTATAATTTTTATATCCCGATCTTGATCCTACATGAATAATTTGGTTTTTATTCTTCTTAAGCGGAGGAATAAAATTATCGTGCCCGAGATAAATAACACGAGTTATAACATTTGGACGAAGCGTGTAATATTTTTTACATTTAACTCTTGTTGTATTTGAAATAAATATAACTTTTGTTGCGCTTGAAAAGGCTTCCATTTTTTTTTTAAGGACATTTTTGGTAGAATCTTTCGCTGCGAGTTCAGGTTGTTCTTCATGTGCGAAATCATAGGCTACTACTAAGTATTCCTCACATTCTGGGAATATATTTTCACCATAATAAGTATTTATGACTACATCTGGATGACTGCGCAATCTTTGTGTTATTTCAAGCTGACGATACTCAGCGTGCTCGATATTGCAAAATTTTCCATTATCACTAGGTGGTAATTCAGATTCTATAAGGTTGATATATTCTCCGTCAGTATTTTTAATCATTTCTTTAAAGTGTACATTTTTGTCATACCCTGGATAGACAAAAATCTCAACGAACAAGCGTTGTCTCCAAGATTTACTTGCAATTAATTTGGCCCAGAATTGGCTTATTCCACCCTTTTGCTGAAGTGAAAATACTCGGCCGTCAATAAGGATTATTTTTTTTGTTATATTCATTTACAAAAACAGGAATAGAATGAGGTTGTTTCAGAAATAATATTCTTTTCATAAGAATTAGCAACGCTTATCCGATCTGAAAGTTGCTTGTCAACTTCATCTGAATAATCTCTATAATCACGGTTTGTGAAGAAAGCACGATGAGCTAATCGAACATCTTCCATTCGATCTGAATATTGATGGAGATCTGAGTGGTTCCAAAAAAAGCTATCATTGGGTGAACGACCAGTAAAACCAAACAATGACACGTTTTTTCCAAGAAAACAGGCGATGGGTAGCAAAAACATATTAAGCACACTATCACCAGAAAAAAGACGATAATCTCTATCAAAATTAAATCCGAAAGAACTTCTTCCGGCTGGTATTCCGAAAACACGTCCACTCAATTCAGGTACACGCCTTTGTATAAACAATGCAAATTTATCGAAAGTAAAAAATGTTATGTTATAATTATCCAAAATGTATATTAAATCGGACAAAAACTTTGATGAGTAGCGATGATAACTAAGGTGGAAATGTGCATCTGCAGCAATAATTATTCGAGGTGAAAGTTGATCAATAAAAAGGCGATCTTTTACAAGTGTGTTGCAGATAATATTGAAACTTGAAGAGTGATCATGGTCTAAGGCTTCGACTATAGAAGGCCCAGTACCAAAAACAGATATCTTTGAAAATTTTTTTGCTTCTGTTTTTAAAGAAATAAGTTTTTCCTGAGATTGCTTTAGAAACAAATTAGAATCTTTTCGCATCAACCAGTATGTTAAACAAACAGCGTAATATGCGTCCTGCTCTTCATTTTCAGGAGAACCGATGTAATAATAGTAAATACTGTTTTCATTTTTATCATCGATAATACCTGAAACATGCTCTGACCCTGGAAAGCGCTTTGCACATATTGAAGGAAAATAGTCGCTTATATTGCGACGTCTGATAAGTATAATATTGACATCAGTGAATAGATTTTGGCTATTTAATTCATTAGTATTTGTAAGAGCGTAATGGACTTTTCTAAAGTCCATTAGAGAGCCGGCAGAAACATATGATGGCATACTAAAATTTTCACTTAATGAGGAATTTATTGGAACCACTACTTCTTCAGCGAGATGACCAAAAAACCATGAAAAGTAGGCTGAAGATTTAGCAATATCATCATTTTTTTCGAAATCTAAAGGCGGCCAAATCATCATTTTAATTTTACAATTCTCAAACATTTGTCAGAATCTCTTTTCAGAACAACAGATAGTTTCATTGTAATTATTAATACTCAGTAAAATCCGGTTAAGTACTTGCATTGCATTAACGGTTTGTAGTTCTTGTTCTTTCAAATTTGAATCAGGTGGTTTGTAAAAACCGCCAGCGCGTAATTCATTTTGGATTTTTATACGCAATTGGCGGACTCTTTTGATGGAAACACGCTCGTTAAAGTGTTGATGACAATAAATCGCCAGCAGCAAATAGGTTATCAGGCCTGCCAGAATTTGCACCATCAAGCCATGCTCACTTCTGGCGATTAGATGATACACTTTCAGATGCCTTTTCCACCAAGCAAAAAATTTTTCGATATCCCAACGGAGCTTATAGGCAGCGGCAATTTGCTCGCCAGTCAAATCATAACGATTCGTAGCGATCCAATATTTAACACGACCCACTTCGTAACCAACCAGGCGCAACGGGCTTTGGGTTTGGTTGATTTCTGTGGTGCCCAGAACAACAATGGCATCAAAAAAGACAATGCTATCAGAATCAATGGGGTTTTGCTTAATGATCGTCTTCTTGGTGCCGGCTTTAATCCGGCACATGAACCGTTTCCCATCCTGCTGCCATTGGTCAAAACGTTTATGGCTTTGGTAACCCTGGTCCATCACGCCGGTTTGACTCTCGGATAGGATTAAGCTGACGAAAGGTCTTTCAGCACCGTTGCCATCGGTAAGATAAATCTTTCTGGGGATGGCCTGGTTCAGGTCAAAACCGACATGCACTTTGGCTTTCTTGGATTTTTTACGATAGTCGGCCCAGTGCATGGATAAGGTCGCATCGATTAGGGAACCGTCGATACCCACAAGATCTCCGAGTTCGGGATTTTTCTTGGGTAAAATCGCAGATGCCTGGGCTTGCAGGTCTTGATAGACATACATGAACTGTTCAAGCCCCCGACTGTTGGTGGCCTCTGAGAAGCTGCTCTTTTTGATTCCGTTTTCCGGTGCGATGGCACCTCGTGCAAAATCATCTTCTTCGAGAACTTGCAGCAGATGTCGAGCGGAATTGTGTTCTTCAAGATGAAAGTAAACCAGCGCGCGCAGATGTTCCTCAAAAGTCATCTGCAATGGTCGGTTTCCTTTGGAGTCAAGAGCTGGCATCCGTGACGTTGCCTCAACCGCTGGTTGAAAAGAAGAGAAAAACTCCAGGATGTTGGGTTTCTGGAAAGGGTCGAATGCACGCGGCATGTATAACCTCCTGATATAAAAGGATATACAAAATCGCCGCCCACATTGGCGACCCTATGTCAAGCAAAAAATTGCGTTTAACCTACTGATTTTTTATTTATTTTCATGTAATTCCCTAACCGGATTTTACTGATTAATACTATTTTATAATATCTTGAGAAATAAAAAACTTGAAGAGGAATTAAAGAACAAGGGTAACGAATTTGCCTGGAAAACTAGTCAGAAAACAATACGCAAATGTTGTCAGTCGAATAAAAACGAATAAGTTCCTACATGTATAAGTCCTTGGACGATTCAATGTCGACAGAAAAAGACTTGGTCATAAAAAAATATGCAGAGTTAGTAATAATGTGACACCGATTTTCAAAATCACGTCCAGTTTCGGGGGTTATGATTTCTTTAACTTCAGAAAATCCAGCTCTCAACAACATATATTTTAGTAAGCGTCTAGATGGATGATAACCTGCTAAAATATCATTCCCATAAAATTGTGGAGTTATTTCTTTTCTATTACGCATCACTAAATCTTCTGACTTGTATGTTTGAGATGATACAAAAAAATATTTAGAGTTAAAGTTACCAAGATAGTCAAGAACAAGTTGTGGATATCGAAAGTGATAAACAAGCCCTAAGAATAGTATAACATCATATTTGATAGTTCGATCTATATGAAACAAAGTATCCGGCTTAACATCAATATTGAGGTTTTGATCCTGTTTTATAATATCAAGACAATATTGAAATTGTTTTCTCGAGGTGTCGTTTGGTTCATATGCAAAAACAGATGCCCCAAGGCGAGCAAGTTCAATGGATAGCCCCCCAGAGCTTGCCCCAATATCAAGGACTTTCTTGCCAGCCCATTCATTAGGAGGCAAAGCCTGTAAAAGCACTTTTAATATTAAATTCGTATCCCAATGCCCAGGTATTGTCAATGAATCAGAAATTTTGACACTTTGGAGCCACTTACCCATTCCATTAGCCTTGTCTATAATGATGTTATTTCCCATAAATTATTCTCCTTTATTTAACAAAAATTCTTAATCATATATAATTTATCATTTTTCTTTGTTTGTCGGGTAAAATGTTTTTTTGAACGCTAACATGGTAGTTTTAAATATTTTTAAATCTTTTTTATGTACTTCATTGCACGTAAAACTTTCTCATTTGAAGAATTTAGATAAACAATTTTAGGGTTCTTTTCATAACCAATCCAACTATTTAATAAAAACTCATTATAATTCATTTTTCTTCCCTTTAAAATGAAATTAGATGGTTCGAAATTTATTTTTAAACCTTTTATCACAAACGGAAAAATCGGGAATACAAAATCCTTTAAAAATTCTCTACCATTTAAATTCAAATGATAACCATCTAACCCAATTTTTTTAAAAATTTCTCCTAAAAAATACTCTAACAGTAAGTTACAAGGATGATTAAAAGACCAAAACTGTTGCTGATACTTATAATTATCAAATATATAATCGGAAACTTTAATATCACAATTAGTCTCTCTATCTTTAAGTTGTTTAAATGAATATTCAAGATTAAATATTACCCAATCATAAAAATAGTCTGCTTTATCATAAAAAATAGATAACCGATCATATGGGATATTTAGCAACCTTGAAGCAACAACTATTGAGTCATGATAATCATGCATAAACATACTGTATCGGGCATTTCTCGGAGACACATGTTGACCATGATCATCTTTTAAATAAGTTAAACTTGGAAAATAACCCTCCCAATGAATATTTGGAATAATTAAACACTTTGCGCCAAGCGGTAACAATTTACGAAGCTGATTTGTACCAATCTTAAAACCACGATAATTATCAGATATTAACTGTGTAATAAGAATGTTACTGGTTGAAACATCATTATGTAATAAATGCAGATCTTCTGGGGAAAGCATATGGACAGGTTTTATAATTGGCACATCGAAATCTTCCCCTGTACTCAACTTAATTATTTTTTGTATAACTTGTGCTTGGCAATTTCCTATAATAGAAATCTTCATTTATATTTCCAAAATTTTTAAAAAAAGAAAATAGTAGCCGTTCAAAAAACAACGTATTTATTTAGATAGAACATCATTTCAATTAAAATTTATGACAATAAAAAAATTGGAACCATACATTGGTATTTATCCATATATTTGTGATCTTTTTTATTTGCCCTTAACAACTATATTTTTAATTTCTTGGGGTAAATTCCCCGCAGCTTGCTGCGTTTCTTTTTTTGCAGTTAGTGGTTGATAACCCGCCAGCTCTGCTGCGACGTTGTTCATTATTTTAATTTCAAAATTTGTAATAGCCTTAACATTTTTGTTATTAGAAGCCTCCAATGTAAGCAACAAGCATCTATAATTCTATTTGGGTAAACCCCCGGCTCTGCCGGGGGACTCACAAAGTTTGACATTTCCGAGATTGGAAGAAAGCCTCCCGTCCAATGAACCGCTCAAAGTTCGATAGAGAGGAGGCTTTCACGAGTGATATACAATCATTAAACCATTCCAAATGGTAATGCAAATACCACATGGCCTGGATTCCCAAATGCCGGAAAATGATTCTTTAATGCGGTCTAAGAAAGTAATAGGAACCTAAACGAGGCGATTTTCGTTTTGAACAGAAGCATCCGGGTAAAACATGGTAGAGAAATCGAGATCTGCTGAGAATTAGAGACTATTTTCCCGGACAAGCCCTCCTGACCGGATTGATTGTGGGTA
>Ga0272443_10002128_pt1 | contig 26169 bp, 66 predicted proteins | sample SSMAcet12_FD_193581 | JGI IMG/M metagenome (GOLD analysis project Ga0272443, IMG submission 193581) | Marine sediment archaeal communities from Little Sippewissett salt marsh, Falmouth, MA, United States - SSM-Acet-12 | ecosystem: Environmental > Aquatic > Marine > Wetlands > Sediment ... | reverse complement strand
GAGCATCGAGCAAATCATCGACAAGTACGGGGACAGGGCGATCTCCAGGTGGGCAGAGCAATGTGAGATCGTGCAGGTGGGCGGAGAGGACTACCGGAAAAGGGGGACGAAGTGACCGACGCAGACCGAAAGCGGCTAGAGGCGATCAAGGCTAGGTGTGAGGCGGCGACGGAAGGACCGTGGCAGCATGAACACAGGCGCAAAGATGACGGGATGTATCGCACAGAAGTATTCGACATGACCGGGGAAGCGATTGCGTGCCTTGCGTGGCATCCAGTCCAGCACCCCGGAGGAACATCCACGGATCGAGCCGAGAATGCTGCCTTCATTGCTCACGCCCGCGCCGACATCCCCTGGCTGATCTCCTTGTTGGAGGCGCTTGATGGACTGGCTTGACTGCGGGGAGGTCGCTCAACTCTACGGTCTTGGCGTGCGCACCGTTCAACGCTGGGTGCTCGAAGGGCGCTTCAAGTCAGAAAAACGTGAGATCCGCGCCGGGAAGGTCGGAGCACGCGAGAAATGGTTCATCGATCCTGCGTCGATCACGGATATGCCTCAGCGTGATATCGAGCTTGTTCCGAGAGAGCGATCCCGCGCCCATCAACGGATCCTGGCATGGGTGGACTCGCTGACTGAATGGCCGAGCGGAGAGGAGATCGAGGCACACGCGGCGTATCCGTTTTGCGCGAAGGACGTGGTTTCGATGCTGGAGACGCGGGTGTACAGGGGATTGCCTGCGTTGAATCAACTGGTGCTGATTTAGGAGGGGATATGAGCAAGTACGAAGTGCAGATCCCGATTGCTGGCTATTTCGAGGCAACGGTTGAGGCTGAGAACGAAGACGGCGCGATTCAAGCGGCATGGGATCAGATTGATCTAGCCGACGATGCGGACATATTGGCGCAAATCACGTTTGAGTACCTGAATCAGATCACAACGGGCAACGTCCTGCACGCTCAGTTGAATGAGATCGCGGTTGAGAAGGTGGGGGAATGAACGAGAAACTAGAAGCGGAGCTTGTGTGTGAGATGCTTAAGCTGGAACAGGACATTAGCGCAGCCATTGTACCGCTGATTGACGCATGGAGAAGCGAGAACAATGCCATCATTGCAGCAATCTCTGTGCCGATGATTGATGTCTCAACTTTCGACAAGCGAGACACCGTGCTAGGGAAAGTTGAAGTGCGGCTTCTCGGCGAATGCGAGTTTGGAGAAGAGGATGAGCTGGAGCAAGAAGCAATTCCAAGCAGTCCCGCTGTGATCTTGGCAACCCGTGAACACATCCTTGATTTGCTTGAAGGATGCCGTGTCGATCCGCCCGGTTGTGATTCCTACAACCAGTGCCCGGTGTGTGGGAAGAGCGGGTACGGCGCAACTGATATTGTTCATTCCGAAACTTGCTGGCTAGGGAAGGCGCTAGGTGATCCCTCATGATCGAATTCGTCAAGGTTCGCGGCCATGAGGTTGTTGCTCCGATCATCGGCAAGGGACGGGAACTCACGCATCCGCTTGAGGATTACTTCGCGGACCCAACGCTGTGGGAGACAGTCCCGCCCGATCCCGTAGAGGCGTGGTTTGCGCTCAACGAGCAAGGGCGCAAGGAGTGCATCCGGCGACGGCACGACGAAACCAGCGCCATCACGAACAACAAGACGCGCACGGTACATGAGATCTACACGCGGGGTGCGAATCGAAGCATGGCCCTCGTGCCGTGGAATCAGATGTGCGTGTGCGATGACGGGGAACACGGCCACTTACAGGAGCATCGCTGGACTGTCTACCACTGGGATCCGCTCGACCGCAAGGACGGCCTGATTGTGATCGGCTCAGACGGTCACCCGATGGAGAAGCTGTGGTGGAACATCCAACCCGATCGCTCGCTAGTCGCTGAGTGCCACGAAGACTACTCCTGGTTGCGAGACTGGGCATTGCAGCGCCGGGGCCGGGAGTGGGAAGCGGCGGTGAGGCTGTTGAGGCTGAAAGCGAACGAAGCGGATGCCGTCCTAGGCGAGCAGTCCCACAAGTCGATGCTGAGTGGCGCGGGGGTTGATACCGCGTTGGCGACCCGCTTGGAGAAGTCGCTGGACCTGGCAATCGAGCGCGGCGTGTCCGCTGAGATTGTGCAGCTCGACCCGGAACGCGCCGTGAAGATCCTGAAGAAAGTCCCTGCCGATCATCTGAAGGATGCCATCACGGATGTAGCGGGGATGAGTCATGCGGACTTCATCAAGTGGCTACACGAGAACTACGGCACGTTGAGCAACATCAAACGGCTTGCCGTCACGCTCGATGATGGCGGTGGTGTTGTGCAGGCATACGAGGTGGAGCCTGACGACCCGACGCAGGGGATGGATGCGGATGTTGTCATCGAGGGCAACATGCGCTCTGGGATGCGAGTGGTTAAGGGGAGGGTGAAGGAATGAACGAGAGAACCAAGCAAGAGGAAGCCTATGAGATGCTTGCTAATGCCGCAAACGCTGGCAAGGAAGCACTTGATGAACTAGGGCTTGCGATCACTGGCGCGTTGGAATCCCTGGAAGCAGCGGGAAAAGCCGGGGCAGAGCTTGGCAAGAAGATGCGCAAATGGGCAGAGACGCAGGTGAAGCAATGATCCGAAAGCGCGACCTACAGACGCAGATCAACCAGATGAAGTACGAGTACAACAAGCTGGAGAAGCAGGTTCAACAACTGACGTGTGAGCATCGGCGGACGGGGTTCGATCGCAGTCAGCTTGTGGTGTATGAAAACTTCGCGCCAACTGGGTCTTATACAGAGTCCAACTGGCGCGAAGAGTGTGCCGACTGCGGCAAGGTTCTCCGCAAATTCCCCACGAAGCGCGAATGGCTACAGGCCAAGCTCGACCGAGCACGGGTGGACTGTTCGGAGAGCGTCGGGGCGATCGAGCGAGAGATTGAGGAGTTGGGCGATGACTCGTGAGCAAGTGCTGGCGATGACGGATGAGGAGTTGCGGGTCAAGGCGGCGGAATTGGGTGGAGCTAAGTGGTATGCCTGCAAGGGTATCAGGATTCTGGAGTTTGGACGCCCTTTTGGTTGGCATGAAGCGAGCGCATATGAGATGCGTTTACCACTTGGCGAAGCGTGGGACAGCAACATCCCCGACTACCCGAACGACATCGCGGCGGCGTGGGAGTTGGTGGCGGCAATGGATTGCGATTACGTGTTTCGTGCTATAACTGATGACTGTAGAAGCGAGGTTGCGAGGAAATGGGTTGTTGCGTTCTGGCCTAGAAGCAAGAGATCCGCAGAAACATTTGCTTTTGCCGATACAGCCCCTCGCGCCATCACCCGCGTCTTCATCCTGGCAATGGAGGGCGACGATGAATCCTGACCGGAGGCAGATCAGAGAACTGGGCGAGATGGCAGGACGAGTGGGGATGGTGTTAGTGGGAAGGTGTCGGGATTGCCGATGGTGGCGCGAAAGTATTGGAGGTACGTGTGTCGTTGGGGAAGAAGCGGCGCGATTGACGGCACCTAACTTCGGCTGCGTGATGTGGGAAGCCAAAGAGGAGGAAAATGCTTCTGAATGATGCTCAGATTCGAGGCTGGGAAGAGTATCCGATCATAGATCCGTTTGTCCCTGTCCAGGAAGGCAAGCCTAGCTACGGCCTCGGGAGCTTCGGGTATGACATCAGGCTTGGGGCTGACTACCTGGAACAGCGCCAACTTCCAGGCTTCGACCTGATCCTCGATCCCAAGAAGAAAGTCGATAGCTGGATGTCGATGACAGCGAAGCACGGCGAAATCATCCTTTATCCAGGGACGATGATCCTAGCAGAGTCCTTCGAGCGATTCCGTATGCCGGGGAACGTTTTTGCCACGGTTGAGGGTAAGTCATCGTATGCAAGGCTTGGCCTTCTGGTGAACGTGACGCCGCTTGAGCCTGGATGGGAGGGCGTCTTGACGATGGCGCTGTCCAATGTAGGGGCTGTTCCGGTTCGCCTGCATGTAGGGCAGGGGATTGCTCAAGTCTCTTTCTGGCAGGGGGAGACGCCGTTGCGTGGGTATACGCAGAAAGAGGCAGGCGGGAGCTACCAGGGCCAGACAAAAGCGACACCTATATAGACAGGCCATTTGTCTATATAGCATTGACTTTTGGGTAGTTTTCGGGTATAATACTTATTGGGCCAAGGGTGTGTGAAATTGGAATCATACGTTGAACAACTCTGCGAGGGCATCTGCCCTATCTGTCGTGAGCGGTTTGAGGACCGCGAAGACCTCTACGAGCATCTTCTGGAGCATTCTGACGAAGGCGATGTGATTGCCGATGAGTTCCTGGAGGAGTTGCGCGAGATGGTGGAGATACCGGACGAGCAGGATGTAACGCTTGACGAACTAGATGGCGGACAGATTCTCGCAGCATGAGCGAGTTTGGGACAGATTGAGGGACGAGCCGTGTCTTCGGATGCAGCTCGTGGAGATCTTGGCGGTTCGTCGTTGTCGGGAGCTTGCCGCGAAGTGGCATTTTGCCGATGAGGATTCGCTTAGGGGGTATGTGCGTGGGCCTTTGCATCGCCGGATGGTGGCTGATGTTGGGATCGAGGCTGCGGAATTTCTCTTGTCCGCATGTGCTGAAAGGTCGATATGAAGGATGATCGGACGCACGCAGATAAGCTAGCTTGGGTGGAGAGGATGCTGAAGGGCGTGGCGAACAAGGCCAAGGCAACTGAGAACGTCGAGTGGGTCAAGGAGCAATTCGAGCAGGCGGCGAGGATCTATGCTGTCTTTCGGCTCTACCAGCGGGCGGGGTTCACGCCCGAACAGGCCATGCAACTGCTTGTCGCAACCATGGGATCATCGGATGTGTTCATTGGCGGGGCGACCGAAGATGAGTGATGTCTTTCGCTTGCTCAGGGAGTTGGAAGAGAGATTCGCTGTGCTTGTGTGCGAGTACACAGAGATGGAGTCGCTTTCGCTTGCGAGGAAGGCGGCGATTTGCCTTGAGATGGTAGAGTGGCTTGAGGCGGACACGAAACGCCTGTGGGATGGGTGAGATATGTGGCGTTTATCGGGCGGACAAGCGGGGACTATAAGTTCATCCCCGCCTGCGCCGTCAGTACATCGTCCTGAGTGATACACAGATACCGTTCTGTCACTCTGGAATCAGCGTGTCCTAGTGCATGTTGCGCTAGCTTCTCATGCCCCCGGTTGTAGAGTTCTCTTCCGTGTGTCTTCCTGAGTGAGTGACCGCCGAACGATCCCATCAATCCGATTTCGCTTGTCCATCCACGGACTAGCCTGTAAACATGATCGGTCGTGAGCGGCCTATCCCGGATCCTCAACCCGTGATTCGTCGAGTAGAAAAGGAAGTCGGACGGTTTCGCTTGTGGGTGTGTTTTCATCCAGCGATCGAGAGCTTCACGGATGGATCCGTTCACGGCGAACACGACCCACTTCCCTGTCTTCTTCATCCTGAGTCTCACTGAAGGGCGGTAGGTTTCGCCTGTCCAGAAGTGCCCGACCGTGAGCGTGACGAGATCCGAGGGCCTGAGTCCTGAGTTGATGCCGATAACGAACAGGGCGTAGTCGCGTGGTCTATCCTGCAAGATTCGCTTGATGTCGAGAATCGAATCGCTTGGTATGGGTTCGACTCTCATCCTTCTCTCCCCTCCCCTCCCCACTCGGGATCAATGGCGGGGTCCGAGCGACGGCCCGGCCCCGCCTGATCCATACTGAGCTTGAGGGCCTTTGCAATGGCCTTGACGGTGAGGTTGTGTGGCTTGTATCCTGGCTTCGACTCGATTCTGAAGATGGTTTGTCGTGCGATGCCGAGCGATTGTGCCAGTTCTGCCCTTGAGATACCCTGTCTTTCTCGTTCTTTCTTGACTGCTTCACCGAAGCTCAATGCCGCCTCCTTTGCCGCTCTGATGCTCTCAGGCGGTCGTTATTCGCTTGCTCGGGCTTGACGCACCTTCTGTGCCAGCCATCTGAGGATTGACTTTTCATTTTCGCCCACGCATGATCTGTGAGCTGCGAGGTAACGGCAGCAGTCTGCGAGGGCGGCAAGGGTAAGATCCGTGCCGCCTTCCTTCGATATGACGTGGATCATGGGGCCTCCTTTCGCTTGCGGTGGCATTCTCGCTTGAATGCAAGTGCCGAAGCCGTGAGGCGCCTAGCCTCTTCCAGATTTCGCCCGTACATGGAGCAACCATTCCCAGTGACGTGATGCGTGTAGCCCTTGGCGGCGGCTCGCTTCCAGTTGCGGGGCAACGTGCGGATGGTGAAGCCGTGGTGCTTGGAGATGGTCATGCTTTCGCCTCCGTGGGCGTTGCGTCCTCGAAGTGGAGTTCTTCGAGCAACCCGGCAATCTCTTGCGGCGTTGGGTTGGTGTTCTGTCGAACGGAAAGCTCCTGGAAGAGATCTGGCAGAAGGGCAAACATCGCTCAGGCGTCATCGAATGCAGTGAACTGTGGGCAAACTTGCGAGCCTGGCAGTACAGCATTTCCTATCACCCGCCACTCGATTGCCGCTTCCATATTTCCCTCATCCGTCTCGATCACGATGTCAATCCGGTCAGTGATGGGGCGTTTGTAGTGTCGCATCACATCGCTGTAGTGCGCTCGACTGAGTTGGATGTAAGAGCGTTTCATTTCGCCTCCTTCAATGCGATTTCAGCGCGGACGGTTTCTAGATCCATCCGAACCTTGAGCAAGTCGTTTTGATCGTCTCCGAAGTGCTCCATGGCGTTCTTGGCGTTGAGTTGCAATCGAATGCGACGCATTGACTTGCTGCGATACAACGGCAAGCTACCACACCACGTCGAGTCGGTTGCGTAGTTGAACTCTTCGCGAATTTTGTTGCCCGTTTTGTACCTTGGCGCGGTTCGGCCCCAAGTCGTGTTGTAGTTTGCGGTGATGCTGTCAAGCCAGCGAGAAGCCCGGTAGTACCAGCCTAGAGCAGCCGTGATGCGCTTGATCTTGTGCGCGATGGGGATCTGCACAACAGCCTCAGCTTCGGCCTTGAGGTCGGCTGGTAGTGCCGGGGCGAACTCGGCAAGCATGCTCGGGAACGGTTGGCGGTCGTATTTGAGGTTGGCGTGTTGCATTTCGCGGGCGATTGCCTTGAGTGCGCCGGTTCGTTCGTTGTAGAGCGCCACGGCCCGGTCATAGGCCGATGTGTCGATCTTGGCGTAGACCTTACCCTGTTCGACAGCACGGGCAAGCTGCTTCTCTTCATCGGATAGCTTGGCTTCTTTCGCCCGTAGCTTGTCAAGGGCGTTGCTGGGCTTTACAAGCCCGTTCTCTTTCGCTCTCTTGACCGCTTCACTCGGGATCTCATAGTCTGCGATCATGCGAGTGGCGGCTGATTTCGCCGACTCCTTGGTAGTGGAGTAGCCGAGAACGGTTTCGAGGTCGAAAGCGATGTCACAGTCATAGCGGGTAACGCCGACAGCGAACAGAGACATTTCGCCCGCGAATCCTTCGCCGTTGATCCATGACAGCTTGGTGCCGTTCATCTTCGGCGTTTCGCGCCGCCATCTCTCATCCTGCGAGCCAATGTCGCGTAAGTCTCTTGGCGGGATCCGCTCAACCGTAATCGGCGTTGACTTGTCAGAGAACGATGAAGCAAGCCTCTTGACGTGGCTTGTGTTGATTGCAGCCACGGTTTCGCCCAGGATGATGAAAGCGCCGCGCTTCTGAGCGATCGCCTTCTGTGTTGTGGCAATGATCTGCATTGCCTTGGCGAGTGTGCGAGCATCGGTTACAATGCTCACGCTGTCAGACTTGACGGTAGGGGCGTGGTCTTCGCGGGTCGCGTCCCTTACTTCGAGTGTCGCGGTGGTCATGCTGTACTCCTTTCCAGCGGTCGCGCTGGGATGCCTTCAATCAGTGGAAGCTCTGCGATTTCGCCGGTAGCGATGATCGCGGCTACTTGTGCTGCTAGTTCATCGGTCATGGTCTACCTTGCCGCTTGCGCGGCTGTCGTGATACAATCGGTGCGCCTTAGTGTAAGGGCGTGGCCGATCAGGTTAGGCGGTTGCGCCCTTGATTTCGCCCGCGACCTCAGCGAGGACGGCACGGGCAACGTCAAGCAGATTTCGCCGGTTGTGGTTCAGTCGAGTCAACGCCTTATGACTGTGGCGCGGCTTGCGGTTGGTCGGTGTTGTGCGGGTCATTCTGTGGCCTCCTCGATTTCGCTGATAACCTGCTGCTGCAACGTGCAACGTCCGACAATTTCGGCGTCGATCGCCTTGAGGAAAACAGATACCGCCTTTCTCCATGTCCAACCATCGCCCCAATACTCATCCAAGCCCTTCACGGATGGAGTGAATATCCGTTTTTTATCGTGGGCTCGTGGTCCTTCGGCGTGGTAGCACGGTGGCAAAGCGTCCAGCGTCTTGTTAAGCGTGTATTCTTCGCCTGTCTTGATGTCAACGTATCGTCGCACGCTGTGACGGTTGATCGCCGTCTTGTCTCCTCCAAATCGTTCGCGGTCGTACTCGAATAGCTTCTTGTGTTCTGTCATTTCGCTCTCATCCTCCTATTTCGCCCGTGTGGGGCTAGTCGGTCTCGCTCACTCGCAGATCTGCGCCCTCGAACTCTGGGAGCTGTAACAGTTCCTCGACAGCCTTCTCTGCTTCTTCGCGGGTGTCGAATGTGCAAGCCTCAACTGTGCCAAGCCCGCCCCACGTCCACCCGTTCCCGTCGTGCCTGTCGATCTCCACTCGGTAGCGCATGAATCCTCCTTGCCCTAGCTCTTCAGTCCCCGGACGGGCAACCCGTGGACCGTGTTTTGCCTAGAGTCCCCGCCGCCTCCGTGGTTGTGCATCCATGATTGAGGAGCGCTGGTTTTTTGCTTGCCAGAAGGGGTCAAACGCGAGTGGGACGTCTATCCATTGCGCCCCCTCTGTGTCGTGGAAGTATGTAATGGCCCCATCGCGCCCGCTTTCCTCTTGCCATTCGCGCACAATTCGCCGCGCCTCCGGTGTGTCTTTCAGGTATAGGTCAGATTCGTAGTTGTCTGTTTCGAGCTGCGCTGCTTTCGCCCGTTCGTAGATTGTCTTCATCTCTTGCACGCTCCCTTACTTGGCTGCTAGTTCTCTGTATCTGCTTGACTTGCCATAGGTGGCAAGGTGTTCTTTCAGTGTTGTATGTCGCCACTCTATGCCACGTGTTGCCCAGCTCGGGGCGCGTTCTTCAAGCATCGCGGCATAATCCGCGCGGTTCTCGCCTATGCTCCAGCCGGTGCCGGTTTTTCTTGGTTCGGACGTCTTGTAATTGCCGGAGAACTTGACACCGGCTAAACCCGCCTCAAAGGAGACAACGGAAGATCCTTCTGAGTTCGTGAAGAACCCATATGTTCCGTTCTCTGCCAGGAACACGCGCAGCCCGCTCGCCAGAATCTCCTGTGCCGTGTTCTCGATCATCTGCCGGTCTCTCGCAGTCATGCTGCACCTCCTCAGGTGTATAACTCACTGTACCATATGCAACGGGTGGAAGTCAAGCGTTTCGCTTGCGTGAAGTCCCGATTTCGCCGGACGTTTGTCCGCTTTTCGCCTGTGGTATTTCGCCCGAGAATTCGCCCAGCATTTCGCCCGGTTTCGCTTGGCGGATTTCGCCCGTGGTCACGGTTTCGCTTGCGTGCATGGTTTCGCTTGTGGTCATGAGAGAACGACCCCGCCGAACTGCACGGGGCCGCTATCGTAGGAGGTTGTTAGATCAGGTGAATGGTTGTACCGTCAAGGTTGGCGATATAGTCGGGGACCAATCGTTCGGGGGTGTGTACAATCCGCCAATCTGGGCGGTAGCTACCATTGCGCCTACTGCTTCCGAAATACTTTGATCCTAGTCGTTCATACGCAGCACGCCGTTCGTGGTTGTTGCATACAATCCTATCGGGGACGAACTCGTCAAGCCGTTCTTCAATGAATCTGCCTCCGACTCGTTTTGTCATTACAGCTTGCCACTTGTGGGTTTTTGCCATCTTCTCTTCCTCCTCCCCTCTTATCCTCATCAGCCGCCGTTATAGGGGGTACGGTGGGACCGGGGAATGGTCCCCGGTTTCGGATTAGTATGTTGCGACAACCCAGAATCCGGCAGAATCCCAGCATACGCCGCAATCGGGTTCTCTGTGGTCCGTGTAGATAGTCGCCGTGTAGTTCCCGCCACTGCACGTAGGATCAAGCCCGCCGTCTAGCTTGACTTCACCGGCGAACTCCGTTCGGAGAAAGTGCTGTATCCGGGCTCGAAGATCGAGAACCCAGTTGCTCTTGATCTCTTGTATCCACTCTTCGCCGGTAGCGTTTTCGTATACGTGCAGGTAGGTCTCAGGATATTCCCTCTTCATCACGTCGCCTCCTCCAGGTCTTCTCCAGTATCGGGATCAACGTCATAGGTGTTCTCGATGAAAGCACGGGCCTCTTGGATTGTGTCGAACACAGACCATTCCGTGCAGTCTAGGTATCCAGGAGCCGACAGCCTACAGCCTACCTGGTTGGCAATGTAAGATACGGTGATAATTGACTTAGGTCCGCCTCCTACGTAGTCACCATAGAATGCTGCGATGTTCTTGAACCCATCATCGCCGAGATTGACAATCCGGTAACGATTGGATACGAACATCCATTCTCTCGGGATCCCGCTGCATGATTCCGGGACAAACCATGTCCCGCTGTCGGTCTCGATCTCGATGAAATCATCCTTGATGTATTCGGGCTCCATGAATGCCATTGCGCCACCTCCTACGGTGATGGATTAGATTCCGCCGTGAGCGCGTGCCCAGTTGTTGACAGCTTCATTTGTTGGCTCAGTTTCAGATGGCATATCAGGAACGTCGCCCCATTCACCGCCAAAAGTCACGACCTTATCATCGACCCACCAATCCGCCCAGAATGAGCATGGGAATCCGTCACAACGTCCGCAGAAATCCTCAATGCATATACTTTCTTGCTTGTCGCTCATCACGTCACCTCCTACGGTGTGCGCTATATACCATCCAGCGTATCGGCGCTTGCCCCTCTTGCCTCTGCGAAGGCAAGCAACGTAGCGAGCGGCTGCTTGTCAATAGGGCACTCGCGTGCCCAGATATGGACTGCATCAAACGGTTCTCCCGCATTGCCTAGGCGAATGATTGCCTCGTTCGCGATATCCTCCCCTTCCTCTTCTAGCTCCTTGACGTATTCGTTGTCCAGAAGGAGCCTATCCAATAGGTCGGCATTGACAGCCTCGTCGAGGGAGTCTTGCAAACAACACCCCCACGCAGCCGCAAGTGCTCCGTATTCGTTGCCGATGACGAATAGGCAAACGTCGTGTGGATGAGTCTCTCCAGGGAGCAAGATATCGTTGCATAGCACTTGCGCGGGACTCAGTTCGTGCTCTTTTCCTGTTTCGGACCTCAGGATTACTGCGTTCATGGTAACCTCCTATGGTGACTGTCTAGCCAGTCAATTGCTTGATCGTGCGCGCAAGCGATTGCCTTGCCTGTTCGATTGCCTCTGGCAGCAACTCGTTGGCAACCTCCGACAGGTAGCGATTGTCACTGTCGGGGTAGTTTACTTCGATACCCCACAAGCTAGCGGCGTGTTTGTCAATCACAATACCGTTCTTGGTTGCGCGGATAACAACACCACAATAAAACCATTCATCGTCAAACCAAGCTTTCCGTGCGGCTAGAAGCCTCTCTTGCTGTTCGTCATTGCATCCGGTGACGGCTTGGTCTGTGTTGTGGCAATCGTTATCGTTGATATGCGAGTCTTGGTCGTATTCAATCCGTGCCGTGTAGACAATGCCGTCAACCTCTGCCGTGATCGTGTCACCTTCACAGACATACTTGTCGAATTGCTCTGTGAAACCTTGCGCCTTAGTGTGTGCGTTCATGGTTGTAACCTCCTGTCTGCATTGTAGCATATGCAACGCGGCAAGACAAGAGAAAAGGCAAACTACAGGCCCGTATCGAACGGACTTTCGTCACCTTTTAGGCAATGGTGATGATAGGTGGAATAGGTGGGGTGCTAACACACGATGAGTGAAGGTGAAAACGTGGGCGTAGCGATCAAGTATAGGAAGGATGAGGATCTGTCAGTGTGGGCGCTACCAGTCCCACAACAACAGTTCGTGCTGGGCGTTGTTCGGGGGGATAGTCTCACGGATGCATATCTGGCGGGGTATCCAGATTGTAACCGGGACAGCGCAAGGACTGGTGGATCGCGGATGCTGGCCCGTGCTGATATCCGGCTGGCAATCGAAGAGATTCAAGCCCAGCACATGTACAGCGCCGTGTCTATCCTGCGTTCTGCGCAACGCGAAGCGGCTCGTACGCTAGTCAATGGTGCCAAAGGAGAGCCCCTTCACCCATCTGTGCTGCAGGCGGCAAGGGACGTACTGGACCGCACGGGGGTAAGTCCCAAGGTGGTCGCCGCGCTAGAGTTGCGAGACGGTAGGGAGCAAGAACTCGACGATATCCTAGCGTCGATCTAGCTATGTCGGAATATAGGCACAATCCGACACAGATTGCGAATCCGCTGTCGGTGTCGGGATTGTCGGCGTTGGCGGTTGAGCGAGACCGGCGAAAACGGCTCCTATATAGGCTATATAGCCCTTACTAATATATGGATTCGAGGGGGTGCCCTATATAGCCGCTCGGGCACCCTGACTGACCATAATCCCTCATTCCCAGCCTCTTTCACTCCACTAATCCTGAAAGTGGGAGCCGACCCTCCCAGCGTATGTCCCGAGAATTTTTCCTGATGTGCTGAGAGGGCCGTTACTGTCATTTCCTGGTGAGTGCTAGGCTATCACCGCCGAAGCGGAAGCTCACGAAGGAATCGCCATCTAAGAAGCTCCAGAGCATATCTCCGCGATGGTAGATCTTGTAGTAGATGTTCGAGGGTGATTCATCGGTGACGGAGCCGGGGAGATCTTTGAGGTCCATGTGGAAGCCGTCGTAGGTATCGATGGTGACATTATCGCGAGTGACGTAGACAGTCATGAGGCTGAAGGCTGTTTCCCAAGTGCCGATAAGCCATTGCGGTGGGGCGACGGAGTAGACGGGTTCTTGGACGGGTCCGAAGCACCCAAAGAGTGCCGACAAGGACATTAGCAACGCGAGTATGAGGGGTACACGTTTCATAGTGAGGGTAGAGTAGCATGAAACTCACTGATTTCCAAGAGAAGGGGGTAGGCGGGCATGAGGGACGTGCTAGATTTTTTGCTATCCTGGATATCGAAATGCGCTGGGGAAGTAGGTTTTCTGGTGGTTCGGGTATTTCGTGGGATCTTCGGGCTGGATGACGATAGCTGAAACGCCGTGTTTAAGCATAGAAGCTCTGTAGTATGCTAAAACACTGATGCCCAAGGAAAGGTGCATAAGTACGGGCTAAAATGCGGTTTTGTCTCCGCTGAGTACCCGCAGATTCTCACGCATGCCATCAGACAATTCATCCATAGCGATTGGGTCTGTGTCGAAGAGGAACGGTTTGCATCCCCAATGCCGCCACCAGAACTTGTAGGGCCAGGACTTGTGGATGAGTTTCCAGTGCCAGGGCGTGTAGTGAGCATATAGCTGTCTGCCGAGTTCTGGCGAAACCATTGACAGCATGGATGAGGTCGTCATCAGCTTTCCATGTTCTGAGTAGACAATACCGTCCAGCCAATTCTCTTCTTGTTTCATTCCACCTCCCGTGGAGTACCGCTCATTTCAGAGATCTACGCCAATCGAGGAATTCTGTTATTCCGAAAATGGCAACTAGTGTTGAGAGCAAGCCTGCAAATGCCATGAGAATCATGAGCGTGATATTACCGCTTGGGATTGCTCGGCTGACGAAAAAGAACCATGTGACTGCTGGGAGCGCAATAGGGAGAAGCATCATGGATGCCACTAGTGCGATCATCCTTCCACCTCCCGTGGAGTGGCGATAGATGTAGGCTTGATGATCTTCTCAAACTTTGGAGAGACTTCCGTTCCGAGCAAGCAGTTGCAGTTGTTGTCAATGTACCAATCATGGCGAATAGCACCATTGCTCTGCCAATAACGGACTTCTCCTGAGGCATAGAGGTAGTGTGCGCCGCCCAGTGCTTCCATCCATTTTGGTGTCTTGGGGTTGGTCATCCTTCCTCCTTGTCGATCTTCACTAGATGTCCGCTGGCGAAGCGGAAGCGCTTTGTGATGTTCTGCCCTCTTCCCCAGTTATGGCAGCGGGTTGGATGTGCCCGTTCAACGAGGTCTGAGTATTCGAGCTTGCATTGATCTAGTGCTCTGCCTGCGGAGGTTGGCACAAACACCGCCAGACAGCAATCAAACCCATTCCGCTCCGCAATCTCGATCTCTTTGAGAGCCTTGCGCAATTGCTCGGCGTTAATGCACCACATTGCCTTCGCCTCCCCATCCATACTTCCGCCGGTTTCGTCTTGACGCCCGCACGAGATTGCCGTCTACTCGCACATACAATCTCCCTGGTTGCAAGGCAATGTCCCAGTCTCGGTGCGCGATTGCGATTGCCCCGCCAACGTGGAAGGCTGACCGCCTGCCGAGCTGAAACATGCGCTCATACAGAAAGCGGACCACATCTTTCTCGCTGCCTGGGACCGCAGGGAATGGCGTCCCAGCCCAAAGCAACGTTTTGGCTTCTTCGTCGGTCGCATCTGGGAAGACAGTTCGGATCAACTCTATTCCGCTCATCTTTCCTCCTATCCCGGTGTGACAATCCTGCGCTGCGCAAACTCCTTGAGCGCATCCCCGAGTCTTTCCGTCGTGTGATACCTTGCCCTGAACGCTGACGTTTCGTTCGGGTCATCCTGTGGCTTGAAGTCCGTGGTGCGTCTGACGAGTCCTGCCTTTGAGAGTTCTGAGAGCCGATCCCTGAGTCTTTGTGGTTGCCATCCATCGAGTGAGTTGAGGATGAGCGTGAGCGGGACGGATCCGTGTGCGAGTGTTTGAAGCTGGATGAGGCGTTGCAGGACTTGATGGTTATCGGGGTTAGTCAGTGGGTTGGTCATTGGCCTTCTCCGTCGATGAGTAGGAGGGCGGCTTTCACTTCTGCTACGACTGCGGGATCCGGCCCATAGTCGCAATCCGTCTCAATCGTGCTTAGTACGTTATCTGCATCTGCCAACGCCTCCCGCAACGGCTCCAGCTCTGCGGCGATGAGGGATACAAACAGATCTCGTTGCCACGGCATGTCATCGAAGTCATAGAAATCCACATCGCCCATTCCAATAAGTATTACGGTGCCGATGTCAAACTTCTCGTTCAGCTTCTCCGCGATCTTCTCAGCCAGCATCTTGCTCCCCCCTATCCCACCAGAGCGTAAGCGGACCCAGATAGACAATCCATGCAGCGCGGTCTAGCCAACATCGCGGCTCGCGGCCCAGGTGCCAATGATGCCAGTCAAGCTCTACTCGGATGTGCATGATTCCTCCCCGTACTCCGACGCCAGGGTGCGAATCTGTTGGGCGCATGCGCGTGTAGCGATCACGAAACCATCGTTATATGACTGGTTGATGTCAGCTTTGTTGCTGCATGCCATGCACGCCTTCGCACACCGCTCCACTGCCTCACGCTGGGCGGCGAGGATCGTCTCCGTCAGCGCCTCAATGGTCACCGCCACGAAGCCTGGACGTAGATCAGGGTGTTCCCCGCCGAATTGCTCCATGAGATTCCTAGCCCTCGCCTCTGCGTTCATTCCTCCTCCTCAATGATGTCCAGGATTTCATCGACAACCGTTGTGTGCCGACCTCTGCCGTAGAACGCATGGAGGGCAGCGAGTCTCTCTGCCTCAGTCATTCTCCCTCCTCATCTGTCATCGCCAACACAAAAGCCCTCGTGATTGCGATTGGGGCGAGTTCATTCCGATCTTCCCCGCGACGACAATCGTCTCTGATGTGTGCCTGCCACATCGCGTATTTGTCATCCAGTGGATCACATTCGACGGTCACCGAGAATCCGTTTGTCCTTGCGTATTCCGCAAGCAACCAAGCATGCAACATATCATGCGAGAACTCTGGCGGATTCGTGTAGTGTCCCTCATACCATTCATGCACCCAGAGTAATTCCGAGATTTCATGCCACCCGCTGTGCAGGGCTGCTATGCGGTCAAGTTCTTGCAGCGATAGCGACTCAACTTCTGCGTGGTTCATCTCTGCACACACTCCTTCAGCGCGTCCTGGTAGATGTCCTCGTATCCTGCTGGGATTACGCCCATTGGCCGCTCGATGGCCTTGATGAATGCCTCGCGCAACCGCGCAACCTCGTTCCCCGGATTGGCTTTGATGTACTCCAGAAGCGAGCGCCGAGTGATTTCGGGAAGCTCCAGAGTGAGAGCATTCGTACAGACGGCCAAATGCCGTTTCTCGCCACAGAATTTACACTGCACCTCAACTTCTACATCTGCCAATAGACAGGGCGCGTTGTCGGAATGCACCATCCGATGCCCTACGATGTTCTGCACTGACTTGATCTCCCACTGATGCGGCCCATGGCCGTACCACTTGACGTTGTAAGGACATCTATCATTCTGCTTCATCTTTGCACACTCCTTGGCCCGAGTTGATTTGATTGTACCGAAAAAGTGTCCAAAAGTCCAATAGGAGGGGATATGTGGGTAAGTGTTGATGGTGAGCTGTGCGATGTGAGTCGGGTATCGCGTCCGTTTGAGCGCGATGGCAAGTGGGTAGTGTGTTTCGGGGGAGCGTTTGGGGTGAAGGAAATCGAGTATGTGACAGAGGCTTTGGCCTTCCATGTCTACCGCGAGCTGAGATCCCGCGCCCATCCGTTTACGGTGCCGAACGAGCGGTATGCTCCCGAGATGACGGATGTGGAACTCGAAGAGTTTGCGTCTAGGACGTCGATGTAGCCACTGTTTGACTTTTCGACGACAATCGGATATAATATGCGTGTTGAAGATTGGAGGACAGATTGGGCCAGGCCAGTGTGCAAGAGTGCGGGCATTCACGGGGGAGTGGATGCAGGGATGAGGAAGACCGGGTGGGTGCCCGCGCAACTCTGAAACACCGTCACATTCACGAGTTCATGGCCCTTCTGTTCGGGGACGAATGGAGGGAGGAAGAGTGCGAAAACTGCTAACAGTGGTAGTTGTCGTTGGGCTTGCGATCGTCCTCTCCGGGTGTTTGGTTTGCCATGAGTATGCCGTGGGGGTTCACGTCGAGCAATGGGGACAGATTGTTGAAGTCTCTGCTCAACTCTGGCATGGGGTTGGATGTTTCCAAGCTCCAGATCGTTTCAACTGGCATGTTTCGTTTGGTGACGGGGTAGAGGCGGGCGTCGAGGATTCCGTGTCTTTCCATGAGGGGTATGTAACGGACGGGCACATTCGTTGGCGTCATCTATACGAGGAACCGGGAACGCATCTGATCGAAGTCTGGACGGATACAGCGCCGAAGGTAGCGAAACTGGTGGTGGTGGAGTGAAGTATCAAACGAAGCGAGCGATCAACAACGCGCTGAACAAGGCTCAGAAGTCTGTGATGCAGCGTGAGAAGGAATGGGCTGAGATCCAGGAGTCGGGCGGCGTGCGGGGAATGACGCCAGATGCGGCGCGTCAGCGGATGCTTGAGTGTCGGGCGATCGTTGACGCGATTGAGAAGTTGATGCTGCCGTTGAAGGCGGATGATTCGGAGTAGCGATTGACTGCGCGAGGCGAGGTGAGGGAATGAGGAAGGCGAGGCCGAGCGAGCTAAGGTCAGAGAAGCCATTTGCTGGGCTGTTCCCATCGACGCCTGATGTCCGCAACGCAATCAAGGCAGACATGGAGAAGCGCGGATATGACGAAGCGTTTCCAGTGATTGCGTGGAATGACGTCGTCGTGGATGGCAATACCCGCGCCAGCGTAGCTGATGAGTTGGGGCTGGATGTTCTGGTCAGTGATCGAGAGTTTGATACCGTGGCTGATGCGCTGGACTACGCCGTTCACTGCCAGAAGGACCGGCGGAATATGACGAGTGCGGCGTTCGTGGCTGCCCTTGCAGCGATCAAAGATGAAGAGGAAGCAGCGGCCAAAGAGAGGCAGGCATCGCACCTCAAGCACGTCGGCAATTCATCGTTGTCGCCAGACGGCGACAACGAGAAGCGGGGGCGATCAAGCGAGATGATTGCCGAAACACTCGGGACCAATGCAAGGAAGGTGCAGCGTGGCATTGCGATTCTGAACGGCCCGGAAGAGATCAAAGAGAAGGTCGAATCTGGCGAATTGAGCATCAGCAAGGGCGCTGAGCTGGCGATAGCTGCGAAACGAGATCCAGCAAACGAGCAACGTGAGGTTCCGCGCTTCATCGGTCGGATCGAAAGGGCGCTTGACGAGGGGCAGATCATTGTCCGCAACGACGGCTTACCAGATGAGGGGATCAAGGCTCTGGCAGGGTTTATCGGGCGATTGAAGGGGATGGTAGCACAAGCAGAAGAACATAGGAGGGGAGCATGAAAGCAACGCGACACTTCGAGTGGGTGAAGATTGAGGATCTGATTGTCAAGCCAGAAGACCAGCGCAAGGTAAGCATGGTGCATGTTTATCGGCTTGCTGCGAACTGGAGACCAGAGTCATGTCAGCCTCTTGACGTTGAGAAGAACGGAAAGGGTTACTACGTCATCGACGGCCAGCATCGAAAACTTGCAGCTGAACGTGCGGTTGGCGGGGCGGTGAAACTCCCGTGTTGGGTGCTGAACGACAACGAGGCGCTGACGGTCGAGCAGAAGGCACAACATGTCCTGGACGTGCAGAAGAACCGACGCGGATTGTGTGCGGCTGATGAGTTCGTTCGGCTTGCCGCAATAGACGTGGAGTTCGCGAAGGCAAAACGGATCCTTGTCGACCATCGGCTCTGGGATGATGGTGGACCGAAGGTTCATTGCCTGGGTGCAATCCGCAATATCGTCCGCAAATACGGAGCGCTTCGGCTGCGGGAAGTGCTTCGCTTCGTTGATATGACGTGGCCCGGGGAAGAGGACAGATACCAAGGGTGGATCATTAGCGGTGTGGCCCCGTTTCTGGAGCACCTGCGGGCATTCGTCGAGATGGATCGCACGGACTTCGAGGAACTGATTGATGTCGCTGCGGAGCGGATCGGGACCCGTGCCGCGTTGAGCAGCGTGGCAAAGCGGGCGCAAGAAATGACGGGCAAGGTGGTCGCGCTTGGCGCGTATCCGATCATGTGGGCGCTGGTTGACATCTACAACACCAAGCTGCGAACGAAGCGGCTTCCTACGCAAGCGATCAAGGGCCGCAATAGAGTTGGCGCTAAGTGACCGTTCGAGCCATGGTGGACTTCAGCGCAGGCGAACCGAAAGTCATCGTGCACCACATTGTTCAAGACGAGGCGGGCGGTTACAAGAAGTTCGCCCTTGCGCGTGACGGGAGTTGGGCATACGTGCCAGAGGGAGCGAAGTTCCCGCGCCGATGCTATCTGCCTGTGACTTCAGTCCACATGCGGGGGATGAGGACGTTCATGGATGGAGCCTATCTATGATTATCGACCTCGTGCAGTGTGAGCGTTGCGGTCGTTGGGTGTATGGCGAGTGCGACTGCGAGGAGGTGGGGGATGAAGGTCATTGACGAGCGGAGCGGGAAGCAGGGGCAGGCTATTCGGGCATGCAATTTGGAATGCGGCGACGTGGTTATAGGTAGGGTTGGCTGCAGTGAGGGCGCGTTTTTGAAATCCTGCCAGTCTCTCGTATTGCTGGAGAACCCGACGATGACATGGGATCTTGGCGTCGTCATCGAGGACGCCGTGCTTGTCGAAACAGAACTCCACATCGTAGGTGAGAAATGAAGATCATCGACAAGCGGGCGAAGGCAGAGAAGCCAGGTATGAAGCCCGAGGATCTAGTGCGGGGCAAGTTCTACATGGTGACGAGCTGCCACCGTGCCGAGGAATACCTTGTGTATCGCCCGATGCATGATGGCTCGGTGCAAGCATTCAACCCATGGGGTGATGGGCGCGCTAAATGGTGCTTGCCCACCCAGGAGTTCCTTACTGCCGTCCCCGTTGACGTAGAGATCCACATTGTAGGCGAGAAGAAAGAAGATGCTGCTTAGTGTGTGACTCGCCTCCTTCCGGCCCGGTTGAGAGAGATCTTGGCCGGGTCGTCAGAAACGCAGGTGATAGATGTGGGGAAGCTACATAGCCTGAGACGAGCGATTGAGCGAAACCCGAGCAAGTGGATGCAATATAGCGAGCCGATGTGTGCTTTCCGATGTAGGCGCGACGGCAAGTGGATTCCAGAGTTTCCGTGGCTTGGGTATGGCTACCAGGGTTTTGTCAAAAGCGTTCTCCGCGATCTTGGATATCTGCAACAGAAAAATATGCCGGATAGGTCTCTGCAAGCAGAGGAAGAGACGGTCAATCCTGGGAAACGGCTTCTCTTGATCTGCCGCAGTACCGATGGTGGGCCTACCCAGTGAGCGGCGTTTCAACGCCAATTACGTGGTGGGAACGGCTGGGATGAAATCCAGCTAAACGGGGTTCGATTCCTCATCCGGCACCAGAGATATGAAGATCATAGTGGAAGTCAATGCCAATCTGATGTGTGAGAGCCTGCCTGAGTGGGGCAGCTTGTCGGACGAAGTGCTTCGACGGCTCACCCCTATTGGCGAATTGTTCGGTGTGATTCCGCAGGGTTGCACTATCGAGGCGGAACTGTCGGAGGAAGAGAAGCAGAAGATGCCAAATCGAAACGGAACAGGACCGAACGGTAAGGGGCCTCGAACGGGGGCGAGGGCGTGGAAGCTGCCCTCCTCCGAAGAAGGGGAAGTAGTAGTCTGACTTGCTTGTTGCATTCGCGTTCCCGCGCGAATTCCCGCCCCAGTGAGAGGAATCTTGTTGGGGCGGTCAGAGAAGCGGCTGTGGTCCCTGCTAGGTTGCGACCTTTCAGGACACGCATCATTCAACACCCAGCCGCCCTCATGCCCGAATACCGCACGACTGCGGGTGCCGAGAGGCTAGGGACAGCCACCTACTCACGGTGGGGTTGTGGGCAAGACACTCACAAGATGGGGCGGCTGCGGCGTGGAAAGCAGACACGCTAATCAGTGGAGCGAGAACCCACCGGGGAACGCCGTGACCTGTTGGTCGGGTCTGCCGCGGTTAGGTCTCCGAGAATGTCGGAGGGGGAACATCGCGAAAGCGATTTCCCATTGTGACCTAAGTGGGAGGCAGGGGAAACCCTGTAGCAGTAAAACGAGGCGTCGGACCACGCCTATCGCCCACACAGCCGGAGTAGCGCCCGGCCAGCCGCCCTCAAGATGGGAGGATGGGATGAGAGAACGCCCAAGCTACGCCGACGAGTACCTAGCAAATGTGCAGGAGGAACGAGAGCGGCTTGAAGAGGGCGCGGCACATCTTGCCCTTTGCGCGGTGTTGGAAAGGCTGCGACAGCAATCTGATGGCGAGACGTCAGATGAATACGATCCGATCTACCAGAGGCAGAACCTTCGAGTGATGCAAAGGGCGGATCGAACAACGTTCGAGATGCTTGACTTGATCGACAGCCTGATTGGGAAGCTGAAAAGCGAGTGGGGGATAACCGATGACTGACAAACACCCCGGCGACTGCCCAAGCATCGAGGAACTGCGAGAGATGCTAGACATCTACTACAGGGAGCAGCGGTTTACTACGGTTGTTTTCTGTGTGCTTCTAATCGTGTCGGGGATTTTGGCAGCAGTTTTGCACTAGCAGAGACATATACGGCTCGGTAGCTCAGTAGGCAGAGCGACGGTCTGTTAAACCGTGGGGCGCTGGTTCAAGTCCAGCCTGAGCCGCCAGACTTCCTAATGAGTCTGAGCAATACAGTGCTCTGTCGTAGGGAAACGAGCAGAACAAGCACTGTGATGATGCCAGTGAACGTCATCGCGGGACCATTTGAGGTCTACTTCTGAGACGTGTCAAGCTGTTCGATCAGCTTGGGTCACCTAATCGCTGGGGCGGCTACTTGACCGCCAACTACTTTTCAATGAGGCTTGTCAGCCTGAGTCCGTCAGTTTGGTCGTCCTAGCATCTGTTGCTCGGGGATCGATGGAACCAATCAAGGGGTTCACAAAGGGCAGATCCTGTTACTCGATTCGAGCGCCATGGATCGAAAAAGAGAAGAGGGGGAAACGATGGGACAGTTGTATTGGGTGGTGGCAACGGAGCCTTACCCGGATGGTTCGGGCATTGAGGAAGTGGTTCTTCAGCCGCAGGTGATCTGGGCGAAGGATTCGGATGACGCACTTGTGAAGGGCGGTCGTCTGACGTCTGATTGCCCCGACGCGAAGGTTGTGGTGCGCCCTTTTTGAGGGAGCCTGCGACAAACCTGGTGTCGCTGACGGGCACGATAAGTTGGCCTGCGCTCAGAGATCGGCTCTCAGAACTCTCAATGGACGGAAGAAACAACTGGAGCATTAAGCCTTCAAGTCGGTTTTCGTATATTAGCACCGACAACCACACCTAGAACACTCACGGGGCGGCCCTAACCGCCCCAATCATCTTGACAAGACAATCCGACTCTAGCTCAAACCGAGCGAAATTCTTTACTCGATTCAAGAACGATCCTGAAGCGTTCCTCAGATTTCTGACGGACCAGCTTGGGATCAAGATGCGTTGCAGCGGACCTTGGGGCGAGTGGGACATTGAGGAGCGGATTACCCTTGCGACGTTCCAGACGCCGAAGGTCAACGAGATCTATGTGCCTGCCGGAAATTCTACTGGCAAGACCTGGAACTCAGGCGTAGTCGGGAATGCGTGGCTTTTCTGCCGCCAACCAAGCCAGGTCATCTACCTTTCGACGAAGAAGGAACAGTCCAAAGCGCAGGCGTGGTCAAAGTTTCTCACCGTCTATGAGATGATCTTCATCTGGTGCCGCCGCCATCAGATCGAATTGCCTGAGCCGCTAGTTGAGCGGGTGGACATGCGGAACGACTGGTGGGCAAGGGTCTATGCGGGGCATGTACGGGGCGACAAGTCCAAGTCTACTGGATGGTCGGGATTCCACGCACAGTATCAGATCTTCATCGTCGATGAGTCGCCTGGGCTTCCTGATAACGTCCACGAGATGCTGACGGGAAACATCACGGGCAAGCACAACGTCCTTCTCGCTCAGGGCAATCCCCTTATGCGCCAGGGCTGGTGGTATCAGGGGATGCAGGGAGAAATCCCGTCGCATCGCAAAGTCTTCACTATCAGCTCAAAGGGTTCACCGAACTACCTTCACCGAATCTGGGCCGAGAAGTACAAGGAAGAACACGGCGAGTATCCAGAAGACGAGAACATTGTCACTGGCGACGATGGCGAGCCTGAGTTCATCGACTTGGTTCCGGGGCTTGCCGGATACGAGTGGATCAGCCGCGTTGAGGCCGATCCCGAAACCAAGCCAGGGACACCTTATCACGACGGGCATATCCTTGGCGTCTTTCCGCAAGGAACAGAGTGGGGCCTTGTCCCGTGGAGAGACATCCAAAGTGCAGCCGATCGCTCACGCGGATGGCAGATGTGCATCGAGGGGCTTGGCTTCGAGGATTGGCGACAGATTCACAAGACGCTAGGCCGCAACGAGGCCATCGGTCAGATCATGGCCTATGCCGAAGCGAACGATCTGGCGATTCTCCTTCCTGATTTTGACCGCTTGGCAATCGGGGTAGACGTTGCTGATGCAGGCGGGAACCTGAGTGTCATTACCGTCCTTGCTGGCGACAAGGTGTTGGAACAGCGGATCGTAGACGGAAAAGCCTCTGTAGACCTTCCGCCAGAGGTCGAGAAATGCCTGTACGACTACGAGATCTGGGCTGTGGGGATTGACAAGCCTGGGGTAGGTTCCGGCCCTGTAGCGATTCTGCAAGCACGCGGGATTGACGTGATGGAGTACAAGGGCGGCATTCCCGTTGACGATGCAGACGATCGCCAGGAGTACGCCGACTTGAATGCGTGGATGGCGTGGGATCTTCGCCGTAGCTTCATCGACCAAGAGATTGAGATCCCGGACGACGAGGTATTGAAGCAGCAAGTCGGTGGGATTCAGTGGCAGTACACAGCGGGGAACAAGGTAAAAGTGCCCAAACCACCCAAGAGTCCTGACAGATTCGATGCATTGAGGATTGCGAAATGGGTGCAGCGGTTTGGGGACTACAGCCCAGCGGTGGTGGGGAATCAACTCCCGGCCAACGTTGGGCAATTCGGAACGCTAGGAGAGTGGTGAGATGGGGGAGCTATTTGACTTGTGTCGGGAGTTCATTCGCATCCAAGACGAGAAGGGCTTGGTTGTCCATGCGTTTAAGTGCGTCTGTGCAGAAGGCGGCTATGAAATCAGCTCTTGGGGAGTTATGGGCGCTGTTGATGCAACCGCTGCGGTTGATGCAGCAGAGCGCATCCATGTTGCGTTAGAGAAAGACTTCGGCACGGTTGCCGGTGATATCTCATTTGAGGACGAAGAGGTTTGGATCTGCATGTCTACAGAGGTCGAAGTATGAATGACATCGCGGCGTTCCTCCAGGACTTCTGTGCCGTCCTAACCGAAGAGGTGGCACGGGTAGCTGGTGCAGATATTGAGTGGGAAGCCAAGGTGATGCAGCGCGTCAACAAGCTTATCAAGGCATTTCGTGAGGGCGACTACTCGACGGACAACGCCTATGCAACGCGATGCCCAGAGTGCCAAACGAAGATGGCTTGGGCGCAAGGCAAGTGGAAGTGCCCTGAGTGCGGGAAGGAGATGTAGATGGTCGGTGGAATTCTTCAGACGCTTGCTGCTATGTGGGCCATCGTGGGGATTGAGGCTGCGGCGCTCGTATTCATCTTGCTTATTGGCGGTTTTGTAGCACTGCTTAGGAAGTAGAGGAGCTTGAATGGCTATCCCCATCATTGAGAATGCAGCGAACATCTGGCGTCAAGTGCCGATGATTCGTGAGGCGTATGACTTGCGATCTCACGAGAACATGGGAACGCAATGGGGACGCGGATGGACGCGAGCTGGGGCCGTAGGCGATGACGATCTTGCCGGGGTGGACCGATACGAGCTAATGGAGCAGGCGTACAAAGCCTATCGGAAAGACCCTCGCGCCAGGAACATCGTCGAAACCTACGTCACCTACATCATTGGGGATGGCTTCTTCGTCAACTTCCCGAACGAGTCCGATTCTCGGGAGTGGGAGAAGTTCAAGGAAGAGAACCGCTTTGGCGAGAAGTTTCCTGACGCGGTGCGACTGACGCTCGTGCGGGGCAACCACTTCTTCCGGGTGTTCGACGCTGACTTTCAAACGTCGCAGATTCGGCACTTATCGGGGACGCAGATTGGCGAGATCAAGTCTGCGGATGGGGATCCTGAACGTATCTTGCAGTACATCGGGCGCGACAAGTATTACAAGAAGACGTTCGATCCCGAGCAGATCATTCACATGCGCGTTTTCCCATTTGGGCAAAAGTGGGGGCACTCGCTGCTTGAGCCGATCCTTCAGAGCCTTGCCAGGAAGCGATCGTATGAGAACAGTCAATCCACGATGCTCAAGGTGCTTGCAAGCATCCCGATCATTCGCAGGGGTCCGTGGACGACTCAACAGATCGAGGCGATGAGCAACAAGTTTGTAGCCTTGCCGCCTCCAGGGACGGTTGTTACAGCAGGCAAGATGGAGGAATGGGGAGCGCCAGATCATCCTGCATATCGGATGAACTGGAAGGATCAGGGGCGCTCGCTGGATCTCGGTATTGCATCTGGCGCTGGGCTTCCGTACTTCATGGCGTTCAACGATTCCAGCGACTCGAACTATTCTGCCACGCTTGTGGCAGAAGCCCCGGCAATGCGCAGGTTCAAGGAATTGCAGAAAGCGTTTGCTTTCTCTCTTGGACAGCTTGTCCAGCGCGTGATCGAACCCGCTGAGTTTTCCGTTGAGTTCTATCCGATCGTTCCACGCGACACCTATCAGGAAGTCCGTGCATGGACCGAGCCGATGGTGATGAACTACATCTCGTGGCGCACCTATATGGAGCGCGTTGGGATTGATCCAGAAGAGGAAGAGGAACGGCTGAAGAACGAGGGGCTTTGGTCGGGGCGGTCGCCGGGTGCAAGGGCGCAGCAAGAACAACCAGAGGGGCAGGAGAGCGGTTTTCAGTGGAGGAGTCCTGTAAAGGACAAGGAGAGGGAATCCACAAGCCGCGCCATTGGCGCACAAACTCCAACTTCATAGGTGATTCGCATTGAACTGGCTCGATATAGCAAGTCTCCCTCTCGCCGCGATCGTCTT
>Ga0272443_10002127_pt1 | contig 26190 bp, 36 predicted proteins | sample SSMAcet12_FD_193581 | JGI IMG/M metagenome (GOLD analysis project Ga0272443, IMG submission 193581) | Marine sediment archaeal communities from Little Sippewissett salt marsh, Falmouth, MA, United States - SSM-Acet-12 | ecosystem: Environmental > Aquatic > Marine > Wetlands > Sediment ... | reverse complement strand
ATAGCTGTAGGGGCGCGCCTGTGTGCGCGCCCTGTAGTGAATTGTGAAACGACCCGAGACGGACTCTGTGAATAGTGAAACGAACGATCATCCTTCATTTCTAACCCCCAAATCCCACAGCCCAAAGCCCACAGCCCGGAATATCCCGGGCCCTTGTCAAGCAAAAACGCGCGACTAATATTTCCATAGCATAAAATAATACCGAATACATGATTGACTTAATAAGCTAAATTATATAAGATAAAAGAACGATTTTTCTGACCGGCAGTTTGGTTTTTTCGGGATATCCCGGCGGCCTATTTTTATACAGTTTTTAATTTTCATACCGTTTATGTTTATTGAACCTGTTTTTGGGAAAAAATTTTTTGGGCGGGAACAGATACTCGCGACCCTCCAGAAGAGAGTTACGGCGATAAAGGGTGGATACAGGCAGAATCTCGCTTTGACCGGCCCGATGCTTGCCGGGAAATCGTCAATACTCAGGCATTTTTTAAAGAACGTAACCGATCCGAACATCATACCGATCTATATTGAAATGGTGGAAGAGGGGTTTAAACTCTTCTGCTACCGGTTTATGGCCACCCTTCTTTATCAATACCTTAAATCTGAAGGCTGTGACTCGGAGGGAGATTTTCTGGAATTGAAGGAAAAATGCGCCGAGTATATCCCCGTAACCGTGAAGCAGATAGACCGGATCTGCCTGGACGTGGAAAAGAAGAAAGAGAATGAAGCGTATGAAAGGCTGCTGGAGTTGTCCTCTACATTTAAATACGAGAGCGGGAAGAACTGCATTGTCATACTGGATGAGTTCCACAACCTTTCTAATTTCCATCTAAAAAAACCTTTCCAGGTCTTCGGCAAGTTCATAATGGTCCAGAAAAATACCATGTATATCGTCTCGAGTTCCCAGAAAACCCTTCTGAAGGAGATACTGTCGCGCAAACTTTCATTGCTGTTCGGTAATTTCGAGGTGATCGAGGTCGACGGGTTTGACAACCAGACGGCGCGATCCTTCATCGCCGAAACGGCCGATGATCTCCCGGTGGCCGAAGAAATAAAAAGCTATATCATACAGATAACCCAGGGCAACCCTTTTTATATTGAGATGATACTCAAGAAATATTCGGAGACCTTGAACAAAAAATCCCATCTTGGCGGACAGAAAGAATGTCTTTTGTCTTCACTGGCAGATCTTTTATATGATTCCGGCGGGATATTGTACCAGTATTTCACGAACCATATAAACTTCTTCCTGGAAAAGAAGACAAGGCGCCGGTTTTTGCCGATCCTGGTATCCCTGGCGAAGGGCCACCGGAAGATCAAGGATATACAAAAAAATATCGGTAAAGTCGACAAGGACCTGGGCAGTAAACTTGAAAAACTCCGACAGATGGACTTGATATACAAAAGCGGGGTTTTCTACAGGATACAGGACAAATTTTTTGAGTTCTGGCTGAAAAACGTCCACAGTATAAAGATGGATTCGGTTATCGACGATATGGATATCAAATACCTTGAGTTCAAGAACGCGGTCGAGTCGGATTTCAACGAATATTCGGAGTTTATTTCGAAAGACGTAACCGATATTGTATGTGCGCTGTTCTCGGCTTTTAATAAAGAAAAAGTCAACATAAACATGAATGAGCGGAAATTACCCGGGTTTGACCGTGTGGAATGCCGTAATCTGCCTGGCAACATAGTGGAGATAGAGGGTCATCTGAGTAATAACGTATGGTTGTGCCACATAAAGACGGATGACATAATGGAAGAACAGGACATCAGTCATCTTATGGACTTAAAGACTGGGTATGACGAAAAAAAGATCATACGAAAGATCGTGATCCCGCTGAAAGGTGTCGAGCGCAACGCGTTTTTGATGGCAAAAGAACACGGGATATGGGTGTGGGATATTTCGCAGCTGAATAAAATCTTACTGCTTTTCGGCAAATACGAGCTTGTCCTATGAAGATAGGGGTCATCTCAGATACGCATATCCCGATTTCCGCGGCATCCCTGCCGCAGGGGGTTTACAAATATTTCAAAGATTGCGATCTTATTATACACGCGGGTGACTGTGTAGATGCCGGGGTGCTGGATGAACTTAACAGGATAGCCGAGACAAAAGCGGTGAGCGGCAACATGGACTCACCTGAGGTAAAAAGCGCTTACCCGCGTAAACTGATACTGCGGGCGGGGAGCAGGAAGATAGGGGTCACGCACGGTTCAGGTTCAGCCAAGAACGTTTTGCAAAGGGTCAAGCAGGTATTTAAAGACGACGATCTGGATATAATAATATTCGGGCATTCGCATAACCCGGTCAAAAAAACGCTGGGCGGGACGCTTTATTTCAACCCCGGGAGCGCCACGGATACATTGTTTTCCCCGTACAGGTCGCTCGGGATCATCGAAATAAAGGGGGATTCCGTGTCTGCCAGTATCGTGCGGCTTGATTGATCCGCAAGAAAGGTTTGTATCGATGGTCTGGGTATCGTTTTTAGCATGTTCCGCTCTTCTTACGTATTTCTCATATATGCTTTGCCTTGAAGGCAAAGTGCTTTCCGCAAAGACCCGTATATCCGAAGGGTTGATAGGAGTGGTTTTTCTGGCGATCGCCACATCTTTTCCCGAGATAACCACTGCCGTGACATCGGTTTTTTTCCTCGATAAGGTGGGGCTCGGGTATGGCGATATCCTGGGGTCGGTCATCGTGAATTTCATGATGCTTGCCGGTATAGATTATCTTGCCGGCCGCGGCCGCGTCTTATTGAGGGTATCGCGATTGAACCGGTTGACGGGGTATTATATCTGCCTTTTTGCCGTTATCGTAACGCTGAGCGCTGTGTCCAGGACGATCGGTATGGACCTTGTAAACCTGTGGAACATCGGGATAGAAAGCGCGGTGATCCTGGTCTTATACGTTTCGGTCATCAGGGTATTGCACCGGTCGGGAGAAGATGATGTAAACGCGGATATGCCCGCTCCGGAGAATCCTGTGATCATATGGGGTAAGTTTACCGCATTATTGCTTATAGTGCTTTTTTTAGGGGCGTTACTGGCCCATATAGGCGATATCATTGTACGCACGACAGATTTTTCGCAGACTTTCACGGGTACTATATTCCTGGGCATAGCTACATCTCTTCCCGAGCTTATAGTCTCTTTCGCGGCTTTACGGGCAGGGTCTGTGGATATGGCGGTGGGGAATATACTCGGGAGCAACCTGTTCGATATCTGCATCATCCCGGTGCTGGACATGGTGTGCGCTGATCCCATACTGGGGGTCCTCACATACGGGCAGGTGCTGATAACGGTAATATTTATGGCGATGTCTGTTGTTTTTGCGGGCAGCGTCCTTATTAAGAAAGACACGGGTTCCAGATTGAACGTGGATACCATGTTAATTTTCACTATTGGTTTTGTGGGCTTTGTGATAATATATTATTTGCAATAACGGTCTCTCTTTGTGCGGATATTAAATTTACTTATATTACATGCAATCCAGGATCAATGAATAACCCCATATTGACAAGGGAAACGATAGAGAACAGGGAAGCCGAGTGGCTCGCTCCATACGCGATGAAAAGCAAGGACAGCATGGGGCGGGTATATCCCGAAAAAGAACATTCCTACCGGTCTATCTACCAGAGAGACAAAGACAGGATCATTTATTCCACAGCTTTCAGAAGACTTGAGTACAAGACACAGGTCTTCGTGAACCACGAAGGGGACTACTACAGGACCAGGTTGACCCACACACTGGAAGTGGCTCAGATAGCGAGGACTATCGCCCGGGCATTGAGGCTTAACGAAGACCTTGTGGAAGCTATCGCGCTCGCGCATGACCTGGGACATACCCCCTTTGGGCACGCGGGAGAGGATACTCTGGCCGAGATAATGGGTGATCACGGCGGATTTGATCATAATACGCATGGCTTACGCGTAGTCGATGAGCTGGAACGGAGATACCCGGATTTCCCCGGGCTGAACCTGACCGCGGAAGTAAGGCGGGGGATATTGCGCCATGCCAGCCCTTTTGATCTGAAACGGATGGGAAAGGCCGATATACCGGGTCCTTGGCTTTTGGAAATACAGGTTGTTGATATCGCGGATGAGATCGCTTATGATAACCATGATCTTGATGACGGGTTGCAAAGCGGATTGTTGTCAGATGAGGACCTGAAAGGGGTGCCAATATGGGCGGAAGTAAAAAATACCGTAAAGGGAGAGCGTAAGCCGGGCGATGAGAAAATACGAAGGTCGCAGATGATTAGGGCTTTAATAAATTTACAGGTGTCGGACCTGGTGGAAAACACGCTCAGGCGTATTGATGAAGGCCGCCTGTCCGGCATAGACTCTCTTTCGGGTTCTTCCGGGAAGACGGTATGTTTCAGCGCGTCCATGGACAGTAAACGGGCGCCTTTGAGAAAAACACTTATGGACAGGCTTTACAGGCATTACCGGGTGGTCAGGATGTCGGACAAGGCCGGACGCTTTATCAAAAGCCTCTTCATGGTCTATCTGGAGAACCCCGAACAACTGCCCCCGCGGGCAAAAGAGAAAATATCCGAAAAGGGGACTCACCGGGCGATTTGCGATTACATCGCGGGCATGACAGACAGGTACGCGCTGGACCAGTATAAAAAGTTTTTTGAACCTTATGAGAGGGTCTGATGGCGACAAAATCAAATAAAAAATATTACCGGAACCTGTTCGAGAGATTGAATGAAAGCTGGGATTTCAGGAAAGAAGTCTCAGCTTTCAGCAAGTTCTTTCATGACCCCGTCTGGTTGATAGTCCCGGATTTTCCCGACAAAACGGCCAGGATAACAAGGGCGGACATAAGAAAATATCTTAATGACCAGGCAGCCGGACTGAAAGTCCGTCCGGCGGATGTAACCAATATACTGGGCGCTGTAAATAAAAGCCGGAGAAATAAAATACTGGAGGATTTCAAATACACAAAAGGCGATTACGGTATTTGTTATCCTCTCAAGATCATTGGGAAAGTCTTCGGGTTTATCGTGCTTCTGGGGATAAAAGGCAAGATATCGTCCAATATGAAAGCGATATTTCAATCTTTTACCGATACGATCGTGCGGGAGACCCAGAAGGAAATAGAACTTGAGGAGTTAAATGAAACTATACGCCCCAGGGCCATCGCCCTGTCAACGGTACATACCGTTCACAGGTTGATGAGCTCGAATCTGACCCTGAACGAACTTCTTATAAGAATAGCCCGTTTGTCTCTGCAGGTCATGAAAGTGAACAGGTGTTCCATAAAGCTGGTGGACAAAAAAAGGAAGACGTTATTGCCGAAGACGACGGTGGACCTGAGAAAAAAGAAAGCCAAGCTCAAAAAAGTGGAGATCGGGAAATACGCCCCGGGCAGGGCGGTTAAAAGCGAGAGAAGCGTAAGGGGGAAAAGGTATCTGGCGACACCGTTCATCGAGGACGAGGTGCTTGGCGTTATAACGCTTTACGATAAGATAGACGGATCTGAATTCGCGGCATATGATGAGGAGATCATGAAGACACTGGCGGAACAGTCGGTTGTCGCGATAAGGAACGCGCAGTTGTACAAGGAGCAGGAAAACCTCACGATGAGCAGTATCAAATGCATCGCGATGCTTATCCAGACAAGGCCCCACGGGGCCCATTCCGCCGAAGCTTCGTTTATCAAGCTCATAAGTTTCATAGGATGTAAGTTTAATATGAATGAAAGCGAGATCAAGATGATGCAATACGCGGCGATGCTTCACGATACGGGCCAGATAAGCATACCGGAAAAGGTCCTGATGAAGAAGGGTGTACTTACGGGCCGGGAATACGACATCGTGAAAAAACACCCGTTAAAAGGCGCGGATATCTTGTCAAAGTTCAAGCCGTTAAAGCCGATCGTGCCCATCATCCTTTATCACCATGAGAATTTTAACGGGTCGGGATATCCAAAGGGTCTCAAAGGTGAAGAGATCCCGTTGAGCGCGAGGATACTCGCGGTCGTATCGGCTTTCGAGGCCATGATAATGGAAAAACCTTACAGGAAAGCGCTTTCCATAAAAGCCGCGATAAAAGAGGTCAGGAAAAACTCAGGTTCACAATTCGATCCCGCCGTGGTCGAGGCGTTCACGGAGGCAATAGCCAAAAAAAGTATAATCAAATTGCTGAAAAAAGAAATGATACCCGGCAGACATATAAAACCGTGAGAAGACCGGCCGCTTATCAGCCGTCCCGATATTATAACATGCTTCCTGAGGAGGAAAACATGCCGTTGCCGGCCCACAAAGGTAGATCGGTATTTGCAGTATTGTCCGTGTTTATGCTTTTTCTGGTGATATCAGGCGTCGTGCTTATATTCAGATCCGATGACATTGTATTTTATCTTCTTCGCGCCGGATACGGTGTCAATATATCTCCCGGGGAGCAAAAAGGCAACCTGTTGAGCGGTAATCATTATTCTGATACCACGCTGGAGTTCACCGGACATGATATTATCATCAACATAGAGAGGTCATGGGTATCCGTCGATTGGAAAAGGACTTTCGCGGAACGAAAGATCTGCGCCGGGTTCAGGTTCGAAGGCATAACGATACTTAATCCTGGTCTCGGACATGAGAAAGTCTCGACCCTTGATGCGCTTGCACTGGTGCCGGTGAACCATAACATAAGATACGTCAAGATAACGTTTGCGGGCATATTTACTTTCGATGAATTTATGATAGAGGACTTCAAGGCGGTCTCAAGGGATCTGACCGTAAACGGCAATTGCCTTTTTGTGCCGGGGGACGAAGAACTGAAACTCGACATGGATCTTGCGGTCTCCCCGGGGCTGTCAGAGGACCTGCTGGGAGATTTTCGAGGTATGCTGCTTTCAGAGAACGACAACGGCTGGTTTGGATCGGGGATTTCTTTGCTGCTTGACTTTAAGCTGAAAAAATATCATATCAGTTCTGATATGATAGAGATCAATATCCGGGGCGAATAGGGTCATTTGTCTCTCGGGCCGCCCTGAGCAAGTGACGAATGTAGTGATGTGCCCTTCGGCTTTGTTCAGGATAAACGAGCCTAAGGTCTCCATAATGGTTATCCCATCCTTGCTATTTTCGTTTTATATGCTAAAATATAGCGCAAATGAGCAACGATCTGTTTGATAATGATTTATTCGAAGGACAGGAATTCGTCCGTCAAGATAAACGGCCCAGGTTCGTCGATAAATATGCCAAACACAGGTTCCTGCCGTTTCTTAAGATACCTGTGGAAAATGCCATAATACTGTGCATCCTGTTCCTTGTCCTGGTGGTGATCTCTTACGCTGTCGGGATAGAGCGCGGCAAAAGGATGGCGCGAGGTAAAAAAGATACGGTAAGATTGACGCAGCAGGGCGGGGATTTACCGGTCAGTGATGAGGACATAATGCGGTCACAGGAAGAAATAATTGAATTTTCCGGAGAGAAGGATGTTAAGGGAATAAAAGACAGCAGTGCGGATATCTATGACGAGATTCCCGTAAATACTTATGATAAAACAGCTAATGAAATAACTGAACAGGGGGACATCCTGGACACGCTTAAAGAAGTTGAAGCGTCCGGGGAAGATGATAATATAATCCTTGAAAAACCGGAAGAAAAAGCTTATATTATACAGCTCATAACTTTTTCAAGTGAAGGACAGGCCGTGGATGAGGTCGAAAGGCTCAGAACGGCTGGATCTGATGCCGTTTTGTCCAGATCCGGCAGATGGTACCAGGTTTATGTAAAGGGTTTTTCGGACATTGATGAGGCTGCGCGGGCTCAGGACAAATACATAAGCGAGTACCCTGATTGCTATATACGGCGGCTAAGGTGATAATAAGGAGGAGAGATGACTCAGCATCCAAGTTTAAAGTCCGGAGCGAAAGGCGCCGCTTTTCGCTCTGTAATAAAGAGGCATGAAAAAGTCAAAGAACTTGCCGAGAAAGACAAGTGGGAAGAGGAAAAAGATTCCGTATATAAACTTCCCAAGGTCAAGAGGGTAAAATTCAAGACTAAAAAAACAAAAGGCCCCGCGGAAGCGGAAGCGGAAGCAGCGGGAACGGCTGAAACCAAAGAAGAAACAAAGGCGCCCGCCCAAGAAGCCGGGAAGTAACCGTGGATGAAGTCTCAGTATGATTAAATTCGAGGATTTTAAGGAAATAGATATCCGGGTCGCGGAAATACTGGATGTCCGTGATCATCCGGATGCGGATAGATTATATGTATTGACCATACATAACGGTGAAACTGAAAAACAGATAGTGGCGGGCATAAGATCGGCGTATTCCCGGGATGAGCTTGTGGGGCGTAAGATAATAGTCATAGATAACCTGGAGCCGGCCGTGATACGCGGAGAGACTTCCGACGGCATGTTGCTGGCCGCCGGCAGTGACAACGGTCCGGTATTACTTACTCCCGAGAAAGAAGTCCCGGCCGGTTCTAAAGTAAGGTGATCGCCTGGCCCGGCGCGGAAACCCCGGATCAACCCAACCCATGAACAACTTGTCAGACGGACCTATAAAAACTGTATCAGCGGAAACTATGTCGGAGATCGATCGCAGGGCCCGTGAAGAGTTCGGTATTCCTGAGGCCGTGCTCATGGAGAACGCGGGTAAATCGGTCGCCGATTTCCTGTTGGATCAGATGGACATGAAAAATGAGAAAGTAGCCATATTATGCGGTAAGGGCAATAACGGCGGCGACGGGTATGTTGTCGCGAAGCACCTGAAACATGCCTGTCCGATCGAGTTGGCAGTTTTTGCCGTTGAACCGGATAAGGTCAAAGCAGGCGCCGCGCGGACCAATTTTGAGATCGCTTTATCGGAAGGGGTAGAGGTAAATGAAATCGACCGGATCGGGGAATCTCGAAAAACCTTAACCGGTTTTACCCTTATTATAGACGCTGTTTTCGGAACCGGGTTCAGGGGTGACCTGTCGGGGGATATCAGAAAGATCATGAGGTTCTTTAATGATCAGAGTATAAAAAGAGTTGCGGTCGATATTCCGTCCGGGCTCGATTCAACTACCGGAGCTGCTTCCGCGGATTGCTTGAGGGCCGACCATACGATCACGTTCGCTTTCCCCAAGACCGGATTTTACATTAACGACGGACCCTCCGTTTGTGGCTCTATCCATGTGCGGGATATAGGTTTCCCCGAAGCTCTCCTTAAAGAATACATGTAAAGGCGGCGCTGCGTCCCGGTTCCGGACCTCGTGTTCCAACCCATCCGGTAATAACGTATTTTTGCCTTTTCCCGTGATATATGCTATATTTACCTATCATGAAAAATGTAAAAGTCGACCTTGGCAGCAAAAGTTATAATATCAGGATAGGGTCAAAGGCGTTGAAAACCTTGCCGGGACTGGTCAAAGAGGTGATGCCGTCCGCGCCCGTTGTAGTGATATCAGACCTTACCGTCAAGAAAAAAACGAGCAAGGTGTATTCGCCCGTTCTTGACGCCCTGCCCGGCGGGACGATCCATATCGCCGTACCGGCTTCCGAACGATCTAAATCGATAGATGTCTTCCAGAAGATCACTGCCAGGATAGCCAGGAAGACAAAGATGCACCGCCCGTTGATAATCGCTCTGGGCGGCGGTGTGACGGGGGATTTGGCTGGTTTTGTGGCGGCGACTTACCGGAGAGGGGTCCCGTTGATCCAGGTACCCACGACTTTACTTGCCGATGTGGATTCATCTATCGGGGGCAAAGTGGGAGTGGACCTGCCCGAGGCGAAAAACCTGGTAGGAGCGTTCAAGCAGCCGGACGGGGTGATAATCGACACGGATTTTTTAAAAACTTTGCCGTTGCGCCAGTTGCGCAACGGGATATCGGAGGTAATAAAATACGGGATAATACATGACAGAAAATTTTTCGCCTATCTGGAAAAAAATATAAAAAATATCTTATCATTGAAAAAAGACGCGCTGGAAAAAGTTATATACAGGTGCGCTTTCATAAAAGCCAGAGTCGTCGAAAAAGATGAATTTGACACGCGTGATGTGCGGATCAAGCTCAATTTCGGGCATACCCTGGGGCACGCGGTCGAGAGCGCGGCCGGGTATTCACAGGCACTGAACCACGGCGAGGCTGTGGCGCTGGGGATGTTGATGGTATCCGATATAGCGTTTCATCTGGACATCCTCGCTGAAGAGAACCTTATCCGCATACGGGACCTGATAAAAAGAGCCGGGCTTCCCGTGCGGGCACGCTCCATTTCTCTTAACAGGGCCATCGAGGCGTATTATCACGATAAAAAATTCACGAAAGGGAGCAACCGTTTCGTGCTGCCGCTGGACATAGGACGCGTTGAGGTTATAGAGGGTATCCCCGAATTATTGATTAAGAACGTGGTGAAGAAATATGTCGGATAGAAAATCCTTTGTCCTGGATATCAGGTCTTCATCCGGGAACCAGCTTATAGATATCACTTCCGAGGTTTCGGAAAAGATCTCTGACAGCGGGGTAAAGAACGGTATATGCCATATTTATGTGCCGCACACGACCGCCGCGGTCACGATAAACGAAAACGCGGACCCGGATGTGGCCATAGACATACTGGCCGGTCTTGATGATATCGTAAGCGATAAATTAGAGTACAGGCATTCCGAGGGAAATTCACCAGCTCACATAAAATCCTCTTTGCTGGGAATACAGGAACAGGTATTGATAGAGAACGGCAGGATGGTGCTGGGGACCTGGCAGGGCATATATTTCTGTGAATTTGACGGTCCCCGTTCAAGAAAAATTCATGTAAAGGTCATCGGGGGCTGACTACGTCATTTTATGCCCGTCATATCCCGGCTTCTGTCCGGGCATAAAATGAACAGGAGAAGATATGGAGTCATGTACTGTCGAATTCAGGGTAAGGTATTCCGAAACCGATAAGATGGGAGTTGTTTATTATTCAAATTATCTTGTATGGTTCGAAGTGGCCAGGACAGAGTTTTTCAGAAAAAAAATAATGGAATACCGGCATATCGAGGACGACATGGACGTTTATCTTCCGGTAGTGGAAGCTTACTGCAAGTACAGGACACCTTTGTTTTATGATGATCCGGTCGAGATCATCGCCACTCTCGCGGATGTAAAGAATTCGGAGATCTCTTTCGACTACGAGATACGTAAAGACGGGCGGGTGACTACAACGGGGCATACCCGGCATGCTTTTGTGGGTAAAAGCGGAAGACCTGTGCCGATACCGGCGAATATACGGGAAAAGCTCCTGGCTTGCATCTCTAGATCCTAGAAATACCCCTGGGTGCAGCGCATTATTCTACAGGGACCCGTATCTCTTTTTCCCCATCATCCAGTATTACGGCACCGGGCAATATTGACACGATCCTGTAAGGGCCGATAACCCCGCCCGCCGAATAGATTTTTCCGTCGATCACCGCACTGGGGTTATCGGAATACATTATACCGCTTACTACCGGGATAACGGGCTCAGGAAGGGCAGCAAGCGGTTTGCGGCGGATTATACGCGTCAAAACAGCAGGTACCGTCTTATTGTCGGCAACCGCGTCCGCGGCATCTGGACCTGACGGGGTCCGGGTGTCTTCAGGCAATACCGCGTTATCGCTGAAAAACCCCGATATTCCCGGCAAAACAGTATCTTTGTTGACGAACAGATAAGCACCCGTGTAGAAGGCCAGTGACAGAAAAAGTATTACTAACAAATATTTCCATATGATCAGCGGGAAGGACGGCTGTTTTTTCCGCTTTTTAAAGGTATCGGTGATCTCGTAGGTAAAGACGGGCTCCTGACGGTTCTTCAACCGTTTTTCAATATCGATGTTTCTTTCTTTTTGCGCTTTTTTCAGCGCCTGCGAAATAATACTCATATCAGGTCAGCGCGAAACGCAGGTTTCCCTGCAGTTCCTCGATGCTTTTTTCGACAATGGATCTGTCTATGGCATAAGAGTTATTTACAAAGCCCGTGAGCATGGATTTATCACAAAGTATGTTGATGACCCTGGGGATTCCCCCCGAATGAGATGAAATGAGCTCAATGGCGCGTTCGTCAAAAGTAACACGGTGATCCGGGCCGGCTACCCTGAGACGATGTGATATATAGTCACGGACTTCCTGTTTTCTCAATGCCTGCAGATGAAACCTTACGGCTATTCTTTGCCGCAGTTGTATGAGATCGGGCGACTTCAGTTTATCGCGCAACTGGGGCTGGCCCACGAGGACTATTTGAAGCAGTTTTTCCTTTTCTGTCTCAAGGTTCGACAGCATGCGGATAGTTTCCAGCGTGGAATTCCTCAGATTCTGGGCTTCATCGAGTATGAGTACGGCGTTGTTGTCCAACGCGAGTTGCTCCAGGAGAAAATCATTCAGCCGGCGCAGGAAACTTATCTTATTACGTCGTTTGGCTTCAAGGCCGAAATCATGAAGTACGGCTTCCAACAGCTGTGTTTCAGGAAGGTTCGAATTGAAAACGACGGCGGTTTTTGTATCATTGCCGAGGTGGCTAAGCAGGGCGCGGCACAATGTCGTTTTGCCCGCGCCGATCTCGCCCGTGATCTCAATAAAGCCTTTTCTTTCATTTATGCCATAGACAAGATGGTCGAGCGCCTCCCTGTGGGTGTTGCTGAGAAAAAGGAAGTTCGGATCGCTCGTGACGTTAAAAGGGTTTTCAGATAATCCGTAAAAATCAAGATACATGCTTCTATTATAACCCAGAGTGCAGGAGAGTAAAGGAAAAATATCCCGATTTCCTTACATAAATATCATAATAAATTTATTAAAATATACTTGTTTTTTCACGGGATATGATGTATTCTTTACATGAAATGATGATATGGGAAGGGATAGACAAGCGAAAATTTCCACGTGTAAAATATCAGTGCAATCTCAGGGTAATTGATCGTGGGAAAGAAGACATTTTTGATACGTATACTGAAAATATCGGTGCGGGCGGGATATGTGTGGTCCTGAGCAAAGAGTTCGATCTTTTCAAGACCGCGGAACTTGATCTGCAGCTTTCCGAGCCCGGGGACCCCATACATTGCAAAGGCACGATCGTATGGGTGATAAGGCGCCGCAATGTCAACACCCCGGATGTTTACGAATACGATATAGGCATAGAATTTACCGATATAGATGAAGGCGACAGAAAGAAGATCGCGGCATTGGTGGAAGACATATTAAGTGCTTGAGCTTGACATCAAAAAAAGCTCATGCTATACTTCGATAAAATATTCAAATTATTAAGGAGGTGAAAAATAATCATGAAAACTTTTAAGCTCTTATTTGTATGTTTTATGGTAATAGCAATGTTAGGTATGGCTACTCAGTGTTACGCTCAGGATCCGGCGAAAAAGCTGGGTAGAGGATTAGCTAACATTCTGACCGGATGGGTTGAACTGCCTAAGAACATCTATGATACAAGTGTGGAAGAAAATGTTCTTTCGGGGTTAACGATGGGTTTGGCGAAAGGCGTTGGTATGACCATAGTCAGGACCGGTGCCGGAGTTTATGAAGCTGTGACTTTTCCGTTTCCGATCCCGGAAGATTATGAGCCTGTTCTGGAGCCGGAATTTGTGTTTAGCGAATAATACTTCATTGATCAAATATAATAAAAAAAGGGGAACGATAGTTCCCCTTTTTTTATCGCGGGCCATCGATGAATTGCCCCTTCCAGGGCCTTTTTTCTAGACAAATCACCATTTTCTTAGTAATATAGGTAAAAAATATTTACATATTATGGGAGGATAAATGGAAGAAAGAAGAAAATATATGAGATTTGACGTCCTGCTTGACGCGATACTGGGGAGGAGCGGTAAAAAAAAGAAAATGAAGGTCAACAATTTCAGCAGGGACGGGTTAGGTATTGTTTCCGATGAGAAAATATCGGAAGGAGAGGATGTCGAGATAGAACTGATGATCCCGGGGGACAATATACCGGTGATCGTCACCGGCGAGATCGCGTGGACCGTGAAAAACGGTGCGGAAGAACCGGTGTTCAAAAGCGGTGTAAAAGTCAAAAAGATAAAAAGCGCGGACCGCAGTAAGATACTGCAATATGTCTACGATAAGTGGATGCGGTCAAAAGAAAAAAAATAGGAACTGGAGGATAAATGCATTTTAGCGATGAAAAGACTCTTGGCCCGGATGAAAACAGGGTCGAAAAGACGGAAGAGGTAAAAGAGGAAGTTGCCGGGACAAACGCGGAAGAGAAAGAGGAAAAACCCGCCGACGCCGTGGAAGAAAAACCCGCGGGAGAGGAAGAGAAAGAGGAAACTAAAAAAGGTTTCCAGCCAAGAGCCACAAAGACTCAGACGCCCACGGAATGTGCTTTATGCGGAAAGAGTTTCGCGAAAAAAATGTGGTATTACAGGAATGGGGCCTATTTTTGCAATAAGAAATGTTACGCGAAGCAGGCGGAGAAAATTAAAGCCGAAGCGGAAAAAGCGAAAGCCGAGTCTGAAAAATCGGAGTGATATGAGCGCCGATTGTATTTTTTGCAGGATAGCTAAAAAAGAGATCAACGCGGATACCGTTTATGAAGATGATGACGTCATCGCGTTCAAAGACTTGAATCCACAGGCACCCGTTCACCTGCTTATTATCCCCAAAAAACATATCGAAACCTTGAATGACCTGGATGGCCGTGACTTAGAACTGGCCGGCAGGCTTATCTTGAAGACCAAAGAAATAGCCGTTGATGCAGGACTTGGTGAAGACGGGTACCGGCTGGTGATCAACTGCAACAGAAACGCGGGTCAGGAGGTTTTTCATATCCATCTTCATCTTATGGGCGGACGGAAGTTCAACTGGCCGCCGGGCTGAATCTGTAACAGGTATTTTGTATTCAATAAAAGGAGAGATTATGGCGACAAAAGATGATCGCAGAAAAAAGGCGAGAAGACCTGATACGGACCGCAGGGGATATCCCAGGATAAAAGATAAAGGGATCGCTATCCAGCTCAAGACCGACGGACTGGGCATAATAACCCAGAGCCTTGATGTCAGCGCCAGCGGCATTTACTGCAAGGTCAAAGAGCATATACCGGTGATGACAAAATTGAAGATCGTACTAGCCCTGCCGGGGAAAGAAAGCTCACCGGCTCCCGTACTACTCGATATAGAAGGTGTGGTCGTAAGGGAGCACCCGGTGATACGGGATGGGAAGGTCCAGCACCACGATGTCGCTATATTTTTCAATAATCTTACACCAAAGGACCGGGACAGGCTGGTAAGGTACATCAGTAAAAAAACAGCATAAACCACAGTTTTTCATGATTATTACTGGACATATACAATTATCCACACGGGGAAATACGGATTGTGTGGACATTACGGGAAATTGCCGTTCGATTTTAAGTAATAGCGGCCTGAAGAACGGGACTATTACTGTTTTTAACCCGGGGTCTACCGGGGGCATAACGACTATAGAATTTGAACCCAACCTTGTCAAGGATCTGAAAGAATCCCTGGAGGTCCTTGCTCCGGCGGATAAAGTGTATGAGCATCAGAAAACCTGGCATGATGACAATGGTTCGTCCCACATCCGATCGGCGGTAATAGGCCCTTCCCTGACCATTCCCTTTGTCGGGGGTGAACTTACACTGGGAACATGGCAGCAGATCGTTTTTTGTGATTTTGATACGCGCCCCAGAGAACGGGAACTTGTAGTGCAGGTAACAGGGGAGTAGATCATGGGTCTGCCCGCGCGGCAAAAACCGGTTAAATTAATAGCAAGCATTATTTACAATGACAGGAAGTGTTTGGATGAGGCTGAGCGCGCCATGGTCCGTGAGTTTGGCGAGATGGATCCGGGAGAAAAGTCATACAGCTTTGATTTCACGGATTATTATGAGGAGGAGATGGGCGGTTCTCTTTATCGAAAGATCATCTCTTTCAAACGGCATGTAGACCCGGAAGACGCTTACAGGATCAAACTTTTTTCAAACAGCATCGAAAAGGATTTCGGAGTCAACGGCAGAAGGACGGTAAATATAGATCCGGGGTATGTGACCGAAGCCAAACTTGTGCTGTTGACCACCAAGGATTACTCGCACAGGGTTCATCTCAGGGACGGCATTTTCGCCGAGGTAACGCTGCATTTTCAGGGCAGGTCTTTCCGGCCGTGGCCATGGACATATCCGGATTATTCCTCGGAAAAACTGATCAGATATTTTAATTCGGTGCGGCAACTTTATATGGAAGAGAGAAAATAGATGGTTTTAAAAATAAAAAATTTAAGCGTTGTGCTGGTATCCTCGCTTATTGTCGCGTTGATATTCGCGTCCATACTGGTCGGGTATTTTTTTTATATACAGTGGAAAGAAGACAGTTTCGCCACCCGGTACAGGAGTTTTATATACAAATCGACCGCGGATATATTCAGTAAAGACATAAAGATAGACGATATACGGTTCAGAAAGCCGGGTGGCGGATATCCCCTGGTATCGGGAGCCGGGATGCCGTACCTGGAAGGCAGGATCACAAACAACTCGACAAAAATAATAACGTCACTGATGATGGAAGTGTCATTTTCTAAAGAGGACGGAGAAGTGGTATACAGGGACTGGTTCTACCCCATGGGGGAAGAGATGTTTTCCGGATCACCATTTTTTTCCAGTTTCCGGAAGACGGGAGGCGCGATACTCCCGGGTGAGTCGGTCAATTTCAGGTACCCGCTCAAAAACTGCCCGGCATATGTTTATACGGCATTTGAACGTCAGAAGGATTTTGCCAAAGTCGAAGATCAAAAAACGGTGATATCAGAGTTCACTGTAAAAGGGATGAGTGTTGTATGAAGAGGCTTACCGTTATATTCGTCATCTCCGTTGTGTTGATCCTTGTTATGCTTGCGCTGGCATTTTCTTTTGTGGCATTTTCCGCTCACAATGAATACTATTATGATATCCTGCGGGATGACGAACTGGCGGGTAAGGCAAAGATAGACCGGTATGTCACGGAGGGGAAGGTCATATACAAAAGCCGCGTCGAATTGCCGTATTCCCGGGAATATGTCACCATACACAGAAGGCTGTATCTGAATAAAAAAAACCGGCTGCCGATCAGGTATGAGGAGGACGCATACGGTGTGCGGAATTCATGCCGTACGACCATACTTGAACAAAAGGACGGCGCCACTGAAATGCTTTATTTCAGGAGTCCCGTTTATTTCGAGACCTCGGGTTATGAGACCGGTGACAGGACCCTTATCTTTTCAGAAGAGAATATCGTGGCTTATCTGCAGGTAATTGATAATTATAATTTCTGGCGCAAAGGCACACAGTATTTTGAGATAATGGTCCCGATGGATGCGCCGATCCCAGTGATGCGCAAAAAGCTTGAGATGCGCTATCTCGATGATTCATATTCCGGGGTGATGGGCCGTAAAGTGGAAGCGGAAAGGTTTATTCTCAGAAGCCAGGGCATGCCGGAAATATTGTTATGCCTGGAAAAATATTCCCACTTCCCGCTTTCAGTGAAAATACGAAAGACGGGACTGGATATTATAATGAAAGGGCATTACCGGAAATTCTGGGGGTTGTTCGGCAGATTATCGACAGAGCCGGATGATCTTGCGTTTTCCAGGTATAAGCCGGAGAAAAACACGGATAAAGCGGGTGATGCCCCGGCTTATTCAACGGCGGAAGAAGTATTTTTTGAGAACGGGCCATTAATATTGGCCGGGCGCTTATGGAAACCGGCGAAAGAGGGAGACCCGCATCCCGCCGTTGTATTCGTTTCGGATGACGGCCCGGTGATGAATGCCGCGGATAAAATGTTTTCCGCTCTGGGGAAAAAACTGTCTGAAAGCGGCGTGATGGTCCTGGATTTCGACACTTCGGGCAAGGGTAAAAGCCAGGGGAATTTCCGGGACGTTGATGACGAATCACTCATAAACCAGATAATATCGGCATGCCGGTATCTTGCGGGCAGAAATGATGTCGATGCCGGGAACCTGAGTGTCCTGGGATATAAAGGCGGCGGGTATCTTGCCTTAAAGGTCTCGGACATGCTGGCCGATGAAATAAGTTCCTGTATTGTGCTGGGGTTGCCGCATAACGGTCCGGTTATAGATCCCGTTAACGGTATAAACCGGGACCAGCTCAGGTATTATCTTGAGCGGGAAGGTGTGGGTGCGATCGATGAAGATTATACTTCAAAGGTAGTCAATACTGTTAACAGGCACCTTGAGAATGTCGCGGCGACGGACGACGGGTATGTTTATTTTCTCAGAAAAAAGATCAATGTGCGTGCGTACCGCGATTATCTTGCCCGCGAGCCCTACAGGGAGATGGCTAACCATGGGAACCCGCTGCTGTTCATTTACGGGAGAGATGATAAAGACCATGAGATCAAACTTCTGGAAAGCCTTAAAATGGTGTCCGGCGCGAATGAAATGATCAAAGTAACGGAATTCAGGCGCCTGGGCGAATTTCTCGGTGAGATGTCGTCCGAAGGCGATGCCGTTTCTTTTGATCTGGATAAAGATGTCACGGGTATTATCATAGGCTGGATAAAAAAACTGGGGAACTCCGCCGAATAGATGTTACCCGGGGCCCTGCCCTGGCGGGGTATCCGCACGCGGAGTACACTAAAGGTCGCCAGGGCTCTCCAGGCTTGTCCGGGGGTGAATGGTGTCATTGCGAGGAGCGAGTATACGAGCGACGAAGCGACCGAGGACATAATGTCCGAGGAAGTGCCGAGCCCTCCGTGGCGAGGTCAATCCCTATATTATTGAGATTGCTTCACCTCTCACTTTGTTCGAGGTTCGCAATGACGGTGAGGAAAAAAGCGGGGGTTTAGCCAATCCGCTTGCGAAGCCAGGCTTGGCAAGCGGCTCCGAGCTTGCCCGGGGGAAGCCACGAATATACGCGGAAGTCCATTGAGATACGAGGTCTTATCAATTATTTAATATATACACATTGACTTTCATAATAATATATGATATATTTCGGAAAACCGCAAAGGGGGGTAAGCATGAAAAAATTATTCGTATTTTTTCTGGTATCATTATTCATTTTAACCAGTGCTGGTTCGTTCGCCGCGGAAAAGGGCAAATATCCTCCGGGGCCGATACAAAAACTGGAGAGAGGATTCACTAACACAGTGTTCGGGTGGACGGAGATCCCCAAGAGGATAGTTGATAAGACGAAAGAAACGGATCCTATCAGAGGATTACTGCTCGGGTCGTTCCAGGGGACCTGCAAGGCTTTTGCCAGGACCGTATCCGGGCTCTCGGAGGTGGCGACGTTTCCTGTCGGCAGATACGACAAGCCGAGGGTGCTTCCGGACATGCCGGCTGCCAAATAAGATGACTTCCCGGCTTTAAAGCCGGGGCATTATCAAGTATTACGATATAAAAAAACGGGCGACCATAGAGGGTTTTGCCCGTTTTTTATTAAATATAATATTAAAAGGAGTTATTGACGCATTTGGCTGTATATGTTATACTCTCCAAAAAAATAGGAAGGGATTATGGCATTAAAATTACATGAACGACGTAGATATATCCGTATCGAAGTGCCTCTTAAAGTCAAAATAACCGGTGAGGGCTGGACAGAGGAAGTCGCGACTAAAAATATTTCACCTATCGGGATGAGGTTCGAGACAGGACGCAGGTTCCGGCAGATGGACGTGCTGGGATTAGAAGTCTATCTCCCGGCGGACGATATATCGATCGACCTGAAGGGGAAGGTTATCTGGCAGGAGAAGACCTCTCTCGAGGATAATGCGTTATACGATGTCGGTATCGAAATAATAGAGATCAAGGAAGAGCATAAGAACGCGCTGTTAAAGTATTTGTGCGACCTTCTTTATGATTCTTCCTACCATTCTGGTTAAAATTGACCACGGAGGTGGATTTTGAAGAAAGCTGCCGTTTTATGCGCCATTTCTCTTTTGTTTCTTGTTGTCGCGGGATGCGCTGATTTTGACACGCCCGGTCCCGGGAAGATACTCAGGAATCCCATAGGGACGAACAGTGTAAAGATAGGCATGACGAAGTCACAGGTCATGGACATTTTAGGAGATCCTAACTTTACCGGCGAAGTATATTCTGATAAGTGGGGGGGGCAGCGTGAGGAATGGTTTTACAAGGCCAGATTAAACGTGTTGCCGGTGAACGCGGGGTATCTTGCTGAAGACCTTTTTCTATACTTTGACGAGGATTCCCTTACGCATATCAGCAATACTTCCCTTGGCCGGAAAAAATAATAACATTGAATATCAAAAAGTATTCGGAGAACTGAATGTTACGGACATTGTGCAAAGCCAAGATAACAAATGCGGTGATAAGCGATAAGATGATGCATTACGCGGGAAGTATCGGCCTGGACAGGTCGATCATGGACGCTGCGGATATACTCCCGGGAGAACAGGTGCATGTTCTGAATCTTAATAACGGTGAACGTTTTGTGACATATGTTATCGAGGAAAAACAGGATTCAGGTAAAGTGGTGCTGTACGGGCCGGCTGTCAGGCGCGGTGAAACGGGGGACCAGCTGGTCATCCTTTCATATTGCCTCCTGGAGACAAAAGAGTGCCACAATTTCAAACAACGTTATGTTCCGCTTTCCAGGAACAACAAATGCAAATGAACAGGCCGTGAAAGATCTTGAAATCAAAACATATCCCGACCCATGTTTAAGAATAAAGACTGTTTCAGCCGGGGATTTTGATGACGGGCTTTCTGAGACAGCCCGGGCGATGTCGGAATTGATGTATGTAAGCGGCGGGATAGGGCTGGCGGCTACACAGGTGGGGCTCGGGATCAGTATTATGGTGGTCGATATCGGCGGAGGGCTGGTCCCCATAGTTAATCCGGAGCTTATGTTGTGCTCCGAAGAGAGGGATGCCATGGAGGAAGGCTGCCTGAGCCTTCCGGGAGTATCAGTGAATGTAGCGCGTCCGCGGAACATCGAAGTAAAATACAATACGCTGGATGGCGGGACGGTCAGGAAAAGATTCGAGGGGCTGATGGCGAAAGTCGTACAGCACGAGATGGACCACCTGAGGGGGACGCTGCTCATAGATCACGAGAACCCGTTTTCAAGGTTTCTGGATATAGTGAAGCTGCGCCATAAAAAGATCAAGACAGGCGGCAGATGTTAAAATGAACGAGAAAGAAATAAAAGACCATCTTAACGCGGCGTTAAAGGAAAAAAACGGACTGAAAGTATCGGTTTTGCGTCTTTTGATAAGCGAGATAAGCAATAAGAAGATCGAACTGCGCCAGAAGGAACTGGAGCCGGACATGATATCGGCTATAATACAGAAGATGGTAAAGAGGAACAAAGAGTCGATTGAAAAGTTCAGGGCCGGCGGCCGTGAAGAGCTGGCGGAGAAAGAGACCGGAGAGATGAAAATACTCGAGGAGTATCTTCCTGAACCGCTTTCAAAAGACGAACTCAGCGTTATTATTGACGGGATCCTACGGGAAACGGGGGCGTCTTCCGCGAAAGATATGGGTATTGTGATGAAGGCTGTCCTTGAAAAGGTCTCCGGGAAAGCCGACGGCAAAGAGGTAAGCGCGCTGGTACGAGAGCGTTTAAAATGACAAAGGAGGAAAAATGAGAAAAGTGTCCAGTAGTACCATAACATTGATCATGTTGGGAATGGCAGTCTGTTTTTTGCTGACAACGGCCCATGGAGAGGAAGGGGCTAAAAGTTTCACGGAGGCTTCAAAAGACGCCGTGAAAGCGACTGTTAATTACCCGGCCAATCTGGTGAAGGAATCAGTTAATACGGTCGGTACGACCGTTAAAAATACAACAGATGTCGCGGTCGACACCGTGAAAGTGACCGGCGAGACTATGACCGGTGACGTGGAGAAAGCTCCTGAAATAATCAAGACCCCGGTAGTCGGCACGGCTGAAACCGCTAAAGATGCCGTTGTCGATACTGTCGAGACACCTGTCAAGGCCGCCGAAATGACGAAAGAACAGATGTAGACTGGTTTGACCGGGCGGGGACAGGATCTTGCCCCCCCGCCCGGGCCTTTATGCCGGGTATATCCAATTTAACGGACACAAAAGATAAGTGATATTAACAGTTTTTCTATTCCTACTGGTCTTTTCCGCCTTTTTTTCCGGATCCGAAACGGCGTATTTATCGCTGGGCAGGATTCGTTTGAAGCAGGTGGAGGATTCCCATCATCCCTGCTCAAAAAGGGTCTCTACACTTCTTTCGGACCGGCATAAGCTTATTATAACGATCCTTATCGGTAATACGTTCGTGAATATCGCGGCGACTTCCCTGATGGCCGGTGCCTTTTACGGCTATTTCGGAGAATCAGGGGTGGGATATTCGATAGGGTTATTGACTTTTCTGATACTTATATTCGGGGAAGTCACCCCCAAGATGCTCGCCCTGTCGTTTCCAGTCAAGTTTTCTTTAACGGCGTCAGTGCCGCTTCTTTTTTTTGAAAAGGTCTTCTATCCTTTCAGGTTCGTGCTGGACAGGATAACCACCTCTATGGTCAGGATGATAGGCCTCGAGACCCCTTCGACGAAACAGAAGATAACCGAACAGGAGATCAGGGAACTTATATCCATAGGCGAGAGAAAGGGCATTGTCAAGGAAAAGGAGAAGGACATGATGTACAATGTCCTGAGATTGAACGACATAAACGCGGCGGATATAATGACGCCCCGGATAGATGCCGATTTCATTGATATAACAGGTACCCCCGATGAGATCATACGCAAGATGAAAGAAGCGCAATATTCACGCATCCCGGTATTTATACACAATATCGACAATATAATAGGGATAATATATGCCAAGGAATACCTGTTGAACCCGGAGTTGCCGTTGAAGCAATTCATAAAAAAGCCGTATTTTGTGCATGAAAGCATGAGGGTGGATCACCTTCTCACCGCTTTGCAAAAGAGAAATATCCACATGGCGATCGTTACCGATGAGTACGGAGTGACGTCGGGGCTGGTGACCATCGAGGATATCCTTGAGGAGATCGTGGGTGAGATAAGCGATGAGCTTGACTTTGAACCCGAAAAGATCAAGATGATAGACCAGAAGACTTTTGATGTCAACGGCCAGGTGCATATAAACGATATAAACGCCGAACTGGGGCTGAATATCGATACGGAAGAGGTGGATACGATCGGCGGTTTTGTAATACTGAGACTCGGGAAGATCCCCAGGGCGGGGGATGTCCTTAATATGGAAGGGTATTCCATAACGGTCGGTGATGTGTCCAAGAACAGGATAACAAACCTGAAGATCGAACTGCAGGATGAGGCCGGAAGTGACAACGCCAATAGCAGGGGTGATGCGGCATGATAGTCATCTACGCTATACTGGCGATATTCGCGGTTTTCGGGCAGGCGTTTTTTACCGCGTCGGAGATGGCAGTGACCGCTATAAATAAGATAAAGTTCAAGGCATCCGTGGATGAAGGCGACCCTAACGCGCTGAAGTTGAACGATTTTCTCAAGGAAGACGGTAAGTTTCTCGGCACTACACTCGCGGGCACTAACCTTGCGGTGATCATCGCGTCGGTTTTTGTCACAAGGGTGTTTTCGGAATATTTCGATCCGCGCCTGGCATCTATACTGACAACGGCTGTTATGGTCCCGGTGACGCTGGTATTCGCTGAAATAATACCGAAAACAGTGGCGCTCCAGTTTTCCACGCAATTGGCTCTCAAGGTGGTGACCCCCTTGATAGCTGTAAACAGGATGCTGGGGGTGCTTGTAAACATGGTCAACCGTGTATCTGGGGCCATACTGCGCCCCTTCAGAAAAGGTAAAGGCGCGTGGGACCTGGACTTTACTAAAAGGGACCTGAAAAGCCTTCTTGTCTCAGGGCACGAAGCCGGCGAGGTGGAGAAGGACGAGCTGGAAATAATCCAGAGGGTGATGGATTTCGGCGGCAAACAGGTAAGGGGCAGCATGATACCTATTTACCGGGTCTACGCGGTGGATATAGAAGATAATATAGATGACGTGAAAAAATTGATATCTCTGACAGGTTTTTCTAGGATACCGGTCTATACCGGCAGGAAGGACAATATATCCGGGGTGATCAATATATATGATATTTTGTTTTCACGGGAAGAAGAGTCCGATCGGCTGAAAGTGAGCGATTTCATGCGGGAACCGGTAAGCGTACGTGATGACGACGGCCTTGATATCGCTTTAACGCGTCTCAGGCACAAAAAACAGCCTATGGGTGTTGTGCTGAACAGTGAAGATAAAGTCATCGGGATAATAACGATCGAGGATATGCTGGAAGAACTGGTCGGACAGATCGAGGACAAGGCGGAATAATGCCCCACGCGCAAAAATCGATAATAGGAGCCGGACGGGTTGATTTTTACCTCTTCTTCATGTATTCTTATATAAAATTATGTATGGATCGGATCACGGAGGAGGGGTGATGGCAAGGAATTTTATTGTTTTTATATGCCTGGTTCTGGTCATGATGGTGCTTGCCGGATGCGGCGAGACGTTTAACGGGATGGTAAAAGACACTAAGAGGATAGGGCACGGCGTTAAGACCATTTTTATCAGGGATGCCTGATAAAAGCCTGGGGTTTTTCATGGCCGGGGGCCGCGCGGTGAGCGGTTCCTGGCCTTTTTTTTGTCCGTATTCGCGGAAAGGCACCGCGGGTGTCCTCTGACAAGCTCAGGGTTCTTTGGGTTTATTGGGTTTGTTGGGTTCTTTGAGTTTGTTGAGTTATCTGTGAGCTGTATTCTGTCATCTGTGAACTATATACTGTATACTACATACGAAATGATCTGTCTTCTGTATCCTATATACGCAATACGACATACGCAATACGCAATACGATATACGAAATACGGTATACGATTAAGCTTAAAGCTTACGGCTCCAGCCATAGGCTGGTCAGCCCTTGGCTGATATGGCTTAAAGCTTAAATACGGCGAACAAAGTGAGCGATCCTCCACCCATCACCAAGTCCGTTTCGGGTCGTTTCACAATTCACAAAACTTGACAAACCCGGATTATGCGGTAATCTACATACAAAAGATCGGGTCGATATGCGAGAACAAAAACCTGAAGACAGGATAAAGAATTTTGACGAGGTCCCCTGCGGTTATTCCGAGGAAGAAGCGCTCGCGGAAGCGTCCCGGTGCCTTCAGTGCCCGAACAAACCCTGTGTCAAGGGATGCCCCGCCGAGATAGACATACCTTCTTTTATAAAGGCCATAAAAGAAAAAAAGTTTCGTGAAGCCCTGGCCATAATACGCCGCACCAATAATCTTCCCGCGGTCTGCGGCAGGGTATGTCCGCAGGAGGACCAGTGTGAGCTGGCCTGCGTATTGATGAGATCGGGGGATCCTATAAATATCGGCAGTCTTGAAAGATACGCGGCTGATTGTGCCGGCAGTGATACCGCTGCCGGCCAGGGGGAAGATAGAGAAAATAAACAGGTCAGCCCGGCCGGGGGAAAAGATAAGGTGGCGGTGATAGGGTCCGGCCCCGCCGGCATTACCTGCGCGGCTGATCTGGCGATGATGGGTTATGATGTGACCGTATTCGAAGCCCTTCATAAAGCCGGGGGGGTGCTGGTTTACGGGATACCCGAATTCCGCCTGCCGAAAGACATCGTAAGGCGAGAGATGGAGCACATAGAAAGCCTGGGTGTGAAGATAAAAGTTAATCAGGTCGTCGGGGCGACCGTGACTATCGATGCCCTGCGCGGCGAAGGGTTCAAAGCGTTTTTCATCGCGACCGGGGCGGGGCTGCCTTATTTCATGGGGATCGAAGGTGAAAACCTCAACGGTGTTTATTCCGCCAATGAATTTCTGACCAGGGTAAACCTTATGAAGGCTTATAAATTTCCGGCTTATGATACGCCGGTAAAGATCGGGGAAAAAGTCGCCGTGATCGGAGCCGGTAATGTGGCTATGGATTCCGCCAGAAGCGCGCTGCGCCTGGGGGCGGAAAAAGTCTACATCGTATACAGGAGGACAAAAAACGAGATGCCTGCCAGGATAGACGAGATACACCACGCGGAAGAGGAAGGCATTAAGTTCCACTTACTGACGTCACCTGTAAAAATAATCGGTGATGAAACAGGTGACGTAAAGAAACTTCTGTGTATTAAAAATGAACTTGGTGAGCCGGATCAAAGCGGCAGGCGCCGTCCTGTGCCGGTGGAAAATTCTGAATTCGAGATGCTGATGGATACTGTCATCATTGCTATAGGTAATGGCCCCAATCC
>Ga0272443_10002124_pt1 | contig 26192 bp, 18 predicted proteins | sample SSMAcet12_FD_193581 | JGI IMG/M metagenome (GOLD analysis project Ga0272443, IMG submission 193581) | Marine sediment archaeal communities from Little Sippewissett salt marsh, Falmouth, MA, United States - SSM-Acet-12 | ecosystem: Environmental > Aquatic > Marine > Wetlands > Sediment ... | reverse complement strand
CGGACGGTCCGGTGCCATCCCGGATACCGAGTTGTATTCCCTTGAACTGTAAACACCGAATTGTTCGTATGCCCCGATCCTGTCGTTTCCGCTGATCCCGTAACTGGCGCGTACCTTCAGCAGATTGATCGCGTTGATGTTCTCAAGGAAAGTCTCGTTGTGAATGTTCCAGCTCACACCCACGGAGTAGAAAGTACCCCACCGGTTGTTCTCCCCGAAACGGGAGCTTCCGTCGGTACGCAGGCTGGCCCGTAAGTAATAACGGCTGTCGTAGTTGTAATCCAAAATACCAAAGAAAGAAGCCAGCGAAATCATTTCTTCGTCGTAGTCTCCTTCATCATCCCCTGCTGTGGATGTGTTCGGGAAAGGGATGTTGGGATCCACGTTCCTGGAATAAATATAATAACTGTTTTCCAGGTAATCATGGGCTTCAAATCCCCCCAGTATATTCAGGTTATGGTTGCTAAAATACTTTGTGTAAGAAACCGTATTTGAAGTGGTGATTGATCTGAACTTCGTTCTGGAAGTCTGCAGTGTGGCAGTCCCCGAGTAATCGGCTTCGGGCGACCAGTACCTGCGTCCCTCACCGTCGATGTACTTGATCGAGTTGTTGGATTTGAACTTCAACCCAGGGATGGGTTCCCACTCCACGTATCCGGTAGCCATCAGGTTGTTCTGGTATTCCCACTGGTCATCATGCTCGGCCGTAGCGAGCGGGTTGCTGTTGGCCCATTCGGGAATGGTCAGGTTGTAGGTGCCGTCCTCGTTTTTGATGGGTGTCCATGGCAGGATCCCGCAGGCGGCAAAAATGGGGTTCACATAGTAGAGGCTCTGCATGGCCACGTCGTTCTGTTTCGAATGGAACGCATTCAGCTTGACCCCCATCCGGAGGCGGTCGCTGATAGAATGGTCAATATTGGACCTCAACTGGTATTTCTTGTAATCCACCCCGTAAAAAACACCTTCATTGTTTCCGTATGCGGCCGATGTATAGTGACTGGTCTTATCGTTTCCGCCCGACACCGACAATTCGTAATTCTGGAGATTGCCGTACCGGGTCACCGCCCTCATCCAGTTGTTCATGGGTTGTTCCAGCAGGCTGTACGGGGTATAATAAGGATTGCTGGGATCGTCGGGATCCATTCCGGAATTGACCATGGCGGCGCGCCTGTAATCGACGAGCTGTTCCGGGGTAAGGATGTCGAAATTATTGTCATTGGCCAGGCTGGAAATCCCGTAAGAGGCTTTGAAATTCACCTTCGATTTTCCGGCCGCACCGCTCTTTGTGGTGATGATCACCACACCGTTGGCGGCACGCGATCCGTAAATGGAAGCAGCAGCTGCATCCTTCAGGATGGAGATGGACTCAATGTCGTTGGGATTGATACTCGCCAGGGCATTCCCGGTGTTTGTAAAATAGGTCTGGTTGCCCGATATCACCGGGATCCCGTCCACAATGTAGAGAGGCTCGGTCCCCGCATTCAGGGAGCTGATCCCCCGCACCCGCATCTGCGTGGCTGCGCCCGGCTGTCCGGACTGGGCGGTCACATGGACACCGGCCACCTTTCCGGCAAGCATCTTGTCGAAACTGACCTCAGGGATGTCCTGGATCTCGTCACTCTTGACAACACCCACCGAACCGGTGCTGGCCTCCCGGGTGGAGGTGCCGTATCCGATCACGACCACCTCGTCCATCCGGACGGCATCGGTTTCCAGGACCACATCCAGGATCGCGGATTCACCGATGGCGACTTCCTGGGTACGCATCCCTACAAACGAGAAAACAAGCGTATTGGCTCCCTGGGGAACCGTAATGCTGTAATTCCCGTCGAAGTCGGTCACAGTACCCACAGTCGTGCCTTTCACCACCACGGATACCCCCGGCAGGGGTGAACCGTCCTCAGCACTGATCACGCTACCAGTGATCTGAAGCCCCTGTGCCTGAAGTCCGAGACTTACAGATACAAGGAATGTCAACAGAATCGTTAATCTTTTCATAGATTATGTGTTTTAGGTTTAATAAAAGACTCTAAATTCCAAAGCATACGATGACTATGAATGCCAAAACTATAAAAAAAAAACAAAAGTGAACAAAAGTTAAAAAACATAAATTCACCTTTTTCTTGTAAAAACGGTCTGATTATTGTGTGAAAAGCCTGATTGTCCGTCTGTTCTGGGGACCGGTGACCGAGATGATGTAAGCTCCCCTCTGACCGAAGCTGATCTCGTTGTAACCGGGAGCGATGGCGGCAATCTTGACCAGTTTTCCCGAATAATGGTAAATGTTGGCCGTGGCGGAGAAATTGGTGGCGTTGATCACCACGATTTTCCCGTCTCCGCCCTGGTAGGCATTATACAGCTGGCTGTGCTGCTGGATCCGGATCCCTTCCCCGGGAGTCTGCCTGTATTCACAACCCGCACTGTTGGTGACACTTACGGTGTAGGTGCCCGGCAGATAGGCGATGTATTCCTCCACTGTGGCAATGGAACCGGGTATCTCTTCATTGTCGCGGTACCACTGGAATCCGGTGAAGCTGGATGCATTGCTGATCCTCAGAAGCTTATATTCTTCGATTTCGCTTTTTTCCACCCTGACCAGCGGCTCATCGGGAGCCGGAGAAACTGTGAAAAGCTTACTGGTTTCGGTGGAACCGCACTTGTTGGTTACATCCACCGCCAGCCGCCTGGATTCATTTCCCACAGCCACCAGCACGGTATCCGCCCCGGGATCCGAGAGAATGGACCATCCCTCTCCTGCCTCCCACCGGTAGGTGTGGCCGGGTTCTGCACTGACATAGAATTGCTGTTCCGACCTGGCGCAGGGGCTTTCCCGAGTGGTAAGGATCCGGATCTCCTCCGGAACATCTTTTACCGCTATGGGAATCCGGAGGGTATCGCCCGGACCGCAGGCATTCCGTGCGTTTACCTCGATGGTGCCGGATTGCCTGCCCGGAATGTAATCGAGCCGGTTTTCCGCACTGCTTCCGAGCCAGTCGCCCGGGAATACCCATTCGTATTTTGCCCCGGGCAGGCTGTTCACCTCCGCGAATGTGGCCGAACCGGCGCAGGGGACCGTGTCGGCCACGTAGCTGTAAAGGAAGGGGACCGTATCCAGCGGGGAGAGCACCAGCCAGGTATCCCGGCCTTCCCCGCAGCGGTTCACCGGTCTTACTCCCAGGGTACCGGGACCGGTCCCGATGGAAAGGGCGATCCTGCGGTCACCGCTCTCCTGCAGGCTCCACCCGGAAGGCGGGGTCCAGATGAAACCTGCCCCCGGAACACCGGAAGCCATATAAAGCGATTCGCTGCCTTCGCACGGGTATGGTTCTCCCTGGATCCGGGGGGTGCTTTCCGGAGGTACGGTGCAGTACACGGCCCTGAATCCCGCATCCTGACGCTGTTCATCGGAAACGAAACGGAGAAAAAGGGCTCCCGATGTGGAAATGAACTCGGTGGTTTCCAGGTCAGGGGTTCCTTCCAGGGTGGTGAGCAGGGGCGCCTTATGGTCCGTCCCGTCATAAACGAACAACCTGTCGTTCCCCGGTTCCGTGGAAAAATAATCAAAATAGAGCCGCACCGGAAGGTTGTTCTCGGGCACGATAAGCCATCCCGCGTTCATGTCAGGCAGGTATTCGGGAGCGGAGGTAAGGATAAACTCCCCGTTGTTGCCGTTCAGTTCGGTCAGACCCGACGCGTAATACTCCTCGTCCATCCCCGAGACGACCAGCCCGAAGTCCTGTGCATTTTCATGCAGAGACTCCTTGTGGGAGACGGTGATCGTATAGAATCCTTTTTCCGGGTTCTCCAGCAGGATCTGCTCCACATTGTCCAGGCGGTTGTCGCCCGTGGAAGCATCATCATCCGGATGCAGGGGATCCAGCACCCAGGGCCGGAACACCTCTCCGTCGGCTTCCCTCACCAGTCTCAGGTCCAGGTCATTGACCAGGATCCGGTTCACAGGATCAAGTTCAGGCTCGGAATACATCCCGGGCGGATCGGTCCAGCAAAGGGTCACTTTCACCGGGAGCGTCCCCTCCGAGAAGAGCCGGATGCTGTATTGCTGGTCCTCCGCCAGCGAGATCCGGCGGACATGGTCAAATGCCGGATCAGCGAGCAGGTCCGCCGCGGACAGGGTATTCATGACCCCCCAGCCGAATTTATAATCCGGACCCGGGTTCCCGGCATCATCGGCTGTATGGAGAATGAGCCCTTTCAGTTCGGCAGAGGTGAGATAGCTGCTGTCCAGGCTGAAGTGCAGTTCCTGCAAAAGCGCCAGGGAACCGGTGATGCCGGGTGCAGACATGGAGGTGCCACTGCTGTTCCTGTATTCCCTGTCGCTTCCCGACCAGGCCGAATAGAGCGCCACCCCGTTTGCCACAACGTCGGGCTTGATCCTGCCGTCGTCCGTGGGACCGAAGGTGGAAAAATCGGTGACCAGTACATTTTCCCTTCCCAGGTAACCGTCGGGGAGGTCCTGGATGGCTCCCACCACCAGGATGTTCTTTGCGTTTCCGACCGAACCCATGGAGTCGAAGCCCTCGATCCCCCCGTCTTTCTGCCGCACCTCGGTGGAAAGGGTCCATTCCCCGTTCTCGAAGACATAATGCGCGGCCCCCGGCGAGGGCCCCTCTCCCCTGTCGTTCCCGGCCGACTTGACGACCAGGTAATAGGGATTCTCATGGGCCACCCTGTCATATTCCTGCGTTTCCCGGTGATAGAACCCGAAAAGGTAATCTTCCTCCCTGCTCAGCCGGACATCCCCGTACCAGTCCCACCGCTCCCTTTCACTGTTGTAGTCCCATCCCGTGATGTACCCGTATGAATGGTTGGAAAGCAGGAGTCCCGCCCCGGCGGCGATTCCCATCTCCCTGATATCGTTGTCCCAGTCGTACCCCTCAAGAAAGGCACTTCCGGCCATTCCTTTCGCCCTGGCATTGATACCAGCCGCACCGACCGTCCCCGCCACATGGGTGGCATGTCCGATGGTGTCGGCCTGTGTATCGATGATCCTGGCCCGTTCATCGAATTCCACGTGTGTGCTCCTGAACACCCCTCCGTCCCAGAATCCCACCACGATCCCCGCACCCGTAAGTCCGTATCCGGCACCTCCTCCTTCCCAGACCATCTGGGTGGAAATGGTTTTGGCGGCATTCAGGTTGTGTGTCGTCAGGTACTCGGGCACCCCGTTGGGATTGCGTCCCCGGATCTCCACGACCCTGCCATCGGGATATACCCGCCGGACGGGCAGACCTGCCTCTTTTGCAAATTGTTCGGCACTGATCTTCTCCGGATCCGGGGAAAGGGAAAGGGTTGCCCTGCGCCGCTGTTCCACGGATTCCTTCCCGGTCAGCCGGACCTGTGCAACCAGGCCGGTCACGCACCCTGTAAGGAAAACCAGAAGGATCAGACGTTTCATACGGGTAGTCATCAATTATTTGATACGGATCAGGTCCATGATCTGATCCTTCATCTCCAAAGACCTTTTCAGTAACTTCTCACCGGAGTCGAGGATTTCCTGCACTTCGGGAAGCGCTTTCACATCGGTGGCATTGATCTGCACATTCAGCCAGGACCCTTCGATTCCGGCATGCAGGGCGAGTGCTCCCACACCTGCGTCGGTAACACTCCCGGGATTTCCGAACCGCACCATGGCTTCTGCCACTTCATAGCCCTGGTAGGCGGTCACCATCACTTCAAACGGCACCTTGATGGCCCGGACGGTCGCTTTTTCGACGGCCGATTCCCGCAGCTTTTTCTCCTCCTTCGTTCCTTTTGGCATCCTGAAGGCTTCCAGGAGCCCGTTGAAGGCACGGGTATCTTCGTCCACCAGGCGAAGCAGTTTCTCCTGGATCAGTTTTCCCCTGTCGGCCCAGTCCGAAAACTCTTCCCAGCGGTCGTCCCACCCCCGCTTATGGGAACTCAGATTGGCAACCATGGTCGCCAGGGCAGCACCCAGGGCACCCATGTATGCACTGACCGATCCGCCCCCGGGGGCAGGGGATTCCGAAGCGGTCTCTTCTATGAATCCCCTCACGGTCAGATCCGCCAGGTTTTTTTCACCATGATCCCTCAGCCTGTATTCGATGATCTTCTCTTCCGGTTTGAAGGGGTGCAGTTCGTCCAGGCCCATGGACTTCACGGCGATCTTGATCAGCTCGCTGTCCGAAACCCCCGTGGAGCGCTGTTGTTTCCTCAGAAAATATCGTCCGGCTTCCAGCATGGCGCTGAGCGGGACCAGTCCCACCAGCTCCGAACCGGTGACCCGGACACCCCTGGCATCGGCTTTTTTGCACACCTCGTCGAAAGCAACATGGATGGGGGTGGCCGAAATGTTGGTCAGGTTCATGGAGATCTGTGCCACCCCGTATTCCTCGATGAACCACCCGATGGCCTTCACTTCCTTCAGCGTCCCGGGGATCATCACCGGGTTCCCCCGGCTGTCTTTGACAACCTCCCCGGTAATGGGATTCCCCCTGCGCCTGGCCCGGCCCCGCTCCCGCACATCAAAGGCAATGGCGTTGGCCCTCCGGGTGGAAGTGGTGTTCAGGTTCACGTTGTACGCCACAAGGAAGTCCCTCGCTCCCACGGCAATGGCCCCGGTGCGGGGGACAAACTCCGAGGGACCGAAATCCGGCTTCCCCGCTTCTGTCTGTAATTTGTCCTTCAGTCCCTCATATTCACCGGCCCTGACCGTGGCCAGGTTCTTCCGCTCCGGTGTATATGCCGCATTCTCGTAACAGTACACCGGGATCTTCACCTCCTTCCCGATCCGTTCCGCCAGTTTTCTGGCATAATCCACCGTTTCCTCCATGGTGATCCCGGAAACCGGTACCAGGGGACAGACATCGGTGGCCCCGAAACGCGGGTGTTCACCGTGGTGCCTGCTCATATCGATCAGTTCGGCCGCCTTTTTCACAGCCTGGAAAGCGGCCTCAACGACCGCCTCCGGTGCTCCCACGAAGGTGACCACCGTCCGGTTGGTCGCCCTGCCGGGATCCACATCAAGCAATTTGACCCCGTCTACCGATTCGATCCGGTCGGTGATCTGCCGGATGACCTCCATGTCCCTTCCCTCGCTGAAATTGGGGACGCATTCGATGATCCTGCTCATAAATCTGGCATGATTTTTCCGTTCAATATTACTTTATCGATCTGGCTGGTCCCGTAAGCGTATGGCATGAATCCGAAGCTGGGCATCGGCTTTGTGATGATCAGGCTGGCCGTCTTGCCCACAGCCACCGAGCCGTGTGTCTTCTCAACGCCCATGGCATATGCCCCGTTCAGGGTCACCGCATTGAGCACCTCGTGGGGAAGCATCCGGAGCTGCATGATCCCCAGTGACATGACCAGTTCCATGTTTCCCGAGGGAGAGGAACCGGGATTGTAATCAGATGCAAGGGCAACGGGCAAACCGGCATCGATCAGTTTCCGGGCAGGGGCATAGCTCATTCCCAGGAACAGGGATGCCCCGGGCAGGAGGGTGGGCATCGTGTGGCTTTCCTTCAATGCCCTGATCTCTTCCTCACCCACGAATTCCAGGTGGTCCACCGAACGGGCCCCGCAGGCCACTCCCACCTGGACGCCTCCGGAAAAATCCAGCTCGTTGGCATGGATCTTCGGGACAAGGCCGTATCCGGCACCGGCCTCCAGGATGGTCCGGGTCTGTTCCACGGTGAAAAAACCGCGGTCACAGAATACATCAATGTAGTCGGCGAGCTGTTCGGACGCCACCGCCGGGATCATCTCCTCCACAACCAGTTTGACATAACGGTCCGGATCGGATTTATAATCACCCGGGAACGCATGCGCCCCAAGGAAGGTGGATTTCACGGTCAGGGGGGTCTCCTCCCCCAGCCGCCTGATCACACGCAACATCTTCATTTCATCCCTGGTATTGAGCCCGTACCCGCTCTTGATCTCCACGGCACCTGTTCCGGATGCGATGATCTCCCTGGCCCTGGAAAGGGATTGTTCGAAGAGCTCCTGCTCCGAGGTGGCCGACAAGAGCGCCGCCGAGTTCAGGATCCCCCCTCCCCTTCTTGCAATCTCCTCGTAACTCAGTCCCCTGATCTTGTCCTCGTACTCCTTTTCCCTGCTGCCCGCGTAAACCAGGTGCGTGTGTGAATCACAGAATGCGGGCATGACCATTCCCCCGCCGCAATCCAGTACCTCATCGCCCTTCTTCAGAATGGGTTTTCCTTTTCCGAATCCCATGATCAGGCCGTCCCCGATCACCAGCCAGGCATCCTGCAGGGAGTCCACCTGTTCCATCTCTGTCCCGGCAACCAGTTCCCTGGGCGCATGTTCCACCATCAGCAGCCGGTCGATATGGGTAAGGACCAGTCTCATGACACGAAGATAGGAAAAATCATCGGAGCAGGTATGCGACGGCCACTCCCAGGTAATTCCCGATGGCGTACCCGATCACCCCGATGATCATCCCCGGGATCACCACCTCCTTGTTGCGGAGGGCGGCGGCCACCACCGGAACGAACGGGGGCGAGTTTGAAAGGGCCGTGGAGGTCATGATGTAATCATCCACGGTGATCCCGAAGATCCATGACAGCAGGGAGTGGAGCAGCAGGGATCCGGTGATCACGAGCAGAATGTAAAAGAAGATGTTTATCATCAGCTCGAAGGACTCCGGGGCAAAGAGCGACCTCAGATCCGCCTTGGAAGCCACCATCACGCAGAACATGTAGATGAAATACATGCCCAGCTGGAAAGATTTTTTGATCCGGTTGATCCCGGGGACCAGCGAGGCCAGGATCCCCAGGGTGGTCACGGCCAGAATGGCCGCCGTGTCCCTGGCATCCCCCTCAAACAGCAGGGACAGTCCGTAACTCAGGCCAAAAATGACCAGGGTGATCCCCAGCGCCTTTGCCAGTCCGGGAAGATTGGAGCGGCTGAAAAAGCCGGTATAGGATTCAAAGTCACTCACGGTCAGGGCAGCTTCCTTCTCATTGAACCGGTCATCCCTGCGGTAAGGTTTCATGAACAGCGAGAAGAAAGGCTTTGCACCGGTGATCAAAAAAAGCAGAACCAGCGCACCCACGGCAAGTTCCACCGTATGGGTGAGAATGTAGAGGTCCTCATCCACATTCAGTCCCCTGGCAATGGCAGCCAGGTTGGGCGTTCCGCCCGTATACACCCCGATCATCATCCCGGAGATCTTCCAGATCTCGGGGATCCGCTCCCTGAAAACGAAATAGCCTGCGAAAACCAGGACCACCACGGAAACCACCCCCAGCAGAAGGGAGACAAAGGTGGTCCGGGCCATTCTTGCCCACTTCACCACATTCTCCGAAAACAGCACCAGCGGGATCCCCAGCAGAATGGTGGCTCCCATCAGGGTGCCCTGAAAATCCGAAATGGATTCGGGAATGATGTTCACATTGCCCAGGATCAGGCCGAAAAGGTAGCAGATGACCACGATCCCGATCTTGTTGATGATGGAAAGTTTTGTTGCCAGGTAGAGAATCAGTGCGGGGAACAGGAAATAGATGAGAATGACGATTGCACCCATGATCGCAGCTTAGAATGAACTGCGCAAGATAATAAATTCTCCCGAATGGCTTTCAGGGACAATCTTCAAAGCTCTTTTCGTACTGGTCGATGGCCCGCTGACTCATGCCCATGCTGGAAAATCCGCCGTCATGATACAGGTTCTGCATGGTCACTTTCCTGGTAAGGTCCGAGAAAAGGGTGATGCAGTAATCGGCACAGTCCCCGGCGGTGGCATTCCCCAGGGGAGACATCCGGTCGGCGAAATCCTCCAGCTTGTCAAACCCGCTGACCCCGCTGCCGGCGGTGGTCGGCGTGGGAGACTGGGAAATGGTGTTGATCCGGATCCGCTTCTCCCTGCCGTAAATATACCCGAAGCTCCTGGCAATGGATTCCAGGATCGCTTTCGCGTCGGCCATATCGTTGTACCTGGCAAAGGTGCGCTGGGCGGCCACATAGGAAAGCGCCACCACGGAACCCCACTCTTTGATCGCATCCAGCCTCCTGGCGGTGCTCAGGATCTTGTGCAGCGAAAATGCCGACACATCCAGGGTTTTATGATAATAGTCGTAGTTGAGCACATCATAATCGATCCCCTTTCGCACATTTGGGGACATCCCGATGGAATGGAGCAAAAAATCGATCTTTCCCCCCAGGACCTCCATGGACCTGTTGATCAGGTTCTCAATATCTTCGAGACTGGTGGCATCGGCGGCGATCACTTCCGCCCCGATCTTTTCCGCCAGCTCATTGATGGTGCCCATCCGAAGGGCAATGGGAGCGTTTGTGAGCACGATCACGGCCCCTTCCTCGTGGGCCCGCTCGGCCACCTTCCAGGCAATGGAGCGGGAATTCAGCGCACCGAAAATGATGCCCTTCTTGCCTTCAAGTAGATGATATGCCATATGGTTTCGGATTTGATTGGTTGGATTCTGCCGTGATAACAAATATAGGCGCGGATTGTGCGATGAAAGGTTCACACCCCCAGCAGGACACGGGCGTTGGAAAGTGCTGCCTCGGTCACTTTTTCGCCCGACAGCATCTTGGCAATCTCGGTGATGCGCTCCGTCTGATCAAGCTTCCGGATCCTGGTGTAGGTGGCCTCGCGGGTATCTTCCTTGAAAACAACGAAGTGGTCGGTTCCGCGGGAGGCGACCTGCGGCAGGTGGGTAATGGCGATCACCTGTCTGCCCGAGGCGAGCCGGTCCATGATCCCCCCGACCTTATCCGCGATTTCACCGCTCACCCCCGCATCGATCTCGTCAAAAATGAGTGTGGGCATCCCTTTGCGGTCCGATACGAGGGACTTGATGCAGAGCATAAGCCTGGACACTTCCCCGCCAGAGGCCACCCTGGAGATCTCCTCCAGCGCCATCTGCTTGTTGGCTGAAAAAAGGAACCTGACCTCATCCCGCCCGTACATGTCGTACGCTTCTTTCTGCATCACCTCCACAGTGAACCTGGCGTTGGGGATCCCCAGCTGCCTGAGCTGTTCCTGCACCCGCTCCTGCATTTCCCCACCGGCTTTCATCCTCTTCCCGTGCAGTACCTTTGAAAGGCTTTCCATCTCTGACAGCAGAACGGTCCGCTGCTTTTCCAGCTTTCCGATCTTCTCATCGGAGAAGGTCAGATCGTTGATCTTTTCTTCCAGCCGGTCCCTGACCGCAATCAATTCCTCCAGGTGTTTCACCCGGTGCTTCTGCATCAGGCTGTAGAGCAGATCGATGCGCTCCCGGAGCTGTTCCAGTTTGCCCGGATCCATCCGGGCCTTTTCCGCATGGCCCTCCAGTTCCGAGAACAAGTCCTTCAGCTCAATATAGGCCGATTCCAGACGGGTGGCAAGCGCTCCGGCCGGATTGAAGTACCTGGAGATCCTGTTCATCTGAAGCAGCGCTTCCCTCAGCTGGTCAAGCACACCGGATCCTTCCGCATCGAACAGCTGCGCGGACAGATTGAGGGATGTCCGGATCTCCTCGGCATGTTCGGCATGCTGCAGGTCGGTTTCAAGGATCTCCAGCTCCCCCGCCTTCAGGTGCACCGATTCCAGCTCATTGTAATGGAACTGCATATAATCCAGGTCCTCTTTCATCCGCGCGATCTCATTCCTCACCTGGTCCAGTTCCCTGCTGACATCCAGGTAAGCGGTATACACCGAGCGGTAACCGGCCAGATCTGCCTTCATCCCGGCCAGGTAATCGATCACTTCCATCTGGTAAAGATGGTCATGCAGCTGCAGGTTCTGGTGCTGCGAGTGAATGTCCACCAGCCTCTGCCCCAGCTCCTTCAGCAGCGGCAGGTTTACCGGTGAATCGTTGACGAAAGCCCTGGATTTCCCGGCGGGCGAGATCTCCCTCCTGATGGTCGTCACCGGTTCAAAATCCAGCTCATGCTCCTCGAAAAGAGGACGGTCCGTTACCTCCAGGGCAAACGCCCCCTCCACAATGCATTTCGCATCCTTCAGCTTCAGCAGGGATGTATCCGCACGCTGTCCCAGAATCAGTGAAAGCGCGCCCATCAGGATGGATTTCCCCGCCCCGGTCTCCCCCGTAATGGTGGTGAATCCATGCCGGAAGCGGATCTCCAGTTCATCGATCAGCAGGTAGTTTTTTATATAGATGGACCGGATCATCAGCGGACCTGGCTGGTTTGCTCCAGGATGGCGTCGTACTTGTTCTTGTTGGTCCTGTCCACCTCCGTCAGAATCGTGTGGGCACGGCTGCGCTCCTCGGGATAGGACTCGGTATATACGTTCACCAGTTCATCGGCTTTGGCGTCAAATACCAGCTTGAGCAGGTACATGTAAGGATCGGGGCGCTTCCTGTGGACCTGCTGAAGCAATTCGAGGGCATTGGTAATCTCGGCCCGGCCTTCGGCCACTTTTTCATCCATCACATCCAGCCCCAGGCGGTGGTACCTGTAGTTGAATTCCCGCACCGGTTCATATTCGGCATCCAGCATATCCTTCACGATCCAGTACCGGCTTTTGTGCGCCAGGTCGTCCATGGGTTTCCATCCCGCTTCCGGGGCATTCGCACTCTGGGCATTCATCACGATCCGTTCGGCACTGGTGAAATAAGGGGTGCCCCCGAAAAGGGAAAAGGTGTCATAATCGAGCCCCAGGATGAAGTACGCATAGAAAGCCAGCAAAGAGGTCAGGCTGGAGGTGTGTGAATTGAGATCAAACTCCAGCGGGGAGAATTCCACATACCTGAAGTGGACGTCGTTGTCCACGAAATTGAAGGTGGTGGTGTTGTAATTTGTATTGAAGACCGGTCTCCGCGCCTGGATCTGCAGGGTTCCCTTAAATTCATCGGCTGAAAGCTGCTCGGTGATGTTGAACATCAGGTTGCACTCGATCCGTTCGTCCATGTTGTAAACGTGGTTGGTCCACACCCGGTTGTTCATGAACTCGTAGATGGCATTCTGGAGGGTCTGGAACACCTGTTTGTTGGTCCCCTGGATCTGCTGGCTCACGATCTGTACGTTGCATCTCAGCTCCTGTCCAGCCAGCCGGAAGGAAACAAGCATGATCAATAAAAGAATTCCTGTCTTACGCATTGTCAATCATCTTTATCACCCGTTCCACAAGACCATCTGCCACCTGCCGTTTCATCTGGAGTCCGGATTCGGTCATGTTCCCCGACCGGTCGATCACGGTTACCCTGTTGGTATCCGTCCCGAATCCCGCACCCTCGTCCCTGAGCGCGTTGAGTACGATGAGATCCAGGTTCTTCCGTTGAAGCTTTTCACTGGCATGCCGCAGTTCATCGTCCGTTTCCAGTGCAAATCCCACAAAGATCTGCTTCTCCTTCTTTTCCTTTCCCAGGGTTGCGGCGATGTCCACGGTGGGCCTGAGCCTGATGGTCCATTCATTCCCTCCCCGCTTTACCTTGGAGGCTGAGATCTCAGCGGGAGTATAATCCGACACGGCTGCGTTGAACACGGCCACATCCACCTCTCCGATCACCCGGCGGCATGCCTCGAACATTTCCGCAGCGGTGGTTACACGGACCAGTCGGATCCCCGGATCCCGGGTTTCCAGTGACACGGGTCCGGATACAAGGATCACCTCCGCCCCGGATGCGGCAAATGCCTCCGCAAGGGCATACCCCATCTTCCCGGTCGAGTGGTTTCCTATATAACGGACCGGATCAATGCTTTCTTGCGTGGGACCGGCGGTGACCAGTACCTTTTTATTCAGGAGTTTTTTTTTTGAGAAATCCGGCCGGAAATCCCTGATGATCTGCACGATCTCTTCCGGTTCACGCATCCGTCCCGGACCTTCAAGTCCGCTCGCAAGCGGCCCCTCGGCAGGTTCAATGAGATGTACCCCGTGTCCGGTCAGGGTCCTTACATTTTCCCGGGTGGTCGGGTGCAGGTACATGTCCGAGTCCATTGCCGGCGCGATCATCACCGGGCAACGGGCGGAAAGGTAGGTGGCCACGAGCAGGTTATCCGCGATACCCTGCGCCATTTTTCCCAGGGTGGTGGCGGTGACCGGGGCCACCAGCATCAAATCCGCAGATATGCCCAGCTCCACGTGGCTGTTCCATTCCCCGCCCCCGGCACGAAAAAACTCCGACAGCGCCGGTTTGCCGGAGATGGCCGCGAAAGTCACGGGATTCACGAACTCCGAAGCCGCCGGGGTCATAACCACCTGCACATGGGCACCTTCCCGGAGCAGGAGTCTGAGCAGGTACACCGCTTTATAGGCGGCAATGCTTCCCGTAACTCCCAGAACAATGTGTTTTCCTGTGAGATCCATCAGGAAGGTAGATTGGTTTTATTGTTCGATCTCCGGTGCCTCGTTGATCCGGAAGTAAATCTGGTCCTCGGTCATTTCCTGCAGGGAGATCAATGAAGGTTTCGGCAAGCGTTCAAAAAACTTGGAGATCTCGATCTGCTCGGGATTCTCGAACACCTCCTCCAGATTATCGGTATAAGAGGCAAACTCTTCCAGCTTCCTGTTGAGTTCCTGCTTCATTTCCACACTGATCTGGTTGGCCCTTTTTGAGGCAACCACGACCGTCTGATATATGTTGCCGGTCGCCTCATCCAGCTCATTCAGATCCCTCGTGACCGTGGTCAGCGGTGCTTTCGTTTTTTTGTAATCCATGATTTATGATTCGTTATCGTGATTTGCCAGGAATTCATTGGCTGATTCGAAGATCTTCCGGGCTTCCCGGGTGTAAGGTCCGTCCGGAAATTCTCCGATGAAACTGTAATATTCATCCACCGCCGCCTGGAAGCGCTCCCTCTGTTTTGCGGGGACACTGTTGTCGGCCAGCAGGTATGATGATTTAAGAATAAGGAACAACAATTCTTCCCTGTATTTTGTGTCCGGATACTGCATCAGGCTGTTCCGCAGCGCGAGGATGGCCGAATTGTAATAACCCAGGTCATAGTAAAGCCTGGCGCTGATGTAGGATTTCTCCACCAGCTTATCGCTCATCTCGGTGATGATCTGGCGGCATTCATCCAGCCTGTCCGAGGCCGGGTATCTGACCATGAACATCTGCATGGCCGTGATGGCTTTGTGTGTGTACTCCTGGTCCAGTTCGGGCCGGGGGGACATTTTATAATAGCAGTAAGCTGTCATGAAGTCGGCTTCCTCCAGGAATGCGCTGTTGGGATAGGTGGTGGAAAGCTCGCTGAAATAATGGCCCGCCATCATGTAATCCCGCTGCCCGTAATAACTCTTTGCCTGGTAGTACTTGACCGTATCGGCCCTGATGGTCCCCCTGTAGATGTTTGCTACCTGGTCGAAGAGGGTGGCGGCGCGCACATACTCTCCCGCCTCATAATATTCGAGCCCTTTGTCATATTTCAGCTGAATATCCCTGCTCTTGAGCAATTTTTCATATTCCCCGCATCCGGCCAGCATGAGGACAGCCAGCACTGCCAGGATTCCCGGCCACCGCATAACCCTGATTTTTAACATGGCGCAAAAATACAATTAAAGATTTATATATGAAACAAAAAGCATCTCATTTTATTGCCCTTTGCAAACTGTTTGCACCCCCTGGTTAATGTGGTTCGGGGACAATTCATCGTATCGGGGTGCATCTTTATGCAGCGATCAAAAAAAAAGTTAAATTTGCAGCCGTCATTCACATAAAAAACCCAAATCCGTGGACATTTTTGAAAGAATTACCAAGAACAGGGGCCCGATCGGACAATACCAGAGTGCCGGACACGGGTACTTCACCTTTCCAAAACTTGAAGGGGAACTCTCGGCACATATGAAATTCCGGGGCAAGGAGGTGCTTACCTGGAGCCTGAACAATTACCTGGGTCTGGGGAACCACCCCGAAGTAAGAAAGGCGGATGCTGCTGCGGCAGCCGAATACGGAATGGCCTACCCCATGGGGGCGAGAATGATGTCGGGCCAGACGCGCAGGCATGAGGAACTGGAGCAAAAGCTGGCCGCCTTCGTCCTGAAGGAGGATGCTTTCCTCTTGAATTACGGATACCAGGGAATGGCTTCTATCATCGATGCCCTCACTTCCAGAAACGATGTGATCGTATACGATTCCGAATCCCACGCCTGCATCCTTGACGGAATGAGGATGTCGCTGGCCAAACGATTCGTATTTCCGCACAACAACATGGAAAACCTTGAAGTTCAGATGGGAAGGGCGGTGAAAAAAGCTGCCGAACAGGGAGGCGGTGTCCTTGTGATCACCGAGGGGGTCTTCGGGATGGCGGGTGACCTGGGCAACCTGGAAGCCATTGCTGCCCTGAAGGACAGGTTCGATTTCAGGCTGCTGGTGGATGATGCGCACGGGTTCGGCACCATGGGTGCCACCGGAATGGGAACCGGAGAGCATTTCGGTGTCCAGGACAGGATCGATCTCTATTTCTCAACCTTTGCCAAGGCGATGGCGGGGATCGGCGCTTTTGTGGCCAGTAAAAAAGAGGTGGTGGATTACCTCCGCTACAACATGCGGTCCCAGACCTATGCCAAGTCCCTTCCCATGCCCATGGTGATCGGTGCACTGAAAAGACTTGAGTTGCTTCAGACAAGGCCCGAACTGAGGGAGAACCTCTGGAACGTGGTCAATGCATTGCAGTCTGGGCTCAAGAAAGCGGGTTTTGACATCGGCAAAACACAATCGCCCGTTACCCCGGTGTACATGCACGGCGGACTGGTCGAGGCAACCAACCTGATCCTGGACCTGCGTGAAAATTACGGCATTTTCTGTTCCATGGTCATTTACCCGGTGGTTCCCAAGGGGGACATCCTCCTTCGGCTCATCCCCACCTCGGTGCACACCATGGACGATGTCAGAGAGACCATCGAGGCCTTTACCGCATGCCGTTCCAAGCTGGAATCAGGCGTATACAATAAAGAAACTTTCACAGATATAAGTAATCTGCGAAGTTAGAGAGTTAGTTAGTTAGAAAGTTAGGTTATCTGTTCCAGCGTCTTCTTTTCAACTTGATGAGTTCCTCCTCCTGGTAGGAGATGAATGCCCGGAGGGCATCGATCTGCTCCTGCTGTTCCTTGACGGCCTCAACCAGCAGGGGTACCAGTGCATCGTAGGCAATGGACCCGGTGCTGTCGGGCATGATCTTCACCGCTTCAGGGACCACCTGCGCCACTTCCCGGGCCACAAATCCCAGCCGGTAGCCGTCACCCTCCCCGCCGCCGCTGGTCCCCCGGTACCTGAAACGAATCCCGTTCAGCTGCCTGACCACGTCCAGGGGGGATCCGATGGGGGCCACTCCCTCCATCATGCTGCCGTCTGCACCGGTATAGGTTCCCTGCATGGACCACTGCCATCCCCTGCCGTTCACGAAAAAAACATCCCTCCCCAGGCCACTGTTCCAGAGGAAGTACGAGCCCGCATCGTTGTTGTGCACCCTCGTCCAGAAAGCCCTTCCCCATGGGGGTGCATAGGAATCCACCAGGCCTTCGCCGTATACGTGCAGGCGTGTGACCGGATTGTTCGTGCCGATCCCCACATTCCCGTCGGGTTTTACTTTCAGCTGGGCAGCCGCCGGCCCATGAATGCAGAGCAGCAGACAAACCGCCGTGATATCTGCAAATCTTATCTTTTTCATAACAGTCAATAATTAATATCTCATCCCGGCTCACACGCCGGAGCAGGTCATTCTTCCCTGTTCACATCCAGATAAAGCTGTGCTCCCTGGGGAACCTGGAAATCTCCCCTGATCTCGATCCCCTCGGTGGCCCGGAGGGTCACATCCCCAAATGGAGGGACCCCGTTCACACAGCTGTCACCCCCGACGGAAATGGTTTTCATTACCCGGTCCGGGATGAAGGAGAAATCATAATTGCAGGTATCCATGCCCCCGGTGTCGAACCGGAGCTGGTAGAGCCTCACGTAATCCACATGCATGGAGGAAGGGAACGGGGTGGTTCTGTCGGGAAGCTTCCAGGGCGAGATTGCCAGGTTCAGGATTACCCGCACCGGATCAATGATCCCCGGATTGGCCGAATTCCTGACCATCTTCCCGTTCACATACCAGATGATCTTGGAGGGGCTCCATTCCACCGCATAGGTATGGTAGGTATTTTCGTAATCCGGGATTTCCACATCGAGCTGGTGGCACAGAATATCCGGATCGATCTCCGGACACATCATGTCGTTGAGGTGTTCGCAATCGCAGTCATTTTCCCCGCAGTCGCAATAACCGATGTGCAGGTTGGTGCCCATCACCGTGGAAGGGTAATAGCCGAGCATCTCAAAAATGTCGATCTCGGCCGAATTGTGCCTGGCCGGATCATCCCCCACAAATGTCCAGAAAGCAGGCCAGAACCCTGTGCCATGGGGCAGTTTGATCCGCGATTCCAGGTAACCGTAACGGATGTAATGATCCGCTGTGGTTTCCAGCCACCCGGAAGTGTAGTCGTAGGTCCGCTTAAGCTCTTTCCCGGCTGACCTTTCTTTATACCTGTACCGCTCTTTCCTGGCGGTGATCACGAGCGCGCCGTCAGACGTGCGGATGTTCTCCACCCGGTTTGTGTACACCTGCGGCTCCCCGTAATGATCGAAATGATGGGCCACTTTCCAGACAGCCGGATCCAGGGTGTCAAAGGGTTCATCAAGGACCAGGTGCCAGTGGGGATCCGCAGCGGGAGTCTGCCCGGCTGCCAAGGTCCAGGATGCAAACAGGAATATCCGGATGAACGTCCGTATCATCGCGGGGACAAGATACTAAAAATCCGGTCCTGATGCGGGCCGGCTATTCCAGTTCACCCAGGTACCTTTCGGCATCAATGGCAGCCATGCAGCCCGTCCCTGCGGCAGTGACAGCCTGCCTGTAAACCTTATCCTGCAGGTCGCCGCATGCGAAAACACCCGGGATTCCGGTTTTTGTGGTTCCAGGCACGGTGATCACGTACCCGGTCTCATCCGTTTCCAGGTATTCCCTGAACACCTCTGAATTGGGCGTATGACCAATGGCAAGGAACAGCCCGTCAATCTCCAGACGGACGATCTCCTCACCCGGCTCACCCTTGTTCTTGAAAAGATCCACCCCGGTCACCACCTGGTCCCCCTGCAATTCCTTCACCTGATGTTTCCAGAGGATCTCGATGTTCTTCGTGTTGAAAACCCTTTTCTGCATGGCCTTGGAGGCCCGAAGCTCATCCCGGCGGACGATCATGAAGACCTTGCTGGCAAGGCCTGCCAGGTAAGTGGCCTCTTCAGCGGCAGTGTCTCCTCCGCCCACAACGGCCACCACTTTATCCCGGTAGAAAAAACCGTCACATGTGGCACAGGCAGAAACACCCGAACCTTTGAATTTTTCTTCGGATTCGAGTCCCAGGTATTTTGCGGTGGCCCCGGTGGCAAGGATCACGGTATCTGCCGCAATGAGTATTCTCTCATCGATCTCCACCTTCTTCACCTTCCCGCTGAAGTCAACCCGGGTGGACATGCCGAAGCGGACCTGCGTCCCGAACCTTTCCGCCTGCTTTTTAAGATCCTCCATCATGGCCGGTCCGTCCACCCCTTCCGGGTAACCCGGGTAATTCTCCACCTCCGTCGTGGTGGTCAGCTGTCCCCCCAACTGCATCCCGGTATAGAGCACCGGTTTCAGGTTGGCACGCGCAGCATAGATGGCCGCCGTATAACCGGCCGGTCCCGATCCCAGGATCAGACATTTTACGTGCTCCGAAACTTCCAGTTCCTTTTTCCTGTCCCCAGATTCCCCGGACTGGCTGCCCATCGGTTTAAACAAATCCATATTCCTGATGTGATTTCTTTAAGTATGTGATTAAATTGCATGTTTCCGATCAAATTCGGGACCAAAGGATATCCCGGCAGCAGATCCGGTCCTGTTTCGGACATACTTGCATATCTCTTTGGCATAAATGACGGAAATAATGACGGGATGACAGTCCGTCGCCGGTTCATTTTGCCATTTTCGCCTTTTGTGATGTTGAAATGAATTCCTACATTTGCAGACAGATTGATCGGGGTGTGGCGCAGTTGGCTAGCGCACTTGCATGGGGTGCAAGGGGTCGTACGTTCGAGTCGTATCACCCCGACCAGGATAATAAAGCCACCGTTTCGAAAGGAGCGGTGGCTTTATTTCTTTCACCGCTGACCTGCATAAGCTGCCGGAACATCCCATTCAATAAGGGTCTTGGTCAATTTTTTCATAAGTTTTATTCATTGGAAAAGATATTTTACTAATTTGCATCAATCTCAATTAAACATTTTTCTAAAACTATGCCTATGAAAAGAACATTCACAAAACTATCGATCATGGCCCTAGCTCTGGGCCTGATCAGTCCAGGCCTGATTGGCCAGGTGGCAACGCCCCCGGTAATTGACGGGGATGGAAGCGATGCTGTCTGGGCCGACGCGCCGGCTTGGGATCTTCTGAGAAAGAACCTTTACCTGACCGATTACATTGATGGGCCCGACGATTTCAGCGCCACCATCAAAGCCATCTGGGATGCAGACGCGATCTACTGCCTCCTGGAGGTAAAGGATGATACCCTTGACACGCAATCCAACAACTCATGGGAACGGGATCATTGGAGTATCTATTTTGACATGTCCAACATCAAGCAGAACGGTGCATTGCTGGATGACAAGGCCGAACCCATGGACTCCGTTCAGTTCATGCTGGAGCACCCCAGCTGGAGCGTGGAACAGGATATCAGCCTTGGTCTTGCGATCAACCAGGATACCCTGAAGTGGGGGGTTGATTTTGTGGAGACGATTGATTCCGGAACCAGTTACCTGCTCGAAATCGCTGTTCCGTTCAGCGATATCGGCGTTACCCTCTCGGAGGGGATGGTCATTGGATTTGATGCCAAGGTGGGTGACAATGACGGAGACGGTCAGCTCGACGGCAAACTTGCGCTTTACCAGACAGCGGATGAGGGCTGGCGTAATATGAGCTATATCGGCACGGCGATGCTCGAGGCCGACGGTTCTCTTTCCAGGGTGAAGACTGCACCGGTCATAGACGGTAAGTGGGATCCTACATGGTACAGCGCAAAGAGCTATGACCTTACCGTCAAAAACCTCTTCACCGAAGAATATTGGGATGGTGACAGCGATTTCAGCGGCTCCTTCAAGGTGATGCACGACTATGACAATATCTATGTCCTTCTGGAAGTGCTGGATGATACCCTGGATACGCAATCGAACAATTCCTGGGAGCGGGATCACTGGAGCGTATACTTCGACATGTCCAACATCAAGCAGAACGGTGCATTGCTGGATGACAAGGCCGAACCCATGGACTCCGTTCAGTTCATGCTGGAGCACCCCAGCTGGAGCGTGGAACAGGATATCAGCCTTGGTCTTGCGATCAACCAGGATACCCTGAAGTGGGGAGTCGATTTCGTGGAGACGATTGACTCAGGAAGCAATTATGTGGTGGAAATGGCAGTTCCCTTCTCCAGGATCGGAGTACCATTGACCGATGGAATGGTGATCGGGTATGATACAAAGATCGGGGATAATGACGGAGACGGCCAGCTTGATCACAAGCTCGCATGGCACCAGTCCGCAGATGAAGGCTGGCGCAATGCTGCCTATATGGGTAACATGATGCTGGATCCTGTATTCTTTGACCTGGGACCGATGACAGAACAACCAGTTGAGATAGCGATTGACGGAGAGAAAGACGGGGCGTGGGCGCAGGCGAATACATGGCAGCTTGAGAGAAAGAACCTCTTCACCGAAGAGTTCTGGGACGGCCCCAGCGATTTCAGCGGACAGGTCAGTGCCCTATGGGATCCGGATAACTTCTATGTGCTGCTTGAAGTAAAGGATGACACCCTGGATACGCAATCGAACAACTCATGGGAGCGGGACCACTGGAGCATCTATTTCGACATTTCCAACATCAAGCAGGATGGGGATCTTCTGGATGATAAAGCCGAACCCATGGACTCCGTTCAGTTCATGATAGAGCACCCCCGCTGGGGCGTGGAAGAAGATATCAGCCTTGGTCTTGCGATCAACCAGGATACCCTGAAGTGGGGAGTCGATTTCGTGGAGGTGATCGATACGGGAACCAGCTACCTGCTGGAACTGGTCGTTCCGTTCAGCGATATCGGGGTCACCCTGAAGGAGGGGATGGTCATCGGCTGGGATGCGAAGATCGGTGACAATGACGGCGACGGGCAGCTGGATCACAAGTTCGCCTGGAACCAGCTGGCCGATGAAGGGTGGCGCAATGCAAGCTACCTGGGTGAGGTCGAGCTGATGCCGAACGGCACCATCTTCGGAACACCCGTGGAAGAGCCACCAATGGTTGCGGATGTGACCTTCAATGTGGATATGAACGGGATGATCACTGCCGAACTGTTTGATCCGGCAGCTGACTTTGTGGACATTGCAGGTTCATTCAACAACTGGGGCGATCCTGTGGTGCAGGCCGCCGATACAGACGCGGACGGCATCTACACCTATGTCCTTGCCGAACAGGAAATCGGAGCAGCACTGGAGTTTAAATTCAGGGTAAATGGACAGTGGGATCCCATCTCCGAATTCCCGGGTGGTGGGCCTAACAGGACCTACACTGTGGTCGAAGGAGAAAACGTCGTGAACGTTGTCTTCAATGACGGTGACTATACACCGTGGATAGAGAGCGTTGAGACGGATGAAGCCGCCTCGCTGCAGATCTATCCCAATCCTGCCAGGGATGCATTGCACATCTTCAGCAGGACGGAGATCCGCTCGGTGAGCATCACAAACCTTGTGGGACAATCGGTGCTGAAAGTGCCCGTGAACAGGGCAGTGACCAGTATCGACATCAGTACGCTCGATCGCGGGGTGTATATCGTGTCGGTTCAGTTCGAGTCGCAGGTTGTCACCAACAGTGTTTTTGTGAAGCAATAGTGCTGATCACAATCAGATTTTCAGGAGGGTGTCTCAAAAGGACACCCTTCTCTTATTTTCTACGGGATGCTTTCTCGCAACGTGCTAATTTTGCTGGCGCAAAAAGATGCCAGGTCGCTTCGAAAGCATCCCTCAGATAAGGTTGAAATGGGACTTATGAAACACCCTCCTTTTTTATCTCACGACCCGGTGAATACCGGTTCATAAGTTATTTTTTAAACACTTGATTTTGGTGCGGGCCTGCTGTAACTTGAAGAACATTATACCGTTATCACTGGTACACATGAACCCTGAAAAAAACAGGCCTCCCGGAAAAAATGAAGATCGCGAGGTGGAACATCTCAAGCGGATGATCGCCAATTACAAGCACCAGATCGAGATCCTCAAGAAGATGAAGGAGTCAAGCGAGCAGATCGAACGCTTGAGTGAACCCGACAGCCATTACTGGCTCCACTGACCGGGCCGCCTTCGGTGATTTAAACGACCCGGCTGCCTGTTCCCCCCGGCAGTTATGAACACATGTGTGGTAAAAATGCCACAGTCCGGATTGCTGGCGGATGAACGGACGGCTATTGCGATCCTCTATAAATAACTTTTCATCAACGTTATATGCCGAAGGAGGCATCGATCATGATACCTGCCTCTGTGATTTGGCATACTTTTGTCTATATCTTAACTTATAAGCAGTTCTGGTGGAGAGTGCACTAAAAATATTCAGTATCGACGCGATGATCCTGGTACAGGGAGACGGGAATCTCTCCAGGGAACATCTTACCGGATGGAAAAATCATTATACCAAAATCGCGGTCATCCACCCCGATGCAGCATCTGCGGAGAAAAAGGCCCGAAAGCTGAACGGGGTGATTGATTTTGAGTTCACCGCTGAAGAGAGCCCCGGTAAGAAAAAAGAACAACCCGGAGAGATCCTGAAAAAGATTATTGAAAAACTCCGGGTTTCTCCGAAGAAGGTGGCACTGGTATCGGAAGACCCCGGATATATTTCCGGGGCGAGAAGAATGGGACTGGCCCTGGTCATCGGGATCAGGCAACAGACACCCGGCAAAAGAAATCTTTACGACAGGGGGGCACACCTGGTACTGGAAAGGCTGGAAGATATTTCCGTGTACAGAGGGGGTGACACGGAATGCAGTTTTACACAGAACCTGCCCAATGTGTTCACCGACCTGAATAAGTTCGAAACCCCGTTCGCGGACAGGAAACCTGTTTTTTTCCTGGATTATGACGGCACGCTTACACCCATCGTCAGGGACCCGTCCAGCGCTTCTCTGCCGGAGCAAACCAGGGTCCTCCTCAAAGGCCTTTCACGGCTTTACACGGTGGCCGTGGTTAGTGGAAGGGATATGGACGACATCATCCGGTTCATCGGGCTCGACCAGCTCATCTATGCCGGCAGTCACGGTTTCCGCATCTCCGGACCAGATGGCCTTTACATGGAGCATAAGAAAGCCAGGACCCTGCTGTCCGAGCTTGACCGGTTCGAGCAGCATCTCAGGAAAACGGTTGAAAAGGAGATCGATGGAGTGGAGGTGGAAAGAAAATATTTTGCCATCGCGGTGCATTACAGGAACGCGCCTCCCAAAACCCTGAACCGCATCAGGGAGGAGGCCGATCATCTCATTGCCAGCAACAGAGACTTTAAAAAAGGCAGGGGAAAGAAGATCCTTGAGATCAAACCATCCCTGGAGTGGCACAAGGGCAAAGCTGTTGAATGGATCCTGAAAAAACTCGATCTTTCAGATGCGGAGCAATATATCCCGGTATATATCGGGGACGATGTGACGGATGAGGATGCCTTCAGGACCCTTTCAGACGATGGGATCGGGATCCTTGTGGGCACGCACAGTATACCTTCCGCAGCACACTACCAGCTCCGGGATGTGGACCAGGTCAATAAATTCCTGCACTACATGGTTCATTCTGCCTGATCTCCGGAGAACGGACTGGAAGATTCCTGTTCCTCCCTCACTTTTTCAATCTCTATCTCCTTCACCTGATCCGCCCTGATGAAATGACGGCTTACGGCATGCTGCGCGGCTTCCGTTGTGGTAAGCACCGGGACCATTTCGATACCCAGTTCCCAGGCATCAGAGATGTACTTTTCAAGTCTCCTGTCCTTCCTTTTATTACCGATGCGGCGGATATAGATCGCCTTCACCCTGGAAGGGAACATCTCTGCAATTTTCAGGTAAATCTCCGGATCTCTCTGCCCGCTGTCGCCGATCAGGATAAACTCCTGGTCATAATAGAGTTCAAACAGGTTCCTGATCTGGACATACTTATGCTGGTGTTGCCTGCCCGATCGGAATAACCTGAATATCTTAAGTTTTGCATCGCTCAACAGCAGGGTACCCCGTGGGATCCCCTTGAATTCCATGAAATCTACAAGCAGGTCATACAGGTTCCATTCGCTGCTGGAAACGTAGAAGATCGATCGTTTCCCATTCGTTCCCCCCTCGTGAAGAGCCCTGTAGAATGCAGCCACTCCTTCGAAAGGGGACCGGGTCAGGGCGTTCTTGAACAGCATCAGCCTCAATTTCTTCAAAACCTTTGTGGAATGGGAGATCAGGATGGTGTCATCGATATCCGAAACGACCATATAATCACAATCCGGACTGGCTATCTGCACTTCACTCTCTGCCACCACCGGCTCCTCGTCTTCCTCCAATCCATCAAGCAGGGTGTACCTGACTGGTTTCCAGCTGTCATCCGGGGATGCCGGGACACCGGCCGGAAGAACGGTATGGAACAATCCCATATCATTCGTACGTACGGTTTCTTCATGGCCCAGGTAATCGATTCTTACGCGCACTCCGGAAATCTCGTCACCTGCATATCTCTTGACCATGGTGAGGATATTTTTCCACAGTTTCTGTCCCTTCTCAGGTTCTGCCAGGCCCTTGTCTTCAATCACCGCACCTGTGATCAGGATCTTTTCATTGTTGCCGTAAGCAGTGTAGGGAACAATGATGGGAACCCCCAGCCAGCCCAGTTTCCTTTTCAGGGCAACTCTGAGGGCTTTAATTGGATTCCGGGCTTTTCTGAAAATAAACCGCATGAGAATGTTACTTTTGTTCTTATGTTCAAATTACAGACCAAATCCGGACTGACCATCGAACCGCTCAAGAATTTTCACTGAATGGAAAAAATTCTATATTTTTTGAATCCCGAAGCAGGCTCCGGGGTTCCGGAAAACCTGGAATCTGCGATCAGGGAACAATCAACGCGCGAAGGGCACACCTATAAAATCCATCAGCTCGAAGGCAAATTTGATCCCGCGCAAATTAAACAGGTGCTCGATGAATACGGTCCTTCCATCGCGGTGGCAGC
>Ga0272443_10002123_pt1 | contig 26212 bp, 22 predicted proteins | sample SSMAcet12_FD_193581 | JGI IMG/M metagenome (GOLD analysis project Ga0272443, IMG submission 193581) | Marine sediment archaeal communities from Little Sippewissett salt marsh, Falmouth, MA, United States - SSM-Acet-12 | ecosystem: Environmental > Aquatic > Marine > Wetlands > Sediment ... | reverse complement strand
AAACGATCCTGTCGGCGCTTCAACAAATGCGCCGCGCCGAGGAAAACAACCACCCCCCGCACCTGATCGTCGTCTCCGAGGCACCTGCCGGAAGCGAAACCATCCAGGGGTTCGTCACGCCCGAAGACATGGTGTTCGGCATATCTGCGCCCTTTTTGAAAGGGGTCGAACGGACCGGCCCTATTTTTTTCGAGGGGCTGCTGGAGGCTGAATACCGACAGGCCGGGCAGCGGGCAGTGGCCGAGATCATGTCGCCGGTGGCCGGCAGCATCGACGAAAACGAGATGCTCATGGAAGCGGTGTTTTTGATGAACCACCATGAGGTCCGGGTGCTTCCGGTGACCCGGTCTTCGGAAGTCACCGGCATCGTTCACATCGAGGACATCTTTAAAGAATTGCTGGAGCAAACGGCCCGTCTGTAAACCGGCCTGCCGCCCGCAGATGCCGGGCCGGTGAAGGGGGTTTATTCGACAACGGTATCAGCAACCCTGCAGCAGACCCTGCAGGATCCTGTAAGCCAAAAGGAGGGCGTATGGAATTTATCAGTGTCGAGGACCTGATGGTCCCCCTGGAAGAGTACGCAACGGTCAAGGAGGACGACACGCTGTTTGATGCCGTCATGGCCCTGGAGGCGGCCCAGCAGAAACGAAACGTCGAAAAGCACCAGTTCATGCACCGGGCCGTACTGGTGTTGGACGATCGAGGAGAGGTGGTCGGGAAAATCGGCCATATCGACGTGCTCCGGGCACTGGAGCCCAGATACAAGGACTTCGGCGACACCAAGTCGATCGCCCGGGCCGGTTTCAGTCCGCAATTCATCCGCTCCATGATGGACAATTACCACCTCTGCGATTCATCGCTGGTAGACATGTGCGCCAAAGGCGCCCGGATCAAGGTCAAAGAGTTCATGTATTCCCCCGAGGAAGGCGAAAAGGTGGATGCCGAAGCCTCCCTGTGCGAGGCGATCCATCAGTTCGTCATGACCGGCATGCACCTGGGCCTGCTCGTGGTCAAGGAGGGGAAAATCGTCGGCATTCTTCGCCGGACCGACGTGTTCATGACGGTGTTCGGGTTGATGAAGGAGTGCGAGATCAAAGAAGAATCCAAAAAATGACGGACGGCCCAGCGACCCCTTCGACAACTCCCAATCCCGAATGAAAAGGAGAAGACTGCATGACTCACGATATCGAACACGACGTTGGCGGCGGTGGAATCCTGGCCAACAAGAGCCTTTGGCTCGGCATCGGGGCCGCCATATTCATTCTGGTCGGTTTTATTTTGCCAACGCCCGAATCCATGGTGCAGATCGTGGAAAAATACGGCTTTGCCGAAAAGATGATCGATTGGGAGATCGCCCACGATGCGGCAGATGCCGCCGACAAGACCATGACGGTGATGGGCATCATTCCCATGGCGATCATTTTCTTCGCCACCGAAGCCATCCCCATCGGGCTGACCGGCATCATGATGCCGATGCTGGCTTACTTTCTTCACCTGCTGCCCCGGGAAATGATCGGAAAAACCTTTGCCGGCGACGCCCCGATGTTCCTGCTCGGCGTATTAGCCATGGGGGTGGCCGTGGTGGACGTGGGCCTGCACAAGCGGCTGGCAAGCTGGCTGCTCGGCTGGACCCGGGGATTTTACGTGCCGGTCTTTGTGCTGTGCATCAGCATGTCGGTGGTCGGCTCCTTTATCTCGGCCCATGCCATGTGCGCCTTTATGACCCCGGTCATGGCCGCGGTCTACTTCGGGGCGGTCCGTGCCAACAGTCCATCAGGACAGATGGTCCACGACCCGGCCCTGGCCAAGTTCTTGATGTTTACTCTCTGTTTCGCCCTGAACGTGGGTGGGGTCGGCTCGCCGGCCGCCGGAGGCCGGAACGTCATCATGATGGGATTCTGGAGCGAGTACGGCGTTCCCATGGACTTTTTCACCTGGATGAAATATGGACTTCCCCTGGTGCCGATCCTGGGGCTCACCGTAGCCGTCTATATGCTGGTGCTCTTTGGAAGGAAAATCAAAACCAAGGACCTGACCCCGGGCTTGAAGGCGATCAAGGAAGAGACGCGGAAAATGGGCAAGATGAACTATGCCGAATACGTCACATTCGGCATGCTGATGCTGATTCTGGCCCTCTGGATCGTCGGCGGCGAAGAGCTCGGCCTGGGCGGACCGTCGTTGCTGGCCCTGCTGATCCCGGTGATCTTTCGCACCACCGACTGGAAAAAAATCTTAAACGGCATCTCCTGGGATGCCTGGTTCATGTACTGCGGCGCCTTGACCCTCGGCGCCCTGCTCAAGGAAAGCGGCGCAGCCATGTGGCTGGCCCAGACATTTTTGGACGTGTTGAGCAGCATCGGCATGAGCGAAGGCTTCGGTCTGTGGGTGGGCCTGTCGGGTCTGTCGGGCCTGATGACCAACTTCATGTCCGATGCCGGCACCACCGCGCTTCTGGGCCCCATCGTCATCCCCATGGGCATCATGACCGGCGTGGAAGGCGAACCCTGGGCGGTCGGCCTCGGCGTCGCCTTTGCCACCTCCTTTGCCCATTTTCTCATCGTCGGCACTCCGAACAACGCCATCGTCTACGGGCTGGGCGTCTACCCGGATTCGGGCGAAAAGATGATCCACCCCATGGACTTTGTCAAATACGGGTTCGTGCTCTGGATCCTGTCGATGGTGCTGACCTGGGCCATCGAGTTTCTGGTCATCTACAACATCGTTGGGTTTCCGGAGGGCTTGCTGGAAACGGCAAAAAGCGTCATGATGAAGGGAACTCCGTAGCGGAAAGCCCCACACGTTCGAAAAAAGGGAGGAAACCATGCCCCAGTGCAGAAAATGCGGGAAAAAGGGCCTTTTTTTGAAAATCGAGGAAGACACCGGACTTTGCCTCTCGTGCAACGAGGCCTTCGCCGCCGAAGGCAAACCGCTGACCTCCGGCATCATGGAGGCCAAGACCAAGGCGACAGCGGCAAAGGACCCGGAACAGATTCGAACCCACTGCCGGACCGTGGTGGAACTGGGCGAAAAACTGGTCGCGCTGCATGAGCGCTTCGGACTGGAGCCGAGCCAGGAACTGCTCGATTTGATGGCAACCCACCGGAAAATGGAAGCGGAGGCAGGCGGGCAGGCTTCCTGATCGTCCGTCGCTGAAGCGACCTGCTTTCGACCCAAGGAGGACCGATGAGCGAAAAACAAAAACGGCTGAGGGACCTGCTGATCCCCCTGAGCAACTATCCCCATATGCCCTATTGGGGCACGCTCAGAGAAGCCATTGCACAGCTCAATGTGGCATACGAAACCGGGCACCACACGATCCTGGTCTTCGACGAGGCATACAAACTGGTGGGCATCCTTTCCCAAAAGGACATTCTCAAGGGAATGGTGCCGAAATTCGCCCAGCACTACTCCGAGGGCGTCCCGGTTTTCTGGGACGATCTTTTGGCGGCTGGCAGCGAGAAAAGGCTCAAGCTTCCGATCCAGGAGTTCATGTCCCGGGTGAGAGCCACGGGAGAAGCCGAGGACAGCATCCTGAAGGCCGCCCATGTGCTTCTGCAGGAAAACGTCTACCTGCTTCCGGTCATGGAAGGTCAAAAGCTGATCGGGGTGGTGAGCATGGGCGACGTGTTTCAGGAGATCACCAACACCGTGCTTAAGCTCTGAACCGGCTTGCTTTGGGCGCCGCGTTGTCGTGCCGGCTTTCGGCGCCCACCGTATCTGCCGCTTCCGGCGGCGCTGTTTCAACGGCGCCGCCGGAAGACACCGCGGAGAGGTCCCGGTCATGTCCAAAATAAGCGCCATCCTCCACTACTTCGGCAAAAAGAAACGGGATAAGGCCGTCAGGGACGAAGACGAAAGCCGACTGTTTACGGCCTACTACCAGGCCTTCCGCAGCCTCCTCGATTACAACCATCAGGTGCTGCGGACCATGGGCGACATGCAGGAAAAGGCCCAGGGCGGATACCTGTTCGATCGGGCCTACATCCGCTCTTCGTGCCGAGATCTGCTTTCCGGTATCGAACATATCATCGGCGAACTCAACACCCTGGCCGACAACCGGTATGCCGATCTGGTGATCCCGTTCCAGCGATGCATGGCAGAGATCCAGGCCCGGATCGACCCGAAAATCGAGATCCCTGAAGGCCCCTTCGTGCGCCGCCTCAAAGAGGTGGGTCGGGACGATCTGCCGGCGGTCGGCGGCAAGTTCTCGCCCCTTGGAGACATCGCAAAAGACCCGTCGCTGAACGTTCCGCCGGGGTTTGTCATCACCACCCGGGCATTTATGGCATTCATGGCCCACAACCGGATCGGGGAGTTTGTCGAAAACGCTCTGAAACGCCTGGACATCAGGGACTACGAAGCCCTGCAGCAGGTCACCGAAGAGATCCAGAAAAGAGTGTTCAACGGCGAGGTCCCGCCGCAGGTCGAAGCCGCCATCATGGAGGGCATCGAATTCCTGAACCAGGCCACCGGCATGCAGGCGCTTCGCACCGCCGTCCGAAGCTCCGCTTTGCAGGAAGACATCCGCGCCAGCTTTGCCGGCCAATACCGGAGCGAGCTCAACGTGCCTGCCGAAGGACTTCTTTCGGCATACAAAGGGATCCTGGTCAGCCTGTTTTCTCCCCGCGCTGTATTCTACTTCAAGGACAGGGCATTTGACATCGCCAACATGGCGATGGCCGTGGGAGTCATGGCCATGGTCGACGCCCGATTCAGCGGTGTTCTTTACAGCCGCGATCCTGCTTTCGATGGCCGGGACCGGGTTCTGGTCAATGCCGTTCGCGGCCTGGGGCCTTATGCCGTGGACGGCACCGAATCCGCCGACGTCTACACCGTCGATTACGAAAGCACCACCGAAGTGCGGGTCCAGGAGGTCGGAGAACAGCGCCGGAAGCTGGTATGCGCGGCCGACCAGGGACTGGCAGAAGAAGAACTTTCCGAAGACGGCACCCGGGTGCCTTGCCTGGGCGACGATCAGATTCTGGCCCTGGCAGAAATCGGCCGGCGCCTGGAGTCCGTATTCGGCCGGCCCCAGGATGTGGAGTGGGCCATCGATCCTGCCGGGCAGATATTCATTCTCCAGAGCCGGCCCCTGAAAGTCAGCGCCGGCAAGGGGTTGACACCGGAGCGGAAGCGGCGGGTCGAAGGGCACCGGGTGCGGATCGACAGCGGCACGGTCGTGTACCGCGGCACGGCGTCCGGAAAAGTCCGGGTACTGCGGGATATCGCCGCCGCCGGGGGCTTTGCCGACGGAGAGGTGCTGGTCATCCGCCACAGCCATCCTGAATTTGCGGTGCTTCTGAAAAAGGCCGCTGCCGTGGTCTCCGATGTCGGCACGGTGCTGGGTCATCTTGCCACCGTGGCCAGAGAGTACCGCATACCGGCGATTTTCAACACCGGCACGGCCACCCGCGATCTTGAAGACGGACTTTTGGTGACCGTCGACGCCGATTATGCCGTCGTCTACGAAGGACGCGTCGAAGAAATCCTGCATCGGTCCGAGCCCACCGACGCCGCAGCCCAAGCGCCGGTGGTGCGCACCCTCAGGGAAATTCTTACTTTCGTCACCCCCCTGAACCTCACCGACCCCCGCAGCGCGCACTTTTCTCCCGCCTCATGCAAAACGCTGCACGACATTACACGGTTTTCCCACGAAGCAGCGCTTCGCACGATGTTCGCCCTTACCCGGGAAAGCTGGTTTTCAGAGACATCCGCCCGCCAACTCAAGGCGGAGCTGCCGTTGAAGTGGTGGGTGATCGACCTGGGCGGCGGCATCAAGGAAGGCAGCCGCGGAAAAACCGTCGACGTAAAAGATTTGAAATCGGTGCCCATGCGCGCCCTGTGGGAAGGCATGACCGCTCTTCCCTGGAAGGGGCCCCCGCCGGTCGACACCAAGGGGTTCTTGTCGACCATGATGAACACCTTGACCAACCCGGACACCGAACCGGCCGTCGACCACGGCCTGGCGGACCGAAACACCATCCTGGTGGCAGAGGACTTTGTCAACGTCAGCACCCGGCTCGGGTTTCATTTTTCCACCGTGGAGTCGTTTATCGGCAATTCCGAAAATCAGAACTACATCAGCTTCGTTTTCACCGGCGGAGGCGCCGACGACGGACGCAGAAGCCGGCGGGCCCGGCTCATCGGAAAGCTGCTGGAGCGGTTCGACTTCCGGGTGGAAATCAAGGGTGACACCGTGTCTGCCCGTATGGAGGGCTATCCCGGGCCTGCGACCGAAAATCGGCTGCGGGTGCTCGGACACGTCATCGTCCACACCCGACAAATGGACATGGTCATGTACAACGAACAGATGGTGGAATTTTATTACCGGGACATGGCGGCCGAGATCGAATCCCATATCGCCGGAGAATCGGCGTGAACCCGCCGGCGGAAAAAGAACTCCGATCCGCCGTAGCGGACCCGTTTCGCGGCAGCGGCCGGCCCCGGCTGCAGCTTTGGGTGGTGGTTCTGGTCATCGTGAGCCTCCTGTTGGGCGCAATCGTTCTGGGCGTCCTGTCCGCCCGGGAGATGAAGAATCGGATCAGCGAAGACTTCAACACCCAGCAGCTTTCCCTGGCCCGGCACGCGGCAAGCACCCTCGAGCACCATTTCCGCACCCTGAAAAGCGAACTGCTCACCTTGAGCCTTTCGCCGTCGATTCAATACGTGGAGACGGTGTCGTGGAAAAACCGGATGAAGATCTCCCTATCCACTGTTCGGGACCTGAGCGTTTTTCGCATTACCCTGATCAGCGGCGACGGCAGACGCACCTTTATCATGAATGCCAACCAGGCCGTTTTCATCGAGGAGAGGGCTCAAACCGCCTTGCCCCCCTATTTTGACTGGTGCCGGGATCCGGCCAACAAGAACCAGGTCTATGTCACGGAGATAAAACAGGGGATCGTCGAAAATTCCGAAGAAGGGCTGGTCATGGAAATGGCCACCCCCGTTTATCAGATCTCCCCGGATGAAGCGCACCCGGTTCCGACCCAGCGGTTTTCCGGCGTCCTCGTCTTTTCCCTCGACGCCGGGAACCTGGCCGAAACGGTGGTCAGCCCCATCCGCTCGGGAAAAACCGGATACGCCTGGGTCATCGATCAAAGCGGCACGTTTTTATACCACCTGGAAGGCAAGTTCGTGGGAGAAAACGCCTTTGAAATTCGGCAGGTCGCAGAGCCCCGGATCTCCTTTAAAAAGATCAATTTCCTGCAGAAGGAAAAAATGCTCCAGGGCAAGGAGGGGTCGAGCCGATACACTTCCGGATGGCACCGGGGCGACATCGGCCGGACCGAGAAGCTGATCGCCTTTTCCCCGGTTCATCTTGGGGCGGCCAACGCCCAGCGGATCTGGTCGGTGGCGGTGGCCGCGCCCGTCTCAGAGGTCCAGGACGTGATCCAGGGCGTCTACCTTCGGCAGGCCATGATCCAGGGTGTTTTTACCGTGGCTGTATTGATCATGCTCTTCTTTCTGCGCTCCTATGAAATGCAGTGGGTCGAATCGCTGGAGTGGGAGGTTCAGAAAAAAACCAGGGATCTGCAGGAGTATGCCCGCCGGCTGGGGGACTCCGAGGCGCGGTATCGCTCCCTGGTCGATTCCGCCGACGATCTGATCTGCGGGCTGGACCGAAACGGACGGGTGATGACGTTCAATGAGCAGTGGGTGCGCCTGACCGGACGGCGGTCCCGGGAGGTCATTGGAAAGCGAATCGTCGACGTGGTCGCTTTCCAGGACCCGAATGCGGTCCTTGCCGCCGTGGAGGGCGTCCAGAAAAAGGACCGCCCGATCTCTATGGAGGAAAGAATCGAAATCGGCGAACGGCTCCGCTGGATAGACATCAAGTTCAACCGGGTTGTCTACACCGATTCGATGATCGCTGAAACCGAAAATCCGTCGATTCTCATGATCGCCAGAGACATCACCGAACACAAGCAGGTCGAGTCCCAGCTCTTCAACGCCCAGAAACTGGCGGCCCTCGGTGAGTTGTCCGCCGGCGTCGCCCATGAAATCAACAATCCGATCGCCGTTATCCTCGGCTTTACGGAAATGCTCCTCGATAAGGAATCCGAGGGAAGCAAACAGCACGAAATTTTAAAGGCCATCGAACGGCAGGGGGAAAACTGCAAGCGGATCGTGGAAAACCTGCTGACTTTTGCCAGAGTCCCCCAGCAGGATACCACTTCAACGGATGTCGGCGTGGCGCTTCAAAAGGTGCTGGATGTGGTCGCCAATACACTGCTGACCCGAAAGGTAGAACTGAAAACAGACATCCCCGGGGACCTGCCCCAGGTGGTCGGAAATGCCTCGGAACTGGAGCAGGTCTTTTTAAATATCATCAACAACGCCGCAGCCGCCATGGAAAACGGCGGGCTGCTCACCATCAAAGCCCAAAGACACGGACAATACGTAACGATCGATTTTACCGACACCGGAACCGGTATCGCACCGGAAAATCTCGAGAAAATCTTCGAACCGTTTTTCACCACCAAGAAAGTGGGGGAAGGTACCGGCTTGGGGCTTTCGGTGAGCTACGGGCTGGTGAAAAAAGCCGGCGGCGAGATCCGGGTATCGAGCCGGCAGGCCACCGAAGACAAACGGGGCGACACCTGCTTTTCGGTGCTGCTGCCCATTTGCGAGTAAAGCTGACGCCGGCCCCCTGACGGCCTCCGATGACATGGCTTCCAGTGCATAAAGATTCGGGCGAAGAGAACCCGGGTTTGAAACAAGCCCGGAGGGCTTGAATCGGTTTCTGGCAAACTTAAATTGGAAATTCGTGCTTCGTATTTCCTTCATACCCTAAGGCAAAGCCGTTTGTCTCTGCCCCGGTCCTGGGGGCCGGGATTTACAGACTGCTTTAAATCTATGACGTTCGGAAGCAAGGAGGGAAACCGATGACGGAAAAAATCCTGGTCATCGACGATGAAATGGACATGCTCATGATGCTGCGGATGCTCATCGAGGACAACACCGGCCACAGCGTCGAAACGACGAACAACCCTTCCGAAGGGCTCAAACGGCTTTCTGGCGAATCCTTCGATCTGGTCATCACGGACTTGAAAATGCCGGGCATCGACGGTATGGAGCTGTTTGCCGAGATCCGAAAATCAGTCCCGCATCTTCCGGTCATCCTCATCACCGCATACGGCTCCCAGGAGGTGGCAGAAGAGGCGATCCGGGAAGGCATTTCGGATTTTATCACCAAGCCCTTTAAAAAAGACCGGATCCTGTTCAGCATTCAACGGTCCCTGGAGCTTTCCCGGCTCCGAAAGGAAAACGAAGCCCTGAAAAAGAACCTGGCAAAGCAATGAACGACAGAAAGCCGCCTTCTGCCGGAGAAGAAAGATGAGCAAACCGGAATTACAGGGCCTGTCATATTTTCGTTTCGTTTGAGAGGGTTTGATATGCACCGGCGCCCCACCCACTCAAGTGCTCTAAAGTCGATGACTCCCGAGGCGCTTCGCGCCTTTATGGAAACCAGAAACGATTCCGATTACGTGCTCGTCGATGTCCGCCAGCCCGTCGAGTACGAATCCGGACATATTCCGGGGGCCCTTTTCCTTCCCATACTGGAATTGGAGCGCAAGCTCTTTTCACTGCCCGGAGACCGTGATCTGGTCTTTTACTGCCACTCCGGGGGACGATCGCGGGCAGCCGCCTTCCTGGCGGCGGAAGCAGCGGTCACCGTCGGAAACGTCTATAACCTGGAAGGGGGGATCCTTGCCTGGGAGGGAAAGAAACTGACGGATTTTCCGAGGATTCAAGTCTTTGACACGAGTGCCGGCATCGAGGCGCTTCTCTACACCGCGATGGATCTGGAAAAAGGCGCCTGGCGGTTTTACCGCGCCGCCATGGAAAAGGCCGCGGATCATCCGATTTTTTCGACCCTGTCGGAACTATCGGAGGCCGAATCGGTCCACGCCCGGGCGGTATACAAACACTGGGCTCCGACTCAGAAAGATCCCCAACCCTTCCAGGACTTATTTTCATCCCTTGCCGGCGACATAATGGAGGGGGGAGAATCCCTTTCCAGCGCATTGGAACGACTCGAAGCCCTCTCCGGGGATTTTTGTCTGGCTATCATCGAACTTGCCCTGCACATCGAGTATTGCGCCTACGACCTGTATCGGACCACAGCAGAAACCAGCGAGGACGCTGGGATAAAGGGCACGCTTTTGTCCGTTGCCCAGGCTGAAAAGAGTCATATGCGCATGCTGACAAGGGGCATTGCCCGGTGCGGGGAGTGGTCCGGCCCGCAGCCGGCAGCCAAGCGGGACCCTGAGTAAGGGACATCGGCAAGGGGACTTCTGTCGCCGGGCAGGAGGCCCCAGATCGGGTTTTATCACTCCACATATGCAAACTCGATAGGGGGATTTGCGATGTTCAAAAGCATCCTGGTTCCAACCGATTTTTCCGAAAACTGCCAAAGAGCCCTGGAAACGGCTGTGGACTTGGCCAACCGCCTGGACGGCAAAGTGGTCGTGATGCACGTGATCGAAACATTGGCGGAAACGCCGGATGAGGAGCTGGAACGCTTCTATACGATGCTGGAAAAGCGGGCCGAAAAAAAGATGGCAGCCCTGACGGCCCCGTTTTCAAACGGAGAGATCCCCGTGGAATCCCGACTGGTCTTCGGTAACCGGGCGGCCGAGATCCTGAAAATGGCCCAGGCCCTTTGCGTGGACCTGATCGTGCTGGCCAGCCGCCGGATCGACCTGAATGCCCCGCCCAGTGGCTGGGGCACCATCAGCCAGAAAGTGGCGCTATTGTCCCAGTGCACGGTGATGATGGTCAAATAGCCGGTCCGCCCGCACCGACCAGTATGGCCCGGATTTTTTTCGACAGTTCGGCAAGGGAGAACGGCTTTTGGATAAACCCGTTGCACCCCCGTTTCATGATTTCGTTGGCATGGCCGTTCAGCGAATAGCCGCTGGACAGGATCACCGGCATCGTGGGCCGGATTTCACGGATGAGCTCGAAACACCTGCCGCCTTCGATCCCCGGCATGATCATGTCGAGAATGACCAGGTCGATCTCGTCCTGTTTCTGCGCCACCACCTCCAGCGCCTGCTCGCCGCCGCCGGCGACGACCACGCGATAACCCAGTTTTTCCAGCATCGCCTGGCCCACATCGAGGATCATCTGCTCGTCGTCCACCAGCAAAACGGTTTCCGTTCCGCTGACCGTGCCCGCTTCGGCCGGGACTTGGCAAAAAGCCGATTTTTCTGAAAGCGGCAGGTAGATATGGAACGTGGTTCCAGAACCGACCTGGCTGTGAACCGTGATGATCCCGGCGTGGCTTTTGACGATGCCATAGGCCGACGCCAGACCCAGACCGGTTCCGCGTCCTTTTTCCTTGGTCGTGAAAAACGGATCGAAAATCCGCTGGCGGACCGATTCGCTCATACCGATTCCGGTATCGGCGACAGACACTTTCACATAGCGGCCCGGTGGCGTCTGATAGGGCTCACAAAAAGCATCGTCTAAGGGGACAGTCCGGGTTTCCAGATACAAATCTCCGCCGTTGGGCATGGCCTGCCAGGCGTTGACAAACAGATTCAACATGACCTGCTCGATTTGCCTTCGGTCCGCCTCGACAACGGGAGGCGGTTTTTCGAACTTGTTGTGAATTCGGATTTCTTTCTTGGTCCGACCGAACATCGCTGCGCTGGAAATCAAAACTTCGTTGATGTCGATGGGGCGAACCTCGTATTTGCCCTCCCGCGCAAATCCAAGCAATTGCTTGGTCAGCTCCGCCGAGCTGCGGATGTAGTCTTCGATGGCATCAAGATGCTCGCGGTGGGGGTGGGACGGGTCCAGATCGACCGAAATGAGTGAAGCCCGACCTTGAAGCCCCATGAGCAGATTGTTGAAATCGTGGGCGATACCTCCGGCAAGGGTGCCGATCGCTTCGAATTTCTGCGCCTGCTGAAGCTGTTTCTCCAGTTTCATCTTTTCCGTGACATCTTCGCAAATTACGAATTGGTCCATATTGGCCATGGAAACCGGCCTGAAATGAATGTTTTTTCGGTCTCCGTTCTTGCAAGTCACCGTAAATACTCGGGCCCTGGCCTTTTCGACAGGCGCCTTGCCAAAGTCTTCCAGCCAGGTTCGAACCACCGAATGCCGATAGGTTTTGTCCGGAAAGGCTTTGCGAAACCAGGCGCCCCCGTTGGGGAGTTCTTCGAGCCTGTAGCCGAACATGCTGATAAACTCAGGGTTGGCATACCGGTAGCGTCCGTCCGTTGCGATCAGGACAATCCCCAACGGCGACTCTTCCACCAGAGTGCGAAACCTTTCCTCGCTTTCCTTCAGGGCCTCTTCGGCCCGCACCCGCTCTGTAATGTCGGTATAGACCGCAACCACGCCGGTCAGAACGCCGCACACCATGATGGGAGATCCGGCGGCGATCACTCGAAAGGGCGTGCCGTCCTTCCGGTAGCGAACCGTTTCAAAGGCCTCTACCCGACTTCCGGACAGCACCTGCCGCGTCTTCTCTCCGGCTTCGATGCGGTGCTCCCCACGGGACACCAGATCGTCCAGGGGCATTCCGATCGCCTCTTCAGGGGTGTAGCCGAACATGTTCACGGCGCCTGGATTCCATTCCATGACCCGGTGCTCGGCATCCAAGATCACGATGGCGTCGGGCGCATGATATAGCACGGATTCGAGAAACTGCTTTCGCTCGGCGGTGTTTTCGGCCTCCAGCGCGGCAACCCGCCGCTCCAGTTCTTCATAGGAAGGTTTTTCGGTCATGGCGCTGCGATCTCCCCGACCACGTCCTCCAGTTGTTCGGCACCGGTGCGTACGATTCTCAGTCCGGCGTCGGCAAACACATAGCCAGGCCCCTTGTTCTTGATCTCCTCGCGGATGCGGACCTCGTCGATTTTCTGTCGCACCAGCCACTCGGCCACGCGAAGCCCCTTTCCCCGTTCCAACTGCCGATGCGGGTTTTCCATCACCCGCTGCTCTTCGATCCGGCGGTCTGCATTGCGGATCTTGATGATCGCAAAAAACGGCGACTCGCCGAAATGGTCGCTGAGTTCACCCTGGCGGTTTGCCAGGGGAACGGCAATCTGCCGGTAAGCCGCCGCCTGGGGTTCATAGTGAATGGTCACCCCCTCCACGTGGGATATGCGCCGACGGATTTTCTGCTCGATCCGGTCGCTGACCTGGTGGGCTTTTCCCAAATCAGTGGACCGAACGGTGATCCGGATATTGAGAAACCGGAAGCGGCCGGCGTTGCGCCCGACCAGGTTTTTGACCTCGGCCACCATGGGATCTTTTTCCACGATTTTTCGGACCTGCTCGAGGGTTTCAAAATCGATGGAGGCATCCAGCAGTACCCGCATGCCGTCTGAAAGAAGCTCCCAGCCGGTGTGGGCGATGAACACCAGCACCAGGACGGCGGCGGCCTGATCGATGCTGATGCCCATCGGCCGCCAACGGATGTCAAAGTAGGCAAGGGTCAAAGAAACGAGCACGATCAGCGACGAAAGTGCATCGACCTGGCGGTGGCGTCCCTCGGCAGTGAGGGTCGGTGACCCGGTTTGGCGCCCGACCTTCAGTGCATAACCTCCAAAAATTAGAATCGACAAGGTGGCCGCAACCTGCAGTCCGATGATCAGGACAGAGACATTCGGCATGGAAGCACCGGCGGAAAACGCCTCCCGGGCGATCTCATATCCAGCCAAAAAAATAAAGAGGGCCACCACCACCGAAAGAACATTTTCGATCTTGTAAAGCCCCAGAGGAAACTTGCGCGTCTTTCGGTTCGACAACCGCAACCCGCCCAACAAAACCAGAGAAGCGACCGCGTCGGTTCCCGAATCGATGGCGCTGGCCGTCAAGGCCAGACTGCCGGAATAGGCGGCCATCACCACCTTGGCCGCGGCCAGGACGAGGTTCAGCAGCAGGGCATAGAGGGCGACCTGCTGAATGCGGCGCGATTCGCGGCCTTCGTCGGATGCCTTTTCCTCGGCGTGGTTCATCTTTGGGCGCCCCATCGGTTAGACCAGCTGCAGCAGCATGACCAACACCACACCGGCCATGAAAGAAAATATCGTCTGGTGATTTTCTCCGGCGCACGAGTTGGGGATCAGTTCATCCACCGTGATGTAGATCATCAACCCGGCGGTGGCGGCAATGAGAAAGCCGACCACCTTCGGATCGATGGCTTTAAAAACACTGCGGGCCAGGAAAAAGCCGACAAGAATCGGAATCGCCGTCGTACTGGAAAGCAGAAAAGCAACGGAACGGTTTCCGGAGGCATGGTAATAAGAGGCCGAGGTGCAGATACCCTCCGGGATGTTGTGGATGGCGATGGCCAGGGCAATGATGATCGAGGCCTTCAGGCTGGCCACCGCACCGGAAGCGATGGCCATTCCCTCTGGAAAATTGTGCAAAAAAATCCCGACGATCAGATATACCGAGGATCGCTGCAGGTTGCATCCATGCTCCTGGCTGCAAAGACTGGGGTGAAGGTGGGGAAGGAGCCGGTCCAACCCATACATCAGCAGTGCGCCGCAGATCAGCCCCACAACGCTGGTAAACGGCGAAGCAAGATGAATGCTTTCGGGGATCAGTTCCAGAAACGAAATCGCCAGCATCACCCCGGCGGCAAAACAGAGCATACAGCAGACATAGACAAACGACGGCTTTCGCATCACCCCGATCATCGATCCGATGATCGGCCCGGCAAATGCGATGATCATGATGAGAATGATCGGGTCCATCTGTTTTGGTTTTCTTTATCCTGTCCGGGCATTGCGCCGCTTCAGCAGCAGTGGTATTAAATGGTAAGCTTAAATCTTAGAAGATAGGTCCGTCAAGGGCGCTTCATCGTTGGGCTCAAGCCTGTTTCATGGTAAAGTATAGAAATTTGCGCTTTTTCAAGATCGATTCCAAATCCATCTTTGACCACGGAGATCTGAAGAAGGAGGCTGGCCATGGACCGAAAGCAAGTCATGGAGATGTTCAACAAGCGGCCGCGCATCGGGACCCTGAGTACGACCAACAAAAACGGGGATGTCAACGTGGCCATCTTCGGCTCCCCACAGATGACCGATGAAAACACGGTGGTCATGGGGATCGGAGACAACCGCTCCCTGTCCTATCTTCGGGAAAACCCAAAAGCGGTGTTCATCGTCATGGAACCGGGCAATACTCCCATGGACTGGAAAGGATGCCGGGTCTATCTATCCGTCGACCGACTCGAGGATCACGGCGATCTTCTCGATTCGATCCGGGCCAAGATCGCCGAAGCCGCCGGGGAGGCCGCGGCAAAAATGATCCGCGCCGCCATCCGCTTCAAGGTGACCGACGTCCGCCAGCTCATTGCCGCACCGTAGTCGCGCTCCAGCGGCGCAGCTAATGAGCTGCTGAGCTGTCGAGCGGCGAGTTTTTGGCAGCCTGGGCGCTGGGAGGCTGGGAGGCCCGGAAGCTGGGAAGCAGACAGCAGAAAAATCTGCATTCTGAAGAGTCTTCCGGAGCCTTTTGCCATTTCAGCGACTCGCCACCTGGCTCATCCGCTTCAGGCGCTTGCATGCCTCCCAGCATTCCAGCCTCCCAGCCTTCCAGCAGCGCGTAGCGCCATATATCTTGACATCAAGATAACTTTTCTTACCTTTTTGGGTATGGAAACAACCGGACCCCATATTCGGCTGGTACTGTGGAAGGCCCACAAGGCAGTCGAGGCCGTGGACAAGGCGAGCATCGTTGCCACCGGCCTGTGCCTTACCGATTTTGCCGTTTTGGAGGCGCTTCTCCACAAGGGCCCGATGCCGGTGAACACTATCGGCAAAAAGGTGCTGATCACCTCCGGGTCAATTTCCACGGCCGTGGACCGGCTGTCGAAGAAGGGCCTGGTGAAACGCGCGCAGGACCCCTCCGACGGCCGCGTGTTCATGGTTCACCTGACGAAAAGCGGCAGACAGGTCATCGAAGACGCCTTCCGCCGCCACCGCCGGAATCTGGAAACCACCGCAGGGGTGCTGTCCGACGAGGAGCGCAGCACCCTGGTGCACCTGCTAAAAAAGCTGGGCCGCCATGCCGAAACCCAGGCCAGCGTCGGGGGAACCTCCCCTACTCACTCCATTCGGGTGCAATTGGGGTGACAATTTTTCACCGCCGAGTCGCCGAGGGCGCAGAGTCTGCACAAAGAATGGTTCAAGGCCTTTTTCTGCGCTTTCCGAGTCTCGGCGGTGAGAATTGAATACACAAAAAATGGTGCCATCGGGCATTAAGGAGCAACCCCATGAATGACCATCGTGAGCCGATCCGCGGTATTCATCATATTACGGCCATCGCTTCATCGGCGGCCGAAAACCTTCGCTTCTACACAGAGGTTCTCGGCCTCCGGCTGGTGAAAAAAACCGTCAACTTCGACGACCCCTACACCTACCACCTCTATTTTGGCGACCGGACAGGAACGCCCGGGACGATCATGACATTTTTCCCGTGGGAATCCATGCCCCAGGGAAAAGAGGGTGCCGGGGCGGTCTCGGCCGTGGCCTTTGCCATCCCCAGGGAGGGGGTTTTCTTCTGGACCGAGCGGCTGAAAACCGCAGGGATCGACGTCGGAACGGACGTCCGGTTCCAGGAGCCGGTTCTGCGCTTCAGGGACCCCCACGGTCTTTTTCTGGAGCTGGTGGGCACCGAACGCAGGCCCGCGTCGGCCCCGTGGACGGCCGGCGGCGTTCCGGCCGAATACGCCATCGTCGGCTTTCATTCGGCCACCGCCACGGTTCATGATGCACGGCAGACCCGCCGCGCCCTGGAACAGCTGCTTCAGATGCAGGCGACCGGCTCGGAGACGAACCGGACCCGGTTTGCCATGGCGGATCCTTCCGCGCCCGGCACCTACTACGACCTGGTGGAGGACCCGTCGGCACCCCCGGCCCGGCTCGGGGGCGGCACCGTGCACCACATCGCCTTCCGGGCCGTGGACGACGACGATCAGAAGCGCTGGCGCAAACGCGTGGTCGATTTCGGCTACGATGTCACGCCGGTCATCGACCGAAATTATTTTCATTCCATCTATTTCCGGGAGTCCGGCGGGGTCCTGTTTGAAATCGCCACCGATCCCCCCGGCTTTGCGGTAGACGAATCCGAGGGCGGACTCGGCAGTGAACTGAAGCTCCCAAGTCAGTACGAGCCGCATCGGGCAGAGATCGAAAAGCGGCTGCCCCGCCTGGAATCTTCTCCGGAATTTCGCCACCTGTTCGTTGCGCCGAAAACCGGAGAGACGGGAAAAACGATAGTGGCGCTTCACGGCACAGGCGGCGACGAAAGGGATCTGCTCTCGCTTGCCCGGCGCATCGGCGGGGAGCAGACCGCGGTGCTCAGCCCCCGGGGAAGGATCCGGGAAAACGGCATGAACCGGTTTTTCCGTCGGCATGCCGAAGGGGTGTTCGACCAAAGGGACCTGCGCCGCCAGGCGACGGCGCTCTCCGATTTTATCCAGGAATCGGCCCGCCGCTACCGGCTGGACACTTCGGCGCTGGCCGCCATGGGTTACTCCAACGGCGCCAACATCGCCGCCGCCGTGATGCTGCTGCGGCCCGAGATTTTCACCGATGCCATCCTGTTTCGACCGATGATGCCCCTTGATCCCACCACCATGCCGGACCTGTCGGGCCGCCGCGTTCTGGTGACAAGGGGAAAATTCGACGATGTCATCCCCGCCGAGTCCAGCGAACGGCTGATCCGCGCCCTCGACATCGCCGGCGCCCAAGTCACAGAAGTCGTTCTCGATGCCGATCACCGGCTCACCGCCGAAGACGTCGAAGTGGCAGAGAAATGGTGGGCAAACTGCACGGTCGATCAATGCGCGGTTTCATTCTAAGGAGAACACCATGATAGAACAGGCGACATACAGCAGAATAACGGTAGAAGAACTCCATCAGAAGACGGCGGAAGAAAAGGAATTTTTCCTAATCGACACGCTGACCCGCGATCACTTTGAAAAAGTCCACCTGCCGGGGGCTCAGAGTGCGTGCGTCTACGAGGTGACCTTCTTGGATCAAATCGCCGCAAAAGCGCCCGGCAAAGATGCCCCCATCGTCGTATACGGAGCCGGGGCAGACACCTTTGATGCATCTGTGGCGGCAGAAAAGCTGGTCCGGGCCGGGTACCGGGATGTGAGCACCCTGCGCGGGGGCATCGAATACTGGAGAAAAGCCGGATATCCTTTGGAGGGAAGCGCCCCCGACGCACCGGAAGCCTCCGAAAGCAGGGTCTTCCTTTCCGATGGCACATATCTTGTGGACACGGAAAGAAGCGTCATCGAATGGGCCGGCAGAAACCCGAACACCCGTCACCACGGATCGGTGCGCCTTTCAGGGGGAACCGTTCAGGTGGCGGGCGGAGCGATCACCGGCGAGTTCACCGTCGACATGAACCGCATCGAAAACTTCAGCCTGCAGGGCGACGACCTTCAGCCGGTGCTCATCGCCCACCTTAAATCCGACGACTTTTTCTTCACGGAGCTGTTTCCGACGGCCACGTGCACCATCGAAAGTGCAGCACCGATGGAAGGCGCCGGCATCGGACTTCCCAACTACGCCGTCAAAGGGCAGCTGACCCTGCGGGGGGTCAAGGCAGGCCTCGATTTTGCGGCCACGGCCAATCATGTCGAAGCCGGCGGGATCTCGGCCGAGGCCCACTTTGACATCGACCGCACCCGCTGGGGGGTCATTTACGGCTCGAGCCGGTTTTTCCGGCACCTGGGAATGCACCTGGTCTACGATCCGATCTCGATTCAGTTGCGGGTGTTTGCAACTCCGGCTGTCTGAAAACCCGATCCGGCATCAGAAATGCGCTTCCCCTCTCATTAGCCTTAAAATTCTGGGCCTTGGGAGATAGAATCGGACGACAAACCCGGGTTTTTTACTTTTCACGGGGCTGCCCCTCAATACCGCCATGAGGTCTGCCTCTCGATGATGTGTATTGTAATATCACAAGATCATCTAACCGGCGGGGATGGTCACAAGGGGAAGGCCCTTCTGACCGCCGGATTCAGTCAGTGAGAAAAGGATCATCAGAAAAGCAAACGCCCGTTTTGATTTAAAGTCCCGGTCATCGACCCAGAACCAATGATCTTTGTACTTGACGGCCGCATAGGTGTTTTCGGGCTTTTTCCTGCCGCTGTCGATTTTGATGAATTGCCCGGGGTCTTCTTTGAAATTCTCACTGCCGGCAACAGCGGGGATCGTTCGGCCTTCGGCCACATGCTCGGGCGGGACGGTGATCTGGGTCGACAGCGCGACCATGATCTGCATCATCGAACGCGTGAGCATGGCGATCTCTTGATTTGTCGCCGGCAAAAACCCGTAGGATACAGCGATTTCTCCCAGTCCCGGTCGCAGTTTTAAAAGCTCACCGAGCTGCGCCAATGCCGATCTGGTCTCCGGAGCGATGTCCTCCTGGTAAAAAACCAGCATTGTCGACTCTTCTTGGTCTGCTTTCTTGACGATTTTCATGCTCGCCGCACCCGATCTCTGAATTTCTCGCATGAGGGCCACCACCCGGTAGAAGTCAGGATCGCCCTCCCGCTGGTTGGCGCCGCCGGACACACGGCTTCGCAACCCATTGACCGCCTCCACGGTAAGCGGGAAGATCACGTCGATGGACCAGCCGGTTTGCATAAGAAACAGAACTACCTGGGGCGGTATGGGGGTCATGAAGCTGGCGTTGAATTTCTGGCCGGTGATCGGGGCGTAGGTGATGGTGGGCCGGTCCGTATATTTTCCGGACGTTCCCAGAGAGAACATCTCTCCTCTCACGCCGCCCTGGGATGACACGTTCCCCCCCAGGTCGACAGACCCTTCCAGCGTGTATCCGCTGACGACCGAGGCCACTTCCACAAAGAGCGGCATGTCTGCATAGCGCAATTTTACGATATTCAGCAGGGTCTGCTCCTTCCAGGAATCGGAGATCGCGGTGTTGTAATCAAACCGGTCGCGGGGTACCGTCTTGGGGCCGATATGGGTGCATCCGGAGAGGAACAAGATCGCGACGACAGCCAGGGTGTACCGGTATCGCATCGACTCTTTTCTTTCCTGGCAAAATCGTTTTCGTATATTCATGAGACCGAAACTCCCTATTTCGGAAACAAAAACTGCAGCTGCAGGCGCAGGGTCCAGTCGGGCCCGTTATCGGACTTCTACACGTTTTAAAAGACCGGAGCCTGAGCGTTCACGGGCTGCTTTCCGATCCAAAAAATCTTGCCGACACCGCCGCCAAAGGGCACTGTCTATTGAGCGCCGCTGTCCGCGTGCCAGATTGGCTTCGTTGTAAATCGTTATCGACCCAAAGCCATCCGTCGGTACGTCCTTAACGGTTACAGTATAAGGTGTTTTTCCATCGTTCATCTCGGGGGAATGGGAAAAGTAGACCGCGCCCTCCTTATTTCACCAACTCGATCTCACCGGGTCGCCAGGTCTTGTCGAACCATGGTTCGGTGGGGCTATAGAGACGTAAAAGAGCAAACCACCCCTTGCCGGGAACCGTCTGGGTCCAGTTTGCCTCCTTGCCGGCCGGGGCCTTGGGGCCGAAGTAAAGATCGATCGACCCGTCGTCGTTGACGATCAACTTGTCGCGCTGGCTTTGCTTGCTCGGGAAGGTCTGGTCCGTCTGGAGCATGGAGCGGGTCTGGGGATCATAGACGCACACCGACCAGAATTTCTTGGCGGGAGCATCTTTGGGTATATTCAGCTTATAGGTCTTGCCGCCGTCGAGGTAGTTGCCGTCGGCGTCCAGATAGCCCCAGGCGTATTGCGAGCCCGCGCCGACTAACTTCATCGCCATCGCCGGCGTGTTAACCGTTGCAAAATAGTAGAAGTGGGTCCGTGCATCCAGGTTGCGACCGCCCAGGCCCTCATTTTTGAGAAATTGATAGGAATCGCCGACGTAACCCTTTTTCCAGTAGCTGCCTTCGTAGAGGAATTCCTCTTGATTGCGCTCATCCCAGAGGATGGCCCGCGCCGTCGCATTGGCCACCGCCACCGCTTCGGTCATGATCTTCTTCATTCGCGCGTCCGGAGCAAAAGGCTTGCCCTTCTCGATCCCGATGGAGGCAAAGAGCCCGCGCAGCTCCGGATCGAGCATCTCGACGGGTTCACGTTCGATGACGGTGTGGAGTTCCTCATAGAACTCGAAATTGTTGGCGTGAATCGTGTTGAACGATTTTCCGGAGCCGCTGATGAATTCCATTGCGGGCGGATTGGCTGCCTTGGCAAGGGGATATATTTTCAGGCCATCCCGCCACATCTGGGCCGCTGCGTCTGGTTTGCCGTCGACGAGGAATCCACGCAATCCGATCCAGTTCACATAGCTGGTTGATTTGGCAACGAAATAGGTCTCGCCGTCGATGACCTGTGCCTTGCCTCCGATGGGACCTTCAAGGTCGCCTTCATAGTCCGGGGGCAGGATCAGATACTTGCCGCCTTTGCCCCTGTCCGGGCCGGGAGCACCCATGTCGATCACAAAGCGGAAGAAGGCGTCGTTCACCGTTCCCGGGCCGGCCCCGGCCGGGATTTCGACCACCGTCGGGCCATCCTTTTTGAGGTCGAGAATGGGGATGGCATAGACGGTACTGGTGTTGCCGGTGAGAAACAGCGCCTTGCTGTCCATCAGCTCGTCAAAGTAAAGGACCTGGTTCGAATTCTTCTGCCCGAGCGACGCCGCGCCAAGCCGAAGTGCTTCGATGGAGGCGGCGGGAATCCCATTCAGGAAGGTCTCCATGGCACGTGCGAAGTCGAGGTAGTCGTAGACCAAGTCGGCCGTCTTTTTGGTGGGGATCCCATCGAAGAACTCGAGAGTACCGATTCGTGTCTCGACGCGGTCCGGTGTGGTGACGGCTGCGGGAATGGCCGTGGTCATCTTCATCTTCGGGGGCTCAGCGCCATGGGCACCCGAGGCAATGCTTATGCACAATGCCCCCGTGAGCAGCAGTTTGTTGAATTTCATGCCTTTTCTCCCAATATTTCATTGGTTTATAATTTCCGATGTTTGGCCAAAAGACTTTTTTGAGATAGCGCTCAATCAACCAGCCGGTTAAGGATATCCATTTCTCCGGTGGCATAGTTTTCAATGGGATTGCCGTTTTGATCCACGACCCGTATGTCGGCCATGTCGCCCTCTTCAGCCTCTTTGCCCGACAAGGGAGTGCTTTGCGCCAGCTTCCAGGCCAGCCGCCAGGCGGTGACGTCCGAATCGAGTGCAGCCGCCTCTTCGGGGGGAACCATGTCCGCGATCCACGCCCCGTCCGAATAGCGCTTGAACTGAACCCGAAAGCCTTCTTGTTTCTCCACCCACTTTGCATCGATAATCTTCATTGACTCGGCGATTTTCATGGCATCCTTCTCCTATGTCTCCAGGTCTTCCGGCGGTACGGCCGACATCAGCGGGGGCTGGGGGCCGGGTCCAGAACCGGTTTCCGCCTGCAGCGCCGCCCCCTCTGCCGCGCCCCCCAATTGAGCCAAGGCCAAAGGGGTCTCGTGAAACACGCGAATGGCCTTGCGCCGAAACGCCAGCGCAATCCCCTCACGATCGAGCTTGAGCAGCATTTTTTCGAGCATCTCGCACTGGGCCACCCAGAACTTGGCATTCTCGACCCAGCAGCGGGCGCCGAGCACGACACAGCCCTCGAGCAGGTTGAGGGTGTAGACCACCGGGCGGGCGGGCGTTTTTTGCACGCGCGGGTCTGCCACCATGATGCCTTCCAGCAGCTGTTTGGTTTTGAGAAGGTCCTTGACGTGGCGGATGGGGATATCGATCTTGAGCCGGCGCGTGGGGGTCACATGGTAGTTGATGACAAAGTCGCGCAGGATCTTTTCGTTGGGTATGAATATCGTCTTGCCGTCGAAGGAGCGCATCCGGGTGTGAACCAGGGTGGTGGCCTCGATTTTTCCGAGCAGGTCCCCGACCTTGACGGTGTTGCCGACCTTGAAGGGAAGGGTCGGTATGTAGGGCCGGAACAAAATGATCGCCGCAATGGCGATCAGGCTGACGATGATGACGAGTCGAATCATGTTGCTGCTGTCCACACCGAGTTGGACCAGGGTCGTTGCAAGAATCGAAGTGAGCAGCAGGACGTAGATACAGCTGAAAACGGTCGCCGCCCTGGCACGGTTGTTAAACTTTTTATCGAACAGGGTTTTGAGCCGTCTCATGAGCCAGTGCAGCGCAACGAGTCCGAGTACGAGGATCAGCAGCGCCTGGATCATTTCGGCCCCATGCTGTCCGAGCATGCTGCCGGCTCGGGTCAATCGGTCGACCATGCTACTTTCCATTGCGTTTCTTCTCCTGTCCTGAGGTTTTGCGTTTCAGCGTGAAATACACGGCCATGAAAGCACGGTTATTCTCAAGGCGGGCATTCCCCTTATTTGACGTTCTCTTCCAGGCATTCCACCAGCTTCAAGGGCAGGTGAAGTTCGTACAGGGCGACAAGCAGCCCGGTCAGGGCGGCCTGATCCTCCAGTCGGCCTTCCAGGGTCGTCTCCTCGATGCCGGAGTTTACGTTTATCGCCGTTACCTCCAGTCCACCAACGCGATCTGCCCAGTCGGCTTCCAGTTTACCCTGCACTTTGATGCGATAAATGCCCGGGGTGTCCATTTTCATGGGGTCTCCTGCTGTTCCCGCCAGGTGATGGCGGCCTGCTTTATGGGAAGAGATTGACTGCTGTAAAGATATGGAACCCCCGGGGATCGGTCTATTCCCCGAAAAGTTGTAATTAAGTTGTAGACGGAAGGGGGAACGGTGGCTGCGGAAATGAAAATGGCCGGGGCGCGCGTCGACGGGGTTTGCCGTGTGAGCGCTTTCAGGACAGAATGTTTCGCTCGGCGGCTTTTGCAGATGCCTCCCGGCGGTTCTTGACCGAGAGCTTCCTGTAGATGTTGTACAGATGGCGCTTTACCGTTTCAGGGGAGATGAACAATATATCGGCGATTTCCTGGTTGCTGAGTCGTCTTTTCAGCAGGCCGAGGATGTCGATCTCACGGCCGGTCAGGGGCGCTGCCAGGTTCGACTGCGGGGCAGAAGAGGGTGACGGCGCCTGCGGGGCGGGCACCTTGCCGATCGCGCCTGTGTTTTCGGCGCCGAGGGCCGCGATGACGGTGTCGACATGGTTTCCGGAAAATGCAGTGCGATCCAGGCGATCGAACAGGGGGCGCATCTCCTGTCCCGGTGCGACAAAGGGCCGGATCCAGCCTCCGGGCTGGGAAAGTTTCAGGGAGCGCTCCAGGAGCGCCACGGCTCGACGGGTGTCTTTCCTCTTTTTACAGGCCACCGCCTCGAGGTTTAAAATCGCTATCGTTTGCGGGATGTTGTGTGTTGCCTGGGCCAACTGAAGGTGCCGATCGAGCCGTTTGGCGACGTTGCCCATGATGTCTGCTCCCTTTTGGGCCAGCAGCACTTTGCACCGGCTGATGCGCGGCTCCACAAGCCAGAAAAGCATGGGGCCGTCTTCGGTTGACTCGTCCAGGCCTTTGAACTGGTGCGCCGCCGATACCGGGTCGTCCCGGGCCAGCAGCAGTTCGGCCCGGGCAGCGTCGGCCAGGAGCATGCGTTCGGCGCTGTTGGACTGCCGCGCGAACTCCAGCATGCGGTCGATTGTCTCATTCGCCTTGGCGGGGTGGTTCATCGCCTGGCAGGCCAGAGCCAAACCGGCAAAGCTGTCCATGGGGGAATTCAAATCCAGAACGAATCGATGTTCAAGCGCCTGGAAAAAATGATGAACCGCCGCCTTAAGATCATTTCGCTGGTAGTGAATGTATCCCAGCAGATAGTCGCCCCATGCGGTGATGTAATGGTTATGGATTTTAACCCCCTGATCTTTCAGTAAGTTGACCCATTTCATTGCCTCGTCCAGATCCCCGGACAGGAGATGAATAAATATCAGGCAGCCGATCAGCCTCGCTTTTCGCGGGCCGTCCTTAGCAAGATGGTAAACTTCCTCCCGATATTTCTGGATTGCGGACCGGCCGCGTCCGAGCATCTGACTGGCGACGGCAAAATAAATGTCCATCTCGTTTCGCGCACCGATATGGGCCTTGTCCATTTTTCGGGTGACGCGCTGTAAGCGTTCCAGGCTCGCCTCGATCCGGCCGTTCCAGAACAGCACGACCGCCTTGAAAAAGTCGATTTCGACTTCCAGGGACGGATCGGGGGTTTCGTTCGACGCCACAAAGTCGAGTCTTTCCAGAATTGGCGGAATCGCCCGGAGGGCCCCGCGGAAATTCGACAGCCAGGCTGTGGTGATGAGAATCGCCGGCTGTTCTTGCAGGGAGTCCTCCGGAAACCGGGCCACCCAGTTTTCCAGAAGCGGCCAATTGTCATTGTTCAGCACGGCGTGCCGGTGCCGCTCAAGCACCTTCGCGGCCGCGGTGACATCTCCCGAAGCCAGCGCATGGTCTATGGCGTCGCTCACCCGGTCATGCCGCTCGAGCCAGTCACTGGCGCGTTTGTGCAGGGACGCGATGCGCTCGGAACTGAACGATTCTCTTAACAATCGTTCCAAAAGCTGCTGGAATAGGTGGTGATAGCGGAACCACTCTCCTTCATTGTCCAGGGCGACCAGGAAAAGGTTGGATCGGCCCAGCCAGTGGATGAAATCCCGGCCGGACATCGCCGGAGACTCACCATCGCGGCTGTCCGGGCCCATGGCTTCGCAAAGCCCGGCGCTGAACTGCTTCAGGATGGCCGTCCTGAGAAGCATCTCTTTTTCCTGCGCGGACCGCCTGGAAAAAATTTCAGCGATGAAATAATCCATGATGTAGCGATTGTTTCCCGGCAGGAGATTCATACGCTGGTCTATTGTATCCCGGCGTTTGCTGCCGGCAGCTCCGGGCACATATCCGTCACTTTCTCCAAGCTGGCCCAAGGAAAGAACGGCCAAGTGAATGCCTGTAATCCAGCCCTCGGTTTTTTCCTCCAGTCTGGCGGCAGCGGCTTCCGTTGCCGCCTCCCCCAGGGCCTGTTTGAGATACGCGGCGGTTTCGCGGCGGGAAAACCGCAAATCCCTTGCCCGGATCTCGGTCAACTGGCGGTGGGCCCGAAAAGAAGCGATGGGCAGCGGCGGCTCGTAGCGGGATAACAACACCAGATGCATGGTGGCAGGAGGAAGCCGTAGAAGCTCCGAAATCATGTCGTGCACGGCTTTTTCCTTGATTGCATGGTAATCGTCCAGAACCAGGACAAAGGCGCTGTCCAATTCGT
>Ga0272443_10002121_pt1 | contig 26222 bp, 23 predicted proteins | sample SSMAcet12_FD_193581 | JGI IMG/M metagenome (GOLD analysis project Ga0272443, IMG submission 193581) | Marine sediment archaeal communities from Little Sippewissett salt marsh, Falmouth, MA, United States - SSM-Acet-12 | ecosystem: Environmental > Aquatic > Marine > Wetlands > Sediment ... | reverse complement strand
TATAGCAGTGACCACCAACACCCAACTACGCTGCGCTCCGTCGGGCGCCGGTACGCTGGTCGTTCGACCACGGAGAATAGATGAATCAAGAATCAATGCTCTGCATTCCGGGCCCTTGGAAGGACCGGACCGAATTCGTCCAACGCGTTTTGACTCACACCAAGGGGGACTTCATGTTTGGCGGTGCGATCCTCGCCCATCCGAAAGGCAAGGATCATATCCCTCTTGAGTTCTGTGGACCATATGACGACATGCGCAAAGCCTTCGAGATCGCTGGTCAAGGCAGGCTGCCGTTTGAAGTCCTGGACCAGATCGCTACTCACAACAGCGTTGTCTATATGCGGTTCCCACTTGATGTTATTCGGCAGCGAAATCGCATGCTCATGTTTACCTCTTTAGTTCGAGATATAGGTGGTTATGCCATCAAGGTTGAGTCCTCTGGCATCGCTCACGAATGGGATACTTGGCATAGCCTCATCTCGTCAGAGAATCCATTCGATCAATATAGATGCTTTGTAGTGCTGATCGGAGATGAAGAACAGTTCTACTCCTGCGGTATGCATCATTTCGGGTTGCCTGATTGCCAGATTTCTCGTGCAAACCCAGTTGATGAAGCCGCAGATACACTGAATCGATTCAATTACTATCAGATCGCTGAGCAGCCGACATTGGGATCAGGGCATACCTTCAGCCTAACCCCTGATGCACCCCATTACAAGATTACTCTGGTTGAGGACCACAGGCACAATTATGATGATTTCTTCAGAAATCCATATGGTTTGTGGACGATGGAACATGTCGAACAAGGCTAATGCAACCGACGCAAAAAGCCGCGCGGCTGATTAGCAGCGTTGGGCTATCAAATAAAAGAGGCAGGTGGAAAAAAGGCAGGGCTATGCTGCGTCGAGTGGATGTATTTGTTTAAGCTCTTTTTTGAAATGCTGCTCGGAATCCCAAATATCGCGTGCATTTTGAGCATTCAACCAGAACTCAGGCGTATTACCGAACAAACGGGACAGACGCAACGCCATGATGGGGGTGATGGACCTTCGTTCCCTGAGGATTTCATTGATCGTCTGCCGGGATACGCCCAGAGCGTCAGCCAATGCTGTGGTTGTCAACCCATAATCGGGCATGAAATCCTCCCGCAAAACTTCACCTGGGTGAGTCGGGGGAGTTTCTCGTTTAATGGTATTGGGGATCGCCATAGTGTTTCTCCTAATGATAGTCTGCTATCTCAACGTCATAGGCATCGGCATCACTAAAGCGGAAGCAGATGCGCCACTGATCGTTGATTGATATTGAATATTGACCCTCCCGGTCACCTTTGAGAGCATGTAACCGGTTGCTTGGTGGAACTTTGAGATCCTTCAAGCTGGTTGCCCAATGTATATACTCCAACCGACGAACGGCTCTTCGTATCAAATCAGGAGGTAGCCGTTTTGATTTGCCTTTTATGAAAACCTGCTGCGTCTCCTTATCGGCAAATGTTTTTATCATGCTCCGACTGTAAACCGTCACGTGACAGTTGTCAATATTTTAAATTTAATTAAATAACAATGACTTGATCCCAACAAATCGCTGGAGGTCGACAGGGTAAGGCTGGCGCCTCACCCAGCCACTCAGCTTTGCCGTTACAATACCACCATAGTGCATCGAAACCTGCCTCGCAGACTGCACTCTCTTTTGCCACAACACATCTTGTCATGGGCAACTCGGTTTTTTAACGCTTCGCGCGTACCTTGAATTGGAGTCCCTCCTGTTTCTGGAGATAGGCAATGATTCAAAAAATATTTTGGGCATGGTGGTTTTCCCTTGGGGCCAAGCATTCGCATAAGACTTTTTGGGGACTTGGCCGTGACTGCGCTCAGAGCCTGCACTATTTTTTTCGATGCCGGCCGAATTTGGAGGGAGAGGCAAGCTTGAAATCATCCTAAAAAGTCCCCGAAGCCTTCTGAGGAGCTTGATTCTGGCCATATAAGTGCATGAAAATACTACATTGACGCCTGAACGGGAATGGCGGGAAAAGGTAAGTTCGTCCCTTTACGAAACCATCAAAATTTGGCAGCCGCCCCTGAAAAACAAAAAGGGGCGGACGCCAACAGGCGTCCGCCCCTTTTTGTTTTCCGATTTCATGCGGCAAAGCCGCATCCTATAAATTCGCGCAGCGGATTTATTCGCAGAGCTCGAACAGCGCCGCAGCTCCCATGCCCCCGCCGACGCACATCGACTCCACACCGTATTTCACCCCCTTGGCTTTCATGTTGGCCAGCAGCGTAGCGCACAGTTTGGCGCCGGTACAGCCCAAGGGGTGGCCCAGGGCGATGGCACCGCCGTGGATGTTGACCTTTTCCATGTCGATGCCCAACTCGCGGATGCAGTACAGCGCCTGGGAGGCAAAGGCCTCGTTGATCTCGAACAATCCAATGTCCTCGATTTTCATCCCGGCCAGTTCCAGGAGCTTGGGGATCGCGTAGCGGGGCCCCACGCCCATTTCGTCCGGGGCCACGCCGACGGTGGTATAGGAGCGGACCTTGGCAATCGGTTCGAGGCCGAGCGCCTTGACCTTTTCTTCGCTCATGACGACGGCGGCCGCGGCCCCGTCCGTGGTCTGGGACGAGTTGCCGGCCGTGACGCTTCCCCCCGCCTTGAAGACCGGATTCAGCCCGGCCAGTCCTTCAATGGTGGTCCCTTCCCGGATGCCGTCGTCGAAATCCTGGACAAAGGTCTCCCGCCGGTAGGTGCCGTCTTCCTGCTGAACGTATTTGGTGGCCGGCGTGGGCACCAGTTCGGTATAAAGCCCCTTTTTCTTTGCCTCGGCCGCCTTCATCTGGCTTTGATAGGCAAACTCGTCCTGATCTTGCCTGCTGATGCCGTATCGCTTGGCCACCTTTTCGGCAGTGATCCCCATAGAGGTGTACAGGTCCGCGTGGGCCTGGGTCCAGAGGGGATGCGGCCGCGGCATGTACCCGCCCATGGGGACGTAGGTCATCGATTCGATGCCGCCGCCGATGGTGATGTCCGACCAGCCGACCATGACCCGCATGGCCGCGTCGATGATCGCCTCCAGTCCCGAGGCGCAAAAGCGGTTGACCGTGGCTCCGGAGACCTGCTCTGGAAATCCGGCGATCTGCGGGGCGATGCGCCCGATGTTGAGCCCCTGTTCGGCCTCCGGAAAGGAGCAGCCGATCATGATGTCCTGGACCATCTGTTTTTCCAGGCCCGGGGTGCGCTCCACCGCGGTATTGAGGATAAAGGCGAGCAGGTCCTCCGGGCGGGTGTCTTTGAAGGCGCCCTTGTTTCGCTTGCACCCAGGGGTTCTGACAGAGGTTACGATATATGCGTCTTTCATGGCGTTGATCCTCCCGAAGGAAATGGGTTCGATTAGTTTCTCAGGGGTTTTCCGGTCTTGAGCATGTGCTCGACCCGGGCCCGGGTTTTTTCTTCCTTCCAGAAGTCGATGAAGGCGTCCCGCTCCAGCTTCAAGATGACCGCTTCGTCCACCTCGGCGTTTCCGCGGACGTCGCCGCCGCTGATCACGAAGGCGATCCGCCGGGCCAGAAAAGCGTCATATTCGGAAATGAACCGACCCTGGAGCATGTTGTGGATTTCGCTGTTGATCATTCCCTGGGCGGTTTCCCCCACCACCCGGATCTTCTTTTTCATGGGCGGGGCATAGCCGCCGTCTGCCAGTCGGAGGACTTCTTTTTTCGCTTCCCCGATCAGGTAGTCGCGGTTGAAGACGATCCGGTCTGTGGGCCCCAGAAATCCGTTGGCCCGGGCATCGGCCGCCGAGTTTGAAAACTTGGCCATGGCGATGTTCATGAAAACCGGCACGAAGAACTTGGTCAGATCGGCGTCGGTCACCGGCGCCGGGATTCCAGAAATGAACTTTTTCCACAGGTTCAGACAGCCCCCGCCGGCCGGAAGAAGCCCCACGCCGATTTCCACCAGTCCCATGTACAGATCGGCGTGGGCGACGATCATGTCGGCGGCGCCGAGACAGACCTCACACCCGCCGCCGAGGGTCATCCCGTAGGGGGCGGCGACGATCGGAAAATGAGCGTAGCGGGCGCGCTGCATGCCGGTCTGCGCGGTGTCAAGGAAGGATTCGATTTCCGCATATTTTCCTTCCTGGGCCAGACCGCTCATGTAGTGCAGGTCGCCGCCGGCCGAAAACGCCCCGGGCATGCCCCCGGCCTGGTTGCCGATGACCAGCCCTGCGCCGTTTTCGTCCACGTAGTCGATGGCCTCTGCCATGAATTCGACGATTTCCCTGTTGATGGCGTTCATCCGGGTGTGAAATTCGCAGCAGTAGACGTCGTCGCCTAGGTCGATCAAGGAGGCCGAGGCGCAGGATTTGACCACCTTGCCGGCGTTTCGAAGCGCTTCCAGGCTGATGATGTTGTCGCTGACCACTTCCGGCTTGTAGGATTCGGAGGCAAAATCATAGAAGTAGCGCTTGCCACCCTCGGTCTTGTAAAAGGCGTCGTTGCCCCCGGCCAGCATTTTTTTGACCTTGTCCGGGACGGCGTAGCCGTCGGCCTCCATCTTTTTCACCGATTCGGCGACGCCGATGGCATCCCAGGCTTCAAAGGGGCCCATCTCGAAGTTGAAGCCCCATTTCATGGCGTTGTCGATTTCCACGATGGTGTCGGAGATCTCCGGGATTCGGTTGGCCGCGTAAATCAAACCGTTGGCTACCACCTTCCAGGCAAACGCGGCGCCTTTGTCTTCTCCGTAGACGATGGCCCGCATCTTCTCCGCCAGGGTCTTGGATTTTTTGGCCGCCTGAAGGCAGGAAAACTCGACCGGTTCGTATTCGGCGTACTCGAGGGTTTCCGGATCGATGACCTTGCGGACCTTCTTGCCGTCCTTGCCTTTTTCTTTTTTGTAGAAGCCGGCCTTGGTCTTGTTGCCGAGCAGCTTTTTGTCGATCATCCGGCCGACAAAGTCCGGCAGCTCGAAGGCGTCGCGCTGCTCGTCGTCTTCGACCAGGTCGTAGGTGTTTTTGGCCACGTGGGCCATGGTGTCGAGCCCGACCAGGTCGGAGGTCTTGAACATGGCGGTTTTGGGCCGGCCCATGGCTTGTCCGAAGAGGGCATCCACTTCAGGAATGGTCAGGCCGTCTTCGACCATGAGCTGCATGGCCTTGACGATGCCGTGGACGCCGATCCGGTTGCCCACGAAGTTGGGGGTGTCCTTGGCCCAGACGATGCCCTTGCCCAGCACCCGCTCGCCGAAGTCGGCCATGAAATCGAGCACGTCTGCCAGGGTCTCTTCTCCGGGAATAATTTCCAGCAGCTTCATGTAGCGCACCGGGTTGAAGAAGTGGGTGCCCAAAAAGTGCTGCTTGAACTCGGAGCCCAGATCCTCGGACATCGAGCGGAGCGGAATCCCGGAGGTGTTGGAGGAAACCACCGCGCCGGGCTTGCGGACCTTTTCCACCCGGCCGAGCAGGTCCTTTTTGACCTTCAGGTTTTCGACCACCACTTCCACGATCCAGTCGCAGTCGGCCAGCTTGTTAAAATCGTCTTCCAGGTTGCCGATCTCGATCCGGGCTGCGTCGTCCCAGGTCATGAACAGCGGCGGGTTGGACATCAGCGCATTGTCCAGCCCGGACTTGACAATCCGGTTGCGGGCGGCAGGGTTCTTCTTTTCCTCTTCTTTCAGGTCCGGGGGAACGATGTCCAGCAACAGCGTCCTTACGCCGGCGCCGGCCAGCAGCGCGGCGATGCCGCCGCCCATGATGCCGGAGCCGATGACTGCGGCTTTCTTGATTTTTCGCATGTTGACTACCTCCTGAGCGGTTGGGTCGATTTATGAATGAATGCTCATTCATTATGATATGGCCGGGTTCTTGTCAAGAAAAAAATCGGGCCAACCCAGCGTTCAAAAAAATATTTTAATTTATATTCGGTGTCTTAGGTTGACAACCCTCTTTTTTTTGCTCCGTTTCGACCCGAATCCGGTTCCGTCTCTTGCCGGAAGTCGGGTTATGAATCATTATTCATTAGCCGCATCGAGGCGGCTTGATCCGGGCGGCAAAGTTGCGTATACACGAGGTGTGAGGCACCGAATGAAGTGCTTGCCGGCCTTATTTCGGTGACGGGTCTCAGATCGGAAAAAGTCACCGCCGAGACACAGAGGACGCAGAGAAACCATTTTATTTCTTCTCTGTGCACCCTCTGCGGCCTCAGCGCCTCGGCGGTGAAACAATTTTTCACATAATTACGAAGACATAGACTAAGTGGACCACTGAATCGATACCGTGCCGAGGGTATAAATCCGAAGCACGAATCAAGAAAACGGGACGGCGGCTGGCTCAACAAGACAGCGGCCGCAGCGCCACCGTTGTTCCAGGAGGAACCCATGCAGCAGTACACCATCCATCCGCTGACCATCGGAATCAACGAAACCGACCAGGGAATCATGACGTACCTGAGGGACTACGGAAAGCGGATTTTTCTGCCCATATACGGGTTTTATCTCCGGGGAGGGGAGAAAACCATCCTCGTCGATACGGGATTGGAGCAGTTCGTCGTCCCCGACGGTGCCGAAGAGGCTTGCGGGTTTCCGATTCTCGAGTTCGACGAGGCCCTGGCGCGCTTCGACCTGACCCCTGAAGATATCGATACCATCATTCATACCCATCTTCACAATGACCACTGCGAAAATGACTACCGGTGCCCCAACGCCGAGGTCATCGTCCAGCAGCGGGAGTTGGATTTCTTCCACAATCCCCATCCCATCGACCACCGCTATTACCCGGACGTGCTCGACGGCGTGAAGGTGAAGACGGTGGACGGCGACGCCACCCTCTTTGACGGCATCGATGTGATCCTGACCCCTGGGCACACCGTGGGAGGGCAGACCGTGGCGGTCAATACCGCCGCCGGCCGCGCCATGATCACCGGGTTTTGCTGCAACGGGAAAAACTTTCCCGAAGTCGGTCCGGCGGTAGCCCCGGGCGTCCATATCGATGTCCGGGAGGCCTACGATTCGATCCAAAAGATCCGGCAGATGGCCGACATCCTGATTCCCCTGCACGACATCGAGGTCGGCAGAAAGGCGGCGATTCCGGAAGGGCCGTCCCGTTGAAGGTCCGGCGGATCGTCACCCGGCCGGATTTTGACGGCATCGTCTGCGCGGCGCTGCTGATGGATGTGCTGGGAATCGAGGCGCCGGTATACTGGGTGGAGCCGGCCGACGTGCAGAACGGCAAGGCAGAGATCCGCGCCGGCGACGTGATCGCCAACCTGCCCCATGATCGTCGCTGCAGCTTGTGGTTCGATCACCATTACACCAACCGGCCCGAGACGCCTTTTCACGGAGCCTTTGCCCTGGCTCCGTCGGCCGCCCGAGTGGTTTTCGATCACTATCGGATTCGGTTCAGCCGGGATTTTACCGAGCTTGTGGACCACACCGACAGGATCGACGCAGCCCGGCTGACCGAAGAGGAGGTGGTGCACCCGGAAAACCATCCCTACGTGATGCTTTCCATGACCGTCAGAAATCCGGACCGGGATCCCTCCTATTGGGATCTATTGGTGAGGCTGCTGCGCCGCAGCCCGATCGAGGCCGTCATGGATACACCGCAGGTCAACGCCCGATGCGAGGCGGTGTCGGCCCAGAACCGCCGCTACAGAAAACTGATCGAGACGTTTACCGAGGTCAGGGGCCGGGTGAGCGTCACAGATTTCCGGTCGATGAATCCGCCGCCCGCAGGCAACCGCTTTCTGGTCTATACGCTGTTTCCGGAGGCCGCGGTCAATGTCAAGGTTCACAACCACCACCGGGATGCGGACAAGATGGTGGTTCACCTGGGCCACAGCATCTTCAACCGGGAATGCCGGGTCAATGTGGGGCTGCTTCTTTCCAGATTCGAAGGCGGCGGTCACCGGGGCGCAGGCGCAGCCACCTTCTCCAAGGAAAAGGCGGACGACTATCTTCCCCGGATTATCGAGGCGGTGGAAAAAAACGAACCCAATGAATAGAGTGCTTGTCAGAATTGCATTCCGAAATTTCCGAGGTGAGGTGAACGTGGCACAGGAAAACGATGTGGTGTTGATCTATTTCGAGGACGAGCCGATGGTCTTTGCGCGGATCGAGCAGATCGCGGCCGATGCCAAGCCCGAGTGGTTTCAGGTCAAGCTGCTCCTTTTCCAGGTGCCGCTGCAGGTGGTCACCTGGATCCTTCGCCCCGCCTACATCAACGGCGAGCCGTTTACCATGGGGGGCAAACAGATGCGGCTGGAAAAGGTGGTCTCTCCGGAGCCCGAGGCGCCACGGGAAAACGATCAGGGGGAGGAAACCACCGTGCAAAAAGAGGAGAAGAAAAAAGACGGTAAGGTGGTGTCGCTGTTCGACTCCCGGAAAAAGACATAAGCCCCGCCTCTGGCCAGCCGCGCCGGCCAGTTTGATCAAGAGTGAAACTATTTTCATATAACATTTTCATATTTTAATATTTTTCTTGTCACTTTTCTTTGCTCGCCCAAAGAAAAGTAATCACGCCTGCGGCGTGACACCCTGCGCCCCGCTTCTTCCTGCGCATCGCAGAAACGTGCGGGCCCTTCAAGAACTCGGCCCCCAAAGAGCGGGGGCCTCAGACAGCTTGAAGGGCTGATCCGCTCGTTTCTGCGATGCTTGGGGCTTCGCTCTTCGAGCTACGACCCCACACGGCGGCGCGGGACGATGGGCTTCCCCGAGGGTATTTAACAGCCGATCTTTGGGGAAGTTTCATACGAGCCCCGCCGCTGACCGCATAGGCGTCCAGTTTGATCAAGATCGAAACTTCTGTCGGAGCCTCTGCCGGTGGAGGGACGCGCTCTGTCGCGTCCGTATTGCCGGTAATGAACAAAAGCCGGCCACGACGGAGCGTGGCCCTCCAACCGCCAACACCCAAGGCTGGGGGCAGGTCGGTTATTGCCGAAGACTCCGACCGAAGTTTCACATAAGCCGGATATTTCATGCCCCTGAGGTGTCCATGCAGATCGTCTTGTCCGCATCCCGGAGAACCGACATCCCGGCCTTTTACATGAAATGGTTCATGGAAGGGATCGAGCGGGGCGAATTTTCGGTGCGCCATCCCTTCACCGGCGCCGTTCGCAAGGTGGAGGCCGGACCCGATCGGGTGCACAGCATCGTTTTCTGGTCCAAGGACTTCGGCTCTTTTCTGGAAAACGGCTGCGGGGAGCGGCTTCAAGAGATCGGATACCACCTTTTTTTCAATTTCACGGTCAACTCTTCGGATTCCGTGCTGGAGCCTCGGGTGCCGCCCCTGGCGCCGCGGCTTGCCCAGCTCGAAGCGCTTTCCCGGCGGTTCGGCCCGGACTGCATCCAGTGGCGGTTCGACCCGGTATGCTTTTATCGGACGCCGGACGGCCGGATCCACGACAACCTGGGGGATTTTAAGCGCATTGCAGACGCCGCTGCCGCCGTCGGTGCCAAGCGCTGTGTGACCAGTTTTCTCGATCTCTATGCCAAGGTTCGACGGCGGGCTGCACGATCCGGCGACGTTTCCTTCATCGATCCGCCCCTGGCAAAAAAGGTGTCGGTGCTCGAATCCATGGCCCGGATTTTGGAGGATAAACAGATCCGCCTCTTCACCTGCTGTGAAAAAGAGGTGTTGGCCGCGGCAGGGCAGAAAAGTGTGGTTCGGCCCGCCGCCTGTATTCCCAGTGAGATTCTGATGGGACTGTACGGAGGGCGGTTGTCGCTCAGACAGGACCCCGGACAGCGAACATCCCAGGGATGTGGCTGCCGGATTTCGGTCGACATCGGCTCGTACCGGGACCAGCCCTGCAGGCATCGGTGCCTGTTTTGCTACGCCAACCCGGCGGCGACGCCGTTGCCGCCGCCGGGAGGCTGGGATGCCGGGAAGCTGGGAATCCAGAAAATAGAGGGAAAAGGGAAGTTGAATGGTTGATTGGTCGAGTGGTCAATTGGGCGGAACGATTTTCTCCGGTTGGTTTTTTACCGAATCAACCATTCAACGAATCAACAAATCAACCATGTAACGAACCCGAATTCAGCATCCAGGATCAAGGACCCAGCATCCAGAAACTGCCTATGAACATCGGCCCGATCACCCTCGAAAATCCGACGGTGCTGGCCCCATTGGCCGGCATCACGAACCTGCCGTTTCGGCTGCTGGCAAAGTCGGCCGGCTGCGCCCTGGTCTACTCGGAGATGATCAGCGCAAACGGCCTGGTGCACGGCTCGAAAAAGACCTCGGCCATGCTCGATACCCTTGCAGCGGAAAAACCGGTCGCCATGCAGATTTTCGGGTCCGAACCCGGGATCATGGCCGCCGCCGCCGCCATCGTCGAAGATGCCGGTGCAGACATTGTCGACATCAACTTCGGCTGTTCCGTAAAAAAGGTGGTCAAAACCGGGGCCGGCGCCGCCTTGATGCGGGACCTTGATCGGGCCGAGGCGGTGCTGTGCGCCGTGCGCAGGGCTGTTTCGATTCCCTTGACCATCAAGATCCGCACCGGATGGGATCCGTCCGGGGGCCAGGCGTATGCCCTGTGCCGGATCGCTGAAGCCTGCGGCGTGGACGCCGTTTGTGTCCATCCCCGCACCGCGCCCCAGGGATTCGGCGGGCGATCGGACTGGTCGATCATCGCCGAGGTCAAACAACGGATTCACCTTCCGGTCATCGGCAACGGCGACATCGCCTCACCGGAGGATGCGCTGGCCATGCTGGGGCAGACCGGGTGTGACGCGGTGATGATCGGCCGGGCCGCCGTCGGCGACCCCTTCATTTTCAGACGGATTCTAGCGGCCCTCGAAGGATCGTCTCCCCATTTGCCGACGGCCTCAGAAAGGATCGAGGCGATGATTCGCTACTTGAACGCCTCGGTGGCTCACATCGGTGAGGCTCACGCCTGCCGGATGATGAGAAGCCGCCTGGGATGGTTTGCCAAGGGGCTTCCGGGAGCGAGCCGCTTCCGTGAGGCGATCACCCGGTTGCGGACAAAGGACGAAGCCTTGGAAATAATCGCCTGGTTCGCTGCTCAGCTCGGGGTTTCCCGGTTCAGCGATCCGGAAAAGATTCGGCTTTCATCAATGTAAGCGGCCACCGATCCGGAGACGGCTCCCTGCGCCATCGGATCAACCGGTCTCGCTCATATTGCGGGCCCGGATCAGCAAAAGCGGTTGTCCTGCCTTGTTGATGACTCCGGATGCGACGCTGCCGTAAAAGGTTCGCTGGCTTCCTCCCCATCCATGACTGGCCATCGCCAGCAAATCGACCTTTTCCTTTTCGGCGACGTCGCAGATCGCTTGGACGACCGAGCCGGCCTCGATACAGATTTTCACGGTCTCCCCTGTCTTGCCGAACCGGCCTTCGACTCCTTTTAGGTAAGCGAGGGCCTGCTTCCTCGTCGATTCTCGATCCTGCTGGATGCGGGCAGTCTCGACAACCTCATCACGGTCCAGAAATAGCGGCGGGCTGAGCACCTGGAGCAAAATGACCTTGGCGCCGTATTTTTCCGCCAAACTCTGGACATGAGGTAAAATGATTTCAGCGCGGTGGGATCCGTCCAAGGGCAGAAGGATGGTCCGATACATGGGTATACTCCTTTTCGACACTCGATGGATGGGCGTGTCCGTTTTTTTGACAGCACACCAAAAAAATCCAGCAATCTTCATGCCAGACTCCCCAAGCCGGCACCAGCCGGTTTCATTCGATTCGCGCGCTGGTCAGAATCACGTTCCAAAAGAGGCGGTTGAAAGAGGCGCAGGGGGGATCGATTCCCTGCGGCCAACCGAGCGTCAGACGCTCTATATGGTTCTTATTTTTTCATTCTGTAAAGAAGGCCGACACATCCGCACGAGTTACTGCGAAGGAAGCCTTTGAAAGCGGCTGAATCCCTCGATCATACAGGGCTTCAGGCGGCTTTCGGAGGCTTTGTCAATGGCACAGGAATTGCTTTGAAACATTGATGCCGCGATTTTTTTGAAAGTTGTGTGTTCTTCAAAAATGGAATCCAAAAAGGAGGGGTGAAAATGAGCAGGCGATCTTTTTTTCGGGTTGGTATCGCAGCGGCGATCATACTGGCGATGGGCGCCGCAATCCAGGCATCTGCCGAAGAAAAATCCTACCTCATGACGGGGCAAATCACCGCTATCGATATGTCCTTTGACACAGTGGTGATCGAAGCGCCACTGGGAACAGACAGCTTTACTGTAGGCGGGCCGCTGAGCCCGGATGCAAGACTGATCAAAAACGGTCGCGCCGCGGATTTGAGCGATTTCGCTGTCGGAGACAAGGTTTCGGTGGTGTGGCGGGCGACTTCCTCCGGCCATGTGATCGAAAAAATCGAGTCCAAGTAGCCGCCCCGGCGGTGAATGGCCGCGTCCATCCTGTTTGATTCTTTTTCCAAGCGTCGTTGCACAGGCATCAGGGCAGCAGTGCACCGGCTCGTGTGCATTTGCCGCCGGCATCTCACGTTCCAAGACAGGCATCTCTCTTTATTGCGGAACGGCTTGATCCTGCCATTGGCCTTTTTTCCATTAGATTTCAGATGGATATTGTTTAGAAACGTCCGGTCGCTTGCGGGTCCGTCGCCTGTGGCATGCATTTTGATATAAGAGCCTCGCATGCCCCGGAGAATCGGAATGTTATCCCGGCAAATGCGCCGACAAGGAGTCAACCGTGGACGGGCTGCTGTTCATCGACGACGAAGAAGGGGTGCGGCGTTCGGTTACCCGGGCCCTGAAGCGGGAGCCTTACCCGGTGTTTACGGTGGAAGACGGCCGGCAGGGCGTCTCTGTCGTGGAGGAAGATCCTGCCCGGTTCGGGACGGTGATCTCCGACTACAAGATGCCGTTTATGGACGGCTTGGAGACCCTCACCCGGATCGGGGCGATGAACCCGGAGATCACCCGGATTATCTTGACAGGCTATGCGACCATGGACGCGGCGATTGCCGCTACCAACGAGGGAATCGACGGGTTTCTCACAAAGCCCTTCGACAACATCGAGCTCCGCGCCCAGATCCGGGATATCAACATTCGCAAACGGCTGCGGCAATTCGTGGCCGAGCCGGTCTACCGGGAGATCGAACGGTCCGCCTCGGCCCTCAAGCCGCGGTACGATGAGGTGACGATTCTGTTTTCCGACATCCGCGGCTTTACGGCCATGTCCGAGACGGTGTCTCCCCAGGAGTTGGCCGATTTTTTGAATCACCGCTATTTCGCGCCCATGGGAGAGATTGTCTACCGGTTCGGCGGCATCGTGGACAAACACATCGGCGACAGTATCATGGTGATTTTCGGATCGCCCGTTGCCCAGAGCGACGACGCGGTGCGGGCGGTGCGGGCGGCTGTGGCGATGCAGGAAAAGGCCGGAGCGATCGACCGGGAGTTGGGCCGACAAGGGAGCCTACGGCTTCGAATCGGTATCGGCGTTGCGCTGGGCACGGTGTTTGCCGGGGTGCTCGGATCGCTTCGAAAAAAGGAATACACCTGCATCGGAAGGGCGGTGAATGTGGCAGCGAGATTGACGGCCATGGCGGCCCCCGGAGAGATTCTTGTCAGCCGTCCGGTCTATGACGCGGTTTGCAGGGAGATTTTTGCAGATCCATTGCCGAAAGTGGCCATCAGAGGGTTCAACAGCCCGATGACGGTCTACCGGGTCTGCTGATCGGCTTCCGGAGTCGGCTGCAGCGAGGCGCCCCGGGTCAGTTCCAAACCGTTACCATGCCTCCTTGGACTGAACACCCGCCCCGGGGCGGGCCCAGCCGAGTCCGGATTCCGGCGGGGCCGGGCAAGGTCGGACATCCTGTCCGGCCTCCGGCCCCGCCATTTTAGTTGATTCGTCGATTGGTTGATGGGTCAATTCGTTTTGCGAAGAACACGCTTTCATCGACCCTCTGACCACTTCACCCTTCAACCAATCCGCCAATCAACCATCACTCGGCTGGCGTGCGCACCGTATATCCCGGCGCGATCTCTTCGGTCTGGGAGACCACCTCGACGGCAGCGGTTTCCGGCGTCACTGAGATGATCCTCACCTTGGCGATTCGCTTTCCCGGAAGGAAAAACACCTGGCCGTCGATGCCTTCCATCTTTTGGCCGGGGGCGCAGACATCGAGCCGATCGTCCTTCTCCAGCCCCGCGGCGCTGCCGGCGGCGATCTCAACGGTGTCTCCCACGGCCAACACGAAGCTTTTCCAGGGCTGTTTCTCGGTTTGCTCGCAGAACTGCTCTGCCAGTTCCTCGGCGGCCTCCTGGAGGGCATTTTCCAGTTCCGGTGCCTGAATCCGGCGGTCCTTGCGGACAGTTTCCAGCTCGAATTCGTCGATTTCAATTTCGTCCTGGTAGGTTCGGTCGAAAATCTTGGCACAGGTTTCCATGTCGAACGCGGAAACGCCGACGGTGAATTGAATGAAGTTTTTGGCCGCCTTGAACAGCAAAAAACCACGCAGTTCCTGTTTTGTGCTGATGTCGTATATGGTGGCGACGACTACGGCGTTTGCGCCGATCCTGCGGCCGGCGTCCGCCACGGCCAGATTGTCGATAAGCTCCGGACGGATTTCAGGAATGTTCCTCAGTGGTTCGGGAAATTCCGGATCCGAGGGAAGGATCGGCCGGAAATCGGGATTTTCTTCCAGGACGGCCGCGACCAGGTGTTTTTCAAAGACTTCCCCGAACCCGCCGGAAAAAGCCGGGATCCGATTGTTCACCGGGGCAAAGACGATTTTGCGCTTCAGATCGGGGTCGGGCGAGCCCCACCCGAAATCCCTGTCGCGGGTGGCGATCTTCAAATCCGAATACAGGCTGCAGCCGGACAGCAAAAAGGCGGCTGTGAGCAGAACGATTGCAGCCAGAGGAGTCCAGCGCCTGCGGCAGACGCGGTCTTGGCTCATCGCACCCCCTCATGGGCTGCGGTCACCTCGGTGGTAATGCCCCCCCGCGCGGTGAAAATGCCGGTGACTTCCAACCGTTTGGGTGAAAGCACCGATACCAGGTCGTCCAGGATGCGGTTGACCATGTGTTCATAAAAGATACCCACGTTGCGGTACTGGAGGAGGTAAAATTTCAGGGACTTGAGCTCGATAATCTTCTGGTCCGGCACGTACCGGATCCGGATCGTCCCGAAATCCGGCAGACCGGTCATGGGGCAGACCGAGGTGTGCTCGGGTTGTTCGATCACGATCTCGATGTCCCGCTTTTGCCGGTACTGGTAATCGAGCGGTTCGAGCGGTTCGGTGCGCACGGTGTCGGGAGATTCGATCCGGTAGGGCGGTGCCTGGGCCGAAGGCGTTTCCATGGTGCTTCCTCCTGTCCGCGCCGGTGTTGCGAGGGCGACGGTATGTCCTGTTCTGCCGGCGGCAAGAGCGGCTGCAGAATTTCAATCGGTTCGGCCCGAGGTATAGAGAATAACCCGCATCGTGTCAATCAGCGCCTGTTGACACCGTCTTTCGATGCTGGTAGCTGGGGCGTGGCAGCTACAATTAGGATGGTTCTCATCCCCGGCCGTCAGACCGGTTCCGATCCTTGCCCTTACCGGAAATGAAACAACTCTCAGAGCGCATGGCCCGAGCAACATGGCATTTGATCGACACCGCACATATGAGTTGAAATAATCGCTGCTGCCGGAAGTTTTTTACCAACCGCCATAAAAGGGAAGGAAAAAGCCATGGCCTCTGTCGACGAGCAGATCCTGCGGGCCGCCAAGGAGATCGCCGTAAAATTCATCGAGATGGGCCGGTTGTCTCCTAACGCGTTTCCGGACTTTTTCCGGGAAATCTATCAGACCATCGAAAAGACCGTGAAGGGAAAGCCCGTTTCCGAAGAAGCCCCCCCCGCCGAAAACCCACCGACCAAGGATTGATCCCCGGAGATGCTTCCGACAGTGCCGGTGCCGTTTTTTTTCACCGAGGCGCAGAAAGCGCAGCGGTTGGGCTAAAAAAAAATTGAAAAGGCTTTCTCTGCGTCCTCAGCGCGGTGAGTTTCTGTCGGTCTGAGGAATGCCACCGAAATTATACATCCGAACACTTAGGGTTGGACAGGTGTGGTCAACACCCCGTCTGTTTCCAAGATCAGCCCCCTTTCTTTCAACTCCCCGAAGAACCGTTGAAATACCCCGTATCGGTCATCCGCGAAATAGCGTTCGGCGGTCATGTCGAACCATGGCGCGCTCCTGATCAGGTCGAAAAACCGGTCGGCGAGAACTTGCCGGTGCATGAGCAGGGTGTAGATCATGATTTTTTTCATGACATCGGCGCCGACCGCCTCCGGTTCAGCCAAAAACCGGTCGATACGACGTCGGCACCGCTCGACGGCGTCGCCAAAATCGGTAAACGAAGGGCCGTGCCCCGGATAGACGATATCCACTTCCAGACCCGATATCTTTTCGATGGAATCGGCCATGTCGAAAAGGGCGCGGCTTCCCTCCACGGCCAGGGTCATCACCGCCATGTCCTGCTCCCATAGGGTATCGGAGGAGATCAGGATCCGGGATTTCGGACAGTACAGAACGATGCCGTCTGCGGCATGGCCCGGCGTATAGTGCACCTGGAATCGGTGGGGGCCGATGTCGAGGAGGTCTCCGTCTTCCAGGGCCCGGGTGCAGTTGAAAAACTCGGCCTTCTGGCCGTAGAACCGCCACCAGGTGGACCAGTCGTCGCGATGGTCGATAAAGTGCTTTCCGATCCGGTGCATCGCGATCTCGCAACCGGAAGCCTCCTGGATCCTCCGGTTCCCGCCGATGTGGTCGCAGTGGGTGTGGGTGTTTACGATCATCCCGACGGTGGCCGGATCGACGTCGAGCGCCTGAAATTTACGGACGGTTTCCGGGAAGTCCGCTTTGTAACCGGTGTCGATCAGGACGGGACGCTCCCCCCGCCAGACGAAATGGTTGGCATTCAGATAGCCCCGCTGAATAAAAAACAGATCCTTTGCGATTTCGACCGGCACCATGGCTTATATTCCCCTACTATTCATTATAACCAAAATTGTCACAGGGCAAAGAAGTTGTCAAAAGGGGGGAGGCATGGTGCCCCCCCGCCGGGAAGCCGAAAGGCGGAATGCTTGGATGCAAAAATCGGAAAATATCCGTATTCATATGCTTTTTTCCTTTCAACGTTCGGGCATCGAACCTTCTGGCGTCCCAGTCTCCCATCGGGGCCGAGCCCTTCACTGAAGCGTTGTTCACCCCGAATCCAAATCTACCGAACCGCGGTTTTTTGTCGGGAAAATGAGAAAAAATCTATGTTTGGAGGTTTTTTAACCGTCCGGTGTATTTTCCTTGACAGGGAAATCGAGCCTTTGATAAATGAATGAACATTCATTCAGATTGCGGGGCGACCCTCGCCCGGCAAAAGGAGCTTTTCATCAGATTGAAATCCAAAAATAACGATAAGTATCACCGAATCCTGGAAGCAGCCATCAAGGTCTTTGCAGAGCAGGGATTTTTCCAGTCGACCATTTCCCAGATCGCCAAAGAAGCGCAGGTGGCCGACGGAACGATCTATCTCTATTTCAAGAACAAGGAAGACATCCTCGTCCAGTTTTTCAGCTACAAGACCAAGCAGGTGTTCGAACGCTTCCGGCAGGGAGTCGACAGCCAAGGATCCGCCATCGAAAAGCTGCGAAGCCTGATTCGGCGGCACCTGGAAGAATTCCAGCAGGACCGGAACATGGCCGTCGTCTATCAGTCCGAAACGCACCAAACCAGCCGCCGGGCCGAACCCCAGATCCGCGAGATGTCGAAAATGTATATGGACATCGTGTCTGAAATCGTCGAACAGGGCCAGCAGGAAGGAAGCATGCGAAAGGAGCTGTACCTCGGCCTGGTGCGGCGCTTTATCATCGGGGCGGTGGACGAAGTGATCAACACCTGGCTCCATGCCGAAAAGGACTACGACCTGACTTCCATGGCCGATCCTCTGGTCGACCTGTTTGTCCGCGGCATCGGAGTCGACGACCGAGACTGAAAAAATCATCGCGGCCCATGGGCCGTATGCACGCCATCCGGGAAAAAGGAGAAGGGCAATTATGGCACAGATTATCGCAGACCGCAGGGACATCGATTTCGTGCTTCATGAACAGTTCGAGGTGGAGCAACTCAGCGAACATGAGCGTTTCCAGGAGTTTACGAAAAAAACCATCGATATGGTCGTGACCGAGGCCCGGAACCTGGCCGTCAAAGAAATCCTGCCGACCCGGGAGGAAAGCGATCGGCAAGGGTGCGTTTTTGAAGACGGAAAGGTGACCGTGCCGGAATGCTTCCACCGGGTGTGGGAGCTTTACAAGGAAGGCGAATGGCTGGCCATGCCCGAAGATCCGGAATTCGGCGGCCAGGGAATGCCCACCTGCGTGGCCCTTGCGGCCAGCGACTATCTGGTGGGAGCCAACTATGCTTTCATGATGTATTCCGGCCTTACCCACGGGGCCGGAAAACTCGTGGAGGCCTTTGGCACAGATCAACAGAAACAGATGTTTCTAAAGAAGATGTACACCGGCGAGTGGACCGGGACCATGCTGCTCACCGAACCCGAGGCCGGATCCGACGTCGGCGCCCTGACCACAGCGGCGGTGAAAAACGACGACGGCACCTATTCGATTACCGGCAGCAAGATCTTCATTTCCAGCGGCGAGCACGACATGGCCGAAAACATCATCCACCCCGTCCTGGCCCGGATCGAAGGGGCCCCTGCCGGGACCAAGGGGATTTCGCTGTTCATCGTGCCGAAATTTTGGGTGAACGAGGACGGCAGCCTCGGTGAATTCAACGACGTGGTCTGCACCGGTATCGAGGAGAAGATGGGCATCCACGGCAACTCCACCTGCTCGCTGACCATGGGCGGAAAAGGCGGGTGCCGGGGGCTGCTTTTGGGCGAGGAAAACAAGGGGATGCGGGCCATGTTTTTGATGATGAACGAGGCCCGACTCCTGGTGGGGCTGCAGGGCTATACCTGCGCATCCAATGCCTACCTGTACGCGCTCAACTATGCCAGGGAGCGGATCCAGGGCAAAAACCTGCTTAAGATGATGGATGCGGACGCCCCGTCGGTCCCGATCATCCAGCACCCGGACGTGCGGCGGATGCTGATCACCATGAAGGCGTTCACCGAAGGGATGAGAAGCCTTCTTTACTATGCCGGGCTTTGCGAGGATCGCATCAAGGTGGCCGCAGATGCAGACGAAAAGGCCAGGTGGCAGGGGATCATCGACGTGCTGATCCCGATCTGCAAAGGGTACGTCACGGAGCGGTCATTCGAGGTCTGCAGCACGGCGCTTCAGGTATACGGCGGCTACGGCTACATCAAAGACTACCCGTTGGAGCAGCTCCTCAGGGACGTGCGCATCACCCTGATCTACGAGGGAACCAACGGCATACAGGCCATGGACCTGCTGGGTCGAAAGCTGGGGATGAACAAGGGAAAGCCGGTCATGGACCTGCTTGGCGAGATGCAGCAGATCGTGGCCCAGGCCAAGCAGATCGACGCGCTTCAAGCGCCGGCCGCCGCCACGGAAAAGGCGATCAACCGGCTGGCCGAGGTCGGCATGCACATCGGGGCCACGGCCATGTCCCCCAAGGTCCTGGAAGCGTTTTCCTTCGCGCACCCCTTCATGATGGTCACCGGTGACGTGGTCATGGCCTGGATGCTGCTTTGGCGCGCGGTGCTGGCGGCGCAAAAGCTCGAAAAAGGGGCAAAGAAAAAAGACGTCGCCTTCTACGAGGGACAGATCAAGAGCATCGACTTCTTCGCCGGCCAGATGCTGCCCGTCACCATGGGCAAGATGGACGCCATCATGGCCATGAACCCGGCTGCCATCGGGATTTCCGAAGAGGCTTTCGGCGGATAAACAAATCGCGCCGGCGCGATTTGTTTATCAGTAAAGCAGTATTGAGGGGTTCACTCATTGGTGCCCTGCATTGAAAGCAGGAGCGCAATGATGGAGCGAAACGAAATCATATTTCGACCACTGGAATAAAAAAAGCGGGCAGGCCGAAGGAAACAGCCTGCCCGCTTTTTTTATTGGAATTGGCTTAGCAGCTCAGCAGCTCAACGGCTCAGCAGCTTTTTTAGTCTTCTTTTTTTGCCAGCACTTCGGCCCGGAGATCTTTTTTCAGCACCTTGCCCACGTTGGTTTTGGGCAGCTCTTTTCGAAATTCGATCGATTCGGGCCACTTGTACTTGGCCAGCTTTGGCTGGATAAACTCCATGAGCTCGGCCTCGGTGGGCGCAGCGCCCTCCATGGGAACCACGAACACCTTGACTGCTTCACCCCGCTTGGGGTGGGGAACGCCGATGGCGGTGGCCTCCATGACCCTGGGATGTTCGAAAAAGACCTCCTCGATATCCCGGGGGTAGATGTTGTATCCGCCGGAGATGATCATGTCCTTTTTCCGGTCGACGATATAAAAGTAGCCCTCCTCGTCCATCTTGCCGATGTCTCCGGTGTGGAGCCACCCGTCTTTGGTGAGGGTGGCGGCGGTTTCCTCGGGCTTGTCGAGGTAGCCCGTCATCACCTGGGGACCTCGGATCAGCACTTCTCCGGATTCTCCCACCGGCACGTCGTCGATCCCTCTTTCCAGGTCCACGATGCGGCACTCGGTGTCGGGGATCGGGATCCCGATGCTGCCGATCTTTCGCTTTCCGCCGGAAAACGGGTTGATGTGCGTCACCGGCGTGGTCTCGGTCAGGCCGTAGCCTTCGACGATGACCGCCTTGGTCTTTTTCTCGAACTCCCGGATCACCTCGACAGGAAGCGGTGCGCTTCCAGAAAAGCACCCCTTGATGGAGGTCAGATCGGTCCGGTCGATTTTCGGGTGGTTCAGCAGCCCGATGAACATGGTCGGCACCAGGGGGGCGAAGGTGGGCCTGAACTTTGCCATCGCTTCCAGCAGGGGGTCCGGCTGGGGCTTGGGAACGAGGATGTTGCCCCATCCCATGTAAATGGCGAAGTTCATGGACGTGGAAAGGCCGAACACGTGAAAGAAGGGAAGCGCCCCGAGCATGATTTCTTCGCCTGCTTTCAGATTGGGAAACCAGGCCCTGATCTGCTGCACCTGTTTGCTGAGGTTGCCTTGGGTAAGTATGACGCCCTTGGAGACGCCGGTGGTGCCGCCGGTGTACTGGTACTGGGCGACATCGGCAAAGTCCAGAGGCACCTTTGGCGGATTCGGCTGCGTGTTTGCCAGCACGTTCTTCCATCGGTAGACGTCCTGAGCGGATTTGACGTCTGCGGCCAGCTTCTTTTTCTTGGCGACAAGGGGAAACAGCCAGCTTTTGGGCCAGGGAAGATAGTCCCCGATGGAGGTGATCACGATCTGGCGGATTTTGGTCTTCGGACGCAGATCGATCATGCGGTTTCCCAGAAGATCGAGGGTAACCAGAACGGTGGATCCAGAGTCGTTGAACTGGTGCTCCAACTCCCGGTCCGAATACAGCGGATTGTTCATGACCGCCACCGCCCCGATTTTCAGGATCGCGTAATAGGCCACCACGCAGGGGATCACATTGGGCAGCAGCAGGGCCACGGCGTCTCCTTTGCCGATGCCGAACCCGTTCAGAACCGTGGCAAATTGATCGACCATTTCCTTAAGCTGCCGGTATGCGACCGAATAGCCCTGAAAGGACAACGCCATCGTGTCGGGGAAATCCGCAGCGGAACGTTCCAAAAATTCAGGAAGGCAGGCGGTTTCGTAGTCTACGTGCTCCGGAACGCCATCCTCGTAACTGGCCAGCCATGGTTTGTCCGAATAACCGATTTTCGTCGCCAAGGTGCCCTCCTTGTCTCTCTGCGCGTGGGTAATGACGGTGCGCTGCGTGCCGCCTTTGCCGGGTGCCGGCGGCCGCAACCCCCTGAATCCGCTTGCTCCAGATGCCAGGGTATGGTAGGGTCGTGTAGTTATATGTTAGCCACAAAGTGGCTATATTTTTTTCTTGACGCGGTGGCGTTCCGTTGATAATGAATGAGCATTCATTCATTTACCGCCAGCCAGGATAAGATGCGGTAAATTCAATACAATAAACCAAGGGAGAAAAAAAGGGAAAAATGGAACCTGTGATCGTCTCTCCGGGCATGCTTCTGCCGACTCAGATATTGGCCTTGCTCATCCCGCTGGCCGGGGTGGGGATTTTTGCTTACATCATCGCCCGACGCGTGGCCCCGCTGGTGCGCGCCAAGCCGGATTTTCGGTTCGACCGGATTGCAACGCGGCTGAAAAATCTTCTCAAACTCTGGCTGGCCCAATACAAGCAGCCGCGCTACATGCTGGCCGGAGTGCTGCACATTCTGTTGTTTGCCGGGTTTTTGATTCTTTCCGTCCGTTCGATCTCCCTTGTGATTATAGGCTTTTACGACGGATTCGTCTTTCCGGGTCTGGACGGTGCAGCCGGGCATGTCTATCACGTGCTCAAGGACTACGCGGCCACGATGGTCTTCGTGGTCGCCGTGATCGCCGCCATCCGCCGGGGAATCTTCAAGCCGGCGCGGTACGCCGTGCCTGAAAAATACGGAAAAGACCACACCGGCGAGGCGATCCTGGTCCTGGCGCTCATTGCCACACTCATGGTCTCTGAAAGCCTGTTCGATGCGTCCAAGGCGGCGGCCCAGGAGCAGGCGGGGGTGGAGCCGTTGTTGATCGCCCCGGCTTCCCTGGCCTGGATCTTCAAGCAGTGGCTTGCCGGCGCCTCCGCCGGCACGTTGCAAGGGCTGCACATGGTCAGCTACTTCGTCCACGATCTGACCTTTTTCTTTTTCCTGTGCTTCCTGCCTCTGGGCAAGCATTTTCACGTGATCACCTCGATCTTCAATGTCTTTTTCATGAAGCTGGACAAGGGATCGGTCAAGCCGGTCCGCTGGGGCGTGGGCGACGATCAGCTCGACGACCTGGAAACCTTCGGCGTCAAGAACTTCGAGGATTTCACCTGGAAGCACATGCTCGATTTCTACTCCTGCGCCGACTGCGGCCGCTGTTCGGACAACTGCCCGGCCAATGCGGTGGGGAGGCCGCTTTCCCCGCGGTTTGTCAGCATCAAGGCAAGGGATTACAGCTTCAAACACTATCCGCTGAAGGGCAAGTTTTTACCCCATGAGCCGCTGATCGGCGGAATCTACGAAGAAGACGAGATCTGGTCGTGCACCACCTGCGGCGCCTGTGAAGAAGAGTGCCCCCTGATGATCGAATACATCGACAAGATGGTCGATCTCCGGCGGGGGATGGTCGACGAGGGCAACGTCCCCCAGTCGCTTCAAAAGCCGCTCATGGCCATTGAAAAGCGCGGCAACCCTTACGGAAAGATGGAAAAAAAGCGGGCGGAATGGACCCAGGAAGAGGCGTTCAAAGAAGAGCTGTCCGTCAAGATCCTCGACGGCAAAAAGGAACAGGCCGACACCCTCTATTTCGTGGACAGCATCTCTTCCTACGACGATCGAATCCAGGAGATCGCCCGGTCCACGGCCCGGGTGCTGGCCGCCGCCGGGATCGACTACGGGATTCTCGGTAAAGCGGAAAAGGACAGCGGCCACGAGGTGAGGCGGTTTGGAGAAGAGATGCTTTTCCAGGAACTCCGGGACCAGAACACCGATGCGATCGAAAACAGCGGCGCCACCCGAATCGTCACCGCAGATCCCCATGCGTTCAACGCCTTGATCAAGGATTACAGCGGCCTGCCGCCGGTGGAGCACATCAGCCAGACCCTGGCCCGGGCGGTGGCCGAAAAGAAAATCCGGCTCAAGACGGTGGAAGACAGCAGCCGGATCTACACCTATCACGATCCGTGCTACCTGGGACGCCACAACGGCATCTACGACATCCCAAGACAGGTGATCGATGCGATCCCCGGCCTCCGGCGCGTGGAGATGGACCGCTGCCGGGACCGGAGCTTTTGCTGCGGCGGCGGCGGGCTCATGCTTTTCTACGAGCCGATCGAAGAGACCCGCATGGGCAAGCTCAGAGTCGAAATGGCCAAGGAGGCCGGCGCCAACGTCATCGTGACCGCCTGTCCGTTCTGCATGGTCAACATCGAAGACGCAATTAAAACCAGCGGCCTGGAAGGAGAGATGACGGCCATCGATCTTTCCGAGCTCATCGACCGGCATCTGGAGCGATAAGAATAAACCAGGTTCAAAGTTTCAGAGGTTCTGGGTTGAGGGTTTCAGCAAAATAACAGGGAAAAGCCGCCCTCCGGGCGGAGGAACGGGAATCGAACAAGCAACTTTCTGGGAGGAAGAGGTATGGAAATTCTGGTTTGTGTAAAGCGTGTGCCCGACTCCTCGGAGAACGAAATCGAGGTCAAGGGCGACGGGACCGACATCGAAAGAGACGACCTGGTCTACTCGGTCAACGAATGGGACAACTATGCCGTGGAAGAGGCGATCCAGATCCGGGACAAGGTCGGCGGCACAGTAACCGTGGTGTCCGTGGGAGACGAGGAGACCGAAGAGGTCATCCGCCGGGAAATGGCCATGGGAGCGGACAACGGGATTCATTTGATGGACGACGCCTTCGAGGGCTCCGACGGCAAAGGGTTGGCAACGACCCTAAAGGCCCTGGTGGATCAGGGAAACTACGACCTGATTCTCACCGGCGCCCAGGCCGACGACGGCGCCGGCCAGGTCGGCGGCATGCTGGCGGCCATGCTCGATTACCCCTTTGCGTCGCTGGTCAACCTGATCGAAGTCGTCGACGACAACAAGATCAAGGTGGGCCGGGAAATCGCCGGGGGAAACCAGGAAATGAACGAAATCGATCTGCCCTGTGTCCTGTCGATCCAGACCGGTATCAACGAGCCTCGCTACGTGGGCATCCGGGGGATCCGGAAGGTCGCCTCGGTGGAGATCCCGGTCAAGGGCGCCTCCGATCTGGGAATCGATGCCGGGGCCGTCGGCGCGGCTGGTGCAAGGGTCAAGCGGCTCGATTATTTCGTGCCCGAGCTGGGCGAGGGGGCCGAGATGCTCGAGGGCAGCACCGAAGAGATCATCGAAAAACTGATTGAACTGCTCAAGGCCAAAGGAGGGATCAAGTAATGGCGGAGATCTTTGCATATATCCTTCACAAGGACGGAAAGGCGGACGATACCGCCTATGAATTGATCAATGCGGCGGCGAAGATCGATCCGGCCGCGAAGGTGACGGCCGTTGTCGCCGGCAGCGGAAGCGAGTTGGATTCGGCCTGCAGCGAGGCGGCAAAGATCTACCCGGCGGTCTGGAAGATCGACAACGAGGCCCTTGCCTACGTGAATGCCGAGGCGGTCCGCCCGATGTTGGTGAACATCATCCCCAAGGGCGCGGTTTTGCTGCTGCCCCACGAGCATTTCGGCATGGACCTGGCCCCCGGGCTGTCGATCAAGCTCGATGCGGCCTACCTGCCCGATGTCGTCGATTTCAAAGGCGTGGAAGGCGATGCGCTGAAAGCTGTAAGGGAGGAATTTTCCGGGATGGCCAGCACCCACGTCAGCGTGGATCTTTCCGGCGGCGCGGTAGTCACCGTGCGGCCCGGCGCTTTTGCCCCGGATGAAGATGCCGCCGCCTCCGGCGAGGTGGTGGACAAGTCCGCCGACGCCGGCGCCGGGCCGCCCCTCAAGCGCCGATACCTGGAAACCGTGGTGGCCGAAGTCGGCGAGGTGGACATCACCAAGTCCGATGTCCTTTTGTCGATCGGGCGGGGGATCGAAGACGAAGAGAACCTGGAGATCGCCTTCGACTTGGCCAAGATCATGGGAGCGGACGTTTCCTGTTCCCGGCCCATCGTGGATGCCAAGTGGCTGGAAAAATCCCGCCAGGTGGGCACCTCGGGTCAGACGGTCAAGCCGAAGGTCTACATCGCCTGCGGCATTTCCGGAAGCTTCCAGCACCTGGGCGGCATCAAGGGCTCTCCTTTTATCGTCGCCATCAACAAAAATCCGAAGGCCCCGATTTTCCAGGCGGCAGACGTGGGCGTGGCCGCCGACATTCTCGAGTTTCTGCCCGAGCTGCAGGAGGCCATCGAGGAGCTCAAGGGATGATTTTTAAAATCGGGAAAGGACGCCCCGATTTTAAAAATAAGATGCCGCCTGCCGGCGGCAGCGAATCAAGATAAAAGAGGTTTGTCCGCAGTCCTGACTGCAGCTTACGTTGGTGCTCAACATACTTGTTTTTGAACAAGGCTGAAAAAAGAGCCCCCCGGATTTTTTACCGGGGGGCTCTTTTTTCAGCCCTTGCATGATCTGGGGGTGAGCATGACGTGCTGGGGGCAGATCGACTTGGGGTTC
>Ga0272443_10002120_pt1 | contig 26240 bp, 21 predicted proteins | sample SSMAcet12_FD_193581 | JGI IMG/M metagenome (GOLD analysis project Ga0272443, IMG submission 193581) | Marine sediment archaeal communities from Little Sippewissett salt marsh, Falmouth, MA, United States - SSM-Acet-12 | ecosystem: Environmental > Aquatic > Marine > Wetlands > Sediment ... | reverse complement strand
ATTTGAGACTTTCAACCACCTCTTCGTGGTTGAAAACCATCTCCAAATTGTTGATAGCGCTCTATTTTTAAGAATAAAAAGCATTGGTGTCTATTGTTATAGGTAGCAACTTGAGTTAATTAATATAGTTTAAAATGAGCAGGAATGTCGTTATTGTACTCAAGATCACAGAATAAGGAAATTGTGACATTCCAAAGAATTTTCCTTTCATCGGCTGGGCATATATCACATCATTGGGCATCACGTAAAAGAATTCCGAATATACAATATTTTTGTCAGTGAGATTAAACTCCTTTACAATAGCACCATCCTGAGTTTGACGTACTATATTCACCCTGTAACGGTTACTATAATTCGCCAAATCTCCTGCCATTGCCAAGGCCTGGAATATATTCAAATGTTCTTTGTATATAGGATATCGCCCAGGACGATTTACTTCCCCAAGAACACTTACATAATTATTTACGAGTTTTACTGATATTGCTACATCAGTAACATAATCAGAAAGAGCATCCTCTAATATTATCCTGGTTTCCTGAATCGTCTTCCCAGCTACAGGAATAACTCCAAGATATGGCAGATAAACGGTACCATCCAAATCTACTGTATAAGATAAAAGATCAACTGATTGTTCTGAGTAGCCTATTGTTCCAGAACCTGCAACTACAGTATTAAACAGTGCGGATCTTTGGGGATCAGGCGTAGTAACCCTGATGAACAGATTGTCATTTGGTTGGATCCGGTAGTTCTCTGGTGTGATGGATTCATCTGGATATTCGCTTTCCGTGTAATCCTGCAGATAAGTGGTCTTACTAGTAGTAACGCAGGAACTCAGTAGGCTGAAAGTAATTATTGTTTCAATAAGTAGCTTAAAAGTTGAGAATTTCTTATGAATCCTTTTTTTGGTCTTCATGATTATTATGATTAGGATGTAAAATTACGCATTCAAATTATTCGGTTGCATATCTCCCGAATTCTGCTGGGTAAAGCTCCGTTTGGCCAGTCACAATGTACTAGCAGAAGTTACATTTCTTATATCATGACTTTACTCTCCTTTTTCAATCAACCTGCTGAAGATACTAATGCAGGTATCAAAGACTTATATTCTGAATCATGATACAGGACAAATAGATACTAAGCCTAATTTAGCTACTCTTACGGAAAAGTATGAAGAAAGATACAGTCTATTTGATTAGATCCATTTTACGTTATATATAATCACCCAATTCTGGGAAATTTAAGCATATTACAGCTTAAATGCCTCTGAATTAGTTATGAAATAGGAATGTCAGCGGCTGGAATTTATATTTTGTAAATCTTTGATACTTGAAAGAGGAGTTTCCTTTATCAAGACCTAGAATATGTTTAAATATTAAATATACCATCTCGTCAAAACTTGTTGTTTCTTGTCATTAATAGATATCATCACAGACCGTATTTCGTCTCTAATACGCCTTATCTTCGGACAAGCCATTTTGGTTCACTCCAGTTCATTGAAAGCAGGGATCGCATCCAGGTAACGGACCTTCCGGTGGTCGAAGTCAATATAGCAGCAGTAATGCTTCAGCCCGTTGGTCACCATCAGGTAGCGGACCCGGAAGACCATGTTGTAGCGGGCCGCCTGGTCGAAGGTCTCCCTGCTGATCTTCACCGATGGGGCTTTGCATTCCACGAGGACGGACGGAGTACCGGCGGGACGGTGGACCAGGATGTCGCAGCGGCGGACCATCCTGTTCAGTTTCAGGGTATGTTCGGTGAGGATCAGCGAGGCGGGGTACCCCTTTTCCTCAACCAGGTAACGGGCAAACCGCTGTCGCACCTCCTCCTCCGGGGTAAGCAGCACATAGCGCTTCCGGAAGATATCCAGCACATAGCTCCGCTCCCCCTCCATCCGGGTCCGGAATTCGTATTCGGGAAGGTTCAGTTTTTGCATAAATCCCCGTATCTTTACAGCCCCGGTTCCAATTTAACCCTTTTGCGCGAAAAGAGCATGAGAACAAAGCAGGAGATCATCGAAAACTGGCTGCCCAGGTACACGGGCATGAAGCTGGAGGATTTTGGCAATCATATCCTTCTGACAAATTTCCATAGCTACATGGAGCTATTCGTTTCCATCAGGGGGACGAAGATCGCGGACCGGAATGTGGCCATGCCCGCAGCCACGGCGGACGGGATCACGATCATCGATTTCGGGATGGGGAGCGCCAATGCGGCCACGGTGATGGACCTGCTGGGTGCCATCATGCCCAAAGCGGTCCTGTTCCTGGGAAAATGCGGGGGATTGAAGAAGAAAAATGCGCTGGGGGATCTGATCCTGCCCATCGCGGCCATCAGGGGGGACGGCACCTCGGATGACTACCTCCCGCCGGAAGTGCCCGCCCTGCCTGCCTTTAACCTCCAGCGGGCCGTCTCCACCACCATCCGGAACTTCGGGAAGGATTACTGGACGGGGACCGTCTTTTCCACCAACAGAAGGGTCTGGGAGCACGACGAGCACTTCAAGGAGTACCTGCGGGTCACCCGCAGCATGGCCATTGACATGGAAACCGCCACCCTGTTCACGGTGGGATTCGCCAACGGGATCCCCACCGGGGCGCTGCTGCTGGTATCGGACCAGCCCATGATCTCCGAGGGAGTGAAGACGAGGGAAAGCGACCGGATGGTCACCGAGAAGTTCACCCGGATGCACCTGGAGATCGGGATCGGATCGCTCAACGAGATCATCAACCACGGGGAGTCCGTCAAACATCTGAAATTTGATTGACCGTGAAGATGTCCTATGAACAAGTGATGGGTGAACTCAAGAAAGGTACCTTCCACCCGGTCTATTTTCTTCACGGGGACGAGCCCTACTTTATCGACCTGGTCACCGGTTACATCACTTCACACGCACTCTCCGAGGCCGAAAAGGGATTCAACCAGACCATACTATACGGCGGGGACACCGGTGCACAGCAGGTCACCGAAACAGCCAGGCGCTACCCCATGATGGCTGCCCGGCAGGTGGTGGTGGTGAAAGAGGCACAGGAGATGAAGGACTTCGGCGACCTGGATGTTTATATGAAGAATCCCCTCCCCTCCACCCTCCTGGTACTCAATTACAAGTCCGGGGACCTGGACAGGCGGAAAAAGGTCTTCAAATCCCTGGAAAAGAACGCGGTGACCATGGAATCCAAGAAGCTCTACGACAATAAGGTTCCGGGCTGGATCAACGCCTTCGCCACAAGCCGCAGGTTCAGCATCGAACCCAAGGCGGCGGCCCTGCTGGCGGAATTCCTGGGAAGCGACCTCTCCAGGATCGCCAACGAACTGGAAAAGCTGATGATCACCCTGGGCGAAAAGGTCAATAAGATCACCCCGGCCCATGTGGAGGAGCACATCGGGATCAGCAAGGACTACAACCAGTTCGAGCTGACAAACGCTCTGGGACAGAAGGATGTGCTGAAAGCCAACCGGATTATCCGTTATTTTGCCGATAACCCGAGGGACCACCACATCACCCCGACCATCGCCTCCATCTACTATTTCTTTTCAAAGGTGCTCATGTACCATTACATCACGGACCGCTCCAAACAGAATGTGGCCTCCGTTCTGAAAGTCAACCCCTATTTCGTCCCGGAGTATGCATCAGCCGCACGCCGGTACTCCAAAAATCAACTGGTGGAGGTCATTTCCCTACTCCGCGAGTATGACATGCGTTCGAAGGGATACGGGGGCGATACCACCCCCGGGGGAGAGCTGCTGCGGGAACTGACCTTTAAAATCCTCCACCTGTGATCACCCTCATCATCGTCATCATCACCTCGCTGGTCTCCATCGCCGCCTTCCGCTACAGGCCGCTTCTGTACAGGTTTGACCTCTCTCCCCACCAGCTCGTAAACCGCCGGCAGTATTACAGGATCTTTACCCATGCCTTCCTGCATGCCGACTACGTGCACCTGATCATCAACATGCTTGTGTTTTATTCCTTCGGTACCGGCATCGAGCGGATCTTCCATGAGCTCCAGCAGGAAGGGGTGATCGGCTCGGCCGCTTTCATCTACATCCTCCTTTACCTGGTCAGCATCCTGCTTTCCTCCCTCAGCACGGTTATCCGCTACCGGAACGACGAACACTACAGTGCAGTGGGCGCCTCCGGGGCGGTCTCCGCCATCCTCTTCACCTACATCTTCTTTGCCCCCCTGCAGAAGATCTATTTCTATGCGGTATTGCCCATCCCCGGCATCGTGTTCGGGATCCTCTACCTGCTCTATTCCAGCTACATGAGTCGCCGCAGCAAAGACAACATCAACCATGCCGCCCACTTCTGGGGCGCGGTGGTGGGTTTCCTGTTCCCGCTGTTCCTGGGACCGGGCATGCTGCGCGTGTTCCTGGACCAGTTGTTTCAATAACACCCCAGGAGATGAAAAGAGACAACCAGAAATCCGCAAGAATGACCCAGGAGCCCGGCAAGGAGGGTCAGCCGATGAAAAAGGCGATATTCCTGGACCGGGACGGGGTGCTGTGTGACAACAGCCGCCACTATTACATCACCAGCGAGGAAGAATTAACCCTGAACCCGGGTGCGATCGAAGCGCTGACCGTCTTCCGTGACCGCGGCTACATGCTCATCGTGATCACAAACCAGGGTGGAATACGCACGGGCCACAACACGAAGGAGAATGTGGAACGGGTGCACCGGTACATGCAGGAACTCATTGAGAAAGAAGGGATCACCCTGGACGAGATCTATTACTGTCCCCACCACTCCGACCTGGAGAACTGCCTCTGCCGGAAACCCCTCCCGCTCATGCTGGAAAAAGCGCTGGCCCGTTTCGGGATCGATCCGGAGGCTTCTTATTTTATCGGTGATTCGGAGCGGGATGTGGAAGCGGGAGAAGCGGCGGGCATTCCCTCCATCCGGGTCCCCTCCAACGGCAACCTGGCCGAGGTGACGGAGCAGATCGCCTGAACTTCCGGTTCCCAAATCAATTCCCGGGAGCCTGCCTGATGAAAAAAACCGGAACCGGCGGGGCGACTCCTACTGCGCCAGGACCACCCTCTCAACCACCCTGACCGGTCCGGCCGTCATTTCAATGAAATAGATCCCCGGCGGAGTGCTGCCCGTCTCCCACTCCGCCTCGTAGGTTCCTGTCCCCCGCTGTGCCGAGACGATCCCGGCCACTTCCGTTCCCCCGCTGTCATATACTTTCAGGGTCACATGAGAAGCGGACGGGACCCGGTAACTGATGGTGGTGGTCCCCCTGAAAGGATTGGGATAACAGCTCAGCAGAACAGTATCCGCGATCCGGTCCGGATCGATCCCCGTGCGGTCGGGCAGGAGCGTGACGATCACCCCCGGCAGGGTGATCTCCCTGGTCCGCGTTGTATGGCGGTCCGTAATGAAGGTGGTATCCCTCCGGTCCGCCCGCTCCAGTCCCGGAAAATATTGTCCGTCCCCCGCCTGCGCGGGCAGGGTCCTGAAGAACACATTGTCCGAGAAAAGGGTGGTTGCACTGCGCCTGCCGGACTGTTCGAAGGCATCCAGGACGATGTTGGAGGTCACCTCCAGGTTCTGCTCATCCCCTTCCAGCGAGAGCCACCTGGCCCGCTCATCCCTCATCACGATGGCGTTCCCGCTGAATGTTACATTTTTTGAATGGTAAAAGTAATTGGCATACTCGGTCCCCCCGCTGGTGGAATACCCGATGTCATAGATGATGTTCCCGGTCACCTCCGCATTCTCCACGCTGAACTCCATCCCGGCCGGATCGGCAAAGACGATGGCCCTGTTGGAGTTGAAGATCAGATTGTTCCTGATCTCCACGTTCTTCACATGGTAGTGTCCGGTGATGGCCGCCCCGGCGCTCCCCGACCCGCCCCCGTTGACGTCGGTCCGCCTGAATCCCCACATCACGTTGTTATCGATCCGTACCGGTTCCTCCGGATCCTCCGATCCACCCTTCAGGTCGATCGCATTCTCCGTAAATGCCCGCAGGCCCAGCGAATCCGGATTTCCCCGACCGTCCGTATACACTTCCTGGTCCACGTAGATCGCATTGTGGTCGATGAGCGTCCCCCGATAGTCCGCCCGGTAGCCCTGCTCCGGGTGACTGGCCAGCAGGATCCCGTCGTTGCAGTTCCGGAACTCGTTGTTCAGGATCATCGTGTTCGCGATTGTCCGGTCATGGTTCCATACCTCGCCTGACAGCAGAATGGCGATGCGGTCCCCGTCGATCCCCTCCTCCGCCATGCGGTCGAAGCGGGAGAACTGGATCGTGATGTTTTCGGTGAACGGGGCGTCGGACGGGCCCCTGATGTTGATGGCATCCCAGAAACCCGAGAGATGCAGGCGGTTCAGCAGGATGTTGGTGGACCGGTTCCTGATCAGAAAGCAGTTCTCGTTGCCCGAATCAAAACTGGACATCCTGTCCACCACCCAGTAATGGGCATCGTTGAACACCATTTTTACATTGGCCTGTTCGGTCCTGTCAAGTTTTGCGGGGTGCACATCATTGCCGTTGTACAGGCTGATGGTCCGCCATGCAGCCTCCGTGCCGGCTGACCGGATCACCACGGTGCCGTAGTCCGCGTGCGGCTCCACGAAAAAGTGCCTGAGGGAAGAATTATTGATCTGTTCCCAGTCCTCCCGCGCACTGATCATAAAATGTGTGCTGTCGGCTGGGTCATATTCCGGGAGCACGAATCTTTTCGTATAGGCGCTCTGGCCGCTCACATCCCGGATGCCCGCATAAACCAGGACAAACAACATCACTGACAGCTGCATACAGATTCCACGGCCCATCGCAATCAATTTAGGGATATTGTAGAATACGCCCGCGGATCTCAAATTGTTCTCCGAAAACCGGTTTTTAACTTTCGTCGGTTTGACGGATCGTGGTGTTTTTTTGACATAAAAACGGCCCGGAGCCAAACAATCCGCCCTGTTGCTTGTTTGTATCAATCAGTGCAACCGGAACGGAACGGACCATTGAATTGCCGGAACGGCTGGCACACTCTTCTGAAAACACACAATACGGGTTCCCGTATTGAAACCAATCTGAATGACAATATAGCTGCTGGCTGCAGGACAGGGGCATGTCTGACCGGGACCTTCGGGACCCGGGACCGACCGGGCGGAGCTGTCCCCGCGAAGCAGCAGGCGCTGTCAGACTAACCACACAAACCAACCCCTGAACCAAACAGAATCAATGCATATGACACGTGAACCCCAATCCCGGCAGACGAGCTATCACGCTTCCGCGAACAACACCATCAAGGTCCGGAAGATCGTCAGGCTCGTGGCCAGAAGATTGTACATCTTTGGCATTTCCCTGGCAGGAACGATCCTGCTGGCGTTCCTCTTCATCCGTTACACCATGCCCAAATACAGGGTGACCGCCTCGATCATGTTCAGCAAGGAGCAGGATGCCCGTTATTCAGAACGGGAGACACTCCTGGGCGGATACAACCTGCAGCCCGGTTCCCAGAACATCGACAACCAGATCTTTGTGCTTTCCTCCTGGCCCCTGATCGACAGGACCCTCGACAGGCTGGATTTCGAAACCGACTATTACATCAAAAGAGGCATCACGAGGGAATCGTGCTACCCGGACAATCCCGTCAGGGTGGTGTTCGACACAACCCGGTGGGTCCCCCACAACCTTGAATTCACAGTCAGCTACGAAACACTGAGCACTTTCCGCATCCGGGTGGAGGAAAATGACCTGGTGGAACTGGACACCATCGTCACCTTCGGGAAAAGCGTTCCCGTCGGGGAGGGATCCCTTTCCGTGATCCCCATGCCCAATTATTACGAGGTGACCGGACAGGGACACGAGATCTGTTTCAGGTCCACCCACCGGGAGGACCTGATCGAAGTGTACATGAACCGCCTGGTGGTGGAGCCGGTTTACCGCGACGGCACCATTGTCATGATCAGCCTTCAGGGGACCAACAGGCAGAAGGACATTGATTTCCTGAATGCCCTGGTCTCCGAGTTCATTCAAAGCAACCTGGAGCAGAAGAACTACGAGGCATCCAGGATCATCGATTTCATCGACAGGCAACTGGTGAATGTGTCCGACTCCCTGATGATCACGGAGGAACGGCTGCAGGATTTCCGGGCCAGGAACCAGATCATGGACATTTCCGCCCAGGGACAGCAGATCATTCAGCAGGCTGTCAAGCTGGAAGATGAGCGGGCCCGCCTGCAGCTGGAAGCGAACTACTACGATTACCTAGCCGAGTACCTGAAGAACGAAACCTCCATGGAATCGCCCGTGGCCCCTGCATCCATGGGGATCACAGATCCGCTGCTCACCACCCTGATGCAGGAGCTGTCGGATTTGCAGCTGGAGTATTTCAGCGGTCACACCGCCGAGAAGAGCCTCCGGCAGAACCAGCTCGCCCAGCAGCTGAAGAACACCAAGCAGAGCCTGCAGGAGGTGCTGAAAGGAGTGATCACCGCCAACCGCATGGCCATGAAGGAAAATGAGTCCCAGCTGACGAGCCTGAACGCCCAGGCAAGGAGACTGCCCGTCACGGAGCGGCAGCTGCTGGGGATCGAGCGGAAGTTCAACCTGAACGAGGCGCTCTACACCTTCCTCCTTCAGCGCAGGGCCGAAGCCCAGATCCAGAAAGCGTCCAGTCAGCCCGACAACAAGATCGTCAGTCCCGCCCGCGCCAGCCGCAATCCGGTATCCCCCAACACGCCGCTGGTCTACGCCCTGGCCCTGATGCTCGGTCTGATGGTCCCCTCCGGATTCCTGATCCTCACGGGGGCCGTCAGTGACCGGATCACCTCCGAGGAGGAGCTGAAAACACTCACCGACCTGCCGGTCATCGGCCACATCCCCCACAACAACCTGAAATTCCAGACCGCGGTACTGAGCGATCCCCAGTCGGTGCAGGCGGAAGCCTTCCGGAGCCTGCGCACCAGGATCCAATTCTTCACCAAAGAGGCACCCAATCCGGTGATCCTGGTCACCTCCTCCATCCCGGGTGAGGGAAAGACCTTCGTGGCGGTGAACCTTGCTTCCGCTTACAGCCTGACCGGGAAGCGGACGGTGCTGGTGGGATTCGACATGCGCCGCCCCAGCCTGTCGCCCGATTTCAGCCTGGACGACCGCAGGGGGCTCTCCACCTACCTCATCGGGAAAAATCCGCTGGAGGAGATCATCCAGGGATCGGGGTTCCGGAACCTGGACATCATCCCGTCAGGCCCCATCCCCCCCAATCCCGCCGAACTGGCCGCCTCGGAAAAAGCCGGGAAACTGTTCGATGAACTGCGCACAATCTACGATTTCATCATTGTGGATACCTCCCCCTTCGGGGTGGTATCGGACGGATTCAACCAGGCAGTGGTGGCGGATGCGAATATTTTCGTGGTCAGGTTCCACAAGTCCATGAAGCGGCCGCTGAGGGAAACGCTGTCCGAGTCCCGCCAGATGGGGATCAAAGGAATGAGCATCCTTGTCAACGATTACAGGTCGAACAGGGGTCCCTACAGGTACACCCACAATTACAGGTACGAAAGTTTTAACAGGAAAAACGCGAAGACGAAGCAGCGCCTGGAAAAAACCAACGGTTTTGAAGATATCAAAGTTAAGACGGGCCGTCAGAAGGCCCGGGTCGAAAGTACTTATTGAGAATTTCGCCTCCCTGGGGCTCCTCCAGGTCCTGAATTACCTCCTTCCGCTGGTCGTCCTCCCCTACCTGACCAGGGTGATCGGACTGGAGCTATACGGGGTGCTGGCCGTAGCTGCCGCGGTGATCCTCTACTTCCAGACCACGGTGGACTTCGGGTTCGATTTCACAGGTACCCGGGAGATTGCAAAGAACCAGGAGGATACCGAAGCCCTCTCCAGGATCTTCTGGACGATCACCGCCTCCAAGATCCTGCTCATGCTGGCCGGGTTCGTCCTGCTGTATCTCCTCATCCTCACCATCCCCTTCTTCGGGAAATATTCCCTGCTGCTGCTGTTCACCTTCCTGACCATTCCCACCAGGATCATTTTCCCGGAATGGTTTTTCCAGGGGATGGAGAAGATGAAATACATCACCCTGGTCAACCTGGTGTCAAAAATCATCTTCACCGTGCTCATCTTCGCGGTGATCAATGAAAAGGATGATTACCTCTATTATCCGCTGCTGACCGCCGCGGGGAACCTGGTAGCAGGCGTGGCATCCCTGTGGATCATCTTCCGCGGGTTCCGGGTCCGGCTGTACCTCCCCACCTTCAGGGACATCGCCGGTGCCATCCGGGGAAGTTACGATGTATTCCTGAACCTGCTCATGCCCAACCTCTACAACAGCCTGTCCACCCTGCTGCTGGGATTCTGGTGGGGAAATGCGGCGGTGGGGGTATACGACGCCGCCCAGAAAGTGATAACCCTGTCCAACCGCCTGCTCATCGTGCTTTCCCGGGTCTTTTTCCCGTACCTGACAAAGAACCTGGAAAAACACCGCCATTACCTGCGGCTCAGTCTCGCCCTCAGCCTGGTCATCGTGCTGGGCTACCTGGCATTTGCCGGGGTGATCGTGAAAATCCTCTACGCACCTGAATTTGAAGCGGCAAAGCACCTGATCCGCATCATGGCCATCAGTCCCGTCATGTTCACCCTGATGCACGTTTACGGCACCAACTATCTGATCATCATCAACAAAGAGAAGGTCCTCCGGAACATCACAATCATTTCCTCGGTGGCGGGACTGGCGGCGGCCCTGCTGCTGATCCCCGTTCTCGCGCAGACGGGTGCAGCGATCACCCTGGTCCTCTCCCGGTCCCTGATCGGCGTGATGTGCCTAGTCTTCGCCCGCAGGATCATGCTTTCATTCAGGCCCGTGGGCCAGCCTGTCATCGGTCATTAACACATCATCAATACCAATATTACCTGTTATGTTAGCGATTCATATTTATGAGAACGGGTATTCGGACCGGTGGGTCCGGTACTGCGAAAAGAACGATATCCCTTACCAGCCCGTGAACATCTTTGATTCGGACATCATCGTCCGTTTAAAAGAACAGGGAGTGACGCTGCTGATGTGCAACCTGTCCCTGACAGACCACAGGAATGCACTGATCTCCAGGGAGATCCTCATGTCCGTTGAGAAAGCGGGCATCCGGGTGTTCCCCGACCACGATTCCTACTGGCACCATGACGACAAGGTGGCCCAGAAATACATGTTCGAAGCCCTTGACATCCCCCATCCCCGGAGCCGGGTATTTTACAGCGGAAAAGAAGCCCGGCAGTGGCTTTCCGCCGCCTCCTACCCCCTGGTTTTCAAGCTGCGGGGCGGGGCCGGATCCTCCAACGTGGTGCTCCTCAAGAATTACGCTCACGCGAAAAAGTATGTCCGCCGGATGTTCGGCAAGGGCATCAAACCCAGTCCCTCGGTACTGAACGACTACAGAACCCGGCTCAGGGTCCACTCCAAAAGAAAGGACACGGTCGCCACCCTGAAACGGCTGCCCGGGACCATCCTGAACATCATGACCGTCAACGCCAGGAAACCCAGGGAAAAAGGGTATTTCCTGGTGCAGGAGTTCATACCCGGCAATCCTTTCGACACCCGGGTGTTTGTCATCGGCGAACGCGCCTATGCGTTCAAAAGGATCGCCAGGAACAATGATTTCAGGTCCTCCGGGAGCGGAGAATTCGATTTCGACCCCAACAATGTGGATCAGCGGGCCATCATCCTGGCCTTTGAAACCGCCCGGAAGATCGGGGCGCAATCGCTGGCCTGCGATGTGGTGTTCGACAGCAAAGACCGGCCGCTGATGCTGGAGGTGTGCTACCAGCAGACCGCCTGGCCTGCCCACAAATCAGGAGGATACTTTGACTCCTCTCTCCGGTACCACCCCGGTGCCATCTGGCCCGAGGATATGATCATGGAACAAATGATGGAAATGCACAGGGAACTACTGCAGGAGCCCGTCAGGCATGAAGGATAAAATCACCCTGCGGGGACTCGCGGCGGGGATTTACCTGTTCAGCGTCCCCGTATTCTCTTTCTCGGCAGAACTCGGGCTCAACGCCATTCCCCAGCTCATCGGGGCCATGCTGGTGCTTTATGCCGCGGCGGACCTGATCATCACCGGGGAGATCCGCAGGAACGTGCCCCTGTTGCTCTATATCCTGTTTGCCCTGTGGAGCATCGTCCCGGCCGTCTTCTCCGAATTCACGAACCAGATGGGCAGCGGCACTACCCTGATCAAGGTGATGCTGATCACGGCCGCCGTATCGGTGCTGGTGAAGACCCGGATGGATTTCATCGTCAGCCTCAGCCTCTTCTTCCTTTCCGTTTTCGTGGCCATGTGGCTGAACATAGATGACCTTGCGGCCCTGCGGGCGTCGGAGATCACGGGGACGGACCGGTTCGCGGGCACATTCGCCAATGCCAACACCGCTGCCATGTACGGCATGACCATCATCTGGAGCGGTTTCACCCTGCTGATGATCAGTAAAAGATCCTTCATCACGGCCCTGGTAATCACCCTGGGGGTCGCCCTGGCCATCGTGCTGATCATTTATTCGGGCTCCAAGAAAGGATACCTGGGACTCGCCCTCTTCGGTCTGCTCGCCGCCTGGCTGGTGATCAAAAAACCGGGAAGGTCCTTCGCGGGGAAGATCGCGGTCTACCTCACCGTGGCCGCCGTCCTCTCCGGGGTGATGTATGTGCTCTACACCTCTCCTTTTTTCTACCGGGTGGAGACCATGTTCGACGAGCAGTACTCAACCGATTCGCGCATGTACCTCTTCAACAGGGCGCTGTTCGTATGGGGCAGCTCGGTGAAGAATTTTCTGATGGGGGTGGGACTGGGTAACTTCAAGTTCTACAACAACCTGCATGTGTACTCCCACTCCACCATTGCCGAAACGCTGGTGTGCACGGGGGTGATCGGATTCCTGCTCTATTTCGGCAGCCTGGGATCGGTCCTCGTCCTTTACGGAAAAGCCGCCGCTTTGCTGCCGGCGGGACAACGGACCCAGGTGTGGCTTGTGTTCATCCTGATGCTGCTCATCCTCTTTTTCAACGTGGCTGCGGTGCTCTATGCCAGCAGGATCCTCTGGCCGCTGCTGGGGATCATCAGCTCCCAGGGCGTAACCCTGCTGGAGACTGCCCCACCCCGGAGCGGGGAAGTGATGCCGTCGCGGTTGAATTACAGTACGGGAAGTCTATCTGTATGATATGGAGATCCGCTACTTGTTATCGAAATTCTCTTAGTGCAATGATAACGCCCTGTGTGACATGAAGATACTTTGTGTGATCGACAGCCTGGGTCAGGGAGGCGCCCAAAGGCAGCTGGCGGAACTGGCTGTCGGATTCAGGGAAAAGGGGCACCAGGTTTCCTTCCTCACCTACCACCACATTCCCTTTTTCAACGAGGTGGTGGAAAAAGCGGGGATCCCGATCACATGCATCGAAGAAAAGAATTACCTCCTGCGGCTGTTCAGAATGAGGCGTTTTATCCGCAGGGGAGGCTACGATGCGGTGCTTTCGTTCCTGGAAAGGGCCAGCTTCATTTGCGAGTTTGCAGGACTGCCCCACAGAAAATGGCGGCTGGTGGCGGGAGAGCGGAATGCAGGTGCGGCGGTTAAAAGGAAGCCCGTCATGCGCTTTTTCCTCCTGTTCCACCTGTTTGCCGATTACGTGGTGGCCAACTCCGCCTCCAACATCCGGATCATCCGGTCCCTCAATCCCCTGCTCCCCGCCTCCAGATGCAGAGTGATCTACAACATCGTCGATTTCGACCGGTGGAAGCCGGCTGTGAACGGGACCCCGCACAGCGAAATGGGGCGCAACGGATCCCAGGACATAAGAACCAGTGACGACAGACCCGGTGACAACGGATCGCCACGCAACGGATCTACACACAAACGCTCCCCGCTCCGGATCCTGGTCGCGGCCCGGGTGGACCACCAGAAGAACCTGAAGGGGCTGACCGATGCCCTGACGCTGATGGACCCAGAGGAACTGGAGGGGATCCGGATCGACTGGTACGGGAGGATGCCGGAGGAGGAAAAGATGGATCCTTCCACCCGCGAAGCGCTGGAGGCGATCCGCTCCAACGGGCTCGGAAAGGTGGTTAGGTTCTTCCCCCCCGCACCGGACATTGAAATGCAGATCAGTCAGGCGGATGCGGTGGGACTGTTCAGCTTTTACGAAGGTTTTCCAAACTCGATCATCGAAGGGATGGCCATGGGCAAACCCGCTTTCTGTTCTGCAGTCTCCGATGTACCCGACCTGCTTTCCCACGAACCGGAGCTCATGTTCGACCCGGAAGACCCGAAATCCATTGCCACATCCCTGCGGCACCTGCTGGGAATGGACCCTGACCGGCTGGCCCGGATCGGCCGGGAAAATGAGCGGATCGCACGGAAATGGTTCCACCGGGAGACCATCATCGACGAGTACCTTGAATTATTGGGATCATGAAAGGGACAGAACTTTTAAAAGAACCCGTGATCCAGGAGAAGGATCGAAGGAAATTGAATGATCAGGGATTGACCAAAGAAACCATACCCCAGAAAAAACCTGCCCGAAAAATTCTCATCGTGGGAACGGTCCCCCCGCCCACCGGAGGGGTGACCATCCATGTATCCAGGCTGATTCAGCACCTGGATGCCCGTAAGGTTCTATATACCTTCTGCGGCATTTCAGAGGGGCCACTGAAAATCTTCCGGCAGGTCATCAGGCACAAAGTGATCCACCTGCACGCCTCCAATTCCTATTTCAGGCTCGCTTTTTCGATGGTCTGCTTCCTGCTGGGGAAAAAGCTGATCCAGACGATCCACGGGGACCTGGGCCGTTTCAGCCGGATGAGAAACCTCTGCGACCGGATCTCGGTCCGCCTCACCCACACCCCGGTGGTGATCAATAAAGGCAGCCTGGAAAAGGCCGGGAAGCTCAACAGGCGATCCGTCCTTATCAGCGCATTCATCAAACCCGTGGACTCAGAGCCTCTGCCGGATGAGATCCTTACCGGCCTGAAGCAGTGGAAAAACGGATTCTCGCATATTTTCTGCGCCAATGCCACCAGTCCCGACCGCGATACCCTTGGACGGGAGATCTACGGGGGCAGCGAACTGATGAAGGTATTCAGCCGGCAGCCGGAAAAAGGCCTCATCTTCGTGGACCCCGGCGGACATTACCGGGAAATCATTCGGGGGAATGGTCGCAGCAGGGAAGATGAAAGCATAAGAGAAAGGGAGAGCAACAGGGTGAGTGGAGGCATCGGGGAGAATGAAAACGTCCCCCACAATGTATTCTACATAGACCGGCCACTTCCTTTCTTCGAGGTCCTGAAGTTTTCCGACTGCTACATCCGGGCCACCACCACGGACGGGGATTCTCTTTCGGTGAAAGAAGCGCTCTCCATCGGCAAACCGGTGATCGCATCCGATTGCGTTGACCGTCCGGAGGGATGCAAACTCTACAAGACTGCCGACACAGGCGCACTGCTTCAACAGGTTGCGCAATTCTCCGACAACGGTCCCCCGCCAGAAACGCCCCGGAGCGGAAAAGTAAAAGAGGAAGTGGACCGAATTATCGAATTGTATGCAATTTAACATGTTACCCGCTCAACTTTCCAGGACCTGGCACACGGTCATCCGCCTCAAACCCGTGCAGGTCCGTTACCAGCTGCTTTACAGAATGCCATCGGGAACCCGGAGGATAAAACGCTTCCGGTACAGATCCTCAATGGCGGTGACTAGTTCTCCCGTGAAACTCCGTCCCTGGATCCCCAAACCACTTGCCGCAGACGGAAACACTTTTTCATTCCTGAACCGGGAAATGGACATGGGCACCAGAATCCGGTGGGATGAGGCGGCTAACGGGAAGCTGTGGACCTACCACCTGAACTACATGGATTACCTTCTTCAGAAAGGAATGACCACAGAGGAAGGCACCCGGTACATCATGGAATTCATCCGGGACTTCCCTGGCAACGGCACCGGAAAAGAGCCCTATCCCATCTCCCTACGGGGGATCAACTGGATCAAGTTCCTCATGGCGCATCAGATCAGGGACCGTCTGATCGATCATTCTCTCTTCACACAGTACCGCATGCTTAAGAACCATCCCGAGTACCACCTGATGGGGAACCACCTGCTGGAAAACGGTCTTTCGCTGCTGTTTGGAAGTGTCTATTTCAGGGATCAGGGACTGTACGCCCTGGCAGGAAAGATCCTGGCCGCAGAACTTCCCGAACAGGTCCTGTCCGACGGCGCCCATTTTGAGCTCAGCCCCATGTACCACCAGGTCATCCTCGACCGGCTGCTGGACGGGATCAATCTACTGAAGCACAATCCCGTTTTCGATGACCAGGGTCCCCTACTGGCCCTCATGACCGAAAAGGCCTCCCTGATGCTCGGATGGCTCGAGCGGATCATATTCAGCGACGGCACCATTCCGCTGTTCAACGACAGCACCTTCGGGATCGCCCCGTCCACCTCCGACCTGTATGCCTATGCAGAAAGGCTCCAGATCCCTGTCCGTAAGACACGATTAGGGCAGAGCGGATACCGGGCTGTTAATTTTAACAAATACGAGATCCGGCTGGACGTGGGTGAGGTGGGTCCGACCTACCAGCCCGGTCACGCCCATGCGGATACCCTCAACTTTGAGTTGTATCACAGGGGAAAGCCCCTGATCGTGGATACGGGGACATCCACCTATGAAAAAAACAGCAGGCGCATGCTGGAAAGGGGGACCGCCCCGCACAACACCGTGCAGGTGGACGGACTGAACTCCTCGGAGGTGTGGGGAGGATTCCGGGTGGCAAGGCGCGCCTCGATTGTCCACCTGCGCGAAGAGGAAAACACCATCGAGGCGGATCACGATGGTTACAGCCGCCTGGGAGTCACACATCACCGCCGGTTCCATTTCGATCCGGACCACATACAGATCACCGACAAACTCTCAGGAAGCAGCCGTCATGAAGGGACCGCCCGGCTCCATTTCCACCCTTCCGTTCAACCTGAGATCGAAGATCACATGGTGCGGTTTCAGGGCGGGACCATCAGTTTCAACGGAGCAAAGCAGGTTTCCCTGGCAACATTTCATTACGCCCCCCAATTCAACACCCTCTTGCCGGCAAAGGCAGTGGAAATCACATTCTCCGGCAAGCTAAGCACAACAATCACATTTAAACATAAATAGTACCCAATGGCAAGAATCGGAATCATCACACAGGTGTACAAACCTGAAATCGGGGCGGCCCAGAACCGGCTGTATGAGATGGCCGCCGGACTGAAAAAATATGGATGGGAGGTATCTATTATCACATCCATGCCCAACTACCCGCATGGAAGGATATTCGACGGATACAGGGGAAAGTTCTTCATGAAGGAGACCCTGGATGATATGGAAGTGAGAAGATACTGGCTGTACCCCTCGAACAGCGGGAAAGCACTGCCCAGGATGCTGAACTGGATCTCATTTTCCATCAGCGTGCTTTTCTCCCTCCCTTTCATCAGGCGGAAAAAATTCGATTACCTGATCGTTCAGAGCCCTCCCCTGCTGCTGGGGATTTCCTGCCAGATCCTTTCCCGTTTCTCACGAACAAGAATGGTCCTGAACGTATCCGACCTCTGGCCGCTCACCGCAAAAGAACTGGGAGCCATTTCCGACGGCTTTCTGTACCGGAGGTTCGAACAGATCGAGCAACTCCTCTACCGCCGCTCCTTCATCCGCCTCGGACAGTCTCACGAAACCATCGGACATATAGCAAATTACAATCCAGAAAGGACCTTCCTGTTCCGCAACGGTGTGGATCCTTCCCGCTACAGGGAATTTGTCACCATAAACAACAAACGGGATAAGCCTTCCATCGTGTATGCCGGTCTGCTCGGCGTCGCCCAGGGGATCGTGGATATCTGCAGGGGGATTGATTTCAGCGAGCTTGGAATGGAGTTTCACATTTACGGTGCGGGCCCGGAACAAAAGCAATTGGAGGAGTTCCTGGCCGCCCATCCCGACCGGGGCATTTTCTATCATGGCCAGGTCCCCCGTGAGGAAGTCCCCATGGTCATCCCGCAGTACTCGGCCACCCTGATCCCGCTTGTGAAATACCTACCCGGGGCGGTCCCCTCCAAGATCTACGAATCCATGGCCGCCGGTCTGCCCATCATTTATTCGGGAGAAGGCGAAGCCCGAAGGATCATCGAGGAATATGACCTGGGCTGGACCTCACCGGCCAAAGATTTTGAAGCCCTGAAGCGGAACATTGAAAAAGTGGGGATCCACAGGGAAGAGCTGGCAAGGAAGCGGCAGAACTGCCTGGAGGCCGCGGAAAAGGTTTTCAGCAGGGGGGCCCAGGTGAAAAGACTGAACCATTACCTGAATTCGTTCATGACCTGTATGGAAGATATCAAAAAGGTCCTGATCCTCCGGGATACTGCCAGTCAGTCTCCGGTCCGCCTGAACGGCAACCGGTATTCACCGGCCGACCGGCATGATCAGGATCCGGTCGCCCTTCACCAGCATCCAGTCACACCTTACCAGGATGGCAGGGGACTGGTGCCGGATTTCAAGGAAATCAGGTCCACACGGGGACTGTGCGCATGCAGGAAGCCCGCTGATTGTTCAAAAAACCATGCTGTATCCACCACCTGATCATTCGATAAAAATGACTTTCTTTGCACCTGATGTTACGGCTATTCTTTCTTCTTCTGATGATGTACATCATCGCTGTCACCTGCGCCCACAAGTATGCAGCGGCACCCGCGGAAACCATGGAGATCAGTGACAGCCTGAAAGGGATATCCGGACTGACATACTGGAATGATCGGCTCTGGGCACACAATGACAAAGAGGACCGGACACTGTATGCGCTGGATCCTTCCGATGGATCCATCCTGGAATGCTTTGAACTGGAAGCAACCCATTGGGCCAGGCATGAATGGGAAGATATCTCCCACGACGATGATTACATCTACATCGGGGATATGGGGAACAATACAAGTGGCAACCGGAGGGACCTGCACATCCTCAGGATCGGGAAAGAAAGTATTCGCCGTGGTGAAATCCTTGTGGACACGATCTTTTATTCATATTCCGATCAGAAGAATTTTCACCCCATCTTTCCCAACACCACCCGGTTCGACTGCGAAGCGATGTTTGTCACCCGTGACAGCATCTACCTCTTTACCAAGCAATGGACCAGGGGAAAGACCTCGATGTACTCCCTCCCGAAAACACCCGGCACCCACCAGGCCAGGCTAAAGTCCACCTATCATGTGGGAGGCATGATCACCGGAGCCAGCTGTGATGAAGCATCGCGCAAGGTAGTCCTCTGCGGATATACGTTTATGATGCAGCCATTCCTGCTTATGCTATCAGACTTCAAAGGAAATGACTTCTTTTCCGGTTCCAGGCTTAAAATACAGCTGGACCTTCCTTTCCACCAGGTGGAAGGCATCACCACCGATAACGGGACCCGTTACTATCTCTCCAACGAACGGTCCTATCTTCCCAAAGCACACAAACCTCAGAAAATTCACGTGGTAGACCTTGAAAGGTATATGAATTGATCGGATCTAAGGAAGAAAATTGATGTAATAACTCTTTGATAAGGGTTCAGTTCAGACCCGGATCCTCTGGAAAGTTGGCTCATGCCCTGTATTTGTTTTTCTACCGGGCCAGGGTATTGCTCCAGAATTCTGATACTACCCCAAAGACCGGACAAAGGATCAAGCAAATAAATCTTTACTTTTCGTACAATGAAACCAATAAGAACTTCTCAGTCAGGATAGACTTCTACTTCATATGGCCTTGATCCGTCCGAGCCATCTGAATATTTTTTATTGGTTGAATGGAACTCCGGGATCATCATCTTTATCCTCTTCACAAGGTCATATTCCGAAATCGTATGATAGGAACAAAGCAGCGAATGAACATTTGAAATCACCATTTCAGGATCCATCGGGGATACCTTTGCGATTTTAATCTTAGGGTTATGCGTTGGAACTGTGTTCTCCTCACTGGTCAGTAATTCTTCGTAGAGCTTCTCTCCAGGTCTAAGTCCGGTGAATTCAATTTTAATATCCAGATCAGGTTCATATCCCGAAAGCCTGATCATCTGCTTTGCCAGGTTGTAAATGTTTACAGGCTCACCCATTTCAAAAACGAAGATTTCCCCTCCAATTCCCATAAAACCAGCTTCTAATACCAGCTGGCAGGCTTCGGGAATGGTCATGAAATAGCGCCTTATCTCCGGATGTGTCACGGTAACCGGGCCTCCATGTTCAATTTGTTTGCGGAAAATGGGAATTACGGAGCCATTTGAATCCAGTACATTCCCAAAGCGGGTAATCACAAACTGGGTCGTATTTCCAACCGACATGGACCTGGCACGCACAATCATTTCACAGATTCGCTTGGACGCACCCATCACATTGGTAGGATTCACCGCCTTATCAGTTGAAACCATCACGAATTTTTCTGTCCCATATTTCATGGATAGCCTTGTGAGCAGCAAAGAACTGCCCACATTGACCCTGACAGCTTCATACGGATTCTCCTCCATCAGGGTGACATGCTTGTATGCTGCTGCATGAAATACGATATCAGGCCGGTATTCATTGAATATCTCGTCCATCCTGATCTCATCGGTCACATCCCCCAGGATGGTCCGTAAAGGTGCATACCCATAGTGTTCCTGTAATTCATTCTCAAGATGGAACATGGGCGTTTCAGCATTGTCGATGAGTATCAACTTTTCAACATCAAAACAGGTGAGCTGACGGACAATCTCTGAACCAATTGACCCCGCAGCACCCGTCACCAGAATTGTCTTGTTTTTCAGCCCGTCAGCGATCCTTTTCATATTCAGCTGAATGGGCTCCCGGCTCAACAAGTCCTGTACATTGATCCTTTTCAGTTGAGTCAACTGCAATTGGCCATTCAGCCAGGTGTTTACCGCCGGGACTTCAAGGACCTCGAGACCCAGGTTCACTGCAAACCTGTAAATGTTGGTTTTTTCAGATACCGCTATGTCCCTGATCGCAAAAATCATCGTTTTCACCTGGTGTTTCTCCAGGAATGTGTCAGTGAGCCTCTTAGGATTGAAGACCGGAATGCCTTCAAGGCTTTTGTGCTGAAGCTTTTTGTTATTATCCAGAAATCCGACGATATGATAACCACTCGATGTGTCACTCATGATCACCCTTGACACAATAACTCCCATAGATCCTGCACCATAAATGATCACATTCTTTTTGTGGACCGGTTTTACAGAGACCATTTCGTAAAACATCTTGATGATGATCCGGGTGGTTAACAGAAATGCATTGGCGGTCACGAAATGAATCAGCAGTATCGACAACGGAATATTGATAACCTCGTATGACCCGATGCGCCTGCTGGTGATGGTAAGTGCCAGTAAAACAACCAGGGATGATGTGGTTGCCAGAAGAATGTTGAAAACATCCCTGATGGTGGTGTGCCGGATAATTCCCGCAAATGGTCTGAATACCAGTTCAAATCCGTAATAGATCCCGGTCACGATCAGAGCCTGTCTGATAGCGATGGTGAAATCAACTGCTCCGGGTTCAAAATTGTACCTTAAAAGGTAAGAGACAAGGAACGTGAAAAATATTACCCACCCGTCGTAAAGGAAGATCAGCCACCGCGGAAGGGAGTACTTGCGAAATACACTCCTAGCAAACAAAGCAAACTGCTTTCGTGTTTGATTATGAGGAGATTGATCTCTCACGGGTCATTTAGTTCGGGTTCGTTTAATCTTAAATAAAGTTATGGTTTAATTCTCTTGATGCCAAAAGAGACTATAGCAAAAAAAGGATTATTTGACAGAGGCAGGCTTGAAAATGATTTTTTACATTTGTCAGGCGACGAAACCGGCTGTTTTTTTATGAATACTTGATGGGCAGGCTTTTCTTTTTCCTCATATTAATCGTGATCATTTTGGCAAACTGCAATCGCAGATCTGCAGTAGTATCGCCGGTGGTAACAATGGAGCTCAGCGACAACCTGAAGGGAATATCAGGATTTATATCCTGGAATGACAATTTGTGGGCACACAATGACCGGGATGACAGGAACATATACGCACTCAATCCTTCAGATGGATCAATCACGCAACATTTTACGCTTGATCCTGCCTTTCGGGCCCGGCATGAATGGGAAGATATGGCCCAGGATAAGGATTTCATCTACATAGGTGACATGGGCAACAATGCCAGAGGAAACCGTAGGGATCTGCATATTCTCAGGATTGGAAAAGAAGGGATCCGGCACGGAGACCTCAAAGTGGATACCATCTTCTATTCCTATTCAGACCAGGTAAATTTCCACCCCATTTTTCCAAATACGACCCGTTTTGACTGTGAAGCCATGCTTGTCTCCGGAAACAGCATCTACCTGTTCACCAAACAGTGGATAGGAGGACAAACCTCGGTGTATTCCGTTCCCAAATCACCCGGTTCCCACCAGGCAATGCTCAAATCCACCAACCATGTGGGAGGAATGATCACCGGGGCTACTTGCTATAAGGACTCAAATATTGTGGTATTGTGCGGTTACACGTTCTTTTTGCAACCGTTTCTGCTCGTCCTTTCAGATTTCAGAGGAAATAACTTTTTTTCCGGTTCCAGACTTAAAATCCAGCTGGACCTTCCTTTCCACCAGGTGGAAGGAATCACCACCTCTGACGGGGTGCGCTACTTCATCTCCAATGAGCGGTCCTATCTCCCCAAAGTACACAAATCCCAGAAAATTCACCTGACTGACCTTGAGAGGTATATGGATTGATCGGATCTCAGGAATCCTTTACACAACGAACCGAGAACCCGTCTCCCGCATAACTGTCCGTGCGGTGTATTTTGCTGTATGTGTGATATAGAGACCTGTACCATATAATGAACTCCGAATGTTCAGTGGCTGACCACCAGTACCCGCCATACCCCAGGACATAAAAAAACCCATCCACGTCCCGGTAGCCTCCCGGAAGAGCAGTGAAACCACTATCATTTGTAGCTCCTTTGTTGGGTGCTCGCCAGTGGGTCGTTCCCGTTTCTTTAAGCTTTCCACCACAATCCTGGCCCCTCCAGCCCCTGTACCCTGCTTCATCCTTTCCTATTCCCAGATTCATCTCCAGATCCTTCCATTCATCATCGGTCGGAATATGCCATCCCTCCGGTGCCAGTCCGCGCGGATCTTTTACTGCGAACCAGTTGTACAATCTGCCGTACGTCCCACCGTTTTTAGGATCATTCCCATAAAAACACCAGGCCCCTGCCTCGGTTTTACCCCACTTATTCTTTCCTTTCCTGTTTGGTATGGGATCGCGATTTCTATAATTCACTACATCCAGATTTTCAGCCATCCAGACCTGGTTGCCAATTTTAACTGTCCTGTATACTTTTTTGTCTGAAGGATTTTTAAAATTGGCGGTTTCATTTTCCATAAGGGGAATGATTTTATGCTGAAAACTATTAATGTAGAAAAAATTAAGTAAGATTCAAAGTGAGAAATGATTTTTATGGACGGATCAGACTTGTGACATCAGTTGAGGCCGGGGTCTTCGGGAAAGTTGGCCCATGCCCTGTACTTGTTCTTGTAGCGGGCCAGGGTATTGCTCCAGAACTCACTTTTCACTGCCTGCATCACCATCCTGGGTGAGATCTTGCCCACCAGCCAGGCATTCTCCTTCAACTCATTATTCAGTTGATTGGCCGACCAGCCGGCGTAGCCGAGAAAAAAACGAAGTTCATGGGGCTGGACCTCTTCCTTGGCGATCAGCTTTTTCATGAACTCAAAATCTCCTCCCCAGTAGATGCCGTTTTCAACAGGCACACTGTCCGGGATGCGCTCTCCCAGTGTATGGATATAATGGACCGTATTCGTACTGACCGGTCCCCCGACGGAGATACTGAAATCCGATTCTGGGAAATCATTGATGATCTCGTTCACTTTCATCTCCAGGGGTTTGTTCAGGACAAAACCCAGGGATCCCTCTGAATTGTGCTCGGTGAGGTAAACGATGGAACGGCGGAAGTAATTATCGCTCAGGAAAGGTTCCGAAATGAGGATCCTGCCCTTCTCCGCCACATTCTCTTCGGCGATATGGAAAAAATCGATATTCAGGTCCATAGACACGCATTTTCCCCGCTTACAAGATACGCCATTTTTTGCTTTTTTTAAAACGTACCTCCCGGAAAAATAGTATCTTGGCTGCTTATCAAAACCGCCTATGAGCCGGAAAGCAGCCAGGCAACCAAATCTGATTCAGGCACTCATCCCCATTGTCGTTCTCATCATTCTCCTGGCACTGAATGTGGTTCATTTCGGCGATCACACCCTGGACGGTGCCAACCAGTTTGCCCTGATCATGGCATCGGCCGTGGCAGGAATTGTGGCTGTCTTCCTGCGGGTAAAATGGGACGATATTCAATCCAGCATTGTAAAAAGCATCGGGTCAGCCATGCCCTCCATCCTGATCCTGCTGATGATCGGCGCCCTGGCGGGAACCTGGATGATCAGCGGTGTGGTACCCACCCTGATCTATTACGGGCTCAAGGTATTCCATCCCAAGATATTCCTCTTCGCTACAGTGGTCATCGCAGGCATGGTGTCCCTTGCCACCGGCTCTTCATGGTCCACCGTAGCCACGATCGGCATTGCCCTAATCGGAGTGGGACAGGCACTTGGGATCCATGAGGGCTTGGTGGCAGGTGCCGTGATCTCGGGAGCCTATTTCGGGGATAAAATGTCCCCCCTGTCCGATACCACCAATCTGGCCCCGGCCATGGCGGGGACCGATATCTTCACCCACATCCGGTACATGACCATCACCACGGTGCCTGCCATGAGCATCACCCTGCTCATCTTCCTGGTTATCGGATTTACCTACACTTTCGATGCCACCTCGGGGGACATTGAACAGATCCTGGATGCCATTGATTCCAAATTCAGGGTCACACCCTGGCTCATGATCGTACCCGCTTTCCTGATCTACATCATTATCAAAAAGATCCCCGCCCTTCCCGCACTGCTGGCAGGATCACTTCTGGCTGGAATTTTTGCCATCATTTTCCAGCCCCACCTGGTAATCGAGGTTGCCCAGGATATCGAACCGGGAACGACCGGATTGCTAAAAGCATCTTACCTCTCTGTGATGCAGTCAATTTTCGGGGATATTTCCATTCAAACCTCCAACGACATGGTCAACGAACTGCTCAACAGCACCGGCATGAGGGGCATGCTCAATACAATCTGGCTGATCCTGGCCGCCATGATCTTCGGGGGCACCATGGAGTCGGCCGGACTGCTGATCAAGATCACAAGCACCGTGATCCAGTGGGCCAGAAATACGGGATCACTGGTGCTCACCACGATCTTCACCAGCATCTTTTTCAACATTACCGCATCGGACCAGTACATTGCCATTGTGGTACCCGGCCGGATGTTCGCAGATTCCTATAGGAAGCGGGGATTAAAACCCGAAGTGCTCAGTCGGACGCTGGAGGATGGTGGTACCCTCACCTCGGTGCTGGTTCCCTGGAACACCTGTGGTGCTACGCAGTCAAGGGTCCTCGGTGTATCCACGATGCACTACCTTCCTTATGCCTTCTTCAATATGCTGAGTCCCCTTTTCAGTATTTTGTTTGCCTACCTCAACTACCGAATCAGGAGGTATGGGGATGATGAACCTGCTGCCAAAACAGTTCGGTGAAAAGAAGAAGAATATTCGCATATAATGGATCTCAATGCTTCATCAATTTGGATCTATTGACTATTCTACCAGTCTGTTTGTCTCTCAATACAATAAAATACAATCCTGATTTAATATCATTAAAATCCAATTGAACTTCATTCTGGTCCGATTCTATTTGAAAATTTTGTACTAACTTTCCCTCAGAACTGTACAACGTTAACAACAACCCATTTCGATAAAATTTCTTCCAGGTAATTGTAATTTTACCATTTGTTGGATTGGGATAGACATTAATATCCTCATTTATTATTGATTCCTCCTTTGTTCGCCTGGATATCATTGCTGATTTCAACCCACCTGTTATCATATAATTTGCATAGATCGAATATTTGAAATCAGTAATACTTGCCGATCCAAATGTCGATGGCATCCCTCCTGACCATGCCTCCGTCGACTCCGCTCTGCCCGGTTCACCTCTCGTATACCTTATCCCGGGAATCCTCTCAAATACCCATGCCAACCATACAGTCTGACCCGTTACTACCGGTACTGGACTGATCAGCGATACCGTCTGCCA
>Ga0272443_10002119_pt1 | contig 26267 bp, 16 predicted proteins | sample SSMAcet12_FD_193581 | JGI IMG/M metagenome (GOLD analysis project Ga0272443, IMG submission 193581) | Marine sediment archaeal communities from Little Sippewissett salt marsh, Falmouth, MA, United States - SSM-Acet-12 | ecosystem: Environmental > Aquatic > Marine > Wetlands > Sediment ... | reverse complement strand
TTCCGGCTCCCTGGTACACGCCCCCCGCTTCGGTGCATTGGCTTCCCGTCAGCACCTCGCACGCGCCGTCGTCGAAACAGCAGGCTGCGGGCGGCTGGGGGCAGGGGTTCGGCTCGCACCCGGTGCCGTCACCCTGGTACACCCCTTCCGTGTCCCCGCATTCGCCTTCCGTCAGTTCCTGGCATGTGCCGTCCTCAAAACAACACGCTCCGGTCGGCTGCGGGCAGGGATTGGGTTCGCACGCGGTGTTGTGACCCTGATACGTCCCGCCGGCGTCCGTACATGCGTTTTCCGTCAGTTCCTGACACGTCCCGTCGTCGAAACAGCACGCCCCGATCGGCGGCGGGCAAGGGTTCGGGTCGCAGGTCGTGTCGTGACCCTGGTAGACCCCGGCCGCGTTCCCGCACGCGCTTTCCGTCAGTTCCTGACATGTGCCGTCGTTCATGCAGCACGCACCGGTCGGTTGCGGGCAGGGATTCGGTGTGCAATCGGTGCCGGTCCCCTGGTAGACACCTCCTGATTCGGTGCATTGGCTTTCCGGCATTACCTCGCACGTGCCGTCATCCAAGCAGCACGCACCGGTCGGCTGCGGGCAGGTATTCGGATCGCACGTGGTGCCGTGACCCTGGTAGTCCCCGTCCGCGCCCATGCACTCGCTTTCCGTCAGTTCCTCGCACGTGCCGTCATCGGAACAGCACGCACCGGTCGGCTGCGGGCAGGGGTTCGGTTCACACGAGGTGCCGTTGCCCTGGTAGACCCCTTCCGCGTCCGCGCACTCGTTTTCCGTCAGTTCCTCGCATGTGCCGTCGTCGATGCAACACGCGCCGCTCGGCGGAGGGCAGGGGCTCGGGTCGCAACTCGTGCCCCTCCCCTGGAAGGTGCCGCCCGAGGCCACACATTCGACCGCGGACATTATCTCGCAGGTTTCGTCCGGTGGCAGGCAGCACGCGCCCTCGGCATCGACGGCAGCGATGACACCGCCCGTCACGTAGACGTCGTCGACGATGTTGGCGGTTCCGTCCCGGTGAACGCGGTTGCCCAGCGTCATGCTGATGCGATTGAAGCCGCCGGTGTAGTCGCGAGCCACTTCGTAGCCGCGTTCGTTCTCCGGCGCAGCCCCCAGATTGTCCAGTTCGATCACCACGGTCGCGCTCTTGATGGTCATCCGGAAACGGGCCAATCCGCCGGTCGCCGATTTCCACAGGCTGACGCCTTCTCCGTCCGTGACGTCGATCAGATAGGGGTCTTTCGCATAATGCCAGCGCATTCCGTCGAAATAGACCGGCGCGCCCATCGACCCGGTTGAGTTGACCGTCGAGGGCGGGCGGTTGATGCACGCGAACGAGCCGTAGGCGATGACCGCATGCTGTTGACCGTCGCTCCACGGTCCCTGGTCGCCGTTGGACAGGTTCGGGTCTTCGGTCACCATTCCGAGACGAGGGGCCTGGTCGTCGCCGGTTCCGTCATCGAGCGACAGCTCGACGTAAAAGTTGGATCGCCCCCCATACGTGTCACCCTTGAAATCGACGACGAACTCGACCACGATCGGATCGTCATCCGTGGCCATGAGGATGAAGTTCTCGCCGATCCCCTCGTTCCCCTCGCCGTAGGTCTCGCTGAAGTCCGGTTCGAGATTGGCCGTCATGCGGTGCGCGTCGTTTTTGCCGATGTACACCGCCCCGCCTTCGGGTATGTATCCTTCACCGGCCACGTAAGCTCCCCGTCTCCCGTAGAGCGTGTAGGTCAAGGGCCAACGGGCGTCGAGCGATGTCTGGTCCCATGAGCCGATCGCCTCCTCGCCGTCCCGGTTCCCGTCGAACCGGTCGCGAAGCCGCCAGATGCCGCTCACCACGTTCTCGCAGGCGTCGCCCTCGCCATCGCAGTCGAAGTCGGGTTGCCAGAAACCATCCGGATCGACCAGGTCCTCCGCAACGGCGCAGTCGCCGTCCGAGTCCCCCGGTTCATACGCGACAGGCGGGTTGGCGATGTAGAGGCAATTGTCGCAGTCGTCGCCCACGCTGTCGCCGTCACGGTCGCGCTGGTCGGGGTTGGACACGTAGGGACAGTTGTCGCAGACGTCGCCCATGTCGTCGCCGTCCGTGTCGAGCTGGTCCGGGTTGGGCACGCGGGGACAGTTGTCCTCCTCGTCAACGGCGCCGTCTCCGTCGGTGTCCGGGTCGCAGGCGTCGCCTGCGCCGTCGCAATCGAGATCGGGCTGCCAGTAACCCCTGTCGTCGACCAGGTCGAGGTCGATCGCGCAGTCATCGAGCGAATCGCCCGACTGATAGAGAACACGCGGGTTGTATTCGTCCGGGCAGTTGTCGCAGGGGTTGCCGACGTCGTCGCCGTCGTCGTCGGGCACGATTACGGCGACTCCCAGCAGGGCCTGGCCCTCGATGACGGCCTCGGCGACCTGCTGGCGGTAGGCGACCAGATCGTCCGGATCGTAGGTGTAGGACGTCGTCGAGGTGACGATCGAGGCGGGCACTTCCAGCAGCGGGGTTACCTCGGTGATGAACGCCAGGATGTCCGGGTCGGTCGGCGTGCACCGCTGGAAGGTCGCCACGATGTCCTTGAGCATCGCGAGGTACTCGTAATCTTCGAGGCCATCGCGGATGTTGGCCAGGCGGAGGCTCGGCATGATGCCTACGTTCGGCGGGCCGGGGTAATAGAGATTGCCTTCGCCGTCGAGCGTACCCGGTGTCGAGCTCGAACCACTGCCGCTCGCCGGATCCCAGCTCGTGTAGGGCATGTCGGGGTCGGAGGTGATCGGCTCGGTATTTCTCCATGTGCCGTCATACTCGTAGCCCCATCCAATGACGCGGTAGTAGAGGAAACCGTCCGCCTCGTACTTGAAGGGCATCGCGCCCATGAGCAGCCGCGACTCGATCGTCGGATACTGGATGATGAAGTTGGCATACGGATGCAATGGCACATTGCACGTGTACCACCACATCTGCTTGCCTTCGGCCCGGAGCCGCCTGGCCTCGTCCAGATCGTAGCTGGGCGTCAACGGCACCCAGATATCCACCGTGTCGCGCGCGCAGGAGGTATACTCGGAAGACCCGAAAGACGTGTCCGCAGCCGTGGTCATCGTCTTTAAGCCCGGGAAGTTGTCGTGGAGATACTGGAATTGATCGCACATCTCCGCGAAGCGGCCGATCTTGATCTCGTCGAACCCGTAGGCGTAGGCCATGTCCAGCCAGCCGCGATTGACCAGCCAGTTGTAGATGTTCGCGAAATCGTCGGGCCGGGCCGTCGGCACCGCCGAGAGCGCGAAAGAGTTCGTTCCGCCGTTGACCCAATAATCGATCCAGGTTTCCGGTGTTACCGTGTTGCGGTAGATTTCGGTGAGGCTGAGCCGGTGGGCCATCTGAAGGTCCCAGAACTTATTGCGCATTGCATCGTTCCAGTCCGAGCCGTAGAAACTGCTGGCCATCCAGAACTGGGCCGAAAACGCCGTCCGAAAGCTCGGCGTCGGCGGAAGGGTGAAATCCCACACGTGCACGTTGAGTTGCAGATCGACGGGATCGACGTCGTCAGCCTCCACGGTGATCGTGGCCAGGTAGTCGCCGGCCGGCGTGTCGGCCGTCGTCTCGACGTTGACCCAGAAGGCGACCCGATCGCCCGCGGCGATGTTGCAGGCGTTCGTAAAAGTCAGCAGCGGGTCCGGCCAATAGCCGGTGTAGCCGTCCAGGTAGGGCGGATAGCCGATGTTCAGATTACTCGGCGGATCGTCCGAGGCGTCGACGTGGCCGACGAGCCAGACCTGCACGTCACCCGTGAACGCGCCTTGGCCACCCTGCGGCTGCAAGGCGGAAACCGTGACGCGCGCGTTGCTCAGCCCGGTTTGCGAGGTGACGACGACCTGAACCGCCTCGTGCTCGTTCCGCGCCAGCGCCAGGTCATGCGCGTACCCGATCTCGTCGGCCCACTGCCCCTCGAAAGGCCAGCCATTGTGGGCTCCCTCGATCATCACCTTGTCCATCGGGGAAGCGATACCGACGGTCATGTCGGCCTGAACGATCGGCGCAAATGCACAGATACCCACCAGCGCTGTGAGGGTATTTCGAAGTGTTCGCATGACCCCCCCCGGGGATTGTATTGTGGTAGTTTTCTGTTTAGGCGATACGGACTCCGCAAGGCCCCTGACGGCCCCATCCATCCTAACCGATCGCCCCAGCCAAAGGAAGCCCCTTTCCTGCCCCAGCCCCCTTGCCCCCGCCTCCGCGGCTGCCCATGGTGCCTGCAGGGGAAATGACGGCTCATCGTAGGCCGATACAGGTGTTGTCCGTGAAAAAGAAGCCTGCGGTCCTATCTCAAGTGCCAACGACTGTCATTTATTGAATTTGCTTTGTTTTTCCCCTCCCCACGATGCTCTTTTGGCCTGCCGGCCAGGGGCATGGGCGCTTGCCCACCGACCCCAGGGTGCCTCAGGCGATAAACTCTCCCGTATCTCAGGGGTTCGTCACGTCCTGGCGGGTTACCAGGTCGGTCGGGACGGCGATTTCCGGGTCCACCGGCTCGCCGGCCATCAGCGCCACGGCCGCCTCGACGCCGCGTGCGCCCATGAGGGCGGGGTGCTGGTCGATCGTGGCCACCAGCGTGCCGACTGCGATCGCCTGGCGGGCCGGCTCGAGGTTGTCGTACCCGCTGACCAGAACCTGCCCTGTCTTGCCGGCTGAGCCGATCGCCTGGATCGCACCGAGGGCCATCATGTCATTGGCGCAAAAGACCCCCTTCAGGTCGGGATGGGCATTCAGGATCGCCTCCATTTTCCGCTGGGCCGGCTCGGTCGCCCACTCGGCTGAATCCATCGCCACGACGCGCACCTTCCCGTCGGTCGCCTCGACCGCGTCCAGGAATCCCTGCTTGCGGGCCTCGGCGTTGTCCACGCCGCGGATGCCTTCGAGCGTTGCGATTTCCCCGGCGCCGCCCATCGCCTCGATCAGGGCCTCGGTGCTTTTCCGTGCGCCGCTGCGGTTGTCCGGCCCGATGAAGGTCGCCACGTTCAGGCCGGCGCGGCGCGCCGCCTCGGGGTCGATGCGATTGTCGAGGTTGATGATCCGCACACCCCGTGCCTGGGCCTGGAGCAGGGGGGCGATGATTGCTTTCGAGTCGGCCGGCGCGATGAGAATCGCCTGCGCGCCGCGTGCGACGGCCGTCTCCACCTGAGCCGCCTGGCCGGCCGTGTCCGTTTCCCGATCGATCGCCATGACCGAGAGCGAGGTACCGTGCTCGACCGCCGCCTGCTCGGCGCCGCGGGCCATCTGATCGAAGAACGGGTTCGTTCGTGCTTTCATCAGCAGAGCGACGCGCACCGTACCGCTGTTGTCCTGCGGCGTTTCGCGTCCCTCGTTCGCATCGTCACGGCAGCCGCACAGAACACAGGCCAAGGCCATCGCTGCCCAGCCCCAGCGCCTCTGCTTTCCGAAAAAGCGCATACGTATCTCCCATTTCACAACGCCGGTTTTCCGGGTTTTGGCCCGGCTTTCATGCGACCGGCAGCCATTGGCCGTGCCGGCTTCGCCGACTGTCAATGTACGCCGCGACGATCAGCACGCAACCGACGATGATCTTTTGTGTCGATTCGTGGATGGAGGCCGTGTTCAACCCGTTGGCCAGCACCGCCATGATGAGGCTGCCGAGAAACGTCCCGACGACCGATCCGTACCCGCCGGCCAACCGCGTCCCGCCCAGCACGACCGCGGCGATTGCGAACAGTTCGGCCCCTTCGCCGGCCGTATAGCTTCCGGTGGCCACCCGCGACCAGTAGATCATTCCCGCCAGGCCCGCACACGCCCCGCTGAAGGCGAAACACATGACTCGCACGCGCTCCGTCGGAACGCCGGCATAGCGGCACGCCAGCAGGTTCCCCCCGACGGCGTACACCCGCCGACCGGCCGTCGTGTAGGCCAGGAAAATTCCCGCCAGAACGACCGCCCCGACCGACACGCCGATGGGGATACCCACCGCCATTGCGGGCGGACAGGCCAGCAGTTTCGTCTGCCCGCCGCTTACCCAGTAAGCCGCCCCCCGCAAAACCAGCAGCGAACCCAGCGTCACGATAAACGACGGAATGCCAAGGGCGGCCGTGCAGAGTCCGTTGCCCATGCCGCACAGGGCGCCCACGGCCACGCACGCGAGCATCCCCAGCGCGACCGCATCCCATGACGGCGGCCCCGGCCCCTGGAAAGCGAGCACGACCTGCACGAAGACAACGTTGCACAACGCCAAAAGCGAACCGACCGACAGGTCGATCCCGCCGGTCAGAATAACGAACGTCATTCCCACGCCGAGCGTCAGATTGATGGCTGCCTGTTCGAGGATTTTTCGCTGATTGAACGAATTGAACGCCCACGCGCCGTCGGGGCGCTCCTGAACGACGAACCGCGGCACGTCGAACCGCCAGCGCGCCGGGTTCCACGAGCCGCGCGTGTCCAGGGCGGATAGACCGGCCATGGCCAGATACACGCCCGCCAGAGTGACAAGCAGGTAAACGTAACGCCCCGTTCCGATGGCGGACCCCATGCGCATCAAAAACGACCTGCCTTGTTACAACGAGCCGTTGCGGTGCGAATGATCAATGGCCGACCGCACCTGCTCGTGCACTTCGAGAGGCCTGTTGATGTACAGCCAGGAGGCTTCGACCGCACCGGTGCCGGCCGTCGCGAAGTGGATCGATCCGAGCGTCAACAAACGCTCGTACCAATTGAGCGTCAAAAACGTATTCTGGATCCGCGACAGCGGACACTCGAATACCTGAACGTTGAAGATGCCCCGCAAACGCAGCACGCGCCGGTTCGTCAGCACGTAGAGCCGGGATATCCACTGAAGCATCGCCACGCCCACCCGGGCCGCCATCAGCACCACGGCGGCCTGGATTACCGTTCGCGAGTGGACCCACGCCAACCGCTCGCCCCATCCGGCACCGGCCATCGCCACGAGCGCCAAAACAATCAGCCAGCGGCTCGACTCGAACAGCACGAACCACAGGGACGGCTTGATCGCCAGGATGACGATCTCGCTGTCGTCCAGCAGATGCGCCGGCACCAGGTTCGCCAGCGAGTGCGCCTCGAACGTGCCGTTGTCGGCGTCGGCCCGCGAGACGTCGCCGGACGACAGCTCTGCTGACCGGCGCATCAACGGGGCTTTCGCTCGTCGTCGCCTTGTGCAAACATCCGCGGGACTCATGGCGGGAGCATCCCTTTGGCACGCTTGAGCAAGCCGGGGCACCTACCTCGCATATAACTGCGGCCGCAAAACGCCGATCTCCGGCAGGTTGCGATAGAGATCATCGTAGTCCAGGCCGTAACCCACCACGAACTCGTCGGCGATGTCGAACCCGACGAAGTCCGCCGCAAGGTCGGACGAGGCCTTGCCCGGCTTGCGGAGCAGAACGCACGTGCGGACCGACAGGGGCCCGCACCGGCTTACGTGTTCCCGCACCGCCCGCAACGTGTGGCCCGTGTCCAGAATATCATCCACGATGAGCACGTGCCGGCCAACCACATCCACGTCGAGTTCAGCCTCGATTCGCGGGCCCGCCGACCGCGTCGTTGCTCCGCGATAGCTGGACACTGCCACGAGGCCTATCTTCATCTGCATCGGCAGACGGCGGATCAGGTCGGCCGTGAAAATCAGCGACCCTGAAAGAATCGGCACCAGGGTGATTCCGTCCTCCTGGCACCCTTCGTACGTCCGGGCGATCTGGTCGGCCAGTTCCTGGACGCGGTCGGCGATCCGCGTGCGGGAGATGAGGATGCGCTCCAGGTCGGCCCACATGGGCGACGATTATAACTACTTGTCCAGCCGTGTATATCGGCCCGCTGACCGATCTTGACGGGCAGCGGCCAGCCCCTACAATAAATCCTCGCCAGCTATGTCGGTCGCGCAGACAGTGCATCGAAAACACGCACGTACGACAGTTCGGTGGCTGCAGGCGACCGACTCGTTTTTTACAGGGCCGGGGTATGCGTAACGTCTTGTTGGCCATCGTGTTGTGTGGTTCCGCCCTCGCGGGGCCGACGGCGTTCGCGCAGGCAACCCAACCCGTCGAGACTTCGATCATCGATTTCGAGCAGGGTACCCCGTTCAGTTCGTGGGTCCGCGGGCAGTGCCCCTACCGCTGGGTAAAGGCGGACCAATACCAGGCATTGTGGGCACTCACCCGCGGCGCGATGGGGCGCGGCGTGGGCGGCGGGCTCGATGCCGATAACTACGACTGGCGCGACATCAACAGCGGCTGCAGGTACGGCAAGACCGGCGGGCAGTTCACGACTCTCGAGTTCCTTCAGCATGCCCGCGATTACGACGCGGCCCCGCTGGTCACGGCCAACATGTTCGGCGGCGGCTACCTGGACGAGAACAAGGCATTCGTCTCTGTCACCGACAATCCGGACGGGTTGGCCGCCGACTATGTCCGCTACACGAACGTCATTCTTCCAAACTACCACCGGGGTGACGAGAGCGAACTGACCGGGGAAACCCTGCGCGTCTACAATTCGATCCGCGACTGGGGCGACAAGCCGAAGCTGCTTGCTCCCGGTGAGCAGAGCGTACCCAGGGTCGAGTACTGGGAGATCGGCAACGAACCCGAAGTGAACATCCCCAGCGTGCATGCCGACCATTCTCTCAGCCCCACGGACTACCGTGACCGGTACAAGCTGATGGCCGAGGCCATGCGCGCCGTCGATCCGACGATCAAGTTCGGGCCTTGCCTGACCAATCCGGCCATTCCCAGCCATCAGTGGTTACCGGTTTTGGTCGCCGACTCGGATGTCCAGATCGACTTCGTCAGTTACCACCCCTACGACGGCGGCCTCAAGAGCGTTTGGGAGGATAGCGAAGGGATGGCCGCGGCCCTGCGCAAGGTCAAGCCCAAACTTTTAAGCAAGAGCGCTGCGATCCGTTCGATCATGGACCAGGCCGGCCGATCCGAATACGAGTTGTTCGCTTCTGAATGGAACCCGGTCAGCTGGGAAGCCCCCAGCCAGATGCAATCCTCGATGGCCAACGCCATCGGCATCGTCGAGTCCTGCTTTACCTTTGCCGAGGACGGCGTGCGTGCCGCCAACTTCTGGCAGGAGCCTCAGAACAAGGCCGGCCCTGCCGGTGCGTTTGCCGGTCTGGTCAACGACATGGGCGATGTCCTGGTCACCACCAGCGCTCAGATGGGCTATGGCTACGAAACCTCCAACTTCCGGTTTTACGTCACCAAAAACGCCCAGGACGATTCGCAGGTCATGATCTGGGGCCTCAACTTCGACGACCACGAATCCGTTACGATCAACCTGGGACTGACTCCTCCCTGCCAAATCGTCTCGGCCACCTTCAAACGTTTCGGCAAGGCCCGTGGCCGCACCACGCTGACAAGCAACACCGATCTGGCCTGGAGCCAGCACGATGTGACTTCCGGCTTCAACGCCGCCGATTTCCCATTCACCGTCCGGCCGGCCGAGATCTCCGTGCTCGTCCTGCAGTTCACCCGTACGTCTCCAACGGACGAGGGGGATCCGGAACCCGCCGTTGCCGACACCGAACCGGCACCACCCGTTGCCCCGCAACGTGACGCTGATATCGAAAAGGACGTTCCTGCCGTGGCGGTGCAGCCGGACTCAAAGCAGGTCCGAGAGCCCTCCGTTGTGCCCGTTTCCTGGCAACTGCGGTTCCGTTTCGAGGATCCGCGGCGGGTTTCAGTCTTTCTGCCCGGCCGCACCGAGCCCGTCGTTTACTGGTACATGCTCTACAGGGTTGAAAATCCAGGGCCGGTCGAGGTCGATTTCCTGCCCCGCTTCGAGCTGGTCACCGACACCCTGAAACGGGTGCCCAGCCAGATCAGGGTCAGCCCGGAAGCGTTCCGGGCGATCCAGCGGCGCAGCGGCAACCCGTTGCTTGTCCCGCCGGAGCGTGCCGTCGGCCGGCTGTTGTGCGGCCGGGAGAACGCCCGCCACAGCGTAGCGATCTGGCCGGATTTCGATCCGCAGGCCAGGGGGTTTCGGATTTATGTGGGCGGCCTGTCGGGCGAATCGAGGCGGGTGCCGAACCCGGCGTTCGACCCGTCCAAGGTGGAAAGCGAGACCAACAAACGGTATTATGTCGTTTTCAAGACGCTTGAGATCCCCTACAAGCTGCCGGCCGGACCGGCCACCCGGATGGAGGTGCGGCCCGTACGCGAGTCCGATGAGCAGCGGTGGATCATGCGGTAGCAGGTTGCCGGGCGGCGAGGGGACGGCCGACGACACCGGCGTCCAGGATTGGAGTTACGAGATATGGCACATAAAAAGGGACAGGGTTCTTCACGGAACGGCCGGGACAGCAACGCCCAGTACCGTGGTGTGAAGCTGTACGGCGGTCAGCGCGCCAAGCCCGGCGCGATCATCGTCCGCCAGTGCGGCACGCCCTTCAAACCGGGGGCCTTCGTGGGCCGGGGAAGCGACGACACGCTCTTTGCCCTTGTCGAGGGAACGGTGGTCTTCAAGGGGCGCCGCGTCGAGATCGAGCCCGCCGCCAACTGAACCCGCCACGCTATCCGCGCAGCTCTTTTCCAGGTTGAGTGTTCACCCGATCAACGGGCGGGCGGCTCCGGCCGTGCGCTCTGCAGGGAAAGCCGTGTTTGTCGACCGGGCCGAGATTTACGTGCGAGCCGGCCGCGGCGGTAACGGATGCGTCAGCTTCCGTCGCGAGAAATACGTGCCGCGCGGCGGGCCCGACGGCGGTGACGGGGGACGCGGCGGCGACGTCTACCTCCTGGCCGACCCCTCCGTTACGACCCTGCTCGATCTGGCCGGCCGGCACCACTGGATCGCCGACAACGGCCGGCCCGGCCAGAGCAAGAACCGCACGGGCCGGGCGGGGGCCGACTGCGTCGTCCGCCTCCCGCCGGGCACGGAGGTCTACGACCGCGACCTGGGCATCCTGCTCAAAGATCTCGACACCCCCGACATGAAGGTCCGCATCGCACGCGGCGGCGAGGGCGGTCGGGGGAACCAGCATTTCGCCACCTCCGTCCAGCAGACGCCGCGCATCGCCACGCCCGGCGGCGAACCCGAGGAGCGGTGGCTGCGCCTCGAACTCAAACTCATCGCCGACGTCGGCCTCGTCGGGCTGCCCAACGCCGGCAAGAGCACGCTGCTGGCCCGCACGAGCCGTGCCCGGCCCAAGATCGCCGACTATCCCTTTACCACGCTCGAACCGCAACTGGGCATCGTCGAGCTGTCCGGGTTCCGCCGGTTCGTCATGGCCGACATCCCCGGCCTCATCGAAGGCGCCCACGAGGGCGTCGGGCTCGGTGACGATTTTCTCCGCCACATCGAGCGCACGCGCGTCATCGTCCACCTCGTCGACGTGCATCCGCTCGAGGGCCAACCCGCCCCCGATGAGGCCTATGCCATCGTCCGCAACGAGCTGAGCAAGTATTCGCAGGCCCTGTCCGCCAAGCCTGAACTCGTCGTCGCCAACAAGATCGACCTGGCCGACACGACTGAAGCGGCCGAACGGCTCGCGGATGCCCTGGGCTGTGAGGTCCTGGCCATAAGCGGCGTCACGGGTGCGGGCGTGCCGGAGCTCTGCGAGCGTATCTGGGACATGGTCGTCGATGCACGCCGGCAGGAGCCGCCTGCAACGGGTCGCGGCACTGCGACGCGCAGCCGCCTGGACGATCCCTTTACCGAATCCGCCGAATTGACGGACCACCCTGAAAAGGACGTGCCATGATCGCCCATCGCCAACAACCAGAGCAGTCCGCCCGTCCGGCCCGTTCCACGAGACGCGAGGACCTCATCGTCGTGGACGTGGGCAACAGTCGCTGCGCGGTGGCAGTCTGGCGGGAAGGAAAGCTTTCCGAAGGCGTGCGCCTGCCGCTGACACCGATCGAGCCCGTGCTGGGCCATATCCAGACGGCCTGGAACGCTCTGCCTGCCGAGCAGCGCGGCGCGATCGTGGCCGGCTCGGTGAACCCCGTCGCGTTCAAGCAGATCGATGTCGGCCTGGGAGGCAGGGGGGTGCCTGCGCCGCTGCTGGTCGGGCGGGACCTGCCCCTGCCGATGGGCGCCGATCTGCCCGCGCCGGAGCGGGTCGGTACGGATCGGCTGTGCGTGGCGGCGGCGGCCTTCGCCCGACTCAAGACCGCCTGTGTGGTCGCGGACTTCGGGACGGCCGTCACGATCGACCTGGTGGCTGACAACAACATATTTCTGGGCGGGACGATTCTGCCGGGCCTCCAACTGGCCGCCCGCGCGCTCCACGAGCATACCGCTCTGCTGCCGCTCGTAGAGATCGACGCAGCGACCGAGACGCTCGGGAAGGATACAGCCAGCGCGATCCGCAACGGCGTGTTCGCCATGATCGTCGGCGCGCTGCGGGAAATCACCGAACGTTACGCCACGCAGATCGGTCGCTGGCCTCCGCTCGTGCTGACCGGCGGCGACGCTGCAACCGTCACGTCGGCCTGTGACTTCGTCGACCACGTCTGGAACGACCTCGCACTGGAAGGGCTCGTTATCGCCTATCACAACCGTTTTGCAGAGGAAGACTGAAGGAGGACGCCGGAACCGGAGCAGGTATCCGAGCCGCGACCGTAAGGAAACGGTTCGTTGTGAGGTGGCGAACGCCGCTCGTCTGCCACCTCGAACAGACCGTTTCCGGTGGCCGATACGTCATCACTACAGAGAGCCGCGGGCTTTACGCCCGCGGCTCTCTGTAGTGACTACTTACCTGGGTTTGCAGTGCGACGTCACGCTGTGCTCGGCAGGCGTGTTCACCTCCGTACCGGAGCCGGACGACCGTACCGCATGTGACGACTTCAAGCCGTCACGAACCCCTTTCGGCCAGCTTGCGGTCGAGCATGAGCAGCAGGTGGGGACGTTCGCCGACCGCCTTGAGCTGATCGAGGATTTCCTCAGCCGTCTTTTCCTCCTCGACCTGCTCGTCGATGAACCAGTGGAGCTGTGTCTGGGTCGCGTAGTCCTTCTGGGTGCCGGCCAACTCGTAGAGCTTGTGGATCGAGGCCGTCACCTTGCGCTCGTGATCGAGGGATTGGGTAAAGATGTCCACCGGCGAACCGAAGTCGGCCTGCGGCTTGTCGATCGCCTCGAGTACGACGCGCCCGCCGCGATCCACGAGGTAGCCGAACAGACGCATCCCGTGGCCCACCTCCTCCTGGCTTTGGGCCTTCATCCAGTGGGCGAAACCGGGCAAATTCTGGTCCTCGAAGGCGGCCGCCATCGCCAGATAGAGGTAAGCGGAGTTGAATTCGAGGGCGATTTGTTCATTCAGAGCTTTGGACACCTTGTCGTTGATCATGCGTGTTTCTCCCTAGTCGTAGTACCCTTTTCATAGGGCTTTTTCCAGGAATCCTGCGGCCGACAGTCGCCCTCATTGTATGCGGGCAATGCAGATTTGGTAGCCTGGACGGACCATAAAACGAACCGATAGGATGGACGCGGCCGCATTTCCGTGCCGGGGGGCCTTCCAGCCGACCGCGCCCTCGGGGGGGGTAGAGCCCCACGTGGTCGGTCATGGTGGACCGGCCCGATAATAGCTCTACAATGAGTTTAAACGACGGAATTTTTTTGTCCATCCTCCTCTTTGGCGCAAGCAGCTCATGGCGACAGACCCCCCAACCACATCCTCCCCGGACGGTACGGGCCTGTTGGCCCACGACTCCTGGCTGAAACCCTATGCCGACGCCTTGCGCCACCGCTATCGGCGCTACCGGGAAAAACTCGACGCGCTCTCCGGTGATACGGGCGATCTGACGTCCTTGAGCCGGGGCCACGACTATTATGGACTCAATCGCGGCACCTGCGACGGCCAGCCCGGCCTGTGGTACCGCGAATGGGCGCCGGGGGCGGACGCAGCCTTTCTCATCGGCGATTTCAACGACTGGGACCGAACCGCCCACCCGATGGCCCGCGACGACTACGGCGTCTGGAGCTTGTTTTTGCCCGACGAGCTCTACGCCGACCGGCTCGTCCACACCGGCCGAGTGAAGGTCCACATCGGCCGCCACGGCCGGGGGCAGGACCGTATCCCCGCTTATATCCGCCGGGTCCTGTTCGACCCGGAAACCCACACGCCGACCGGCCAGTACTGGAATCCGCCCGACCCCTATCGCTGGCGGAACGAGCGCCCGCAGCTTGACGGCCGACCGCGCGTCTACGAGGCACACGTGGGGATGGCCACGGAACAGGAACGAATCGGCACCTTCGGCGAGTTCACCGAAAGGGTCCTGCCGCGGATCGCGCGCGCCGGATACAACGCCGTTCAGTTGATGGCCGTCCAGGAGCACCCCTACTACGCCTCATTCGGCTACCAGGTGAGCAACTTCTTCGCCGTCTCCTCGCGATTCGGCACGCCGGATGAATTCAAATGTCTCATCGACACCGCGCACGGCCTGGGCTTGGCTGTGCTGCTGGACCTCGTCCACAGCCATGCCGTCAAGAACATCCACGACGGGCTCAACCTTCTCGACGGGACGGACCACCAGTACTTTCACGCCGGGCCGCGCGGCACGCACCCGGCCTGGGACTCGTGCCTGTTCGATTACGACAAGTACGAGGTGCTGCGGTTCCTCCTGAGCAACGTGCGCTTCTGGCTGGACGAGTACCAGCTCGACGGGTTCCGGTTCGACGGCGTGACCAGCATGATGTACCTCGACCACGGGTTGGGCAAAGCCTTCACCAGCTACGACGACTACTTCGGGCCCAACATCGACGAGCCGGCCGTCACCTACCTCCAGTTGGCCAACCAGGTCGCCCATGAGGCCTGCCCGCAGGCGATCACGATCGCCGAGGACGTCTCGGGCATGGTGGGCATCGCCCGCTCGCTCGACGAGGGGGGGCTCGGATTCGATTACCGTCTGGCGATGGGAATCCCCGACTACTGGATCAAGCTCCTGAAGGAGCGGCGCGACGAGCAGTGGCCGATGGGGGAGATCTATTACACGCTGACCAACCGCCGGGCCGGCGAAAAGCACATCGCCTACGCCGAGAGCCACGACCAGGCACTCGTCGGCGACAAGACGATCGCCTTCTGGCTCATGGACGCGGACATGTACTGGCTTATGAGCAAGGGCGTGAGCGGCAACCTCGTCATCGAGCGGGGGGTCGCCCTGCACAAGATGATCCGGCTGGTTACCTTCGCGCTGGGTGGCGAGGGATATCTCAATTTCATGGGCAACGAGTTCGGCCATCCCGAGTGGATCGACTTTCCGCGGGAAGGCAACAACTTTTCGTACAAATACGCGCGGCGGCAGTGGTCGCTCGTGGACGACCCGACGCTCCGCTACCGGGACCTGGCCAACTTCGACCGCGAAATGCTCGGCCTCGACGAGCGGCACCACCTGCTGGCTGAAAGCCCCATCGAACTGCTGGTCGTCCACGAGGACCACAAGATACTCATTTTCCGTCGCGGCCCGTTCGTTTTCATTTTCAACTTCCACCCGACCGAGTCGCGCACGGACTACCGCTTCGGCGTGCCCGAACGCGCCGACTACCGCCTTATCCTCAACACGGATGATTTCTGGTTCGGCGGGCACGGACTCGTGAGCACGGGGCAGGTCTACCCCGTCCAGGCCGTCCCGGCCGGCATGCATACCCAGTCGATCCAGGTCTACGTCCCCGCGCGCACCGCCCAGGTGCTGCTGCAGGAAGGTTGAACGATGCCGCATCGGCCCGGCGGACGGTCTACATGTATCGCTCGCCAGCCGTCGCGCGGACGCGTTCGACGAGCTCCTTGATGCGCTGGGCCTGCGACCGGTGGCAGATGACGGTCGCGTCGTCCGCGTGCGCGATGATGAGATCCTCGACGCCCAGCAGCGCGATGAGGTGGTCGCTTTCGCTGACGACGATGTTCCCGCCGCTGTCGAGGATCTGCACGTTCGGCGCCGCGCGGGTGTTGTCGTCGCGGTCCGGTGCGATGATCTCCGGCAGAGACGACCACGACCCCACGTCGAGCCAGCGGCAGGTCATCTCCACCGTCAGCACGCGGTCGGCCTTTTCCATGATGGCGAAATCGACGGAGATTTTCGGCAGCCGCGCGAACCGCTCGCGGACGGCGTCGGCCTTGTCCGGGTCGGCGAAGTCGGACGCCACCTGGCCAAGACCCTCGTCGATAGACTGCTGATGGCGCCGGAACTGCGCGAGGACCGTCTCGAGCCGCCAGACGAACATGCCGCTGTTCCAGTCGTACTCGCCCGAGCTCACATAGCGGTCCGCCGTGGCTGAATCCGGCTTCTCCACGAAGGCAGCCACCTCGAAGACGCCGTCCTCCACCTGCGCCCCGCGGCGAATGTAGCCGTAACCCGTGTGCGGAACCCGCGGCCGGATGCCGAACGTCACGAGCGCATCGTCGTGCTTTTCAGCCGTCTCGAAGCCGCGGCGGACCGTCTCGGCGAAACGGTCGACCGGCTCGATGACGTGGTCAGCCGTGAAGACCCCCATCGTCCCTTCCGGATCGCGGGCGGCCAGCAGGTGGGCGGCCAGGCCGACCGCGTTGGCCGTGTCCCGCGCGCAGGGCTCGGCGATGAAGTTGTCGGCCGGCATCTCCGGCAGCTCCGCGCGCACGGCGTCGGCGTACCGCCCGTTGGCGATAACGTGAATCTGTTCAGCCGGCAGGACCGCGCGCAGACGCTCGAAGGAGCGACGCAGCAGGGATGCACCGTCGAAAAGATGCAACAACTGCTTGGGCCGCTCTTTTCGGCTCAACGGCCACAACCGCGTGCCCGCACCTCCCGCCATGATGACCGCGTATCGCATAGGCTGCTCCTCAGTTTTTCAACAGTCAGATTCTCAACAGCTTGTCACGGATAGGATCCGCATCTTAGCCACGATTGTCAGGGGCGTAAACGTGCAGCGGCCGCCGTCTCCTGATCCGAGCCGCGACCGTAAGGGAGCGGTCCTTCTAAAAAACGTGCTTCTGTTCGTCCGCTCCCTTACGGTCGCGGCTCGGAAGAGGCCGTACCGCTGTCCGGGCTTAGGGACTGTTGATACGGTGCGTCCTGCATTATACAGGGACTATTCATCCGGCACCCTATCTCCATTCCGCCGCTGCTCTGGCGGCTCGAAGGGCGTGCTGCACTCCGGACAACGCGGCTCGGACAGGCCGCGAAGGTCGTAACCGCATTCGACGCAGCGGGTTGATGCGGATGCTAGGCCATCTTGCAGGCAGCGCAATGAATAGAGACTTAAAAAGAGATATCCAAATATACTTGGCATCATAATCGCGATACCTGCGCCAGAGGGTCCGCTCAAGGCGATTCCAAAAAAGTACTCCACAAGAAACTCAGTTATAATTCCACCGAAGAGCATCGTGAAGAGAATCCAGCCGACGATCCTGGCGCGCCCGACCGCCGACTCGCTGATCAAGAACCCGCCCGTCAATAAAAGAATGGCAACAAAATCACTCCCACAATCTCCGCGGTCTGGTATGATGCGCTGGAAGAGGAGGTATTTTGAGCAACACCCATAAGCATGAATGCAATCGCGCAAGGGCCCAGCAGCAACACAAGTCCCGTGATCGTGGCGGTGATGCGCCTGTTCATCGCGTATTCCTTGCAAGCAGACTGTCACCGTTTGGCGGACGTGTTCGTAATGCACTGCTCGCAGAGCAGTGGCACACGAGCCCACAAGTGGTATTCGTTTCCTGATCCGAGCCGCGACCGTAAGGGAGCGGACGAACAGAGTCGCGAGATTATGAGGGACCGCTCCCTTACGGTCGCGGCTCGGAAGAGTCGCACTGCTGTGCGAGCTTAGGGTCCGGCCAGTTCGCCGGGCATCTGCTCGTAGCCCGCACGGCCCATGAAGTGGAACGTCAGCTTCTTGCCCAGTTCGACGGCCGGCTGATTGTACGGATCGATCCCGGACAGCTTGCCCATGATCGGGATCATGGCTTCGAACAGGTACAGGAACTGCCCGACCGTCCGCTCGCTGATCTCCGGGAAGAGGACCGTCAGCGACGGCCGGCGGCTGGCCAGCATCGCCAGTTCGGTCGCCCGTTTCTCGGCGTTCAGCAGCCCGCCCAGCGTGGACCGGTCGCTGCGGCCGAGGTACGCCATCGCCTCCGTTCCTTCGAACGCCCGCGGGATCGGCACGTCGCACGCGAACCGCTCGACCTCCAGGAAGGTGAACACTTTGTTGTTGGGCCCTTCCCGGTAAAGCTGCACCTGCGAATGCTGGTCGGTTGCCCCCAGCGCCTTGATGGGTGTTGGGCCGACGCAAGTGCCGTCGCTCGGCCGGATCTTGCCGAGGCTCTCGGCGTAGAGCTGGCGGTACCAGTCAGCCAGGTCGCGGAGCTGCTGGCTGTAGGGCATCATGACGTGCATGTTCTTGCCGCGCTGGTCGTAGAGGTGGTAGATCATGGCCAGCAGGGCGGCGGGGTTGTCCTGCGGTTCGGGCTTGCTGACGAGCGGGTCCATCGAGGCCGCCCCGTCCAGCAGCGCGTCGATGTCGATCCCGCACATCGCGGCCGACAGCAGCCCGACGGCTGACAGCACGCTGAACCGCCCGCCGACGCCCTCGGGCACGCACAGCGAACGATACCCTTCGCGTTCGACGATCGCGCGCATCGTGCCGGCCGACGCGTCCGTCGTGACGACGATGCGATCGCGTGCTTTTTCAGGACCCAGCGCCCGGATGAGCCGATCGCGCACGATGAGGAACTGCGCGGAGGTCTCGGCCGTCTCGCCCGACTTGCTGATGACGTTGACGAGCGTCCGGCCCCAGTTTTGGCCGACGTACGAGAGGACCGATTCGACGAGGACCGGGTCCACGTTGTCCATCACGAAGAGGCGCGGGCCACGCCGCTGGTCGGCTGGCAGCAGGTTGTAGGTCGGCCCGTTCAGCGCGGTCTGAAGCGCGATGTTGCCCAGGGCCGACCCGCCGATGCCAAGCACGATCATGTCGTCCGTCGTGTCGCGGTAGTCGGCTGCCACCCGCTTGATCGCGTCGAGCTCCGGCCGTTCGTGGGGCAGTTCGCGGAATCGGTGCCGGCCCTGCCCGCGTTCCGCCGTGATCTGTGCGAGGATCTCCCCGACCTGCGCGGCCAGGGCGGCCAGTTCGCTTTCGTTCAGGGCGTGTTCGCCCAGCGCGGGGTCGGACACGTAGCGCGTATCCAGTTGCAGCATCGGTGCGTCGCTCATTCGAGGTCCCCTTCGTAAGTTTCAACCACTTCCAGGTTCGCGTATTCGAGTACGAGCGTCTTTTCGCCGTAGGCAGTAAACCGAACGCCGGCATGCGTGCGCCCGCCGCGCGGCTGGATCCACATGACCCGCCCGAGGCCGAACTTCGGATGCCGCACGAGCTGCCCCTTGCGCCACTCAAGGTAATCCATCGCGCTGGCTGGTATCTCCGGCTCATCGTTTTCACCGCCGGTCCCGACGGGTTCGCCGTCCGGCCCGACCGCGAGCCACTCGACCTGCTCGTCGGGCAGCTCGCGGAGGAACAGCGAGCGCGACGTGCGGCGGGTCATGCCGCGGAAGTCCCGCCACCGCGTGTGCGTGAGCGTGAGTATTTTACGCGCGCGGGTCATGCCGACGAAACAGAGCCGGCGCTCTTCCTCGACGTCGGCCCGCTCGATCTCGCTCCGCTCGTGCGGCAGCAGACCCTGTTCGAGGCCGGCGATGAAGGCCACATCGTACTCGAGCCCCTTGGCTGCGTGGAGCGTCATGAGGGTCACCGCGCCGAGCTGTTCGTCGATGGCGTCCACGTCGCTGACCAGGCTGATCTGCTGAAGCCAGTCGATGGCCGACCCGCTGCCGTCGGCGTGCTGGCGGTCGTACTCAGCCGCGGCGTTGATGAGCTCCTCCACGTTCTCCATCGCGCTGTCGTCGTCGGCTGCCCCCCACATGGCCAGCAGGCCCGAATGGCGCACCACGAACTCGACGGCGTCCTGCACGCTGCCGTGCGCGATGGTCGCTTGAAGGTCGCGCATGAGGGTTGCGAACGACCGCAACGGCCGCTCGGCCCGCGCGAGGTCGGGGACCGTTTCGAGTCGATCGAGCAGCTCCAGGAGCGTTACGTTGGCCTCAGCCGCACCGGCCAGCAGGCGTTCGACCGTTTTTTTGCCGATGCCGCGGGCCGGCGTGTTGATGATCCGCAGCAGCGCGACGCGGTCGTCCGGGTTGGCCGCCGCCTTGACGTAGGCCAGAACGTCCTTGATCTCCTTGCGCTGGTAGAAGGCCACCCCCCGGGCGATCTGGTAGGGGATGTGCAGGGCGCGGAGCGCGTCCTCGAGGGTGCGCGACAGCATGTTGACGCGGTAGAAGATCGCCACGTCCCCGTAGCGTCCGCCCGCCTCGACGTGCGCGAGGATCCGGCGGGCGATGAATCGCCCCTCACCCTGCGCGTCCTCGCACTCGGCCACGGTGACCGCGGCCCCTTCGCTGTTGCCGGTCCACAGCGCTTTGATTTTGCGCTGGCGGTTGTGGGCGATGACCTTGTCAGCCGCACGGAGGATCTGCGGCGTGGAACGGTAGTTCTGTTCGAGCCGCACGACGCGCGCGTCGGGGAAATCCCGCTCGAAATCGAGGATGTTGCTCAGGTCCGCGCCGCGCCATCCGTAAATCGACTGGTCCGGGTCGCCCGTCGCGCAGAGGTTGCACCGCTCCAGCGACAGGCCTCGCGCGATGAGGTACTGGGCGCGGTTCGTGTCCTGGTACTCGTCGACGAGCACGTACCGGTAACGATCCTCCAGCCGGGCGCGCAGTTCGGGGTCGTCGGCCAGCAGATGAGCCACCTTGATGAGCAGGTCGTCGAAGTCCACCGCGCTCTGTTCGGTCAGGACCTCGTTGTACGCTTCATAGACGTCCGCCACCTTGCGGTCCTGCCATCCGTCGGCCTCGGCCCGGAACTCGGCCGGCGCGCACATCCGGTTCTTGGCGTGGCTGACGACGTTGAGCATCTGCCGGGGCGGGAAATTGTCCGTCGAAAGATCGACGCGCCGGACAGCCTCCTTCATGGCGGTCAACTGGTCCGCCTCGTCGAAGATCGAAAAGTTGGCTTTGAGGCCGACCCGGTCGTGATAGATCCGCAACAGGCGGGCGCAGAGCGAATGAAAGGTGCAACACGTCATTCCCGCGCCGGCGCCGAGCCGTTCGAGCCGGGCAGCCATCTCGCCGGCCGCCTTGTTCGTGAAGGTGATGGCCAGAACATGGGCCGGCGACGTGATCGTTTGTGCGAGGTAGGCGGCCCGGTGCGTGATGACGCGCGTCTTGCCGCTGCCCGGCCCCGCGATGACCAGCAGCGGGCCGTCCGTGTGCATCACCGCTTCACGTTGCGGCTCCGTGAGACCTTCCAGCAGTTCGTCCGGCTCCATACCCCGTCCCGCTTGCTCAACCCTTCGAACAGTTCATCAGTGGAGAAACGTATCCATGATGAGACTGTCTGCTGTCAACAGACGCGCGGGGATACCGCTGCGTCTGGGTTGCTGCGTTCGCGGCCCGAACCCAAACAGCAAAGCGTTGCTCAGATCAAGGCGTGCCGTCAATTGTTTTGGCCGCCCGGGCCGGCCGGGTCTTCGAGTTCCATGTCCATCCCCGGCGAGGTGCCCATGCCGCCCTGCCCGCCGCCCATCATCATGCCGAGCAGGGGGGTGATCGCCTCGCGAACGGAGATCACCATCTCAGTGGGGAGCAGGAGGAAGCTCTCCGCGGAGGTCTCACTGATGCGGTTGGATGAAAACGCGAGGGGGGCGGGGTTGCGCATCATGAGCGGCATCATCATCGGCTGGCCTGTCTGCGCGCCGAGCGTCATGATCAGCGTAATCAACTGGTCCAGATGCAAATAACCCTCCGCCATGCGGCCGGCCGCGGGCAGTTGGCCGTGCAGGTTCTTGAGAGAACCCTCCAGCAGCGGCGACTGACCCGCCAGCACGAGGTTGATGACTTGGGCCAGGCGATCGGGCCCGCCGCCCAGGGTTGCCACGATGTGGGCCGTGCCCACCGGCGCGATACGAAACAGGATGCCCTCCGGGCCGGCCAGCCCCCGCAGCATCGCAAGGTCTTCCTCGTTCACGTCGGGCAGGACCGAGGGATCGAACACGAGATGATCCACGCGGATGCCGGCGACCTGCTCGGCACCCTCCCGCCACTGGATCGCCTGGGTGACGGCTTGGACGTCCTCCTCGGGAAGCTCCTCGCTTCGGGCGATGGCTGCCAGAGCCTCCTTGATGGTATCGACCATTTGACGCGCATCGGTCAGGCACCGCGCGCTGTCGCTCGTCTTGACCGTCTTGGTCAGCGCGACCACGCCCGCGCCGGGCTCGGCTGACACGTTCGACAGGCTGACGTTGATGACCTCAGCCTGCTGGTACATGCGCACGATGCCGTCCTTCAGCGCGGTCACCACGGCCGGGCTCAGGGTTCCACCAACGACCTGTTCGGAGAAGACCTGATCGAGCGACTGGCGGATCTGCTTTTCCTTGGTAACCGGGTCGGTCCCCAGCGAGGCACCGAAAGCGAGAATCGTCGGTTCGTCCGGCAGGCCGACGAGCAGCGGACCCTCCGCCGGCTGGGCGGCGGCCACCTGGGCGGCCAACTCGGTACCGGGCTTGGCAGCCTGGTAGAAGCCCAATTGAAGGCCCCGCGCGTCGACCGTCATGTTGAATCCCAGTCCGCGGGTTTCCGTGATGAACTGCTGGAGTTGCGGGCCGGGCTGCTGTGCGGAGGGATCCATGGCCGCGGCCGGGTTGAACATCATCATCATCCCGGTGACCGTGTCATTCACTTCCTGAACGATCTGCTCGGAAAAGCCGTCCATCTGAACCCAGCCTGTCATGTCATGGGAGGCGAAGGCCAGCACGCGATCGGGCGCCATGGCCTGGGCGATACCCTGTTCCGTGCTGTTCAGATAATCCCGCAGCGTCTCGGGTTGGCGCGCAGCCGCGACATACCCGCCCTTGACGGCTGCATGGAAGGGCGTGCCCATCAGCAGGATCGTCGCAACGCCTTCACTGTCGCTCTGGCCACCCAGCGCCTCGATGAGTTCCTGACCGTCGCGCGCCGGTAACAGGTAGAGGGCCCGGCCGCGTACGCCCTCGACGGCCGTGACCTCGCGGCAATCCAGCAGAACCAGCGCCAGGCTGCCGTCCTTGTCGACAACGTCAGCAAGGCTCGGTTGCGTGGCGGACGGGGCTGTCGTGCTGGCCGGCGACGGTACCCGGACAACTTCGAACAGCCAGTCGAGGGGGGCGGGGAATGTCCCGTTCGGCCCGAGCATGAAACCCATCGCGCGGGCCATCGTGACAAGGTCGTGGTCCAGCTCCCGGAGATTCCGCACAGCCACGAAGGCGGCCGCGTCCGCCGGTATCGCCGAGAGGACGTCCACCTCAGAGGGGATCGTCGGTGCCACCGTCTGAGCGGATATGAAACCGGCACTCGACAGTACTATCGCTGCCGGAAAACAAAAACAGCAGAAAAGCTTCGTCCATCGCTGTCTTGCGTTACGCATGACTGGAATCCTTATTTTTTGGCTGCAAAACCGGTCACCCTTGCCACCTGTGCGTATACCCGCCCCCCTTGGCAGCGTCAAGTGAAGCCCTGGTTATCGGGTACGCCTCGCATGGACACGGGGAGAGTAGGGGGGCGATCCCTATGCTCCAACACAGTGGGACCGAAAAAGTTGCATGTCTCCATGGCTGGGAGGTATGACCGCACAACGCGTTTACACGTTCACCGGCTTGCTCTCCCGCATTGCGTCGGCCACCGTTGTCGGGACGATCTGGTCAGCCAGATGACAGGCGGACACGTGTCCCGGCCCGCACCCTTCGTGCGCTACCAGGGCCGGTATCTCCCAGCGGCAGCGATCGATCGCCAGCGGGCACCGCGGATGGAACGCGCAGCCGGGCGGGGGATGGAGCGGGCTGGGGACCTCGCCGCCCAATACGATCCGGGACCGCTGACGGCCCGGTTCGGGCTGCGGGACGGCCGACAGCAGCGCCTGGGTATAGGGGTGCTTGGGGTTACGGTAAATCGCTTCGGCCGAGGCCGACTCGACGATTTTCCCGAGGTACATGACGGCCACCTCATCACTGAAGTGTTCGATAACCGCCAGATTGTGCGCGATGAACAGGTAGCTCAAACCGAATTCGTCCTGAAGGTCAGCCAGAAGATTGAGGATCTGCGACTGGATCGACACGTCCAGCGCGCTGACCGGCTCGTCGCAGATGATCAGGTCGGGGTTCAACGCCAGCGCGCGGGCGATGCCGATGCGCTGCCGCTGCCCGCCTGAAAACTCGTGGGGGTAACGACTCATGTGCGAACTGCTCAGCCCGCAGCGCTCCAGCAGTTCAACCACCTTCTCGTTACGCTCTCGGCCGCGCGCGACCCGGTGTACCTGCAACGGCTCGCCTACGATGCCGCCGACCGTCATGCGCGGGTTCAGGCTGCCGAAGGGATCCTGGAAAATGATCTGCATGCGCCGGCGCAGTGCGCGGAGCTCGCCCCGGCCCAGAGTGAACACCTCCCGGCCGTCGAACGTGACGCGGCCGGTCGTCGCGGGAATGAGGCGCAACACCGTACGGCCCACCGTCGTCTTGCCGCACCCCGATTCGCCGACGAGCCCGAGCGTCTTGCCCCGCCGTACATCGAAGCTCACGCCGTTCACCGCCCTGACCCATTCCGCCACCCGCGAAAAGACACCCTTGCGCACCGGAAAGTAGGTTTTCAGGTCGCGTACCGATAGAATTGCATCGTTGGCCGGCGACGGTTCCTGTTTCTGGTTGACATGGGGATCGGATTGGTTCATAAAACGTCAGGTTACGGCCAAACCGTAATCAATGCCAACCGGGGGATCATCGGCATGTTCGTAATGCACCGTCGCCGGCCCTTCGCATGGCGGCACACCATCGGCCTGCGCCGTTCGCACGTCGTAAAGACGTGTGGACTCATCCTGCTTCTCCAGGTAGCTTCCTGCACGTACTGGCAGCCGCCGGTGGAAGGACCGATGCCCTTCAACTTCCACGTTGTCGAGGCCGGCCAGGTCTACCGTTCCGCCCAGCCAACCGCCGAGGCCCTGGCCAATGTCATCGGGCAGTTGGGCATCCGGACGATCCTCAACCTTCGCGGCCCCAACCCCCAGGACGACTGGTACCTCGCCGAGCAGGCGGTCGCCGAGGCAAACGGGGTGACCCTCATCGACGTGCGGATGAGCGCCAACTCGCTGCCTTCCGGCGAGGTGGTCGCGCAAATCGTCGACGCTCTCGAGAACGCCGACTATCCCATGCTCATCCATTGCAAAGGGGGCGCCGATCGGTCGGGAGCCGTCTCGGCTATCTACCGCATGCATATCCTGGGCCATGAGCGTGCGGACGCCCTGACCGAACTGTCACCGCTGAAGCTGCACTTCCGTTGGGACACCCCCTGCATGGACCTGCTGGCCGAAATCTACGAACCGACGCCGGAGTGGCTTGAAGAATACAGCGCCACCTACATGGACCTTGTCTGTGTGCCGTAGGGGGCTTTCCCCGAACATACCAGCCGCGGGTGCCTGGAAAAAAAGACGCCCGATAAAAAAATCGGGCCTATCGTTTTGCTGGTTCGGTTGTCTAGAGGAGCGAAAGTGGCCTTCCGTTTGCGGCCGGCACGACTGGCCAAAGTGTGAGCCATCGCAAAACCGATAACAAGGGTAAGAAAAAGCGCCCGCGGGACAAAGAAAGGGGCGCCGGCAGCAGGTGGTCTGGGAATAATAGATTAGACTGGCTGCCCCCTGTCGACGACGGCTTGGCTGGGAGGCAATGCAATGGGGCAAATGCCCCTACGCGGAATGGGATGTAACCGTAACTCCCTGTCGAAAAAAGGGTTCCAGAAAAAAAGTAGCACGGGAGTGAAAGGTCGGTTATACTGGTTCAGGGAATCCGGGGCCATTTTGCCGTGATATGTCGCCCGTGGCGCGGCGGGATGGGCCGTATGATCCCGGAGGGCAATCGCAGACCGACCGAACAGATGCAAGGAGAAGGCGGCGTGACGAGCAGGCGATGGCGTTTCCTGGGGGCATCCCTCGTATGGACGGTCCTGCTGTTCCCTCTGGCAGGCTGTCCGGGGACGATTGCACCGCAGGGCGCCTCCCAGGTGGCCGGCACGCTCGTCGAGGGATTCAACTCCACCGGTTCGCAGTGCGTCGAGCCGGCCAACGAGGAAGCGCTCCAATACCGGGTGCTCCAGTTGGTCAACCAGGAACGGGCCAGCCGGGGCTTGAGCGAACTGACGCTGAACCCCCTGCTCAACCAGATGTCCGCCGATTACTGCTGTGAGATGATCGAGGGCGACTTCTTCG
>Ga0272443_10002117_pt1 | contig 26283 bp, 31 predicted proteins | sample SSMAcet12_FD_193581 | JGI IMG/M metagenome (GOLD analysis project Ga0272443, IMG submission 193581) | Marine sediment archaeal communities from Little Sippewissett salt marsh, Falmouth, MA, United States - SSM-Acet-12 | ecosystem: Environmental > Aquatic > Marine > Wetlands > Sediment ... | reverse complement strand
TAACAGCCGCATGCTCTACCATTGAGCTATCGCGGAATGGGCGAACTCGTTCGAGGGTGAATAATATACACCTCTTTTTGGTTTTCGCAAATCGATTCCGGACAAAATCCTCGTAAAAAAGCAAAAAAAGTTGCGCATCGGTAGCGTTTTTTTCTTTTTACGGGCAACTTTTCTTAAATTGCGGTTCTTTTATATACAGGCCGGCATGTAAGATGGGCAAGGCAAAGGGATTGATCGAGATAAGGACTGCAGGGCTGAGCGAAGGCGTACACGAGTATACTTTTACCTGCAGGGCCGAGGACTTCAAAAACCCGGAACTGGACTGTCCGGAGTTACGCAACGACATTCTGGTGCGGGTGGTCGCGAACAGGACCGAGACGGAAATCATCGCCGACATCGAAACAGCGACTCAGGCCGAGTTCAGCTGTGATATCTGCCTGGCGCCCGTTCCGCTCCGGCTGGAAGGACGTTACCGGGTAGTATTCGTCTACGGCGGCGAACCCCGGGAGCTTGAATCGGAAGAGGACTACAGAACGATCGAGCACGGAGCTCCGTCGATCGACCTCACGGAGGATGTTCGTGAGACCCTGCTTCTTTCACGACCCGTGAAAGTCGTCTGCAGGGACAACCCCGAGTGTGGCATATTCACGAACGACGCGACTGCCGGGACAGGGGAAAAGGAAGAAGAACAACAACAGGAGAAAAACTCCTGGCAGGAATCGCTGGAAAAGCTGAAAAACAGGTTTCATTAACGTATCATTAGAAAGATAGGGCATAAACATATACTGTCATGGCAACACCAAAATCAAAAGTATCGAAGTCGAGAAGGGACAAGAGGCGCGCCCAGTTCACCGCACGCAGCAAGGCCGCCGCAACCGTCGTATGTCCCAACTGCGGCGAACCGACGCTTCCTCATCGCGCCTGCCGCCATTGCGGGCACTACAAAGGCCGCAATGTCCTGACGAAGACTTCAAACAGCTGACCGAACCATAACCCTGCTCCAAGATGTTGACAATTGCAGTTGACGCGATGGGGGGAGATAACGCTCCAGAATGCGTAGTCGAAGGAACCGTACAGATTCTCCGGGAGGCCGAGAACAGGTTCGAGATACTGCTGATAGGCCAGTCGGAAAAGGTCGAGCCGCTTCTCGAAAAGCATGAAACCGCCGGACTCAACCTGCGGTTCCTGCACGCTCCGGAAGTGATCACCATGAACGACGTGCCGGCCATCGCGGTCAAGACCAAGCAGAACTCTTCTCTCGTCAGGGGACTGCATCTGTGCAGGGAAAAAAAAGCGGACGGCTTCGTCAGCGCCGGCAATACCGGCGCACAGATGGCGGCCTCCCTTTTCGTCCTCGGGCGAATTCCGGGAGTACTTCGCCCGACCATCGCCGCCTATTTCCCGAGGCTTGACGACGAACTCACCAATGTCGTCGACGTCGGCGCCAATGTGGACTGCAAGCCTGAGCATCTCGTGCAGTTCGCGGAAATGCTCACGATCTACCAGCGCGATGCCGCCGGCATCGGCAAACCGCTCACCGGACTGCTCAATATCGGCGAGGAAGAAAACAAGGGCCCCGAATTTCTGAAACAGACCTTCCAGCTGCTGCGGGAGGCCGACCGGAAAGGGAAAATCAATTTCATCGGGAACATCGAGGGCAACGACATCCTTTCCATGAAAGCCAATATCGTCGTTTGCGACGGTCTCGTGGGCAACACGATGCTCAAGTTCGGCGAAAGCATACCTTCGTTCCTGGGCTCGATATTCAAACCGTCCCTTCAGAAACTGGTCGCATCTGGCCAGCTCGACCCCGAATCAGCGGAAATCACCGGAAAAGCGTTCAGGGAAATGTTTCTGCCTTTCGATGTCGAAAAATTCGGTGGGGTCCCCTTCCTCGGCGTTGACGGCATTTCGATCGTCGGCCACGGCAGGTCTTCGTCCCGCGCCATCAAGAACATGATCTACATGGCCGAGCACATGATCGAGAAAAAAGTCAACCAGCACATTGCCGAAGCCCTTGCCGACGAGTGACGGGCTCCATTACTTTTCCGGCCAACGGCCTCATCCGGCTTCCGGAAGCACTGAACCGCCAACAACCATGAAAGCAGCCATTACCGCTACCGCGAAGTATCTCCCCGAGAGCGTTCTCAGCAACCACGATCTGGAACAGGTGCTCGATACCAACGACGAATGGATCAGGACCCGCACGGGGATACGTGAGCGACGGATACTGAAGGACCCGGAAAAAGCCACCTCGTATCTCTGCAGCGAAGTCGCCCGGCGCATCATTGAAAAAAGAGGCATTTCGGCGGAGGAAATCGACCTGATCATCGTGGCGACGATGACACCCGACATGATCTTTCCCTCGACGGCCTGCCTGGTGCAGAGAAACGTAGCGGCTGTGAACGCGTGGGCTTTCGACCTTTCGGGTGCCTGCTCAGGCTTTCTCTACGCGCTCAATACCGGGGCGCAGTTCATCGCTGCGGGCACGCACACCAAGGTGCTGGTCATCGGGGGAGAAAAAATGTCCGCGGTCATGGACTATACCGACCGCAACACCTGTGTACTTTTCGGTGACGGAGCGGCAGGCGTGCTTCTCGAACCGGCAAAAGACGAGCGTCACGGGCTGCTCGACGCCATACTCCATGCTGACGGCCGGGGCAGCGAACACCTTTACATGCAGGGAGGAGGCAGCCGCCACCCCGCATCCAGGGAAACGATCGAAAACCGCATGCATTTCCTTCACCAGGACGGAAAACAGGTTTTCAAATCGGCGGTCACGCAGATGGCCGATACCGCCGTGGAGATCATGAGACGCAACAATCTTTCCTCCGACGACGTCGCCTATCTGGTTCCGCACCAGGCGAACCTCAGAATCATCCAGGCAACGGCCGAACGCATGGGAATCGACATGCAGAAAGTCGCCGTCAATATAGACCGCTACGGAAACACCTCGGCCGCGACCATTCCCATCTGCATCGCGGAGCTCGATGAAGACCGAAGGCTCGAACCCGGAAGCAACCTCGTGCTGGTCAGTTTCGGCGCGGGATATACCTGGGGCGGCATTTACCTGAGATGGCAGTAGCAAGCAACCGCCGTTTTTCAGCAACAGAAGCAAAACCCTTTTCATGAAAGCTTATGTATTTCCGGGCCAGGGCTCGCAGTACTGCGGCATGGGTCGCGACATCTTCGAGAACTATCCCGAGGCCCGCGCCCTGATGGAGCGCGCCGACGAGATTCTCGGTTATTCCATCACCGACATCATGTTCAACGGCAGCGAGGAGGATCTTCGCCAGACCCGTTATACACAACCCGCGGTCTTCCTGCACAGCATCGCGGCGGCGACCGTCCTCGGAAGCGACGGCATTTCGATGGCCGCCGGTCACAGCCTCGGGGAATACACCGCGCTCTGCTTCGCCGGAGCGATGGAATTCGACGATACGGTACGGATCGTTTCGAAACGGGGTGAGCTGATGCAGAACGCCGGAACGCAGAATCCCGGCACGATGGCCGCGATCATCGGCATGAAGGACGACGCCCTGGAGGAACTGCTTCAGGAGGCTGGAGCATCGGGAATTGTCCAGGCCGCGAACTTCAACTCTCCCGGCCAGGTGGTCATATCCGGAGCTGTCGATGCAGTCCGCAAAGCCGTGGAACTGGCGCCGTCGAAGGGCGCGCGAATGGCCAAGGAACTCGTGGTTTCCGGCGCGTTCCACTCCCCCCTCATGAAACCCGCCGAGGAGCAGCTCGCCCGTGCCCTCGAGGAGGTGGAGATCAGGAACGCATCCATTCCTGTCTGCATGAACGTCGTGGCCAGACCGGTCAGCGACGCCGGGGATATCCGCAGGAACCTCGTACTCCAGTTGACCAGCCCCGTGCGCTGGACGCAGTCTGTCGAGACGATGGTTGCCGGAGGCATCGACGCCTTCATGGAAGTCGGTCCCCAGAAAGTGCTTCAGGGACTGATCAAGAGAATCGATCGTACGGCGGAAATCGGGGGCGTGGACAACGCGGAACAGATTGCCGCCAAGCTTTCCGCCTGATACAACAACAATGATTTCTTAACGATGAGACACAAACGGAACAACATCATGTTTGAAGGAAAAACCGCTGTCGTGACCGGCGCCGCGAGAGGCATCGGCCAGGCGATCGCCGTAAATCTGGCAACGAGGGGTGCAGATATCGTCATCTGCGACCTCGAAAAGGGATGGCTCGAGGAAACCGCGGAAGCCGTGAAGAAAACCGGCAGAAAAGTCGTCTGCAAGGAGCTGGACGTAACCAGCCACGACGGCGCGCAGAGCGTTTTCCAGGAAATCGCCGCCGAATGCGATTCGATCGACATTCTGGTCAACAACGCCGGCATCACCCGCGACGGCCTGCTCATGCGCATGAGCGAAGCCGACTGGGACGCCGTGCTGGCGGTCAACCTCAAGGGAACCTTCAACTGCACGAAGGCCGTAACGAGAACCATGATGAAACAGCGAAGCGGTGCCATAGTCAACATCGCATCGATCATCGGCATCTCGGGCAACGCAGGACAGGCGAACTACGGTGCATCGAAGGCCGGCGTCATAGCGTTCACCAAATCGGTGGCGAAGGAACTCGCCTCGCGCAACATCAGGGTCAATGCCGTGGCCCCCGGATTCATAAGCTCGAAAATGACCGACGCGCTCTCGGAGGATGTACGCGAGAACATGCTCGGCGCCATTCCGCTCAAGCGGTTCGGAAACCCCGAGGATGTCGCCAGCGCGGTTTCCTTCCTGGCAAGCGATATGGCAGGCTATATCACGGGCGAAGTCCTCAACATCAGCGGCGGCATGGTCATGTGATTTGGCAGAGGTTTTTCTGGTTCGTATATTGCCAGACATTTTTGTGTATTTTTTATCTACTAACTCCAATCAAAAGAGGAATTACCATGAGCGCGGAAGAAATTAAAGACAAAGTATACGACATCATCGTCAGCAAAATGGGTGTCAACAAGGATCAGATCAAGATGGAATCGAAGTTTGCCGATGATCTGGGCGCCGACTCTCTCGACACCGTCGAGCTGATCATGGAACTCGAAAACGAGTTCGATATCCAGATTCCGGATGAAGACGCAGAAAAAATCAGCACCGTCCAGCAGGCGATCGACTACATCGCAAAGAAGTAAGCCTCCCGAACAGCATTCAGCTTCGCAGGCGCAACGCTAAAGAACAATCATGGGTCAGGAACGCAAACGCATCGTTATTACCGGTGTCGGGGTGATTTCCCCGATCGGACTCTCGAAAGAAACATTCTGGGAATCACTCTACCAGGGTAAAAGCGGTGCCGCGCCGATCACCTATTTCGACCCGACGGAATTCGCCACGCGTTTTGCATGCGAGCTGAAGGGCTTCAAGGCGGAAGACCACATCGACGCGAAGTCCGCCTCGCGCATGGATCCGTTCTCGCAGTACGCCGTCGTCGCCGCGGAACAGGCCCTGAAGGATTCAGGGCTTGATCTCCCGGCCATCGATCCGGCGAGAATAGGGGTCGTTCACGGCTCCGGTACCGGAGGCATGACGATTCACGACAAGCAGATGAGGGTTTTCCTCGACAGGGGGCCCCGCAGGATAAGTCCGTTCTTCATCCCGATGCTGATTCCCGACATCGCGGCGGGGCAGATATCCATGCGCAACAACCTCATGGGTCCGAACTACGCCACGGCGTCCGCCTGTGCGACGTCGCTTCACGCGATCATAGACGCCTGGATGCTCCTGCAGCTCGGCATGGCCGATTACATGGTCTGCGGCGGCTCCGAAGCGGCGATCACGCCGATGAGCGTCGGCGGGTTCAATGCGGCCAAAGCGCTCTCGACCGCCAACGACATTCCTGAAAAGGCATCGAGGCCCTATGACCGGGACCGTGACGGGTTCGTCATGGGAGAAGGGGCCGGCTCACTGGTGCTCGAAACGCTCGAGTCCGCCCAGGCCCGCGGAGCGAAAATCTACGGAGAACTTGCCGGTGTCGGCGCATCCGCCGATGCGCATCACCTCACCGCGCCCCACCCTGAGGGCAAAGGCGCCAGGATCGCAATGAAAAGCGCGATGGATGTCGCGGGCATCACGCCCGAAAGCATCGACTACGTCAACACGCACGGCACGGCCACGCCTCTCGGCGACCTCGCCGAACTCAAGGCGATCAAACAGCTTTTCGGCGATCACGCGGGAAAGATCAGCATCAGCTCCACGAAATCCATGACCGGACACCTGCTCGGTGCCGCCGGTGTCGTCGAATCGATCGCCTGCCTGCTTGCACTGGAAAACCAGGTGGTTCCGCCTACGATCAATATCGAAAATCTGGACCCGGAAGTCGATCTCGACGTCACGCCCAACACCCCGAAAGAACGTAAAATCGACTATGTACTGAACAACGGCTTCGGTTTTGGCGGGCATAACGCAACCCTGATTTTCAGAAAAATCGGTTAGCCGGAAAAACATTCCAGCCTATGGACAAGCTGTTGCGGAAACTCAGCTCGTTCGCGCAACATCTGGCACATGGCCCCGATAACGGCAACGGCTCACCGGAAGGGGAAAATGACGACGCCCTGTACCTTCCCGACGCCTCCCGCTGCTGGCTCGACTCGCTGACCGGTGACAAGATTCGCACTGCCGGCATCTATACCACAGCCCTGACACATCGCTCGGTCGTCAACGACCATCCCGGAACCCGCGAATCCAACCAGCGCCTGGAATTCCTCGGCGACGCCGTCCTCGACCTCATCATTTCCGAACATCTCTACAGGACGTTCCCCGAAAGCGACGAGGGGAAGCTGTCGAGCAACCGGTCAAAAATCGTCAACAGGAAATCGCTGGCCGCCTTCGCCTCGGGAATCGCTCTCGGAGAACATCTGCTGGTCGGCGAATCGGCGGACGAAAAAAAGATCAGATCGAGCGAATCGGCTCTCGCCGACGCCTTCGAATCCCTGATCGGGGCCATCTACCTGGATCTCGGCCTTTCAGCGACACGCGAATTCATCGAACGCCATATCGTCGCTCACCTCGACCTGCAGCGCCTCGACGCTATCGAACACAACCACAAAAGCCGCCTGATCGAGTATACCCAGTCGCACCAGCTCGCCCCCCCCGTCTATACCGTAATCGCCGAGGAAGGGGCCGAGCATGAAAAAACATTCACGGTCGAGGTTTCCTGCGCGGGAACGCCTCTCGGGAAAGGAACCGCGGGCAGGAAAAAGGATGCCGAGCAGCTCGCCGCCAGAACGGCCCTGTCCGTCCTGGAGAACAGGACCGACGACTGACGAAAAGGCTTTTTTCCTCCGGCCGTTTGAGCATTTCCGGCGAGTCATCTATATTCAACGATAGTCGGGCGCAAGAAGCCATTCCTTACCATCTGTATTCACAGGAAACAATGAAAGAAAGTCTCATTTTCGATCTCTCGCGCGAAGGGCGCAGGGGGCTGCGGTTCGGTTCAACCGGCGTACCGGAAAAACCGGTCGGCGAGCTGGTGCCTGAAAAGCATCTCCGCTCGAAACCGGCGGAACTCCCGGAAGTGCCCGAAAGCGAGGTCGTTCGCCATTTCATCAGGCTCTCGACGCTCAACTACCATGTTGACAAGAACATGTACCCCCTGGGGAGCTGTACGATGAAGTACAACCCCAAGATCAACGACGTCACCTCCGACCTGCAGGGATTTGGCGCGATGCACCCTCTTCAGCCCGGGGAGACCGCACAGGGGTCTCTCAGACTCATGTTCGAACTCTCCGGGATGCTTGCCGAAATCGCCGGCATGGACGCCGTCACCCTGCAGCCGGCCGCCGGTGCGCACGGAGAACTTACCGGCATTCTGCTGATCAGGAAATACCACGAATCGAAAGGCTCGAAAAGAACCCGGCTGCTGGTGGTCGACTCGGCGCATGGAACGAATCCCGCTTCCGCGGCCATCGCCGGCTACGATATCGTTTCCGTTAAAAGCAATGCCGAAGGGCGCACGGACATCGACGACCTCCGCGAAAAGCTCACCCCGGACGTCGCGGCCCTGATGCTGACCAACCCGAATACGCTCGGCCTGTTCGAGAAGGATATCGAAACGATCGAGAAACTCGTCCACGGCAACGGAAGCCTTCTTTACATGGACGGCGCGAACATGAACGCTCTCATGGGAATAACCAGGCCGGGAGACATGGGATTCGACATCGTCCATTACAACCTGCACAAGACCTTCTCCGCTCCCCACGGCGGCGGGGGACCGGGCAGCGGACCTGTCGGTGTCCGCGGGAAGCTGACATCGTTCCTTCCTGTGCCCGTGGTTGAAAAAGTCGAGGAAAACGGTCTCGTACGCTACCGTCTGAGCACCGACAGGCCTGAAAGCATCGGCAGGATGATGAATTTCTACGGCAATTTCAGCGTTCTTGTGAGAGCATATACCTACATCAGGATGCTCGGCCCCGACGGTGTACGCCGTGTATCGGAAAACGCCATCCTCAATGCGAACTACCTGCTGTCGAAGTTGCTGGACAAGTTCGAGCTCCCGTACCCGAAGCCGGTGATGCACGAATTCTGCCTCTCGGGAGAGCGACAGAAAAAAGAGCACAACGTCAGGACGCTCGACATGGCAAAAAGGCTGCTCGACTACGGATTTCACGCACCGACGGTCTACTTTCCGCTCATCGTCAGTGAAGCGCTGATGATCGAACCGACGGAAACCGAGACGAGGGAAACGCTCGACGCTTTCGCCGATGCCCTGCTGGCCATCGCGGACGAAGCCGCCGAAAGCCCAGAAACGGTGCTCAACGCCCCCGGGTCGACGCCGGTCAAACGACTCGACGAAGCGCGGGCATCCCGGACGCTGGATATCTGCTGCCCCGGCTGCGCCGGGTCCATTTAACCGAAATGTGACCCTGCAGTATTGGCATTGTCGGGATATGACTGTATACTCATATAAACGACGGAGTCATGCCATTACGCAGAACGAAAGTCCTTGTCCTCAACAGCAGCTACGAACCGCTGAGTATCTGCGACGCGCAAAAGGCGATCATCATGCTGTTCTGCGGCAAGGCTGTCGCGGTGGCGAACCATCCCGAGCATTCCGTCTGTACGGTATCGGAGTCTTTTCCCATGCCCAGCATCGTCCGGCTGACGGTTTTCATCCGGGTGCCGTACAGGAAGATCATGCTCAACAGGAAAAATGTTTTCAGGAGGGATAACTTTCAGTGCCAGTACTGCGGAAGCGCGGAGCGGCAACTGACGATCGATCATATGATTCCCCGCTCCCAGGGAGGAGAGGACAGTTGGGAAAATCTCGTTACGGCCTGCGGCCCCTGCAATTCCCGGAAAGGGAACCGAACGCCCCAGGAAGCGGGCATGCATCTCCTCAAAAAACCCATCAGGCCCAGTCACATCATGCTGATGCGCAAGTTTATCGCGACGGTGTCCGACGACTGGAAACCGTACCTGTACATGACCTCCTGAAAAAGCGAAACCATTCCACCACGCCCGGCGATGAAAAAAGAATCTTTACTCCGGCTTTTCGGATTGACCCTCGTATTCTCTCTCCTGCTGCCTTTCGCGGCGGTTGCGGAGGTACGCGCCGAAACGGCCGGACCGAAAGCCCAGGACATTTTCAACCGGAAAAGCTCCTGGGTTGAAAAGCAGCTCCGGAACATGAGCCTTTCGGACAAGATCGGCCAGATGCTCATCGCTCACTGCCCCGCGCGTTTTCAGAGTGCCGAGGACAAGTATTACCGGAAGCTGTCCTCGCTCGTGAGCGAGGGAAAGGTCGGCGGCATAATGTTCATGAAAGGCAACACCTACGATGCCGCCGTACTGGCAAACCGGTTTCAGCTCCTTGCGCCAAGCCCCCTCCTTGTCAGCGCGGACATGGAAAGAGGACTGGCGATGAGAATCGACGGGGCCACGGAATTCGCCCCCAGCATGGCGGTTTCGGCTACGGGCAACGCCCGCCTCGCCTACGACATGGGCGCGGTCATAGCCCGCGAAGCCAAGGCGCTCGGCATCCATCAGAGTTACGGTCCGAGTGTCGATCTGAACAACAATCCGCAAAACCCGATCATCAACACACGCTCCTACGGTGACCGGATTCCCCTGACCGTCGAGATGTCCGAATCGTTCATCGACGGCCTCCAGTCGAACGGCATGATCGCCACGGCCAAGCATTTTCCCGGCCACGGCGACGTCACGGTCGACAGCCATATCGACCTTCCCGTCCTCCGGGCGGACAGCAAACGGCTTGAGAACGTCGAGCTCGAGCCGTTCAGGGAAGCGATCGATCACGGTGTGATGAGTGTCATGATCGGGCACCTTGCCGTTCCGGGCATTACGGGCAGCATGGTCCCTGCAACGCTTTCGTGGCGCATCGTCACCAAACTGCTGAGAAAAAAACTCGGCTTCGACGGGCTCGTTGTAACCGACGCCCTGAACATGGGCGCGCTCTACCGCAGCTATACGCTTCCGGACATATCCGTACTCGCGGTCGAGGCGGGAAACGACCTGCTGCTTTTCCCGCCGGACCCGGCGGTCACGCATCAGGCCATACTCGACGCGGTCCGGGCCGGACGGCTCTCGGAAAAACAGATCGACAAATCGGTACGAAGGATCCTGCTGGCCAAGCAGTGGCTGGGGCTCGACAGGGAAAGAATGGTCAATCTCAACGCCATACCCTCCAGGATAAACCTTGAAAGCCACAAGGCGCTGGCGCAGACCATCGCGAACAACTCGATTACGGTCATCCAGGACCGAAACGGAGCGATTCCCATCAGGGAAGACCGAAGCCGCAACGTCCTGCATATCATCCTCGAGGACAAGCGGCACTCCCTTTCCGGAGAAACATTTTCCGAAAAGCTCAAACGAAAGTTCAACGCAAAAACCATCCGCATCAGCGAGACGTCGAACTCGATCGATTACCGTAACGCCGAAGACAGCGCCGCACGCGCATCGGCCGTCATCGTCTCGTCCTACGTCGAAGTGCTGTCGGGCAACAGGACGCTCTCGCTCAGCGGCCGCCAGCAGGAATTCGTCCACCGTCTCAGCCGTTCCGTGCCCTCCTCCAAACCCCTGGTGATGATCTCGTTCGGCACCCCCTATCTCGCGAACCAGTTCAGGGACGTTCCGACGTTCGTCTGCACTTACTCCTCTTCGGAACTGAGCGAAGACGCCGCGGTCAAACTCCTCGACGGCAGCATCAAGGCATCGGGCAAACTCCCGGTCTCGCTGACGGCCAACATTCCGTAGACCACCGATCCCGACAAGCGGACTCCTCGGCCAAAATGCTTACATTACGGCTATATTTTTTCACCGCTGAAGGAGATCGTCATGACAAAGACCGTTTGGGATGAATCGACGGCAAGCGCTTACTGGGCGGCCGTGAACACGTTTTGTGCGCTTCGCGACGTTCATGTCGTTGCCGATGCTCCCGTCGGATGCTACAACCTTGTCGGGGTCGCGGTCATGGACTATACCGACGCCGTCCCCTACCTCGAAAATTTCACGCCGACCAGCCTGACCGAAAAGGAAATCGCGTCCTCGGGAAGCTCGGAGGCGGTCGTCGATATCATTGAAAAACTCGGAGAAACCGGCAAGCAGGTCATTCTGGTATCGAGTGCGGAAAGCGAAATGATCGGCAGCGACCACGAGCACATGCTCCGGATGAAATACCCGGACATCCGGTTTTTCGCCTCCAATTCGCTCGGCGAGAACGAGTGGCAAGGACGGGACCGTGCACTTGCATGGCTCTGGCGGAACTTCGATGACGGTCGTACGGCCAAGGTCGAACCCGGTACGGTCAGCATCATAGGACCGACGTACGGCTGCTTCAACAGTCCCTCGGATCTTGCTGAAATCAAGCGCCTGATCACCGGATGCGGCGCAACCGTCAAGCATGTCTATCCTTTCGAAAGCTCGCTCCACGACATCGCCGACCTGAAACACTCGGACGTGATCGTCGTCATGTACCGGGAGTTCGGCCGGGAACTCGCGGAACTGCTCAAGAGACCGGTTCTCCAGGCGCCTTTCGGTCTCGCCGAAACCGGGGAGTTCATCTCCAGCCTCGGCGAGCTTACAGGAAAAACGGAAACGGCCGCGGCGTTTCTCAGGGAGGAAAAACGCACCGTTCTGCAGCCGCTCTGGGACCTCTGGCGCGGACCGCAGTCCGAGTGGTTTCCGACCATACGATTCGGAGCCGTTGCGGACCGGACCTACGCTGAAGGCCTGTCGAAATTTCTCGGCGAGGAAATGGGAATGCAGTGCCTGTTCTCCCATGATTCCGCGAAAACGCATAACGGCCGGCTTCGAACGGAACTGCAGGCAGCCCAGCCACAGTTCATGTTCGGTCGCATCGTCGACAAGATCTATCTGGCCGAAATCGACGCGAAAACCCGTTTCATCCCTGCAGGGTTTCCCGGCCCCATCGTACGTCGGGCGCTGGGCACGCCGTTCATGGGACACAGCGGCGCAATCTACCTCGTCCAGGAGATCGTCAACGCGCTCTACGACACGCTGTTCAATTTCCTGCCGATCAGCCGCCCGTCGGGCGGAGAACCCCCGGCCGCAAAGAAAATCACCTGGACGAAAGAAGCCAACGCCGTGCTCGAAGAGATCGTGCAAAAGGCCCCGTTCATCAGCCAGATATCCTTCGGCAGGGAAATGAAGAAAAAAGCCGAGGCGCTGGCCGCACAGCAGGGAAAAGAAACCGTCACCCCCGATCTTCTGCGAACGATGCGGTAAAAGTCCCTGTTCCGGCAAACAGTGATTTTGAATAATGAGAATTATTCCTTACTATTCAAGTCCTCTTATCGAACCAGGGAACCGCCCGGCGCTTAACAGCATGGCCGGAACCATCAGCCCTCCCTGTCGATAATCAACTGACTGAAAGCGGCTGATGCTCCTGAAATCAGGAAAGAGGCGTTGTTTGTCGGCGCCTCATTGACAGAGAAGAGACAGAGATTACATGTCCGAACATAACGAATCGCAATCCCGGGTAACGGTTACGCTGCCTGACGGCGAAAGCAGGACTTTTCCTCAAGGCGCGACCGGCTACGATATAGCACTTTCAATCGGCAAGAAGCTCGCCCACGATGCCCTCGCAGTGATCGTCAACGGCAGGGCCCAGGATCTCCATACCCCGCTCACCGATGACGCATCGGTCGAGATAGTCACCTTCGATCATCCCCTCGGCAGGGAAATTTTCTGGCACAGCGCGAGCCATATCATGGCGCAGGCAATAGAAGAGCTTTTTCCGGGAACGAAATTCGGGGCCGGCCCCGCCGTCGAACAGGGGTTCTACTACGATATTGCCTCGGGGCACCGCTTCACCGAAAGCGACCTGGAAGCGATCGAGCAGCGGATGATCGATATCGGCAAGCGCGCGGTGGACGTCCGCCGTGAAGAGATGTCGAGGGAAAAGGCCATCGCCTATTTCTCCTCACAGAGAAACGATCCGTACAAGGTCGAAATTCTCGAAGACACCCTGAAGGATACGCCCAGGGTATCGATCTACCATCAGGGGGAATTCGCCGACCTCTGCAGCGGCCCACACCTCCCCAACACCTCGAAGCTCAAGGCGGTCAGGCTTACCAATATTTCCGCTTCGTTCTGGAGAGGCGATTCCTCGCGCGAATCGATGCAGCGGATCTACGGCATCGCGTTCCCGTCGGAAAAGCAGCTGCGGCAGCACCTCGCACGCATAGAAGAAGCGAAAAAACGCGATCACCGCAAGCTCGGCGCGGAACTCGAACTGTTCATGCTTTCCCAGGAAGTCGGCAGCGGCCTGCCGATCTGGCTGCCGAAAGGCGCGATCGTGCGCAGCGAACTTGAATCCTTTCTGCGCGAGGAACAGAAAAAGCGGGGTTACGTCCCGGTCTACACGCCGCATATCGGCAATATCGGGCTCTACAAACGCTCCGGGCACTATCCCTACTACAGCGACTCGCAGTTTCCCCCGCTGACCTATACGGACGATCTCGGCCGTGAAGAACAGTACCTGCTGAAGCCGATGAACTGTCCGCATCACCATCTGATCTACAGCTCGAAACTGCGCAGCTACCGCGACCTGCCGATCCGCATGACGGAATTCGGCACGGTCTACCGCCATGAACAGTCCGGAGAACTGAACGGGTTGATCCGCGCCAGGGGGTTCACCCAGGACGATTCGCATATCTACTGCCGTCCGGACCAGCTCGTCGACGAGATCTGCGGAGCCATAGACCTGACGAAATTCGTTTTTGCCACGCTCGGCTTCGAGGATATCCAGATTCGCCTTTCGCTGCACGATCCCGAAAACCTGGAAAAATACGGCGGAACCAGCGAGGTCTGGGAACAGGCGGAGAAAGATGTCCGCGAAGCGGCCGACAGAATGCACATCGACTACTTCGTCGGCATTGGCGAGGCGAGCTTCTACGGACCGAAAATAGATTTTATCGTCCGTGACGCGCTGGGGAGAAAGTGGCAGCTCGGCACCGTGCAGGTAGACTACGTGATGCCGGAGCGTTTCGACCTTTCCTATGTCGGCAGTGACGGCCAGCCTCACCGCCCCGTCATCATTCACCGGGCGCCGTTCGGTTCCATGGAACGCTTCATCGGCGTGCTGATCGAGCATACCGCCGGCAATTTCCCCTTGTGGCTCGCTCCGGTCCAGGTAGCCGTACTGCCTATCGTGGAAGACGTTCACGACTATGCCGCCGATATTCACCGCCGGCTTCTCGACGCGGGTATCCGCTCCGAGCTCGATACGCGCAGCGAGAAGATAGGCAGGAAAATCCGGGAAGCCGAAGTGAAGAAAATCCCCTACATGGTCATCATCGGCCAGAAGGAGCAGTCCGCCGGAGAGGTTGCGCTTCGCCGCCACCGCAAGGGAGACCTCGGCAATGTCGGAGTGGAGGAACTGATAGAAAAACTGTTGACCGAAATCAGGGCGCGATCCTGACTTCAGCGGGCGCAGACCGATTGTCATACTTCAAACAAACCAGCAACATATGAGAAAAAAGAGAAGCACACCTCAAAAGCCGAAGCTGACCTACAGAGTCAACGAGCAGATCAACGTACCCGAGGTCCGTGTCGTTTTCAAGGACGGCTCGCAGCAGATCATGAGAAAGGGCGATGCGTTGAAAATGGCTCAGAATGAGGGGCTCGATCTCATAGAAGTACAACCGAACGCGCAGCCGCCTGTCTGCAAACTCGATAATTACGGCAAGTTGCAGTACAAGCTGGACAAAAAGGAAAAGGACAGGAAGAAAAAATCGAAGCCCACCGAACTCAAGGAGCTCCGGTTTCACCCGAACACGGACAAGCACGATTTCGATTTCAAGGCGGCCCACCTCGAGGAGTTTCTCAGGAAAGGCAACCGGGTTCGCGCCACAGTGGTCTTTCTCGGTCGTTCGATCATTTACAAGGACAAGGGATTCGAACTCATCGAACGGCTGACCGAACGCCTCCAGAATGTCAGCAACCGCGAAGGGGAACCGAAATTCGAGGGCAAACGGCTCTTCGTTTATTTCGAACCGGACAGGAAAAAAATTGAAGTGTACGAACGGCAGCTGGCAAAACAGCAGCCAGAGAATAAAGCCGAATAACATTCATACCCAATAAAACGATACGATCATGCCTAAAATGAAATCACACCGCGGCGCATGCAAGCGGTTCAAAAAAACAGCGTCGGGAAAAATCAAGCGCGAACGGATGAACGGTTCTCACAACCTCGAAAAGAAGAACAGGAAAAGAACCCGTCGTCTGCATCAGTCCACGCTGGTTGACGGCTCCCAGGAAAAGCAGATCAAACGAATGATCCTGGCCTGAGAAACACTATCTGTAAACATTAAACGACACAACGATGCCAAGAGCAAATAACGCGGTTGCCTCCCGAGCGAAAAGAAAACGGATACTGAAGAAAGCAAAAGGATACTGGGGCTCGCGGGGCACTATCCTGACCGTCGCAAAACACGCTGTCGACAAGGGAGAACAGTATGCATACCGTGACAGAAGGGCGAAGAAAAGAACCTTCCGCGCCCTCTGGATCATGCGCATCAACGCGGCGGCCCGCGAAAACGGCACCAGTTACTCCCGCCTCATGGAAGCGATGCACAAGAAAAACATCGACATCAACCGCAAAGCGCTCGCTGAAATAGCGGTGAAGGATCCCGCGGCCTTCAGCAAGATCGTCAAATCGGCCATCGGTTGAAACCCCTGCAGCATTGATCTCCATGAAGGAACGTATAGAGGCGATACGGCAGGAAGTCAACGCCGTTACGATAAAGAGCGTCGAGGAACTGGAGGCGTTTCGCCTCCGGTTCCTTGTGCGCAAGGGAAGTGTGGCCGCCCTGTTCGACAGGCTCAGGGAAATCGCCCCCTCCGAACGGCCCGAATACGGAAAGCTGCTGAACGACCTGAGAAAAACGGCCGAGCGAAAGTACGGGGAAGCCCGGATGGAACTGGAAGCATCGACTTCCCGCGAAACAAAGCACGGCATTGATCTGACGCTTCCCGGCAGGCGACAGTTCATCGGCTCGGAACACCCGGTCCAGCAGGTTCTCGGAGACATGAAGCGGATTTTCGGCGCGATGGGTTTCACGATCGCTACCGGCCCCGAACTGGAATCCGGCAGCTACAATTTCGATATGCTGAACTTCCCGCCCGATCATCCCGCCCGCGACATGCAGGACACCTTCTTCATCCGGAGAGAAGAGGGTGAGGACGACATCCTTCTGAGGACGCATACCTCGCCCGTTCAGATCAGGGTCATGCTCGAGGAAAAGCCGCCCATCAGGGTCATCTGCCCCGGGAAGGTATACCGAAACGAAGCCATCAGCGCAAGAAGCTACTGCGTCTTTCACCAGCTCGAAGGGCTCTATATCGACAGAAAGGTTTCGTTCGCCGATCTCAAGGCGACCATTTACTCTTTCGCGAAGCAGATGTTCGGCTCCGACGTGCAGCTCCGTTTCAGACCGAGCTTCTTTCCTTTCACCGAGCCCTCGGCGGAAGTCGATGTTTCCTGCTATCTCTGCGGCGGCAAGGGCTGCCGTGTCTGCAAACAGTCGGGATGGCTCGAAATCATGGGATGCGGCATGGTTCACCCGAACGTCATGAGAAACTGCGGCATCGATCCCGACGACTATTCAGGGTTCGCCTTCGGCATGGGCGTCGACAGGACGACCCTGCTCCGCTACAAAATAGACGATATCCGCCTCCTGTTCGAAAACGATATCCGGATGCTCGAACAGTTCAGCCAGTGAAAACAAAAGCCTCATGGAACACATGAGGCTTTTGTTTTCAGATCGGATTTCCCGGCTACCTGTTCTTCAGGCCGAGAGCCCACCCTTCCATTGCTTCGTTCGCCACCGGATTGGGCGCTTCGAGAAACGTCACCACAAAAGAATCTTCCATCTCCGCCACCCCTATCGACCGGGGACGAACGGCCAGCACGCAGGGGCTGGGCAGCTCCTTGCCGAAACAGAAGAGAATGTTCCTTGCATCCTTTATCTGATCGCTGACGACACCGTCCTTAAGGGACTTCGTATGAGCGTAATGATCGAACACACCGATGAAGGCGACAACCGGATGCGCATCGATCTTCGACTTCAGATAGTCGATAATTTCGTCGACCGAACCGCAAGCCGTTTCGGACTTGTCGATTTCCAGCGTGTAGATTGGGTATTTTTCCTGAAAAAGGGCTTGCCTCATTGCAGTACTCCTGGGAAAATTTTCGAAATACTTCCTGTAAAAGAACGCTCAATAGTAAAAGTTATGAAACACCCGGAAGTATCGGCACTTTTTTCAGAACTGCTCGAAAAAAATTTCAACCCGGGAAAACGGGCGTACATTCACCTCCCGAAAGCGACGTACAAGCTGTAGCGCAAGGGGCAGGTACAGATGCCGCAATCCCCGAAGAAGTGGGCGTAAGGACAGGAGCGGGGCCCATCGTCCTGCTCGAGCATCAGAACATGCTCTCCGTAAGCCCCCTTCACACGGCACACGCCGCATGTCTCTCCTTCGAGACATGCATGTTCAGAAGGGCATTGATCCGCATCGCGCTTTGCCCTGAGTAAGACCTGATCGTCGCTCATAGTCCGAAAGGGCTGGAATCATCGAGTTGCTTACAAAAGCATTGTACATAAATAGTACGCCAATCAAAAGCAAATCGTTATAACAAAGGACAATAAAAAGCCGCCCGAAAACGATCCGGGCGGCTCGGATGCGGCTGACGCGCATCTATTCTCAGAAAAACACCGGCAGAAAAATTCTCAGGATTCAGCCTCTACCATAACAGTGAGTTTCGCAGAAACATCCATGAAGAGCTTGACGCTGGCTTCATAGCTGCCGAGTTCCTTGATGGGAGCATCGATCGTGATCTTTCTGCGATCGATATCGACACCCTCGCCTTTCAGCGCCTCGGCGATATCGCCGGAGGTGACGGTTCCGAACAGCTTTCCGGATTCTCCTGCTTTTGCCGAAACCTTGAGGGTGATCTGCTGCAGCCTGTCGGCAAGTTCACGAGCCGCGACTCTCTGCTGCTCGATCTTTTTCGCCTGCTGTTTTCTTTCGGTTTCAACCGCTTTCAACGCGCCTTCGGTAGCCCTGGAAGCCATTCCCTGGGGAATCAGGTAGTTGTTGGCATAGCCATTTCTGACCTCTACAACGTCGCCAGCGTCTCCCAGCGAAGAAACCTCTCTTTTTAAAATAACTTTCACAGCTTCGCCTCGTTCAATGAAGTTTATACAAAATTTGCCCTGTCGTTATTTGTAATCGTCGGCCACGTAGGGAATCACGGCCAGAAACCTCGCCCATTTGACCGAATGGGTGAGAAGGTTCTGCTCTTTTGCAGAAAGACCGGTGATACGGCGGGGAATGATTTTTCCCTGGTCGTTGATGAACCGCTTGAGCTTTCGTTCGTCACGATAATCAAAAAACACCACCTGGTTCTTTGACACTTTTCTCTTCGATGCCAACGCATTTCCTATCGATTTGCTCATCGACGATTTTGTACGCTTCTGTTTCATTGTACCGTTTGATTATCTAAGGTGTTCTCCCGTCAATCGGAAGAAAGATACTTGTATTCATAGACGTGGCCGGAATCGTTGTCGCCATAGCTCTTCTCCATGCCGTTGTCATGCGACTCGTCCTCGAGAAAACCATGGTCGTCATCGTCGCCCTCGTCGTTTTTCTTGCGTTTGTTGAGGAACTGAATCCTGCGGGCCTTGATTTCAACAACCGTCCGGGAGGAGCCGTCGGGAGCTTTCCAGGTTCTGCTCTGCAGTTCACCATCGACGAGAACGGCTGCGCTTTTCCTGAGATTGTCCCGGCAACTTTCGGCAAGCTTGTTCCATGCAACGACACCGACATAACAGACATCTTCCTGCCACTGATGATTACTATCCCGGAAACGTCTGTTGCAGGCAATGGAAAAATTGACCACCGGAGTTCCGCCCGAATTTGTCTGGCGAAAAACAGGGTCCTTTGTCAGATTGCCAGCGATAATAACACTGTTGATTTCCGGCATTTTTAAATCAGCCATAGCCTACCCTCCGTTTATCGAAAAGGAATCAATTCACAGTTACTGAAAACATCTTGTCAAAAGGCCTAACCTTTTGCAGCTTCCTCCTGCTGCTCATCATCACTTTTATCCTCGGGGCTGCCGATAACCACGCTGTATTTTTCAACCCGCCTGCGCATCTCGAGCAGCGGTTTGCTCAGATGCACAATCAGAAAACGCAGTATGTCGTCGTTGTAACGGAAAGCTTTTTCGATAGCCGCCAACCCTCCGGGAACACCCATGAACTCGATGTGGGCATAGCTGCCGATCGTCTGCTTGTCGATCGCATAGGCCATTTTCCGGCGGCCTATTTCAAGCACACTTTCAATATCGCCTCCGTTACCGGCGATAACTTTTTTCACCTCTTCCATCGCGGCGGCAATCTTGTCGTCTTCCAGACCGCCGTTGATGATTACGGTGCACTCGTAACGTTTTTTCGTTTCCATAGCGCAATGCAACTTAAATAATTATGCTGAACAGTGGCAAACGGCGGGGGTTCCGGTAATTGCGCATCCCGACCCCTTGGATTCACGGTACTTGGGAACACCATTTACCAATCTGAACTTTCAATGTACGGCATTCTCAAGAAAATTCCAACCCGCTTACAGCAGGCGAGACATTTTGTGCGATCCCTGAAACGACGCTAAGGCAATGTGTCGAACGTGAGCATGACGGGCGCGTGATCCGAACTTTTCTCGTCGAGATCGACAGCAACCTCGCCAACCCCCTCGAGCAATCCCGCCGACAGATAAAAGCAGTCGATACGCCACCCCAGATTACGCTCGCGGGCGCCTCGCCAGTAGGGCCACCAGGTAAAGAGATCCTCTTTGCCGGGGGCTCTTTCCCTGGCGACATCATGCAGCCCGATTGCGAGATGACTGTCTATCGCAGCCCGCTCTTCAGGACGCAATCCGACAGCCCCCGCCTTGTTCTGGGAAGGGTGGACGTCGAGATCGGTATGCGCCACGTTGATGTCTCCGGCGTGAATCACCTGGCGCCCCTTTTCGAGGAGGCTCGCGATATAGTTCCGCAGCTCTTCGAGATAGCGAAGCTTGATGGCGTAATGCTCCTCGCCATCGCCGCGGGGGACATAGGTCCCGATGACCGTCAGGCCGCCGAGATGGGCTGCAATGGTCCTGTTCTCGATATCGAAAGGAGGAATCTCGACAGAGCACCGGCCGGCGACGGACTCGCTGCAGAGCATGCCGACACCGCTGTAGCCCTTTCTGAATGTCGAACCGTTCCAGTATTTGTCGTATCCACGGAGCGACAGTATCTCTTCAGGAATATGTTCCTCGCCGGCCTTGAGCTCTTCGAGCACGAGCATGTCCGGACGGTGCCGTTCTATCCACTTCAGGAGCGATTCGCGCCGGGCCCTTATGCCGTTGATGTTCCATGCAGCGATTTTCATGGATGCTTCTCCAGTGTTTGCCTTGTCTGAAAATATTCCCCGATCCGACGGGCGATCTTTTCGGGATCGATATCGCGCATACAGCGAAAATGTCCTTTCGGACAGCTCTCCCTGCCGATATGGGAACACGGCCTGCAACGCAGGCCTGCTACCTCGAACAGGGTATACGGTACGTTGTAGGGAAGAAATCCGAACTCGGCGACCGAAGAACCGAAGAGTACGAACAGGTGCCTGCCGAATGCGGAGGCCATATGCATAAGGCCGGTATCGTTCGTGAGCACCGCATCGACGTTCTTCAGCACCGCAGCCGTTTCCATCAGCGAACAGGCGCCCGCGAGATTACTCACCATGGGAGCATGAACGGCGGGAAGCAGTTTCATGATTTCGTCGGCATGTCCCCCGTCATCGGCTCCGCCGAGCAGAACGACCTGCAGGGGAAAAGCGTCGAGAAGACGCGAGATAACCGTAGTGAAACGCTCGGGCGGATACCGCTTCGTATAATGACGGGCGCCGAAACAGACGGCGAGCTTCGGATCGCCGGATGAGAGCACCCCGGCGGCATAGGCGTCATCGTTCTCGCCCGGCCAGAGCTCGCAGCCCGCCTCGTCGCCCTGCACTCCGGTGCCGTCCAGCGACTCCATGTACCGCTCGGGTACCGGGAGGGCGCCGTGGTAGAGATTGATACCCGCCTGCACGAGCAGCGCCTTTTTCCAGTTCCGTTTACGGTAACGGAAAACCTCGACCGCTTCAAGCTCTCCGACCATTGAACGGGAACGGAGATTGTTCTGCAGATCGACCACGATGTCATAGGGGCCCGGCGGCGGTTCGTCCGGAGAATACAGCGAATCGACATAAGGAGAGTGCTCGAGCAGACAGTGAAACGACCTTTTTGTGCAATAGTCGAGCCCGGCTCCGGGAAACCGTTCCTTCAGGCGGCGCAGCACGGGTGTCGTCAGGACGATATCTCCGATGGAGCTCAGCCGGACAACCAGTATGCTTCTCACTTCACGCACCATGCACCTTCCCGGAAACGCTCATGACCAGAATTCCCACCACGCCTTGCGTTTCGATTCGTCTTCGGGCATCGATGTCCGGAGCTGGGCGATACTGTCGTCGATCGTTCGCTGGAGCGTTTCACGGTCAGCCGTCTCCCCCTTTCTTTCAGCGACCATTTCTCCGGCCATCTCGAACGCCGTGAGCGCCTCGGCCTGCTTTCCTGTTCTTGCAAGAGCCGTCGCCCTGCTGATCACGGCGTCTATCCAGCGCAATCCTTCATCCTGATGAAGCTCGCCCCGGCGGCTGAAATACCGCAGGGCCTGCTCCGCGGAAACAAGACTTTCTCCGTAGCGACCGAGTTCGCCGAGCACGCGGGAAAGCCCTGCGTTACAGAGCGCATCGAATCCGTCATGGTCGAACACCTCGTCGGCGGGAATTGTGCGGGTGACCTCCATTGCTTTCCGGTAGTGCTTCTCAGCCTCTGCGAACGATCCTTCGGCGCGGAGCCTTTCCCCCTCGCTGAGGGCCATGTATGCCTGCGCGACCTGTTTCAACGGTTTCATGTATCTCCTCTCCCCTGCATTCTTGCGCCCGTCGCTCCGGAACCGGAATGGTCAAGCAGCCTGTCCAGTTCCCCGGGAATTTCCGGCCGGCCTCTCGCATTGAGCGCCGTCCCGGTGATTTTACCGTTCAGGATAAGCTTTTTATCCGGTTCCCTGAAAATATCCTGGTAAAACGAGAATTTCAGTCTCGACTCCCTGATCATGTAGAGGCCGACGACAAAACGGTCACCGCCCCGAAGGGGAAACCGGTAGTCCAGCTCGGCCCGGACAACCACGAGATTGATCCCCTCGAGGGCCAACGCCCTGAAATCGATGTCGACCGACTTCAGGAACTCGTGGCGGGCATGCTCGAGATAATTCTGGTAAACGCTGTTGTTGACGATGCCCTGCATGTCGCACTCGTAATCACGAACCGACATCGGCAGGATGAACGCGTAATCTTTCATGAAGGAAAATTTGTCATTCGATATCGAGAAAGCACTTCATCCGCCGGTCCCCGGAAACGTTGCCCCGTCCGCAACCTTGCGAAACAGGGCGTGCGCATAGCAGTCGTCCGGAGCGACAAGCGGCGTGCCGTGCACGGATGTCGTTCCGATCACCGCGAAACCGGCTGCGGTGTTGACCGCATGCCGGACCAGTTCAGTGCAGTACATCCGGCGACCGCCGTCGTCGAGATCGAAAGCGCGGTCGAACGGCCGGCCGATAAGGGCGGCTGCATTGCCCGCGATCTTCTTGCCCGAAACCTTCGCCCGGTCTATCCGATAGACGCTGAAGTCGGTCGAGGACGCGAGAAATGAACCGAGGGGCTCGCAGGACACGGCCCCGCTCCCGGTGAATTCACCGCCGGAAGCATGGACAACGCCGAACCCCCTCTCGTCGCGAACGACGATTCCCGCATGGGAAAAACGCTTTTCACGGCTGGAGACATCCCGGCACAACGGAGACCAGAAGCCGTTGCCGTAGCGAAGAATGACATCCCCTTCTGCGAGAAGGCTTTCGAGTGTCGTGCCCGAAGCTTCCGCGTAACGCATAAGGTACGGCGGCCTGACCACGGGACCCGTCAAAACCGGAATGAAGAACACCGACAGCAGCAGCAGGACCTTACTTCGTCGGCTGCATGTGCACTTTCCACTTGCCATCGATCTTGACGAGTTCAATCTGTTCATCAGGACCATCCTTGGATTCCCTGTAGACCACGGTGGCCCTGTCACCTTCCACTTTCCTGTCGACATAGACGAACCGGAACTCAGGCTTGACCGGCATGGCGCCGATCTTGCTGGCGAAATCGATCATCTCGCCCGTGGCTTCGGTGGCGTATTTCTTGGCCTCGGTAGTCCTGCCTTTCGCCAGGTTCTCGGTAAACTTCCTCGCCACGGACTGCGGGCTGTCGCCGCAACTCGCGAGGAAGAAAAGCGACAGCAAAAGCAGGCGGGGAAGAACGGTGTGCTTCATGGCTGGTCTGTTGTATGGATTGATAAGGTCGACCAGTCATAATACGAATTTCAGCGCATTTATCTTTTCCTATCCTTGCGAGGCTATCGGCAGGAGTGCCACTGCGCCGACAACGCCGTCGATTCCCATCTGGACACCTATGACGGCAAGGATCATTCCCATCAACTGGGTAACGACTTTCAACCCGTCGCGCCCCAGCCGCTCCTCGACCCGTTCCCCCAGCAGGAAAAAGAGATAGGTCAGCAAGCACATGAAGCTGAACACGAGAGCGTTCGCCGCAATTGCGGCAGTGCTCCCCGTCGCCGAATAACTCATGGAAACCGCAATGGTGCCGGGACCGGCCAGAACCGGCATGCCGAGCGGACTGATCGCGATCGACTCACGACCCTCACCCGGATTACCATCGACTTCGGCAGGAGAGTGCGCCCCCGACGGCCTTCCGTGCATCATGTCGAAACCGATAAAGAACACCATTATCCCTCCGGCAATTCGCAATGCAGGAAGCGTGATACCGAAGAAATCGAAAATCAGCCTGCCGAGCACGATGAAGCAAAGCACGATACAGAGCGCGGTGATCACAGCCTGCAAGGCGATTTTCCTTACCTCCTGAGCCTCCATGCCGCCGGTCATCGCGGTAAAGATCGCCGCGTTTGCCAGCGGATTCATGATAGCGAAATAACCGCCGATCATGACAAGGGTGTGGTTCAGGAGATCGTGCATGGGAAATGGATAAACAGTTTGCATTTGCAGACGCACTGTGACGAGTGACAAAATCACGCCTCCGCGTCCGTTACCTTCGGGAAGGACGACCGCAGTGAGTCAGAGACTGTGGTCTCCTTCGTGAGAACCGTTCAGAACCGGAACGTCGCGGCGATACCGGTTCGCGACGGCATCACGTCTGAAGGAACGACCCTGACGGTGCCGCCTTTCTGCAGCACCAGTTCGCCGATATCGTCAAGCAGCTCCCCGGCGGCGGGAACGCCGGACTCATCCGGAGCTATGGTTCCGGTCTGCCGGTCGAGCATGCCACGAATACGCGCATCGTTGTCGATAAAGAGCACCGATACCTTGCCGGCGGCCGCCGCCGCGGCAACATGTTCGAGATCCTCCGAAGCCAGATTTCCGGCATGCGCGTCGGCATAGTCCTCGAGCATGGCCGCCGTGCGTTCCCTGATCTGAGGCTCGACGACCGACCATGCTTTTTCCTGAAGCGCGCCGTTTCCGAGCGCATCGGGATTCATGACTATCCCTTTCTCCGCCAGCCAGGGATTCTGGCTTATCTGGCGGAACAGTCCCTGGTTTTCAGGCAGGGCGGCAAGAACGAGGGGAAGGTGGGCGTGTTGTGAATGGTGGTCGAGTATGGCCTTGTCGACGATACGGAAAAAGCGCTCCGCATCGACCTCGTTCTCGGCCTTTTTCCCTCCGTGACCGTGATGCATGGCCGGGCCCTTGGTGCCGCCGTAGGATGCGACGGTCTGGTGCGGAGGAGTAGTCTGCTCTCCCAGGGCCTCCACCATGGTCCTCGGCACGCCGTCGGCCAGCGGCACCTCGTCGAGAGAATCCTTCGTCCCCTCGTACAGCCGGATCTCGTTCCGGGTGAGACTGAGCACCTGGTAGCGTTCGTAGGACTGGAAAATCCTGACGAGCGGCTTGGTATAGAAGGTGTCGGAAACAACGGCGATATCCTTCACATCCTCCTGTAGCCTGTAGATTTTGAACGTCCCCGGAGCGCCGAGCACCGCGAGCCCGTCCAGCGTGTGGTTCCAGAAACGATGATCTTCCGCAAGATCGTAGTATGGACGCAGCAGTGATTCGACCTCCCGCTTCGGATACGTGCCTGCAAGGGTTTCTTCGAGTTTTTTCACAAGGTTCCGGAACCTGATAGGGTCCTGCTGGTTTTCCGGATGCCGGCGGTGGGTTTTCTGGTAGACCGACAGGCAGGGCGGTTCCTGCGCGGCGAAAACGACGGCGGGATAATCGGAAAGACGCGTATTCATGCAACCTCCTCTAAGCTATGGCTTCTCTGAAATGCAGTGCGAGACGGTGAAAGGGCTTCCGCTGGATATCCCCGGGAAGCGTTATTCTATAACCGGAAAAAAGCAGCATTTGTTCCGACTGACGCTCAGTTAGCGACAGGGCCGTCAGCGGGGTGAAAGGACATAGCTGTAGGGTCGCAAGGCATTTCGCCCGTGCCGGGCAAGCCGACCGTGGAAGAGTGTAGAGAGTAAAAGCAGAAAGCCCGTCATGGTATAAAGCATGACGGGCTTAGCTGTAAAAAAAAGCGGCGACGACCTACTCTCCCGCAATAAAGCAGTACCATCGGCTCTCCAGGGCTTAACGACTCTG